>Ga0310695_10004895_pt1 | contig 24102 bp, 26 predicted proteins | sample RumenRJG_04DNA_FD_203882 | JGI IMG/M metagenome (GOLD analysis project Ga0310695, IMG submission 203882) | Bovine rumen microbial communities from Lethbridge, Alberta, Canada - RJG_04 (v2) (version 2) | ecosystem: Host-associated > Mammals > Digestive system > Stomach > Rumen | place: Canada...
TAAGGTAGTCATATTCATTGAGAGGCTCCGCCCCTTCTGATTCCTGACTCTGAAGATTACTGATTATCTTGATCAGGGACAGCGTATTGATTAATCGCTTTATCGAGCGCGGGTTGGTTCCTGTGGACAGCCGGGTCATTTCATCCACCACGTTGATAACCGTATCAGCACTGTTTTCTTCTCCTTCCCGCTTCAGCTTAACTTCATTATGGAGTTCATCGGCACTGAAATACCCGATATTCTTAAGGGAATCCTCCAGGAAGGAGGTGATATCATAGGCGCCGATAGGCATGGAAAACGGCATTTGAATGATCTTGTCAAAGAAGGATCTGAACGCCCGATCATCATCACTGCCGGTGCTGCCGAACTTGGTCTTGAGTCCCTTTACCACCACGTCATAGTCAATCGCCAGTACGAAAATGCAGTTACTGACTTCAAACATGTTCTTGAGTAACTCCAGAATCTGCACGGCGTTTTCGGGATTGATACGATCCAGATCATCGATAAAAAACATAAAGCCGCGACGTTTCGGCTGTCCCGCGGGCTGACTGCTCAGGCATTTATCCACAGCTTTGGCAAAGGCATCACGAAAATCCTTGGGATTGGTTTCTTTAAATTCATCTCCTCCCATAACACTCTGAACAGCCTCTGATGCAGCATCGCCATCCAAACCTGTCGCATTGGCTCCGATCTTAACTGCTGCCGATGCCAGAAAAACACCGGTTTTCTTAAAGAAGGAACGGGCCTTGTTTTTAAGTTCCTCCACAACAGCTGTCGGAGCATTGAGCCTGGCTAAAATATCAGTGCATTCGCTGATCATTCCCTTAATTACACCAATCAGGGTTTGCTCCGGAGTCTGCATCAGGGAATATTCCCACATATTGATCCAGACACCAAAATATTGCGGAGTATTACCATCCACACCTTCGCACAGAATGCTTCTGAGCTGATTCATAAACGAGGTTTTACCGGCTCCCCACTGCCCCTGTATGGCCACGGTGGTAGGCATGGAGGACTGACGCAAATACTGAGCCAGGCCCTGAACGTATTTTCTGGTGTCCAGTTTGTCCTCATTAGCATTGCTGAGAGGCGTATCAATAATGTTGCTTGAATCGTCCATTGTTTATTATCCTCACTGTATTGTCATTGACCTAATGACATCAAACTCCTGCTCGGCAGCTGGCAGGAGTTTTTTTCGGGAATATTCATACGCTATTCCAGAAACTGTTTTTAACTCAAAAAATCCGAATTTTTATAGCATGACTGCTGATTTCTGCACAGCACGCACATATTACTTGCTTCGTTTTTATATACTAATTCCATTCCTTATAAATCAAAGTTATAAATTCAAAAGCATCATTTTCAGATTTATCATCCTTTACAGTAATACTGAATTCTTCATACTTATCATCACATCTGAATCCATGCTCAGTGGCTGCCTGTTTCATGCCTTTATATTTGCAATTATCGTTACCCGGCAAAAAAGCATAAAACTTATAACCATTTTTTCTTGGTAAAATTGTAGCCAAGGATCTTCTTACCCCCTTTAATTTAAAATTAATACAATCACCGCTCTGACAATGTAAAAATTGACTTTCTATATTACTTCCCAGATTATTCATATAATCACAGACTCTATGACGCTGTTCTGATGTCATGCCGCCAAGTTCCAAAGCATCAACATCATTCAGGATCAAACTGCCTCTTTTTGTTTTAGTTAATGCCTGCATAGTTGCATCCGATGAAGTTACATTCGTAACTGCAGACATTCCCAAAAGCTCGCTGATCCTGACGGGAAACTGCTCAGTATCCGGACAGAGATAGCGGATTTTATTCAAAAGCCGGGAAACGTTAAGGACTCTGTTGGAAAGGTAGACACTCTTCTGACAGGCCCGGTAAAGCACCTGCTCCCATTCCTCATCAAACTCGGTAAGCTGTTTCAGAGATTCAGACTTTTCCGGAGACAAAGCCTGCAATCTGAAATCTCTTGCCGAGGCTTCATCCCAGTCCAGATAATTCGATTCCTGAATCAGAAGATCATAAATATCCGGATAAGCCACCTGAACACATACCAGACCGAAATTCATCGCCTTGTCCGCGACGGTCATATCACTGACCTCATTCCCGTTTTCACGTTCCTTTCTCATCTTTATGCGATGCATAATATCGATAAGAGACAGACTGTTTAAAAGCCTCTTTATGGAACGGGGATTGGTGCCGGTGGAAAGAAACACCATGTCTGAAAGGATGTCAGACACCTGGGATTTCTCATCGTTTAATGTGAGCTCCTTGTTTAGCTCGTCACTGGAAAACACTCCGATGCGCTCCACGGATGCGGACACAAACCCGGTGATGTTGTATGCCCCGATGGGCATGGAAAACGGCATCTGAATGATCTTGTCAAAGAAGGAACGGTAGGCTCTTTCATCCATTTGGGATTCCGCTCCGAACTTGGCCTTAAGCCCCTTTACCACCACCTCGTAGTCAATGGCCAGCACAAATATGCAGTTATCCACCTCAAAGAGGTTCTTAAGAAGCTCCAGGATACGCACAGCATTTTCTGGAGGAATGCGGTCAAGGTCATCAATAAAGAACATGAAGCCCTTTTTATTGTTTTCCCCATTTTTCTTGTCCTGGGCCAGACACTCGGTAATTACCTTTTCAAAAGCATTCCGGAAATCTTTGGGACGCACTTCCTTCAAACTAAGACTGTTATCAGCATCTCCCTTAATGGTATCCACAAAGCTGTCAACTGCCTTTTCACCGTCAAGACCGATAGCATTTATGCCAGCCTGCGCTACTGCCTTAGTAGCCAGAGCACTGGTTGCCTTGAGAAAACCCCATGCTTTTTTCCTGAGATCCTGCACTCCGAATGCACCCTTTTCGGAGCGGCTTTCATAAACCTCGGCACAGGCATTTGTGAGTCCCTTGATTACGTTAATGAGGATATCCTCCGGATTCTTCATCATGGAGTATTCCCACATGTTGACCCAAATGCCATGAAAAGGTCTGTCTGGGATCTTCTCATCCGCATCATCGCAAAGCCGGGACTTAATCTGGTTCATGAATGAAGTTTTACCGGATCCCCATTCCCCCTGAATGGCAATGGTGGTAGGCATGCTGGCTGATGACAAAAAGCTGCTTAAGGCCTCAACATAATCGCTTACTCCCAGAAGATCTCCGGAACTGCCCTCCAGCGGGGAATCGATAATATTGGTACACTTCATAAGTCACTCCGAATTCTGATTTGTCTTAACGACTTAATTGTTTTATTTGCCGGTACTGAAAGCTGTTTTCGTAAACCGATGCTTTCCTGAATTGTTATGCTGCCGTTATCCACAGAGCCGGTCTCACCGAGCAACGATGCTCTCCGGACATCCCCCACAGAATTCCGTGCTCATTGATAAAAAGCGCATGCTCCTTTTCCGCTCCGGGAGTGCGCAGCCACCAGCTGGTAAACCCCTTGAGGGAATCATTATGAGCCCCCTTGCCGCAGGCATATGGTGTGGCAGCACACTGTCTCACTGGAAAGGCCGGAACGTCATACATGGCCTCATTTTCAGATTCGAGAAAATCCGAGACCTCGGGTGAACTCAGGCAAAACACGTAATCACTGGTGTCATTGCCGCCGGAATTTCCATATTTTGGATCGGCTGGGTTAGCGGAAACGGTGAGAACAATACGCGTCCGTTCTTCTTCGGAAAAGGCTTCTTCAAGGAAGGAAGTATTGAGCCAGGCTCTGAGATCAGAGTTTTCCCAGGTAACGGGAATACATTCATGGTGAAACTGCCGGTAATCCAGGGCATAACGTGACAGCAGCAGGAGTTTATCTTCATCTTTTGCCAGAACTACCCACGAAATCGGAGTTTTATGCTCCGCATTTTCCTGAAAATATTGCCCGAATTCCATGTATTCCGGCTCCACAGGAGTGTCAGCATATCTGCGGGCCGGGGTTTTCAGAACCTTTATCATAGTGTCTCCATAAACATAACCGAACGTGTCAGGACTGCGCTCTTCCGATTAACGCCGTCAAACACTTCCTAAAAAACGCTGCGAGATTTCCAAGTTATTCCTGATTAGTCCGGAACTTAATTTTCAAAACTCTGTCTTCTCAGTATTCCTTTGATATCACGGCAATAATGATTTCAAAAGGGGGCTTCCCTGCTCAGTTCCTCCCGCTATTACCATCTTCATACGTTATTTCCGATCCCCACTGTTATTTCACGATCAGAGATAAACAACAGGACAGGACATGGGAACATATACTGAAGATTGTCCCATACCTTTGTTTCAGCTCTTTTTCCTGTTCTTCCGAAACCTCGCCTTTTCCTGAAAACCCGCGGCTCCGCCACGGCGGGTGGATTCCAGATTAGAAGATTTCAGATTACAGATTCACCCATAAAGCGGGCCGCACGGCGCCAAGACCACCGTGGACGCGGTAGCCATACAGGCGGAGCGCGCCGTCCGTATTTACGAACGATGCGCAGTTCTGATTACCGCCCGGCGAGCGAAGCCACCACCAACAACAGCCTCTGCCGTCAATAAAATTACTACTTGATATATAGGCACCTTTTCCGACTGCATACGGCGTGGGCACGCATTTTCGGGCCGTATCGTCCTTAAATAGACTCTCCGCTTCTGCAATACTCAGGCAGAACACCCGATCCTCCGTGCTGTTTCCTCCGAAGGTGCCGTACTTGGCATTGTTATCATTCTGAAGCTTTGTTACCGCAATTTTTTTCTGCTCCGCTGCAGTAAAGGCATTCCTGAGAAACTCCCCGTTCAGCCACTTCCGGAGATCGCAGTTTTCCCAGGTCATGTCCACTTCTTCATGGTGGTACTGCCTGCAATCCAGTCCGTACAGGGAGATGAGAAGAACCTTGCTGCCGGACTTTTTCAGAACCAGCCACTCGATGGGAGTTTTCCTGCTGCTGTTCTCCTGCCAGTAGTTTCCGAACTTGAAATAGTCCCCCTTCTTAAGCTCCGGTGCGGCAGGCTTAACAGCTTTTGCTATGTCCTTGCCGGTATTCGGGGCTGCCGGCGCTTTGGCTTTGTCCCTGGCGACAGTCTTCACGGCCTTGCTTTTGTCAGCCGCCTTTGCCGCGGTTTTAGGGGCAACAGCCTTGACTCCCGTTTTCGCCGGTGTCTTTTTTGCGGTTCCTGATGCTTTGGCTTCTTTCATAAAACCTCCATGGTTAAATACTTTTTTCTGTTGGTTCGAAATAATCAGGCAGTTACAGACATATTCTCCGGCAGACTCAACTGCAGCATTGTATTTGAAGATAAGCTTCGGCAGAGAAAGCACCATTGCCATCTGAATACTGCTTGGTAAGATGAAGCGAGTTAATACATTCCTGATTTCTCAGGGAACAGCCTTTCAGAACTCAAAACCTTCATGTCATCGCCAATCTCTTCAATATCGGCACTCACGGATTCTGATATTGTCCTTGGTTCGGCGGGACGCCTGTGCATACTGACAAACCCCGTCCTGACTCTCCGGAAAATCCGACAGAAAACCTCCAACCCGAAAACCTATTTCCCTCTCAAAAGGTCGGCAATGCATTTGGCTATCGGGGAACGTTCCTCCTCCAGCCAGAGCCAGTTACCTTCCACATTGGCCTCCAGAAAGACCGTTCTGCCATCCAGAGTTTCCACAAAATCACAGGCGGCAAAGGAGATTCCCCAGGACTTCAGCATGGCGAGAAGCTTCTTCTGCTCCTCATCGGGAAGAACAGCCTTTTCGGATCTGACATCAATGTCCTTCCGAAAATCCACCCGGGTGTTTTCGTTTTCCTGAGAAAACAGTCTGTAGGTAAAAACATGATCTCCCACCACCGTTACGCGCAATTCGGAACGTTTAAGAAGCTTTTCCTGAAGAAGGACCGGAGTACTGCCCGGAGTAAGGTATTCGTCAATCCCGGCAATATCATTTTCGGTAACCTCGGAGGTATAGAAACCATTCACCTCCACGTCATCCTCTCCCGATTCGGTTTTGATGGGCTTTTCTTCCACCAGGGAAATATCGCTGAGCTGCTTGATAATGACACCGGACTTATGCTGTTTAAAAAAATCCCTTGCTTCGGCACTGTCATTGGTAACCAAGGTATCGGGGAGCAGAAGCCCGAACCTTTTGGCGGAGTAATGCTGGAAAATTTTGTTATCCACCCGATCCTCGGTATAGGGATCATTCACCCACCTGACTTCGGGAGGAAGCATGCTGCAAAAACCCCGGAACACCGATTTGATTTCAGCCATGGCCAGGTGATCTGAAGTATTGTCCTCATCTTTGGCAGCCGGCACATAAAAACTGCGGCAGAACACCCCTTCCACCTGACTTGCATCTACGGTTCTTCCGTTACTGAGGTGAATGACTGCAGAATCCGGAGTAATCACCGCCACCGCCTTCTGGCTGTCGGTATTCAGGTATTCGAGATCCGGGGAAATTCCGTATTTGAGAAAAAGTCTCTCGGGGTCAATGCGAACCACCGTTTCTCCGGCCTCCTCCAGATAATAAAGCACTGCATCGGCATGCAAATCCTCATTCATTGCCAGTATCAGGTACATAACCCACACCTTCCTTAAACTTCAGATACCCAAAGGAAAATCCCGCTTTTCTGCAAATGTCTTCCAGCCCGTCACTTTCAAAAGCACAGTTAAAAAACCGATTTATAAGACGTATCGTTTTGGCAAACATCAGGGTCGGAAACCGGCTGTCCTGATGACAGATGCGGAACAATTCCTCCTTAAGAACGGAACACCGATTTTCCGGATAATCCTTTGATAGCAGCAAAACTCTGCTGTCCGTAAACAAAGCCGTTTTCCGGGAACCTGACAAAACAAACACAATCCAGTCCGTAAGAGAAAAATCCAGTCTGTCTCCCGGATGATAATGCCATGAAAAAGGAGTTTTAATATCTGCCAGTACATTGTCCGTCTGTCCTTCCGTGCAGGTAAAACCGTCTTCGGAAATACTCCCTGCAAACTCCAAAGAGTTCTGATAAACCCGGGAACGGATCTGAATACAGGTGAGGAGAAATTTCTCTGAAACCGGAATAACCAAGGGCACTACTCCATTTCATTGTTTACAAGGTAAAACGGGAATCAAAAATAAATTCGGGTTAATAACATCTGCTTGTCTGTTGCAAAAGTCCGTTTCTGCTTTAGTTCAATAAAGAGAGAACATAAATAGCCTTATTGTCAATAAGTACTTTTCTGGAACATTTTGCGCACCAATAATTTAGGTCATATTAAAAATAACAACAGACAAAGCCAATTTGATAATAATTACCAGGTGGAAGGACATGCAACAATCACATTAGTGCCCAACTCTTTTGTCTAACTTAGCAGGAAGATACCGTGCCGAATAACATCTTCCCGATGGCGATCTGCGAGCTGGTTTAAAATGGGGAGGAGTACAAACATTAGACTTAACTTTTTCCAAACTCCACACACAAGTCATATTCTGATCAACATTCATCTGCACAGAGCATTCATATGAGCAAGCACGATCTTCCGAGTCACAATCATTAAGAACAGAACTTCTGAATTTAAATAAAAACGGAATAATCACTTTAAAGTCTCCTGGTTTGAGAATAATTTCAACAATCTTACTAAAAACTTATTATGTTAAAACTCCGGCATATTAAATCAGGGGATTCATGGAACAACAAAGAACCAACATATTTGCCGTCTTTTTCAAAACACAGTGAATCCCCTGCCAAGCATTAACTATTTGCCAAGCCTCTTGTCATATTTACCATTAACCCATCTTCCTGGAATCCAGCGTCCGGTAGCAGTCTGATGAGTAGGAATGGAATGTCCATGAGTATAGGTGGTAGTTTTGTGATTCGGATTACTGGAAGCAGACCACACAAACCCCATACCATCAGCAACATTGATCTGAGAGGAACTGTCATACGAATAAGAACAGGCAGCAGCATTACAAAAGACCGCAGACCTGAATTTAAACAAATACGGAACAGACACTTTGTTCTACCCTCCAATTCACTGCTTAAATCACTGCATCACTGTCCGGCACGCTTATCAGTTTTTCCCAGCACCCTGTGCCCGGTGACTCGCCTACCGCTGGCTGTCGTATGAGGAGGAACATGGTACCCGGGAGTCCATACACCGGTTCTGGTGTTATAGGCCTTCCAGGCAAGACTGTTCCCCTCAGAAACACTGACCTGAGAATGTGAATCATAAGAAACTTCGCAAGGATCAGCGTCACTGAAAACAGCACTCCTGAACCTGAATAAATACGGAACCGTCATTGTGCTACTCCAACGCAATTTTTAAGGAACTGTTGGTCTTGACAGCATGGAATAACGCCAGTGTCGCTTCTTCAGGATATCGGTTATTTGCCTTTGCTATCTGATGAAGCACATCAACCTCACGATAGGAAATCACACCGTCAGCAGCAGCCAGACCGGCAAGATCCTTCAGCACCTCGTAGGAATCAACATCACCAAAGTCAATAACTCCCAGATAAATCTCCTCCTCAGTCTCAGGAGCATCAGGAGTGTCATCGGCATCCAGAAATACCTCAATGTATTCCTTGAGAAGTGCAGAAGCCTCACTCGCAGGAACCTCGTACTTATTAAAAATGGCATTGGCAAAAGCCAACTCGGAATCTTCAAGCTTACCGTCAGCCCAGGCAATAAAAGCCACAGCCTTGGCAAGCCCCTGCTTATTAACAGCCATAACAAACCTCACAAAACGAGAGATAAGAAACAACAGAGCGTCTTTACAGCACCTATTGGCAAATCAGCTCTAAACCAAAGTTAACTCAATAGTAAATTTATAGTGACTATTTTATTGATTACAATACAATTTCTTCAACATTTAGAAAATAATCACATTTTTCAAAAACTTTGCCGTGTTCATAAAACTCAAAACACGGCTATCAAAGCACTTATCAGTACATTCCCGCGCATTATCAATGACCTGACATGCAATTATTTCATTGACGTGAACAAGAATATCCCATGTTATAAAACCTCAGACAGCAACATTATCAGAATATACCAGATATGATATATGCCACTTTAAAAACGCAAATTACATTGTATTCACATCAGCATTTACATCAGAATCAGTTTTTGCAACATTACAAACGTAAAATGATACTATAAACAATCATAATTCCATTACAATTATCCTAATCTGCAAAATCATCAAGAGAATCATTCTCATTAAAACGATTGCTTTCAGAACCAGCAGTCTCAGGAACCGACTTTTGGTTATTATCACTGTTTAAATTATTATCATCCGAAATCTCTGAAGAATGATCATCTCCGCTCAGTGTTTCATATAGTACGGAATCATCCTGATTAGTCGCTGTCAAAGATTCTCCTTCATCGGGAAAATCAGGAATATATTTTTACTTCACAAAACTCAGGAGGTTGAACTGGATTATTAGGACCTTTAGTCTGATATTTGCAACCACAAATTTTGCATTCCCATACCCCAAATTCCCAGTTTTCAAAATTACTGTTAACCCTGCTCATTCAAACCTCTCGATAGAAACATGTCTCTTTTAAACACAAATCAGGGATGAATATGTGTATTCCCATACAGCAAATTCAACAACCTCAATTATTCTTTGGCTGTTGTCTTTCTTATAATTTTCTTGCCGTAAATAGACTTGCCCTGTTCATCAGCATAAGCACACAAAGCCCTGGAACAGGCAACCATGAAATTGAAAACAAATTTGGCCGTATCCTCCTCTACTTTGGAACGAACACCATGAATCAGGGTATTTCGAAATCTCTTAAACACAAATTTCAGGAATGCATCTGTATTTTTCAGGACAGACTCATTCACATTCAGTAACTTCAATTTCTCCAGATCAAACTCCGGGATTTTCTCAACCTTAACCTTGGACTTCAAAAGGTCGAACAGGGAGATCTTTCGTACCGGTAAAACCTCCTTGGTCCACAGCTCCTTATATCCCTCAAGTCCGCATATAAATTTTCCATTTCCACGGGCTTTTTCTATCTGTTCAACTCTTTTTCCTTCACGAAAGAATTTGATGGGCAGTTCCCCCGCAAACTTGGCATTGATATCCTTGGTGGGGGATTTTCCTAAAGCCAGAATGCATCTTCTTACCGTCCATTCAAAATCCAAAAAGGCAATCACCAGTGCCACACAGGGATCCAGTTTCTTAAGCTTGTCCAAAAGCTCATCACGATCCTTCCGAGTTTCATAAATATTGAACATTTTGCTCTCCTAGTTTTTAATTCCCTCAACCACAGGTGGTTACCAGCATTTTCGAACCTTCCTCCTGAACTTATCCAGAACCGGTCGCCCGCTTCGCGGGCGGAAAGGGGGCGCGGCAAGCCGCGCGAGATTCCGCGGCTTCGCCGCGGCGGGTGGATTCCAGATTAGAAGATTTCAGATTACAGATTCACCCATAAAGCGGGCCGCACGGCGCCATGACCATGGTCGACGTTGCCGCCAAACAGGTTGAGCGCGCCGCCCGAACCTACGAACGATGCGTTGAACTGATAGAAGCCCGGCGAGCGAAGCCACCAATAACAACAGCCTCTGCCATCAATCAACTCACTACTATTCTGCCAGGCTCCTTTTCCGACTGCATACGGCGTGGGCACGCATTTTCGGGCCGCATCGTCCTTAAATAGACTCTCCGCTTCTGCAATGCTCAGGCAGAACACCCGATCCTCCGTGCTGTTTCCTCCGAAGGTGCCGTACTTGGCATTGTTATCATTCTGAAGCTTTGTTACCGCAATTTTCTTCTGCTCCGCTGCAATAAAGGCATTCCTGAAGAACTCCACGTTCAGCCACTTCCGGAGATCGCTGTTTTCCCAGGTCATGTCCACTCTTTCATGGTGGTACTGCCTGCAGTCAAGACCGTACCGGGAGATGAGAAGAACCTTGGAACCGGACTTTTTCAGAACCAGCCACTCTATGGGAGTTTTCCTGCTGCTGTTCTCCTGCCAGTAGTTTCCGAACTTGAAATAGTCCCCCTTCTTAAGCTCCGGTGCGGCCGCCTTCGTGGCCGCTGCCTTGTCTGCGGTTTTCGCGGGCTGGGGCTTTGCGGCAGGCTTAACAGCTTTTGCCATGTCCTTGCCGGTCTTGGGAACAGCCGGCGCTTTGGCCTTGTCCTTAACTGCAGTCTTCACGACCTTGCTTTTGTCAGCCGTCTTTGCCGCGGTTTTAGGGGCAGATGCCTTGACTCCTGTTTTCGCAGGTGCCTTTTTTGCGGTTCCTGATGCTTTGGTGTCCTTCATAAAACCTCCCATAGGTAGCAACAGCTACGTTGCGTTAGCCATGTAAATTGCAAATTACTTCAGTTAAAGACAGAGAAGACGGGGTATATTTTCCGATCCCGGAAAACTCTACTTTTCCGGTATATGGTTCCATACCATAAACAGATGTTGCCAATAATGAGAGACCATTTTTCTGAAAAAGCCCATCAATACCTTTCCTCCGGAACTCCCGGGCTTTTCAAACTTCGGACAAAAGTCTCCCACTCTTCTGCCTTTTATTCCCGGGGTTTAAGTCTTACAATCCTCTTTCCGTAAATTGCCCCGTTATTTTTTTCTGCATATTCACAAAGAACTCTGGAACACTCCAGTACCAAATTGAACATGAAAATAGCAGTAGCAGGTTTGACACGGTTTCTATGACCGTGAATCAGTTCCGACCTGATGGCAAATGCCCGGTTTAAAAATTCCCAGACATTACCAACAGATCTGGCAGGATCATAATCAGGAATCGTTTTTACACATACCCCTTTGACCTCATTCCACCCATTGTCCAAAAGCACCGGAAGATGAATATGATGGAGCGGCTCAACTTCCACTTTCCAAAGCTCCTTATATCCATCCAATCCGCAGACATAATGTCCACCGGAATCTTTCATTCGATTATTGCGGATAAACTTAGTGGTATTCTTTCCCAAAGCCAGTACCACTCTGTTCACCGTCCACTCAAAATCAGCGCAGGCAATCAGAAAACCCACGCTCTTATCGGTATCAAAAAGTCTGTTCAGAGTTTTCACTCTGTCAGCTCTGGTTTCCTTATAGTCAAACACTTCATGTTCTCCTTCTCACTTATCACTCCTTCACTAGCTGGAACTCACCCCGCCCGCTTCGCGGGCGGAAAGGAGGCGCGGCAAGCCGCGCGGGATTCCGCGGCTTCGCCGCGGCGAATTGATTCCAGATTAGAAGATTACCGATTCCAGATTATCCTTAAAGCGGGCCGCACGGCGCTGATATCATTGACGACGAGGTAACCAATCGGGTTCAGCGCGCCGCCCGAAAGTACGATCGATGCGCTGTTCTGATGGAGGCCCGGCGAGCGAAGCCACCACCAAGAATAGCCGCACCCATTTTCTGAGGCATTTGGATTTACCCAGCAATGATTGCTTACCGCATATTTTGTGGCCTTGCATTGCCGGGCCGCATCATCCTTAAAATACTTCTTTGCTTCCGCAAGACTGAGGCAGAAAATCTGATCCTTCGTGGCATTGCCGCCTTTGGTTTTATATTCAGGGTTGTCCTCATTGGTAAGGCTGGACACCTTGATCTTCTTCCGTTCCTCTGCAGTGAATGCCGCCTTCAGAAAATCATTGTTCAGCCATTTCCGGAGATCGCACTTTTCCCAGGTTATGTCGACACACTCATGATGGTACTGTTTACAGTCCAGCCCGTAACGGCTTATTAAAAGAAGCTCGTCCCCCTTCTTTTCCAGCACCAGCCATTCTATGGGGGACTTTTTACTGCCATTTTCCTGGTAATAGCTCCCGAACTTAATGCAGTCGCCCTTCTTTACCGCCGGAGCAGCTTCTTTTACAAGGTTGGCAGCTTTGGGCTCCGTTTTTCTAGGCATGGCCTTTTCGGCTGTGGTCGTCGTTTTTGCGGTTCCTGTCTTTGCCGGAGTTTTGGCAGCTGTTTTGGAGACAATAGTTGCGGTCTTTCCGGAAGACCTGGACGCGGCAGTCTTAGCGGTACCGGATTTTCCGGTCGTTGCCTTGGCGGCTGACTTTCCCTTGGTGTCTGCTGATTTTGCTGTGGCCATATAATTTCCTCTAAAAGGCTCAGAGATTTCCTCGTGGTTCCCTCGTGAATTCCCGAAAACACCCGAGCCGCATACTCACAAAACAATTGTCCTCACATCAGGACTTACCGAGAATGAAGTCAAGAATGCGATTCTTGGCCTTTTCCGTGGCTTTTCTGATGTCATCAACAGTCCAGGTAGCCCCGTAGGAAATCAGGGAATTTGCAATGCTGTAACAACTGTCCTTGTAGCCGGTTTTGCCCTTGACGGAGGTCTGGGTTTTGGTTTTAAACCAGGCATTGCTGACATTTTTGTTAATGTTTTCTTCCAGGGGAATCTTGTTGCCTAGCTTGTTAACCACTGCCAAAAATTCACCTCTGTCCGGAATTCCGGCATCCCTGCGAATCACCGCAATATTCCTGCCGCTGGCCGGCATAATGTGCTCAATATTGACGTTGTCGGTGAGGACAAATTTCTTTCCGTGGCTCCTGGCATAGAGATATTCATTGAGGTAAACCAAAGCATTTCTCTCGTACGAAAGCAGAGCTTTTTCCAAATCCTCCCGCGGCCAGTTGTCTTTATCGGTAATGTGATTATTGAAATCCCTGACAATCTCGCTGATATCAGTCTTGGGATCTACCAGCTTGATATTTTCCTTAAACAGGAAGGTCTTGAACTTGGTACTGGAATAGCCGGCGTCAACCATTTCAAGAATCGCAAACAGCTTTAAGAGCGGAATGGCAATGGAGGTAACCAGGTTCTCGGTTATGGCCGAACCGTCAAAGTTCCCGCTTTTGTCAGTACGGCAGAATTTAAAGAGATAGGAAACAAGGTAAAGCTTCACGTTTACATTGAACTTAAGAAGCAGCTTTACAATGGAGTAATCTTTAATCAGAAGCCACAGATTGACGATGGTTTTAAAATTATCGCAGAGTGCCAAAGGCGTCTTCATAAGGATTCCCTTGTCGGACTCATAGAACTTTCTGACACCGGGGGTGGTTACATTGGGAGTGTCGTTATTCATATAGACCCGGGTTTCAGCTCTGTTTATGTACATGTACTGCATGAGCACCCCGTCAATGTCCAGGATCTTCCCTTTGTTAAGCTCGCTCCCTTCTTTTGTGGTCTCGCGAATGAAGCCCCACTTTTCGTTAAACTCCTTCCTCTCGGCATCTTCCGAGATATTCGCATACATGGCGGCTGAAATGATGTCGGCATCGGAAAGAGGCATTCCCTTGGAATTCAAGGAATTAAACATGGCGATAGCCTGCTCGATATTCCAGCTTCTGATTACGATAAGCTGACATTTGTCCAAGAACATCTGGGCAAAAACATGAATGCTGTGTTCCTCATATTTGGCCAGGCGTTGATAGAAGTACTGAAAATTCCGGAAAAAACTGATTTTGTTAAGATTGGTTTTGGTTATATTATTCTCTTTTGCGAGATCACTCAGATCTCTGTGTTTTAAAGTCCTGACAATTTTTGAAAAAATTTTCTTATTCAGCTCCGGTTCATTAATGGAATTGTTTTTAACCAGAACCACATCATTCAAAAGACCGGGATCCCGCTTAATTTTAAGAATCCCCTCATCATTTGTTTTATATACAATCTTCTGTATCTTGCGAAGATCCCCCATGAGACCTTCCTTGAGATATTCGGAATCTTCATCTTTTTCTTTAAAATTTTGGAGCTTTTCGCCAATTATGAACTCGAGAGCCTTGAGCAGGAGATAGAATGTAGTGGTACGCTGCTGACCGTCTATCAGATTCATCTCTCCGGAATCGACGTTTAAAATAACGGTTCCAAAAAAATACGGATCCTCGGCACCTTCGCTGATAAAGGTTTCAACATCATCAACCAGCTGGTCGCACTGACTGATTTCCCAGGAATAACCGCGCTGATATTCCGGAATTACAAACAATTCGTCATTCTGACTATTCTTAAAAAAATAATCAGAAACAGAATAAAGATGCGGTTCAATTTCTTTTGTTGCCATTACATTTATCCTTCAAATTATTCAAAATACAGAAATACCAGGAATCATGATTTACTGTTCGTAAAAGTTTTTAAACATCATTTATCCAAAATACTTTTTAAATGATTCCGCAACTTTTTGGGCTGCACTCATTTATTGAATTTTGATAAAACATAATCCCGGCATCTCTGTATCTCGGCAAAGCAGGTACAATCAGCGCAGGGAAGAAATGGTTACGTTGTTGTCCGCAAGCTCTCCTGCCTTGTTCTCAACCTGAATGGTGATACCGAAACTGTCCTTGAGGAGCTTCTCGGCATTGCTGACCTTCATGTTGCCGTGGATCTCAACCTCGCCGCCCTTCACATCACCGGTTCTGATGGATGCCAGAGTGGCCGAATCGTCAGCAAAGCGCTTCCCGTTGTAAACACGCACTGCAACCTTGAACTCGTCCTTGAACATAGCCTTAAACTTGGCTACTGTCGTTCTTCCTGAAAATTTCATACAGTTTCTCCTGTAAAGTTAAAAAAAGATGAGGATCGGCAAAACTCAGCCGTTCTTGGCATGCTTCACCACCACCTCATCGTCCGCAAGTCCGCCGTCCCGGGCTGAAACAATCTCAATCCCGAGTCCGTACATCTTCGCAAAGGTCTTCTTCACCGCCTTGACCTTGTCAGCGGTATTGATGACTATGACGCCGTGCTGAGAGATCCTGTTTCCCTCGGACACCTCCCGGAGCAGCATCTCGGGAGTGGCAAACTGCCCTCTGGCGCCGGTCATGATTTTGCCGGTGCTCTTGGTGAGACACCATACCTTGACGCTCACCCCGCCGCAGGCCTTCTCAAAAGCCTTGGTAAAGGAATAAACATCGGTAGCGCTGTTAACGGCCACATCAAGAGATACCAGGTCGTCACTCTTAATTTCCTTGATCTCCCTGAGACTCTTGGTATTGTCGGCAAACCCCTTGCCATCGGAGCTGATAATCTGCACCCCGATGCCCAGGGTGTTTTCAATCTTCTTCTCCACATCGCCGACCTTTTCGGAATCCTTGATGGAGATCTTCCTGGATTTTCCGGCCACAATCTTCGTGGAAACGTCCTTGATTAGAGCATCCTTGGAAGCCCTTCTGCCGCCGGCACCGCTCTGAATCTTCTTCTCCTTGGAGAGGTTGTAAACCCGGATGGGAACTGCAAAGACTCTCAGAAATTCATTCTCGAATTCAGACACCAGGGTATCCCCGGAAACCTCCATTTCGAGACTGCCAAACAGCATTTTCTTTAAACCGGCAAACATCGTATCCCCCTACCTGGCTGTTACTTATCTCAGCCCCGCCGGCTGTTCCTGACATGAACGCCTGACGGGAAAATTCCTGTTGTCATTACTCTTTATGAAATCGTTTTCAGTGTTTTTCAAAAAAATACTGCGGCAATCCCCGGTCAATGAGGCCTCACCTGTCTGCACCTTCGATTTCATAAAGACCTACTGAAGTTTGGGCTTTTTGTCATAGCCCTTGCTTTCCAGCTCCCGGTTAAGCTGAGTCAGGGACAGCTTCTTATAGCCTTCTCCGGTGTACATGCCATTGCCCTTCCAGCTCATGCCGACCTGACAGCAAATCCCGAAATTATCGAGAAAGATCTTTTCGAGATTCTTTACCAGCGTTCTTCCGTGAATGCTGATATCTCCCGGCGATTCCTTCTTGACCCTTACCTCGGAAAGCCTCATGTTTTCATCAAAGGGATAAATTTCCCCGCCTTCTTCGGTGTTGTTGGCCTTTTCCCAGTCCTCAACAGTGCAGAAGCTCAGAAAGAGATACGGAAAGTTTTCCTGAAACTCCGCATTGAGCCTCTTAAGAGTCTTCTGACCGGTAATATGAATTTCCGCCACAGCCACACCTCCGCCGTAACCAAATCATCTGTGATAAAAAATGCCTTTCCGGAATTACCAGGCATAGAACTTCGTCACCTGTTTACGAAAAGGCATCACCGATTACTGAAACTGTTACTTGGGCTTCTTCTGACAGCCTCTGGCTTCCAGCTCCTTGTTAAGCTGGGTGAGAGTCATCTCGTCATAGGTACCGCTGGTGTAATAGCGCTTGCCGTCCTTCTCGTTGTAGCAGACCTGACAGCAAATGCCGTAAACAGAATAGAAGCTCTTCTCCAGGTTCTTGACAAGAGTTCTGCCGTGAATGCTGATCTCGCCAGCATTGGTATCCTTCTTAACCCTTACGTCGGAAAGCCGCTGACTCTGATCAAAGCCGTGAATGGTGCCGCCCTTGCCGGTAGCCTTCTTCCAGTCGTCCATGGAACAAAAGGTAAGACGAAGATAAGGAAAGGCCTCCTGAAACTCGGAATTAATGGTCTTGAGCATCTTCTGCCCGGTAATATGAATCTCTGCCATATACCCTCTCGTGATATAAACACCAAGAACAGGGTCTGATACAAAGAGCCGGCATTCCCTGACAACTGCGACATAATGCCTGTTAAAGAATTTCGGCTCCTTTCTGCAAACCCGCCCGAACCGTCCCCGAGGACAATTCTTAAAACCCCGATCGGCCGGAACAGATCCGGCTCTGCGTGCAGTCTGACAAACCAGCTCCGGATTCCGGCTCTGATTTCTGCCCCTTCCTGTTCTGAAACTTTTAAAAGGGCCGGGATTTTTTTAAAACTTCCCGGATCTGGTTCAGAACACCTGAGCAAAGCTCAAAAATTCAAGGGTCTGATCAAAAGTTTACAGTTGTTTTTTTTTTTTTTGACCATTTTTGGACTTTGATTTAACTCGTGTTTGTGATCAAAATATAAAATATACTTTGTTTTTGACTAAAATCACATTCAATACCATAATTCTTATTTTTAACAACTCCTGAATTTACGCCACTACATTTCGGTAAAAGCGTGTTATTATACATGATGAAGATAGTTTTGCTTATTAAGTACACTTGTTTTTTATTACGACTTGTATTTAACCTGATATTAACACACTTACTCAACAACCTTAAAACTATTTAATTCGCGAACTCTCGCAGGTCGATATAGCGGGCGTTTTTCGAGTAAAGAATAACCCCGTTTTTCAATTTTCTCATTCCTGCCCCGTCTCATAAAAGTTCGGCTGTTTGGTTTAAATTTCGCCAAATTGTCTGCACATATTCCTTCTCCTCCCGCATAATGAAATAGTCAGTGATTTGGTATAAGATGATACGGATTTCGGACATATTCCTGATTTTTATGAATAAAACTGAACATACAAACTCCCTCCGCCATATGTTCCGGAACATTTTTGGAAGCTTTCCGGAGATTCCAAATACCGAAAAGTACCAGGGACCCCGTCTGTTTACCCTGTGTTGAGATGAGAAAACTGACTGACACCGAAACGTGTTACTAAGATATTGCGCGAAAGGGTATTCCTGCCGGCAGGTCCTGTTGTTTCCGCTACAGGATTGTTTCCTCTCATGTCCTGACAAAAGCCAGCCATTCCAGAAAAAGGAGGGAAGTGCCTGATGGCTTAAAGACGTTTTCCGGGCGGGTGAAAATTAGAAAGTCCGAAATTCCGGAAGTCAGACATGGAATTCACAGGAAACTCCGGCCCCTTCCCGGAATTCCGGACCGTGCCCCGCCTCATGTCGCCTCCATTTCCACTGCATTCCGACAGCTCCGCCATTAATAAAAAAAGCCGGAGAACCTGAAAAAGCCCTCCGGAATGCTCGGAATTCATTGGTGGCGGGGGCCGCGCCGCTTTTTCACGTTCCCGCCCCGTTAAAACATGGTCATGTCAGAATACGTACATAAGTCCGATTTCGTATTTGCTGTGCTGACTGGTGTTCTTTACCGGATAGTCCAGTCTCCCCAGTCCCAGTTCGCCCTCACCGTACAGTCTGAGCGCCGGACAGAAGTCATAGGACACCTGTCCTGAAATGTAGGAGTTCTCGGCCCGGTCCAGATGATAGCCCTGATAGCCGATGCCCAGCATGAAGCCGAAGCCGGATTCAAAGGTATAACCGCCTACACCTTCCCAGCCGGTGGAGTGATGGTATTCCTGCTTGAACTTTTCCTTCGAATACTGCACCGCGGCATAAAAGCCGTCCCCGAGATGCCCGTAGGCAAGACCGATCCCGAAATCGTGCCGGTCTCCGGAAATGCTGCGCTCCAGATCGTACCAGTCATAGCTGACACCGAAGGCCAGTCCGTCCAGAAGACCGTCGGTCCAGTTGTAGGTCATGGCAGCGGCATAGCCGAATTTAACGTCCAGATCCTGCCAGACCATTTTGTCATGATCAAAATACCGTCCCATGCCGCGGTTCGGCGTCTGCATGGAGGCTGCCAGCGTGTAGCCGCCCACGGCTGCCACATACATCACCTGTCCTTCCTGACGGCCGCCCAGCATGGAATAGCTCTGGGCATGAAACCCTGCGTCCTCAAAGACATCGGTATAGCCGGCCAGGATATATCTTGCGGAATCCCCCTGCCCGAATACCAGGGTGCCGTACTGGCTGAAATCAAAACCGGTGTAGGCATAACGGGTATCCCATTTCCCGTTCTGAGAGGTTTCGGAAGCCACCTCCCATTCCCCGAAAGCCACGGCCTTGATGCCCGACGCAATTTTGCCGGATGCGGATATCCCCAGCCGGCTCCGTCCCTCAATACCGCCCTTGTCGGAAAGCCGGGTGCTTTTGTCCAGGTACCTGGCTTCAATTCTGCCGAACAGGGAAAGATCCATGCCGTTTTCATCATGATAAACCTGCACCGCGCTGGCGGCGGAAGCCACGGTCATGCCGGAAACAAGAAGAAGTGCCGGAGTAAAAATTTTCATCTGAAGAATCCCATCTCAAAATTCCGGGGTGATTTTAACACATTTGAAGGAGTGCTTTTCAAAAAACACCTTCTGAAAAGGCTGTCAGAAATAAGTTCCCGGGTGATTTCCCAAATCCTCCGGAGATCCGTAATCCCCGTTCCTCCCGGCACAGGAGGCTGTGTTTTCCGGCAGGAATCTTTGCTGTCGGATGACTGCGCCCCGGACTAAACTCTCATCGCAAAATCCGGCTTCCCCGGGAAGTTCCGAAGCTGCCCGCAGATTTCCCGGATCCCGCTCCCCTGAAACCACCCGAAGTCATGATCCGGCGCGCAAATGTGCGTCAGGAATCATAATGCCCCCGTTATCCGTGACCGCACAGAACTCCGGTACTACAATTGCGAATGTCCGTAACTTGAAGGAGTGAAAAACATGGGACTTATATCTTTTGTAAAGGGAGTCGGCGAAAGACTCTTCGGCGGCAAGAAGCCGGAAAGCCAGGCTGCCGATCTTAAAGAAAACATGGACGCCCTGGGGCTGGAAACCAGCGGCATTACCGTGGAAATGGACGGCGAAAAGGCAGTCCTCAAAGGCAACGTAAAGGATCAGGAAACCCTGGAAAAGGCCGCTCTCGCCGTGGGGAACCAGGTGGGCGTCGCCGAGGTGGATACCGGGGCGGTGACCGTGGAAGAAGCTGCTGACGAATCAGTGTTCTACACCGTTCAGAAGGGAGACACTCTCTGGAAGATCGCCGAAAGCCAGTACGGCAAGGGGAACGGTGCCAAATACACCGCCATCTTTGAAGCCAACAGGCCCATGCTGAAGGATCCGGACAAGATTTACCCGGGCCAGACCCTGAGAATCCCGAAGCAGGATTAACTTCCGGTTCCGGGGTATCCGGAACATGACACACAAAGGGGGAGCAAAACTCCCTCTTTTCATATCCGGACTCCGGATCCTTATTCCACTTTTCTCCGGTTTTCTGTTCCTGTCCTCTCTCTCCCTTCCGCCTTCCCATTCCGGTACCGATTCAGGTTCCCGGGCTCCACGGGGCCGGAAAAAGTCAGAGCCTGACAAACTGCCGCGAAACGGCTTCGGAAACCTCCTCCCTTCCGTCGGAATCGGCCTCTCACGCACACTCCGGAAAATCCTGCCCGGAAAAACATTCCGCTTCCCGGAACAATACCAGACAATCTGTTCCGCTGAGGCTGCACCAAAAAATGCCGAATGCACCCGAAACTCTTTCCTTGCCTGCCCTGCAATTGACTCCCGGCACCCACTGAGTTCCCAGCTCATTCCCTGAATTCCTGTCCGAAATCTCAAAGAACACATAACATAACAGCATTAAATCCCAGAAAACCTGCCAGGTCTTTAAAACAAAGGGGTTCGGCGTACCTGTAAGCTCGTACGCGGGAACCGGGCGGCATTCCCCGGTGCCGGTTAAAACTTGCCGCCCCGCACCTTACTTATGGAGACAGGGCTACACCGGCAATTGAGATGAGATGACCTGACATTCTCCCGGGCCGCTACAGAAACGGAAGCATGTAAATCGGATAGTACTGCACCTCCCTTTCCCTTCTGATATCCCTGGTGTAAATCAGATAGTTTGTCAGAATGCGTGAATGGTATTTTCCGGCAAATGCGTCCAGGGAGGCATGGGTCTGATAACCGGATGATTTCACCTCCAGAGGACATATTTTGCAGCCCCTGGCTATCAGAAAATCAATTTTGTATCTGACTCCGGTCTCCTCGTTCCTGAAGGTATGGTAGAAGAGCTCGTTTCCCGCGGCAGTCAGCATCTGCGCTGCAGCATTTTCATAAAGATATCCGAGATTGGCCGGAAGCTTGTCATTGAGCAGCTTTTCGTAAATGACGTTGTCAGTAAAATCCCTGTCTTTGAACATCAGCGTTACAAAGAGTCCGGTATCGCCCAGAAACAGCCTGAATTTCGTCAGATCCCGGGATGCGGACATCCCCGGGCCGGGATCTTTGACATGGTATGACACCAGAACCGCCTTTGAATCGCGCATCTCAAAAATCAGATCCAGAATATCACCGGCCCGGCTGTTTTTAAGAACACTGGATACCTGATATCTGGAGGCATTTCCGCTGAGCCGGGACGGAATATTGTCAAACAGGGCGGAAATACGTCCCGTGGCGTCAATTTTGGCAAAATCATCTTCATAAAGACTGATAATATCCCGTTTCACCATGTCCACAGCTCTGAAATTATTGGAGCTGATAAACTCACTTACCGCCTGAGGCATGCCTCCTGTCAGCATATACATGCGAAATCGTTTCATGAGCTCCCTGTTGAGCTTTTCCCCCAGAGATACTCCCGACGCCAGGCATTCCCGAAGAAGTCCTCCGGTGGCTGTATCACCCGTGGCCCAGAGAAATTCCTCGTAATCCATGGGATACATGCTGATTTTTCTCTCCTCACTGGGAATCAGAATATCCCTGACATTTCGCCTGATTGATATCAGAGATCCGGTTTCAAGGTAATCATAACGGCGATCTGCCACAAGATGCTTTATGGCCTGCCGGGCCCGCGGACACAGCTGCACCTCATCAAAAATAATCAGGGAGCGGCGCTTCACCAGATCCACCCGGTATTTAAGCTGGAGCTTCAGAAAAAAAAAGTTCAGATCTGACATATCATCAAACAATTCCCGTACTGAAACATCAGCAGAGGAAAAGTCTATCAGGATGTAGCTGTCATATTCGTTTCTGGCAAAACACTCCGCAACAGTCGATTTTCCGACACGCCTGGCACCTTCAATCAAAAGTGCCGTGCGTCCGTCAGATTCCTTTTTCCATGACAGCAGTCTGTCGTAAATTTTGCGCCTGAACATATGCCCCTCGATAAGCAGTCCAATAACAGCTTCAGAAGTCAGAAATCACCGGATTCTGACAAAATATAGCAAAAATGCCATTTTCACACAAAGAATAAACCGCAAAAATAACATTTTGATCTCCTAAGAAAACTGCAAAAACAGCATTTTTAGCAAAAATTAACATAATTGAGGGATTTTTCCCTCAGGAATATATCAAATCTGCGGAGCCGGCATATTCTCGCTTTACAGGCCGCCCCCTGTCAGCCCGAACTCCGGTCATTCCCGTTCATCCTATTTTTTTCCTGAAACTTCTCCCCGGGACACTTTTCCTGCAGGATTTCCCGCCTCCGTATTCCCGGGAACTTTCCCGGAGCATTTTTTCTGAAACAGCCCCCATGAAAAACCGCCCATAAAAAAAGAGGAAGACTCCTCATCTTCCCCTTCTCACAAGCAAATCTGAACTGCTCCTCATCACCGGGAGGCTCCGGGGCATTCACCATCCCCCGAAGCCGGCCCGGTATAACGGAATGCCGCTCTTAGTCCTTGCCTTCTTCACCACCTTCTTCAGGATCGCCTTCTTCAGGTTCCTCTTCTTCAGGTTCGTCATAGACAATCTCCGGACATACACTGGCATCGGCACAGATGGTGGAACTTCCCTCAATCCGGTTCCCGGGAATGTATTCCTCTGCTACGCCGAAGCTTATATACAGCCACTTCGGAGTCTTGTCATAGAAGGAAGTTTCAAGCAGTACCGGGTTAACCAGCATGTTTCCGGTGGAAATCCCGCCATCCCACAATTCACACGAGAAGTTGTAGTTATAGGCATTAACCCAGAAGTTATCCCATTCATAGTTCTGACATCCGGTGGTAGCCCACATGTAACCGTTATTGTAGGTACCCAGGTATTCCAGAAGCGCACTGGTAACATTGCCGGTCTGCTCCTCCTTGTATTCCGGATCCTTAAGATTTTCAAGAATCGGAAGATTGAGCTGACTGATACTGTAAAGCCAGGAGGTCGCATAGGAAGCATAGCTGCCCTCCGGATACTGCGTAACAACACCGAGAGCCTGCGGAGATGCGCTCTTTATTTTGATCGGAGGTTTTCCGGCCTGACCGAACGTGTTGTAGCCCTGGTACTTGACATTGCCGCGGAGAGCGTTAAAGCACTTGAGGTAACCGGAATAGTCCGTCTTCTTGTCATAATACCGGGCGCACACCTTCTTGGCATACTTGGGACTCATCTTCTGAAGGGTATACTCACCCTTCTTCGGATGACCAACCTGAGGATCCTCGGAAATCTTCACTTCCTCGCCCTGAATCTTCCGGGTTTCCTCTCTGGCCTGGTCCTGAGGAATTGTCTCAAATAATATGTAATTCTTAAGATAGAAATAGAGTTCTCATTATGATACACTTTCGTGTAAGAATACGGAGTGTTGCATATGGTAGAAGCAGATGTTAGGTTAACTCAGATCCTGCATGATGTAGGAG
>Ga0310695_10004896_pt1 | contig 24101 bp, 20 predicted proteins | sample RumenRJG_04DNA_FD_203882 | JGI IMG/M metagenome (GOLD analysis project Ga0310695, IMG submission 203882) | Bovine rumen microbial communities from Lethbridge, Alberta, Canada - RJG_04 (v2) (version 2) | ecosystem: Host-associated > Mammals > Digestive system > Stomach > Rumen | place: Canada...
TTAACGAGGTGGATATCGTGTGGTATCGGATGCTGTTTACGAGTCTGATTCTGCTGGTATTTACGGGTCTGCCGAGAGTGGGGTGGAGGAAGTTCTTTCAGCTTTGTGGCTGTGGGGCTCTGTTGGGGTTCCATTGGATACTGTTCTATGGTTCGATCAAGGCTTCGAATGTCTCCATCGGTGTCATCTGCTTCTCGCTGATCGGATTCTTCACGGCATTGTTCGAGCCTCTTATCTATAGACGGCGTCTCTCTTGGTTTGAGCTGTTCTTCTCGCTGATAACAGTTGCAGGTGTCTTCTGTATTTTCTCTTTCGATGCCCGTTATCGTTATGGTATTGCCATCGGGGTGGTCTCTTCAGCCGTTTGTGCCCTTTATGCCATTTGTAACAAGAAGGCGAGTGTGGGGGTACGCAGTAGAACGGTGCTGATGTATCAGATGTCTGGAGGGCTTGTGGCGATTTCTGCCATCATTCCTGTTTATCTCCTTTTCTTCCCCAGTCGTCAGCCTGTCGTCGTGATTCCTGAGGGTACAAATCTATGGCTGATGCTTTGTCATGCCTTGTTCTGCACTGTTGGCATGTATCTGCTGCAGATCCAGGCGTTGAAGCGTCTTTCTGCCTTCACCGTGAACCTGACTTATAACTTGGAGCCTTGTTATACCATCATTCTTGCTTTCCTCATCTTTGGTGAAGGGCGTGAGCTTAATTTCGCCTTCTATATCGGCATCGGCCTGATTTTGCTCAGTGTTCTCCTCCAGACGAGAAGGGCTTTAGTCAAATAGAGTATGTAAGATTTAAAATTTGAGATTATGGATAAGATACAGTTGTGGGTTCATCATTTGCTTGAGGCCTGTGGTTTAGAAGGAGACAGTGTGGCATATATCAGTCATGCGGTCTTGGTGGTGATTGCTATATTGCTTGCCGTTTTGGCGGGTTTGTTGTGTCGCAGGATACTGGTGCCTATCGTACTGCGCCTGACGAAGAAGACAGGGGTGAGGTGGGACGATGTTATCTTCAATCGTAAGGTGCTGCTTTCGGCTTGTAGCATCGTACCTGCCATCGTTATCTGGCTGTTGCTGCCTTGGACATTCTACGATTTTCCCACAGTTCATGAAGTGCTGACTCGTCTCACTGCTATTTACATCACCGTGATGGCTGTGCGAACGTTGATCGTGTTCGCTGACTCTTTCAAACTGCTGGAGGATGGGCCTCGGACGGCGCACCAGCAGTATCTCTATTCCATCTGTGGTGTTATGAAGATTATCGTGATCTTCGTTGCAGTTATCGTGGTTGTAGCCATCATCATCGACAAGGATCCGACAACTTTGTTTGCAGGACTGGGTGCGGCTTCAGCTATACTAATGCTGGCCTTTCAGGATACCATCAAGGGCCTGGTGGCAGGTATCCGTCTCACCAACAACGACATGATTCATATTGGCGACTGGGTGACTGTGCCCACTGCTGGTGCCAACGGAAGGGTAGAGGAGATTAGTCTGACGACTGTCAAGATACGGAACTTTGATAATACCATTATTACTGTGACACCTCAGACGCTGGTTGATGGCTCTTTCCAGAACTGGTTGGGTATGGAGCAGCGTGAAGGTCGTAAACAGGTGCGCCAGATCTATTTTGACTTCCGTTCGATTGCCATCGATGATGATGGTGTAGCCAATATCACCAAGTTCAGGCAGCATATCGAACAATGGCTCCAAAAGAATCCGAAGGTGATTAGCGAGAAACCAGTGCTTGTGCGTCAGGCAGAGGCCACACAGGCAGGTTGTTGTGTGGAGTTCATGTTCTGGTTGCGTTCGCAGGCGGCTATCGACTATGAGCACGACACCAGTGAAATCATGGAATATATCTACGGTGCTTGTGCTAAGTACGGACTGAGAATCTATCAACAATTCCCTGGGCAATGAAACAGAAATAATCAACACTAAATTTGTGTTTTTCAAAAAGAATGTTTACCTTTGCACCCTGATAATGCATTAATCAGCTCAAGATGAAACAAACTCGTTACCTTATCATTCTGCTGTTCTTTGCAGTACTCATTACCACAGCCATCTCGTGTAAGCGTGGTGGGACTACGCCCCAGAGCTCTGCCGTCAGTCATGATTCGGCCTATGCCCGTTTCGATGTGGCGCAGAGTTTCTACAACTGCAACCAGCATGACTCGTTGATTGCGGTAGCGCCTGAAATTCTCGAATTCCTTCGTGATAATCAGGAATGGCGGCTCTTTTATATCCTTTGGCAATACGTTGCCGAGGATTATGTGTGGTTTAATGAGTTTGATGAAGCTACAAAGGAGGCACTGGCGATGCAGGAAGATGCCATCGCGCGTAACGACTCTTTCGGGCTTGCCATGAGCTATGGGGTGCAGGGTACAGCTTATCTGGCACAGGATGTTTTCGACGAAGCAAAACGTTGTTATAAGAATTTCATTCAGATATATCCAAAGAATGAAAAGGATGGACCGATAACGGAAGTCTATTACTATTATTATGGATGTTTGGAGAATACAAAGGATACTGCTGCCATCGACTCGTTGTTGAAGGAATGGGCCCTCCTACTCAAGGATCTTCCTCCCACGACAGATGTTGATCAATTGTCAGCCTATGCCAGTTGGCGTTTGAAATACTTCAGGAGAAGATTTTCATACCTCATTTCAAAAGACAGTCTGACTCAGGCAACTCAGACGCTTGACTCGATTGTTAAGTACACAAAACTTGCTGGTGATGTTATCGTTGAGCAAATCAATACCATCGACGATCACCGTGATTTGGCGATGGCCAAAGGTGATTATACTGCTGCCTTGGGCTATGCGGAGGAAAATTTGAAACATACAATAGGCGATGTAGGTAATAGAAGAGATGCCCTTGCGAATCGTGCAGAAGTCTATGAAAAGCTTGGTCGGTATCGCGAGGCGTTGGCTGACCTGCGTGCGGCAGATTCGCTGAAAGACTCTGTGCAACAGGCAAATAATCGTGAACAACTGAACCGACTGAATAAACGTTTTGCTTTGAATGAGCTTCAGTCGCAAAATAATCTGTTGAAGCAGCGTTCACGTTTTACCACAGGTGGTGTGGCGATGATCTTGAGTGTCATAGCCTTGCTTGTGTTCTTGGTGCTGAATAGTCGATGGAATCGCAAATTACAGATTAAGAATACGCAGTTGCAGCGTGAACGTAATGTGGTGGTGGCACAGAACAAACAGCTGGCTATAGAGCGCGACCATGCGGAGGCTGCTTCAAGGGCCAAGACTGCATTCATGCAGAGTATGACCCACGAGATCCGTACACCGTTGAATGCCATCAGCGGTTTCACGCAGGTGCTCACCATGAAGGATATCGAACTGCCTGATGCCGAGCGGATGGACTTCTGTGAGCGCATCCAGGAGAATACCCGACTTCTGACAACTATCCTCGATGATCTTCTTTTGATCTCCGACTTTGAGAGCAGTTCGGAACTGCCGCCATCTGAGCCGTGTGTCGTTTCTGCTATCGTCGATCAGGCCGCAGATACGATCCGTTCTATCGTGGCGAAGACAGTGACGTTCGAATGTCAGAGTACATTGCCAGCTGATCAGACAATTGAATCCTACCCGCGTATGATTCATATCGTCCTCTCCAAACTGCTCGAGAATGCCGCCAAATTCACGACGGTTGGCAGCATCACACTCAAGGTGAGCCAGGAGGACGCTAAGCTCCACTTCTCTGTTGAGGATACGGGTCCTGGTATCCCCCCAGATAAGAAAGATTATATCTTCGAGCGGTTCACCAAACTCGATAGCTTTGCACAGGGCACAGGTCTCGGATTGACCGTAGGTCGTATGATAGCAGAGCGCCTTGGTGGTACGCTGACCCTCGATACGGATTACATTAATGGTTCTAAGTTTGACTTCATTCTGCCTGTCAAATGAGTATGAAAGAGAAAATATTTGCACTCGTAGGCTTTTCCGCACAGCGTCATAGCCTGAAGACTGAGGTCATTTCAGGCCTCACCACTTTTATCACGATGTCTTACATCCTGGCCCTTCTGCCTGCGATGTTTACTCCCCTTGCTTCCAAGGGTTTTCCTGTCAATTCGTTGTTCACTGCCATAGCACTTGCAACGATTGTAGGTACGCTGCTGATGGCTTTTTTGGCCAGACGACCTTTCGGACAGGCCCCAGGACTGACGCTGAATCTGTTTTTCATCGAGACCATCTGCATCTCACTTGGTTATCCTTGGCAGTTTGCCCTTACGGCTGTCCTTCTGGAAGGCTTACTCTTCGTACTCCTCTGTGTGAGCAGTCTGCGACAGATCATCTTCGAGATGGTGCCGACATCGTTGAAGCACGCTATTGCCGTAGGTATCGGCTTCTTTGTAGCCATGATTGGCTTTAAGAACAGTGGCATCTTGGCTGAAGGTACTATCTTCAATCATCTGGAGACATTGGCAAGTCCCTCTTCCATACTGTTTGTCATCGGTATAGTTCTGACGGGTATCTTTACCGTCATGCATTTTAAGGGCGGACTGCTTCTGAGTATCGTCCTTACCACCCTTATCGGTATTCCACTGGGTGTAACAACGATTCCCAATCATCTCTTCGATCTGCCCACGTCGCCAGCCCCCCTTTTCTGTCAGTTCTCATGGGACTATCTGCTCACACCCGACCTTTGGGTTTGTGTGCTTACCATGCTTTTCTTTGATGTGTTCGATAGCCTTGGTACCATCGTTGGTGTGATGGCTAGTTCAGGACTTATCCGCAAGAACGGTCGTATCCCTTATATGCAGAATATCATGCTGAGTGATGCATTGGGTACGGTGGCTGGTGCCTGTTTGGGTTGTAGTACTGTGACCACTTATGTAGAGAGTGCCACGGGTGTAGCTGAGGGAGGTCGCACAGGACTTACAGCCCTTGTGATTGCGTTGTGTTTCTTGGCCAGCCTTTTCCTCGCTCCTTTGTTCCTGGCCATCCCTGCTGCGGCTACGGCTCCTGTGATGATCATGGCAGGTTTCTATCTCTTCAGTTCAGTCAGGCATATCAATCTGTCGAAGCCAGCTGAGACGATGCCTGCCTTCCTGACCATCCTGCTGATGCCTGTCACTAGCAGTATCACTGATGGTATTATCGCAGGCCTCTTTACTTATATCGTGTTCTCCTTTATCGATGGATTGGTAAACCGTAAGAAGAAAGACAGTTTGGATATAGAATACTAAAAACTCAGATGCCGATGCCGGATAAAGTAGATAAAATCACAGAACAGCCCTCACGTTTCGATCATCTTGAGCAGATGTCGGTCGTCGAACTGCTACGTCATATCAACGAGGAGGATTGCAGGGTGGCAGATGCCGTGCGCAGGGCTATCCCTCAGATTGAGGCATTGGTGAAAGCTGTGGAGGGGCGCATGAACCAAGGTGGCCGGCTCTTCTATATCGGTGCAGGCACCAGTGGTCGTCTGGGGGTGTTGGATGCCAGTGAGCTGCCGCCAACGTTTGGGGTGCCCGATACGAAGGTGATCGGTATTATTGCAGGAGGTGATCGGGCTTTGCGCCATGCGGTGGAACGGGCAGAGGATATCTCTGAGCAGGGTTGGAAAGATCTGCAGGCTCATACCCCCACTGCTAATGATACGGTACTTGGTATTGCTGCTTCCGGTACGACGCCTTATGTGTTGGGAGCCGTAAAACTGGCTAAGGAGAACGGTCTCTTGACGGGCTGTATCACTAGTAATCCGAATAGTCCGTTGGCCAGAGTTGTTGACTGCCCTATAGAGACGATTGTAGGTCCGGAGTTCCTGACGGGTTCCAGTAGGATGAAGAGCGGAACGGCGCAGAAGATGGTACTGAACATGATCTCCACCACTCTGATGATCCGTATGGGACGCGTGCAGGGTAATCGTATGGTAAACATGCAGTTAACGAATGCCAAACTGGTGGATCGTGGCACACGGATGCTTCAGGATATGTTGGGAATCGATTATGATGAGGCTCAACAGCGTCTGTTAAAGGCAGGCAGCGTGGATAAGGCCCGATCAGACAAGACTTCCAGATGAGAATCAATCAGGCAACACATGACTTTATTCAGCAGCACAGAACTGATGACGTGCGCAGGCTGGCACTTCAGGGTGTTAAGCATCCTGAGGTCGATATCACCTTAGCGCTGGAACAGATAGCGGGTTGGCAGAAGGCTCGTACGAAACTGCCTTCATGGGCTGCACGTGATGGCATCATCTATCCGTCACATCTCTCGATGGAACAGTGTTCTAGTGAGGCTACGGCTATTTATAAAGCTCGGATTGCAGGTAAGGGACGACGCTTTGTTGACCTTACAGCAGGCTTTGGTGTCGATGCGGCTTTTATTGCCAAGGGGTTTCAACAGGCCGTAACCATCGAACAGCAAGAGAAATTATGTGCAATCACATCTGAGAATTATAAAGTGCTTGGTTTGGATCAGGTAGAAGTGCATTGTGGCAATGGTGTCGAGTATCTTCATACGATGGAATATGCTGATCTTATCTTTATCGATCCAGCTCGTCGTGATGAACACGGCGGTCGCACCTACGGCATTGCAGACTGTACGCCAAATGTGCTTGAACTACGAGAGGAACTGTTGGCTAAGGCAGATCGTGTAATGATCAAACTTTCGCCGATGTTGGATTGGCGTAAGGCTGTGGAAGATCTCAAGGCAGTTTGCGAGGTACATATTATATCGGTGGATAATGAATGCAAGGAATTGTTACTGATTCTGTCGAATGAGGCAAAGCCCTTACAGGTATTTTGCGTTAATGATGGGCAGATCTTCACCTTTATCCCTGCTTCCACTTCGAGTTTTTCTCTTCCGGCTTTACCTTCGTCTTTCCAGTATTTATATGTTCCTAACGCCTCTATTATGAAGGCGGGTTGTTTTGGGGAGTTGGCAGAGCGTTTCCAGATAGTATCTCTCGACAAGAACAGCCATCTCTTTGTTTCAGACAGAGAAGTGCCAGATTTTCCTGGCCGTTGCTTTGTGATAGAGAAGATGACCTCCATGAACAAACGAGAGCTGAGGGAGGCACTGACGGGTATTCGTCAGGCGAATATTGCTGTGCGTAACTTCCCGCTCTCAGTGGCAGAACTGCGTAAGCGCCTGAAATTTCAGGACGGCGGAGATACTTATATTTTTGCAACAACGGTTGCGGATAAGGGACACCAGTTGCTGATCTGCAGAAAATAAAAAAACGTTGACGATGCTTAGAGCAAGGCCAACGCTTTTTCTTCTGCGGCTTCCATGATTTCCCGTTCACCAGGCCCTTTGTCGTTAATGCCACAAAGGTGGAGGATCCCGTGGATAATGACACGATGGAGCTCTTCATCGTAAGGACGGCTAAACTTGTCAGCATTCGTAAAGACGGTATCGAGTGAGATGACCAGGTCGCCGTTGAGCGTTTTGCCTTCCGAATAGTCGAAGGTGATAATGTCTGTGTAATAGTCATGGCCGAGGTACTCATTGTTTACCTCGAGGATCTTCTCGTCGTTGACGAACATATAGCCGATCTCGCCAACTTTCTTACCGTAGGATTCTACCACACGGTGAATCCAATTGGAAGTCTCACGTTTTTTAATACTGGGGAATTTGACCCCTTCTGAACTATAGGTAATCATCTGTCTATTAACTTTTCTTCTTGGGTAAATAGGGGCTGACATCAACACCGAAATGTGACAGTTCGCGCAGGGCTGAGGATGAAACACTGGCCAGTTCTGGCTCCGTGTAGAGAAGAATAGTCTCAATACCACCTAAACGACGATTGAAGTCGGCCTGCCACTGTTCGTATTCGAAGTCGCTCGCATTACGCACACCCTTCACGATGAATTGGGCGTTTTCTGCCTTGGCAAACGTCATTGCCAGTCCATGATAGGGTTTCACGCTGATGCGTGGCTCGTCGGCATAGAGATCACGAATCGCCTGCATCCGTTCTTCTGCAGAAGGCATATCGGGCTTATGCACGTTGTCGCCTACCACACCGATGACCAGACGATCGAACAAAGGGAGTGCACGACGAACGATAGAATCGTGGCCGATAGTAAAGGGATTGAAACTTCCAACGAATATTCCTGTTCTTTCCATATGGCTGCCTGTTAATCAAAAAGGTTAGGTTCCATCGTATTACCGCTATAGGGGTTACGTCCGAAATGACGGTAGGCAAGTTCTGTCACCATACGACCACGGGGGGTTCGTTTGATAAAGCCCTCCATAATCAGGAATGGCTCATAGACCTCCTCAACGGTACCGGCATCTTCACCGATGGCAGTGGCGATGGTGGTGATACCAACAGGACCGCCACGGAACTTGTCGATGATGGTGAGCAGGATCTTATTGTCGATTTCATCGAGACCATACTGGTCAATATTCAGGGCTGTCAGGGCAATCTTCGAGATCTTCGTGTCGATCTTTCCGTTACCCTTCACCTGGGCAAAGTCTCTTACACGGCGCAATAGGGCGTTGGCAATACGGGGCGTACCACGGCTTCTGCCGGCAATCTCTAATGCTGCATCCTCTGTGATGGGTACGCCAAGGATATTGGCTGAGCGCTCAATGATGGCTTGCAGGGTCTTTGGCTCATAATACTCCAGGTGCATGTTGATACCGAAACGGGCACGAAGCGGTGCCGTCAGCAGACCGCTACGGGTGGTGGCACCTACCAGTGTAAAAGGATTCAGGTCAATCTGTATCGAACGGGCAGATGGACCTTTGTCTATCATGATGTCGATGCGGTAGTCTTCCATCGCCGAATAGAGGTATTCCTCTACGACAGGCGACAGACGATGTATCTCGTCGATGAAAAGCACGTCATTCTTCTCTAGTGAGGTGAGGATACCTGCCAGATCACCGGGCTTGTCAAGCACAGGACCAGAGGTAATCTTAAATCCTACGCCCAACTCGTTGGCAATGATATTCGAAAGTGTAGTTTTACCCAGTCCTGGAGGACCGTGCAGCAGGGTGTGGTCGAGCGGCTCGCCACGATACTTGGCGGCTTCAACAAACACTTCAAGATTCTCCACCACCTTCTTCTGTCCACTGAAATCAGAGAAACTCAGGGGGCGCAGCGCATTCTCAAAGTCCTTCTCACCTTGGGAGAACCGTTCTTGGCGTATGTCAAAATCTTCGTCCATCATGATGCTTTTTCGCTATCGGTTGCAAAAGTACGAATTTTATTTGTAATTCTGCCTGTTGAAATCAAAAAACTGATGAGCGGTGCTTTTTATCTCACTCCGCCACCGCCGCCTCCGCCAGAGAAGCCGCCTCCGCCGCCTCCCCATGATGAGTGGCCGCCACCGCCACTGGAACGGTGTTCACGTGCTGCCTTGGCTGCCACAGCGCTCGATGTACTGCGATGCAGTGTAGAGTAGATCAAAGGCAGTGTCATGTTATCGGCCATCTGGTTAGCCACCTGATCCATGTTGAAGTATTCTGGGTTCACCTTCTTCATTTCTTTGATAACGCGGTCGGCAATACCAAACAGCGTAGCATAGACCATATAGTCCTTCCACAGCTTCACCTCATCCACACCGCGTTCGTCGAGCAAGGTAAACTCCTTCAGGAACTTGCGCAAACCGAACAACTGGCGCACCTCGTCCTCGCGATCCTTATATTTAGATATAGAGGTCTTGGTGTGCAGCGTGTTGATAAACGAGTCGGTGATGCTCTGGTTGCAGGTGCTCTTCATATACTGCTTCAGTTCCTTGGCTTCCAGCACGGTGTCACTACCCGCTGCCTGCTTGAAGATTTTGAAGATCTTACGCATCAGCACAGGCTGATTGTCAAGGTCCTTTAACTGGTGTATCACAAAGTTCGGCTCCATCTCGCCTTTCATGTTGCGACGCGTCTCAATGGTAATAGCCCCCATCTGTATGAGTTTCAGGATACAGGCCGACATCAGATTGTTATAGTCTGTATGCATATACTTATAGGCGTTCAATATGTTGTTTGCCTCCTGCAGATTTCCGTTTATTGGAATATCGCGATACCACATCAGATCTTTGTTGACTCTGCGACGGGCACGCCAAACGGTAACTATATGCCACATAAAACCACCCACTGCTATCAAGGCTGAGCCACCATATATCAGGATAAAAATCGCCCATTCAATCAGTGTCATATCCTCATCGTCGCCACCACCCACGTAATCGCTTCCCTCAAAGGCCTCATTTTTCTTGTTCTCAAATGTTTCGTTCTCCCAAACGGTTGGCTCAAACATGCCTTTGGGGAACTGTACCATCACGTAGAGACCGGCCTCCGAACTCATCGCCTCGGTGGTCTCTGCCACGATGGTGCCGTTCTCATACCGCAACTCGCCTTCGAATCTGAATCCCCAGATACCACAGCTGTCAGGATCGATGACCATGGTCGTATCAGCAGTCATGATGGTGATCTTGGCGTGTTCTGGTTTGGGCGATACCGATGTGTCCAGAAAGACGTGGCGGATGGCATCAGCATCGGGATAGCCACGTACCAGTCCTGTGATGGTATAGCTGGTGATATAGGTTCGTTCGCCCTCTTCACCCAAACCCCAGCACAGCTCGTAACCACTGTTTGTCGTAACAATGCCGCACTTGTATGTTTTCCAATCACGTGTCTCGTCCACATCCCAGTCCACATTTATAAACCGGGTTCCTGTTTCATCGCTTACTGTCAGGTCCTTAACCTGGCTTTCGCCCATGTTGGCCAAACCGATATAGCATTCTGTGCCTTCGTCGTCGATATACATCTCTCGCGTTTCGGTAATGCGTGCATCACCGTTCTTGCTTAATACCACTTTTATATCAAGGTTGTTGAGAGATGGACGTGAAAAAACACTTGTCGCTGATATCAACAATCCCAGCAACAGACAGATCTTAATGCTTAACGGTTTCATCGTCATTAGAATAGCCCTTTTCTTGTTATTCATTCTTTAAATATTCCTTTGGGTTGCAAAGGTAGAAAAAAGGTGTGGTAGTCCAAAATACGAAGCGTTAATATGAGTTAAATGATGATTTCCCTCTTTATTTTTTAGGGTAAGATTTTGATGGTTTTCAGATAATTTTGTATCTTTGCAACCGATTTCGGTTTCCCAAAACGGACAACTTTTGAAGATCGAAAAACAAAAAAGTTTTCCCAAACGGACAACTTGCTATCTAAATTCGGTGCCTAAACATTAACAATAACAATACAAATGGAAATTAAAAACTTTACCATCACCAAGCGAGACGGCTCGAAAGACCAGTTCTCTTTAGACAAGATCATGAACGCCATTGTAAAGGCGTTCGACAGTGTTAACTGCCCTGCCGACTTAGGCACGATTTCCAAGATCATCAGCCATCTGGATATCCACGATGACATTACGGTGGAAAATATTCAGAATCAGGTGGAAGAGGCTCTGATGAGCGAGGGTTTCTATCATGTCGCCAAGTCATTCATTCTCTATCGTCAGTTGCACTCTGAGGATCGTGACACTTTGGAGAAGATGATGTTCCTCTCAGAATATACGGAGTCAGTGAACGCAGCTACAGGTTCCAAATACGATGCAAATGCCAACGTGGAGCACAAGAATATCGCCACTTTGATTGGTGAACTGCCGAAGTCGAACTTTATCCGTTTGAATCGCCGCCTCTTGACCGACCGTATCAAAAAAATGTACGGCAAGGAGTTGGCAGATGAATATATTAATAAACTGACACACCATTTTATATATAAGAACGACGAGACCTCTTTGGCTAACTATTGTGCCTCTATCACCATGTATCCTTGGCTGATTGGTGGTACGGTGGCCATCGGTGGTAACTCTACGGCTCCGACCAACCTCAAGTCGTTTGCTGGTGGTTTCGTCAATATGGTGTTTATGGTTAGTTCCATGCTGAGTGGTGCCTGTGCTACACCAGAGTTCCTGATGTACATGAACTACTTTATCGGCAAGGAATACGGACTTGACTATTACAAGCGTGCTGATGAGCAGGCTGACCTTAGTCTGAAGAAGCGTACGATAGATAAGGTGATTACCGACTACTTCGAGCAGATCGTCTATACGCTGAATCAGCCGACTGGTGCCCGTAACTATCAGGCTGTGTTCTGGAACATCGCCTACTATGATAAGTACTACTTTGAGAGCATCTTTGGTGAGTTCTACTTCCCCGATGGCTCAAAGCCCGACTGGGAGGGACTCTCTTGGTTACAGAAGCGCTTTATGAAGTGGTTCAACCACGAGCGTACCAAGACTTTGCTTACCTTCCCTGTTGAGACCATGGCCTTGCTCACTGACGAGAATGGCGACTGCAAGGATCCGGAGTGGGGCGACTTTACTGCTGAGATGTATGCTGAGGGACACTCGTTCTTCACCTATATGAGTAATAATGCCGACTCACTGAGTTCATGCTGCCGTCTGCGTAATGAGATTACAGACAACGGCTTCAGTTATACCCTTGGTGCTGGTGGTGTTAGTACAGGTTCTAAGAGTGTGCTGACCATCAACCTGAACCGCTGCATCCAGTATGCCGTCAATCATGAGCTCAATTATCTTGAGTATCTGGGAAGCGTGATCGATCTCTGTCATAAGGTACAGATGGCCTATAATGAGAACCTGAAAGAGTTGCAGGCACACGGCATGCTGCCGCTGTTCGATGCCGGTTATATCAACATCGGCCGTCAGTATCTCACCATCGGTATCAACGGTCTGGTTGAGGCAGCAGAGTTCATGGGCCTGAAGATCACACCTAACGACGACTATCTGCATTTCGTACAGGGTATCCTCGGTCTGATCGAGGAGTACAACAAGAAGTACCGCACTAAGGACGTGATGTTCAACTGTGAGATGATTCCTGCAGAGAATGTGGGTGTCAAGCACGCCAAGTGGGATCGCGAGGACGGTTACTTCGTACCCCGTGACTGCTATAATAGCTATTTCTATGTGGTTGAAGACGACTCACTGACTATCATCGATAAGTTCAAGCTGCATGGTGCACCTTATATCGAGCACCTGACGGGTGGTTCGGCCCTCCACATGAACCTTGAGGAGCACCTCTCGAAGGAGCAGTATGCCCATCTGTTGAAGGTGGCTGCAAAGGAAGGCTGTAACTATTTCACCTTCAACATCCCCAACACGGTATGTAACGACTGTGGTCATATCGACAAGCGCTACCTGAAGGAGTGTCCTCACTGCCACTCAAAGAACGTGGACTATATGACCCGTATCATCGGTTACCTGAAACGTGTGAGCAACTTCTCACAGGCCCGTCAGGAAGAGGCCTCACGTCGTTACTATGCAATGGCTGACAGATAACAGATGTTGAAGTACGTCAATACAGGCATAGTATTTCAGGAGATTCCCAACGAGGTGACACTGGCAATTAATATTTCTAATTGCCCGTGTCACTGTCCTGGGTGTCATAGTCATTATCTTTGGGAAGACATCGGACTGCCGCTGAATGCAGATGCCATCGATGCCTTTGCCGATCAATACGGTAAAGATATCACTTGCATCTCCTTCATGGGAGGCGACAGCGATCCCAAGGGAGTAAACCAACTGGCTCAGTATATCCACGAAGAGCACCCTGAGTTCAAAGTGGCTTGGTATAGTGGAAAGACCATCATCTCGCCGATGGTAAACAAACAGGATTTCGACTATATCAAGATAGGCCCCTACATCAGACATCTTGGCCCTTTGAAGAAGCCGACAACCAACCAACGGCTCTATCGTCAGAACGAGGCAGGCGCTTTCGAGGATATTACCCCGCTCTTCTGGCGAAGATAAAGCCTGTTTAGAACCAATTCATCAAACCACGCAGATAGGCTGTGAGTTCGCCAGCCATTTTCTCATCCTGATAGATGTTGGGGTGATAATCGTTACCATACCACTCGTTGCCTGAGATGGGAGTCATATCGAAACGATAGACCTCCTTGTCGCCTGCTTTCTGAGCCTCAGAAGTCACTTCATCAAGCAGCCGTTTGACCTCCTTCAACTCTTTGTTGTAGAGCATAGAACCCGTCAGAAAGACAATCTTCGCCTCCGGATTATGGTCTCGCACCTGCTTCAGGAGCTTCTGATAACCCTGTTTCAGTAGATCCAGGTCATAGTTGTTCGTTGAAGTATCGTTGGTGCCGAGGTTGATACAGATGACATCGGGCTGATAGCGGCTGAAGTCCCACTTCTCACTGAGGAATGTCGCCTCCTGACGGAGTTCAGGTTTCCAGGCATAGCCCGTATATTCGTATTGCATAGGCATGCAAGAACCTGGCGAACCCGTCTTGGCCTCGCCATAGTTGCGATAGGCACCGATGCCGCTGCGAGCCACCACCCAGTGCTGGGCTTCGAGGTTGCGGGCTGTGATGGATGCGTAGGAGTAATAGTGATTCTCGGTGGCATAATCGAAACCTTCCTCCTTTTTCAATCCTTCGTTGCCATAACCGCAGGTGATGGAATTACCGATGAATTCGATCTTTCTGGTGGGGAGAGCTGGTGTCTCTACCAGCTTTTTGCCTTTGTCGAGTACGAAGCCCCAGAACTCAGGATAGAACTCATAACCCTCGATGGCATACATCAGTTTGACCGTATGCACACCATTAGGAAGTGCTGTTGCAAGAGTGACTACAGAATCACGTTCCCCACGGAAGGCCACCTTAAACGGTTCGGCCTGATCGATCTGAGCCATAAAATAACCACTACGGGGTTTGGCTATCATACGCAACGAGGTGCCCTCGAACGACGCAATGATCTGAATACCAGGGAAGTTCCAGGCGGGTCGTTCTGGATTGGCAAAGCTGATACGCCCTGTGTATTGGATAAACTTGTCGGAAGGACTGATAATACTACCCTTGACGGGTACGGTCTCAATGGCAAAGGCACTTGAACACATCAGGGTCAGCAGTGCCGTTAATAACTTTCTTCTCATGTTTTATGCTCTGTTCTTATTGTTTCCTGAAGATACCAGTCCAACCACCGCCACTGCTGAGATGAATCTGCAACTGACTACGGCCTGACACTGTCTGCTGAGTATGCTTATAGTCTGTACCATCTTTCAAAGCATTTACACCATCGGCGAAGCTATCGGCAAAGAACTGTCCTTCTCCAAGGAAAGAGAGGTCGATGGTCAGGTCGCGTGGCGTCCAGTCTGTCATAGCAGCTACATACCACGTTGTACCCTTGCGACGGGCAATCACAGTATATTCACCCAGTTGTCCGTCGAGGGCTACTGTCTCATCGAATGTGGTGGGGATTTGTGCGATGAAATCGGTACATTCCTGGTTCTGCATGTATTTTGTCGGACTGTCAGCCAACATCTGAAGCGGTGCCTCGAAGGTGGTGTACATCGCCATCTGATGAACGCGAGTACCCTGACTCATCGGGTGGTCGTTATTGCCAAAGAAGTTATCCTTCATGGCATTCATCATCGCACCAGGTGTATAATCCATCGGACCAGCCAGCATACGCAGATAAGGCGCCGTCACATCGTAGCGGGGCTGGTTGTGGAGCGGCCCATCGCCAACACGGGGCTCCCATTTGGAGTTCTCCAAGCCCTTCACACCCTCAAAGTTAAAGATGTTAGGATAGGCCCGCTGAATACCAAAAGGTTTCAGTCCGTGATAGTCGAGATACAGATGATGCTTGGCCGCACAGGCAGCCACCTGATAGGCAGAGGCGATAACCTGCTGGTCATCACGGTCGAAGAAATCTACCTTAAAGCCTTTGATGCCCATATCAGCATAGTGCTTCATAACCTTCTCAGTAACGGCAGCACCTTTTTCTGGATCACTGCCAATGAGATTACGCCAACTGGACCAGAGGATGATGCCCACCCCTTTTTCACGTCCGTATGCGATCAGACGAGGCAGATCGATGTCGGGGCTGAGGTCTTCCATCAGCGACTCCTTGCCACTCCAGCCTTCATCGATAATGATATATTCGATCTTATTCTTGGCGGCAAAGTCTATATAATATAAATAGGTGTCGGTATTCATACCCGACTTGAAGTCAACACCAGTAATGTTACAGTTGTTCCACCAGTCCCATGCCACCTTACCAGGCTGAATCCATGAGAGATCAGTGATACGACAGGCAGGGGCCAGCCGCTGCGCCATGTCGCAGTTGAGGATATCAGCATCCCGCTCAGTGATGACGACAGCACGCCAAGGGAGCGCCTGTTCGCCGTTCAACTTAGCGATGAAATCGGCACGTTTCGTCGGCACGAGGTTCAGACGATCATAGCCGCCTACCTCCTGTGCCAGCGGATAAGGAGCAAACTCTGCCTTTAACGAGTTGCCCTGTGACTTTTTCAAAAACATGCCAGGATAGTTCTCTACGCCAGCATCCATCACGACAGCCTTCATGCCGCCCGGCAGGCAGACAGCCAACGGGGTGATGGCCAGCGAGTCAGGGTACATCTTTGACAGCGCGACCTCGTCATAATAGGACTCGAAGGAATAGCAATAGCGCTCTCCTGCCCGATTGTCGTTGACGTAAGGGATAAAAGCAGGATAATCGTCGGCAAAACAGAATTCCACGGTTTCATCGACCACCTGAGCCGCTTTCTTCTCCTTGGATATCAGACGATAGGCTGCGCCATCGTTATAGGCACGTACCTCGATGGTAAACTTCTGGGTGGTATAGAGCAACAGCTGTCCATACTCATCGCTGACGGTCAGACGCTTATAGAAAGGATTCTTGAAACTACTATTCACAGAGCATTTTGCTACCTTCCCCACCGTTCCCAAACCAACGGTTTTCTTTCCTTGCACCAGACGGATGTCTATCGTGGAGGGTAACAACACCTGGCGACCGTCATAATCAACCGACCACTTCACAGCAGCATCAGTATTAACCGTAACTTTCACCTTTCCATTAGGTGAGCTTACCTCGTAGTTGGCTGCAGAGACAGTCATCGCCGTCAAGCAGAAAAATAGCAGTATATTAGTTCTCATGTTCCGCCTTGAATTTTAAGTTTGTGAGTGATTTTAAGATATTGACGGGGCAAAGTTAAGGAAAAAACTCATAAAAATAGATTTTTATCAGTAAAATATGCATCTTTTAAATTAAATTGCCTATCTTTGCATCGTGAGATATATACAGATAAATGGAAAGATACGTACTAAAAGCCTTACAGTCATGCCTACTCTTTGAGGGTTTCTCTGCCAAGGACATTGAGCAGATGATGGGCTGTGTCCCTTATCGGCTCATCAGACTTGATAAGAAAGAGGTTTACTTGTCAGCAGGTACACCATGTCAGTTTGCCGATATAGTTGTAGCAGGTGAGATCATTGCCAGGATGGTAGGACCATCGGGTAAGTATATGCAGATCACTTCAAGGCCTGTAGGCTCGTTATTGGACTCCGCCTTTATCTTTGGTAAGAACAAGATTGTGCCTGTGAACATGGTTGCCAGCAGGCCTACAACGATTCTCCGAATGGCTCCTGACTCCATGCAGATGTTACTCAACATTGATGAACGTTTCAGATTCAACTTCATTCAGCTGCTGTCTGCATTCTGCGATAATCTGTCACGGAAGGTACGTATGCTGACCCTTCATACCGTCAGAGAGAAGGTGGCTATTTACCTGTTAGAGCAGTCGAAGCTGAAGAATTCCGATGACTTTGTGCTGCAGAAATCACGTCAGGAGATCGCGGAATCGTTCGCCATCCAGAAATTCTCTCTACAAAGATGCCTGAAAGAGTTTGCCGCTGACGGTATGATCCGAACCAACGGCAAACAGATCATTATCCTGGACAGGGAAAAGTTGATGGCTGTGGCCAAAATGACAGAGAAATAAAACGCAGAGAGAACATCCCTCTGCGCTTTTTCTAATCAAAGTCCCAGTCAATCACATAGTGGTCGAACTTGACGCCATCAGTGGGACAGAACTTGGCGATGATCGCCAGAATGTCTGCCTGCTGCTGGGGCGAGAGTTTGTTTTCGCCATGATAGAATCGGTAGTATGGCCCGTTGCCACTACTGAAGTAACTCCTTACACAATGGCGCGCCTCAGCCCTCTGGTAGTGAGGTACATTCTTATAGAGCTGACTGAAGCCCCATGCTTTCTTCACCAGTTTCTTCTCACGGAAACAACGGCACTCGCCGTCCTGCCAGGCTGTGGGATATACTGCCTGTCCGATATAACGCCCCTCTGCCGTCAGCAGACGGGCCTGATAGTGCATGCACTTGTCCTTCAGACCGCATGCATCGTTAAAACACAGGGCATAGCCCCAAGGAATGTCTTTTGCTTTCAGTTCTTTTTCTTCCATTATTATCTATTTTTTAAATTTTATTCCAAAACACCTAACACCTAACATCGGCGTTAGTTAACTGACTCATTTTGTGAATGTTAGGGTTTGTAAGTGCTCTTAAACACCTAACAAACACCTAACATATCACCTAACATCTCAGGCAGCTGTGATGGGCACGACCTTATAGAAAGGTACATTGCTGTGATCCGTCCACTCGTAGCCCAGCGACTTCATCGCCAGTCCAACCTTGATGCGATTGCTGTGGTTGATCTCCACAGAAGGATAGTCCTTCTGCATGTACTTCAGCATCATCTTCGAGTTCATCGACTTGGCAGCTTCCCCCTCATGAGGCTTACGGAAGCAGATCTCCACCATCTCAGCGATGGTGGCAGCAGACGATGGAAATAGGTGGTCTTACCACAACCCTGAGCACCAATCAGCGTGGGCACACACTCATTACCATGAAGCTGATCCATCTGAAGCCAGTGGGCTACAACGGATCGCAGCCAGATGGTCAGAAACCCCTGCTGTTCAGAAGTGATGCCAGGCAGACGATTGAAGAGTTTGGCGATATGGTTCTGTCCGTCCCATTTGGGCAGACGCGCCAGATAGTCGCCAATGGGATTATAAGTAGGCACATCCTCAGAATGCACAAACTCCATAATCTCCGTCTTCGGACTGCCTTTCTCGCACACCTGCTCTTTCTTGGCCCTGCGGATGATACTATTGAGGGCCTCCTGAGTGAGTGGGCGAAAATCAGGCTCATCGTCTGCAGACTTGATAGCAAACTCCACCTTTCCGTTCAGCACATTGTGACGGAAGAGGTAGTTGTCATTAAGAAACAGCTCGATGGCGAGCGTCGTTTCGAGAGAGGCATTCATAGCCCCTCCCATGATAAGATTCTTCTTACTCATAGTGATATTGTCGATAATAAATTACTTCCTTATTTCCGTTTCCTTAGTACGATTTGCGCTTTCCACAGCGTTTTTCGTTTTTGCGTAATGCATCGCTGCATTTTCAATGTGCAAAGATACAAAATTTTTTTGCCAAATCCAAATCTTTTGCCAATTATTTACCAGTTTTTTGCATGGGAAGTGCTTTTCTATCCCCTTACTATAATAATAAGGTGAAAGCCCGATGTTAGGTGTATGTTAGGAGAATGTTAGGTGATTGTTAGGAGTTTGTTAGGTGATACGTTAGGTGTTGGCTACTGCTTCTTCTACTGCGAAAATCATTCCCATTACGGGAAGAACTTATTCCCACGTTGGGAATGAAATGTTCCCAGCCTGGGAACCAAACATTCCCATACTGGGAACATAAACCGAGCCTTCTATTTCCTTATGACTTTGATTAAGTCGAAGTTTATTTGTTGTCAAGGAATAGCTAATTTGTTTACCCTAATCGTTGGCGGGTGTCTTCGAGGATGGTGAGGAGGTCGGACATGGTTTCGGCGCGAAGCATGGCGATGCGAGTCTGACGGAAATCGGGGATGCCCTTGAAGATAGGAGTAGCAGCGAGGTGTCTTCTGGTGTGGAGGATGCCTCGCTTCTCGTCGATACGTTCCACGTTGATGCGCAGAAGTTCTTCGAGGATATCTAATTTCTCGTTGAAATCGAGTTTTTCGCGACTGAAGATCCAAGGACAGCCGAAGGTGGCGCGTCCGATCATCACGGCATCCACGCCATAAGTGTCGAAAGCCTGATCAGCCTCGTCAAGCGAATGGATGTCGCCATTACCTATTATAGGAATATGTATGCGAGGGTTGCGCTTCACCTCGCCAATCAGTGTCCAGTCGGCATTGCCTGTGTACATCTGACTTCGAGTGCGCCCATGAATGGTCAGCGCTTGGATACCACAATCCTGCAACTGCTCTGCCAGAGAGGTAATGATGAGTTGTTCATGATTCCAGCCCAGGCGGGTCTTCACGGTGACAGGCAGTTTCACGGCATCCACCACTTTCTGGGTGATCTCCAGCATCTTGGGGATATTCTGAAGCATACCAGCCCCAGCGCCTTTGCCAGCCACCTTCTTCACAGGACAGCCGAAGTTCAGATCGATCAGGTCAGGACCAGCCTGTTCCACAATCTTTGCTGCTTCCACCATCGCCTCGATATCGCGTCCGTAGATCTGGATACCAACTGGGCGCTCCGTATCGCTGATGGTGAGTTTGGAGATAGTGGATTTCACATCGCGGATCAGAGCCTCGGCAGAGACAAACTCCGTATAGACCATCGCAGCGCCGAAACGCTTACACAACAGTCTGAAACCGATATCCGTCACATCCTCCATGGGTGCCAGAAATACGGGCCGATCTCCAAAATCAATGTTTCCTATCTTCATTTTGATGGCAAAGGTAACAAAAATCCGTGAAATATTTGGTTGTTTTGGGGAAAAACATTACCTTTGCCGCAAGTTTAACACTAAATTTGACACTATGGAGCAATTACTGCATTATGTGTTTAAGCACAAACTGTTCCCCCTGAAGGAACTGAAGACAAGCGACGGTGATCCCGTCGAAGTGATCGACCCAGGACTGCATAATCACAACGCAGGGCCTGACTTCTTTAATGCAAAAGTGAAGATCGGCCAGACGTTGTGGGTGGGTAATGTGGAGATCCACGACAAGTCGTCCGACTGGTATCTGCATGGACACGACAAAGACCAGCGTTACAACAATGTGATCCTGCATGTGGCTGGGGTGCTCGATGCGGAGGTGATGAACACCAACGGCGAGTTTGTCCGTCAGATGCAACTTGACGTGCCCGATTCTGTGAGGGATCACTACGACGAACTGCAGAAGACAGACAGTTACCCGCCCTGTTATAAGGTGATTCCCGATCTCTCGCGTCTGATGGTACATGCCTGGATGGCAGCGCTTCAGACGGAGCGACTGGAGCAGAAGACGGAAGCCATCAAACAACGCGTCGCCTTGTGTAATGGCTCTTGGGAGGATGCCTATTTTGTGACGCTGGCCCGTAACTACGGCTTTGGCATCAATGGCGATGTGTTCGAGCAGTGGGCACAGAATATCCCGCTCTCCGCTGTGGCCCATCATCGTGATGACCTCTTCCAGATAGAGGCGATCTTTATGGGTCAGGCTGGACTCCTTCAGATGGAGGCAGTGCCAGAGTATTACCAGAAGGATGCACTCAACGAGGGTTACTTTGCCAAACTGCGCAATGAATACTTGTATCTGGCGCATAAATTCTCGATGAAACCGATAGATTTTCACCTCTGGCGCTTTCTCCGACTGCGCCCTCAGAACTTCCCGCATATCCGTATTTCGCAATTGGCCAACCTCTATTACCAGCAGAAAGCGGGACTGAGTCGATTGGTGGAATGTGAGACTATCGAACAGTTGAGGACGCTCTTTTCTTCCCATGTCACGCCCTATTGGGAGACTCATTATACTTTTGGCTCCACCAGTTCACGGACGGAGAAGCATCTGACTTATGGTTCGCTCAATCTCCTGATGATCAATACAGCGATTCCCATGCTCTTTGCCTATGGACGCCACTGTTCCAAAGAGGTGCTCTGCGATCGTGCCTTCGATTTCCTTGAACAGTTGAAAGCCGAGAACAATCATATCATCCGGATGTGGCAACAGGTGGGCTTACCTGTTGAGACGGCTGGTGACTCCCAGGCACTCATCCAACTGAAACGGGAATATTGCGACAAAAAGGACTGTCTCCGCTGTCGCTTTGGTTATGAATATCTTAAAAGAAAGTAATACAATGAACAACGACGAAATCTTTTTCACTATGGCGCTGACACGTATCAGCAACTTCAATTATGCAACGGCACTCGAACTCTATCGGACTGTTGGCAGTGCACAACTTATCTTTGAGCATCGCCATGACATCGGCGATATCCTGCAAGACTGCTCCCCCCGTCTGATGGAGGCCCTGAAAGACTGGGATGAGCCGCTGAAACGGGCAGAAGCCGAGCTTCTGTATATGCAGGCTCATGGCATCCGTGCCCTCACGCTGACGGATGAAGACTATCCCCAACGGCTTTCAGAATGTCCTGATGCCCCCATCATCCTTTATTATAGAGGTAACGCCGATCTGAACCAGAGGCGAATTATCAGTATCGTCGGCACCCGTCATTGCACTACCTACGGACAGGATATTATCCGACGTTTCATCGAGGATTTGCACTATTATTGTCCCAAGGTGCTGGTGGTTAGCGGCTTGGCATACGGTGTCGATATCAATGCCCATCGCCAGGCACTTGCCAATGGTTATCCCACCGTGGGAGTGCTGGCTCACGGACTGGATCAGATCTATCCTTACCGTCATCGTGAAACGGCGGCAGAGATGCTCCGTCAAGGGGGACTGCTCACGGAGTTCATGACACAGACCAATGCCGACAAGCCCAACTTCGTGCGTCGAAACCGTATTGTGGCAGGAATGGCAGATGCAACCATTGTTGTGGAGAGTGCCGCCAAGGGTGGGGGACTCATCACCGCAGAGATAGCCCAGAGTTATAATCGCAGTGTCTTTGCCTTCCCAGGTCATGTGAGTGCCGAATATTCCAAAGGCTGTAACAACCTCATTCGTGATAACGGGGCAGCCCTTATCACTTGTGCCGATGACTTTGTGAAGGCGATGGACTGGCAGAACGAGGTTCGTCTGCAACAGGCATTATCCGATGGAATCGAACGAAATCTTTTTCCTGACCTCTCGCCGGAAGAACAACAAGTCGTCTGTCTGCTTCAACAGACCAACGACCTGCAACTGAATATCATCAGTGTGAAGACCAGTCTGCCTATCGGACAACTCACCGCCCTCCTGTTTCAACTCGAAATGAAAGGTGTTGTGAAGCCCCTTGCAGGCGGTATGTACCACTTATTAGTGTAAAAATGCCAGTTATGTGTTCGAATTGAGGCAATAAATTTGGATATATCACCAACTTTTCATATATTTGCAGCCGATTATGAATAAACTAATAACAATAACCATCGCCACCATTGCGATGATGAGCTGTACGACACAGCAAAAAGCTGAGCAGAAGCAGACGCTTGCACAGCAGTTGGAGGAGCGTATGGACTCCCTCCAGAAGAAGGGTTATATGGCGGGTCATCAGGATGATCCGTTCTATGGTATCGGTTGGGCTTACGAAGACGGTAAGAGCGACGTGAAGCTCACCGTTGGTGACTATCCTGCCGTGATGGGATTCGATCTGGGTGGTATCGAGATGGGGGACGACAAAAACCTCGACAGTGTACCCTTTACCCGTATCCACGATGAACTGCTGGCGCATGTGAAGCGTGGTGGTATCGTCACCATCAGCTGGCATCCGCGTAACCCGTTGACAACAGCCCCCGACGGTGGCAGGGGAGAACAGAAGTTCCCTGCCGGCTCTGCCTGGGACGTCAACGACACCACTATCGTGAAAAACATTCTGCCTGGTGGACAGAAAGCCGAGCTCTTCCAGACATGGATGCAGCGCGTGGGCGATTTCCTTGAGTCGCTGAAAGATGAGGAGGGCAAGTTAGTACCTGTCATCTTCCGCCCCTGGCACGAGAACAACGGCTCATGGTTCTGGTGGGGACAGAAGCTCTGTTCCGACGAGGAGTATAAGAGTCTGTGGAATCTGCTGCAGGATTATCTGGTAGGTCGTGGTCTCGACAATCTGCTCTGGAGCTATTCGCCTAATCTGGATGGCAACTGGACCACCGAGCGTTTCATGGCCCGCTATCCTGGCAATGATCGGGTGACGCTGATCGGTGAGGATGCCTATCAGTGGGGCACCGAAGCGGATTTTGTGAAGCAGTTGAATGCCGACCTCACCTTCCTGACAAAGTTTGCCAAGGATAACGGCAAGCTGTTGGCGATGACTGAGTGCGGCATGCAGAACACCCCCGACTCCACTTGGTTCTCACGGGTGC
>Ga0310695_10004897_pt1 | contig 24097 bp, 18 predicted proteins | sample RumenRJG_04DNA_FD_203882 | JGI IMG/M metagenome (GOLD analysis project Ga0310695, IMG submission 203882) | Bovine rumen microbial communities from Lethbridge, Alberta, Canada - RJG_04 (v2) (version 2) | ecosystem: Host-associated > Mammals > Digestive system > Stomach > Rumen | place: Canada...
GTGCATCCCGCAGGGCCTGCCCGACCTGAAGGGCAAGACGAGCTGGAACGTAGGCTACCCCTTCCAGAAGGGATGGAAGATTGACGACGTAAAATCGCTCTGCCGTATGGCACGATACGTCCAGAAAAAGTATCACCTGAGCCGCGAGAACACCTTCATGACGGGTATGTCCAACGGCGGCGAGATGTGCTACCTGATGGCCTACAGCAAGCAGCAGACGTTCAAGGCCGTGGCTCCCATCGCCGGACTGACGATGGAGTGGATGTATCGCGAACTGGAAGCCACACGTCCCATCCCCCTCATGGAGGTTCACGGCACGAAGGACCACACCTCGGAGTGGGGCGGCGACCTGAAGGACGAAGGCGGATGGGGTGCCTACATGCCCGTGCCGCTGGCCGTGGGCTACTGGGTGGCCAAGAACCGTTGCACCCACGAGGAGACGGAGCGCGTGGAGAGCCTGCGCGGAAGCCAGGGACACCCCATCATCAAGCACCGCTTCACTGGCAGCTCGACGGGCTGCGACGTGTGGCTCTATGAAGTGATCGGTGCCGGACACACATGGCATACCGACGATATCGACACGGGCCAGGAGGTGTGGAACTTCTTCAGCCAGTACGTGAAATAAGCCCCCTCTGCCGTCGGCTGCTACATAATGCAGCGGCCGACGGCTTTCCCCACACATAATATATTGCAACCTATGAGATACGTCCGCCTGGCCTTGCGGTGGGTCACCCGCCTCTGGTTCGTGATTCCACCGCTCTTCCTTTTCTGTGCCTACCGCATCTTCCATCTGATGTCCGGGTACTACTCGAGGGAGGAAGGTCTGTGGAGCGATGCCTATTTCCTGCTGCTCGTCCTCTACATCGTGGCGCAGGTGAATCTGCTGCGGCACGACAAGTACTTTCAGTTCCTGCTATCGCTCATCCCAGGTGCGGTGATGGCCTTCACGGTCGTATTCATAGGCATGGCAGCGCAATCTGCCCCCACCCGCTTCGGCGTTGACCACCCGATACCCGTGGGAATGGTATGCAACAATGTGCTGCCCGAGGACAGCATCCCGGCCCAGGAGCCAAGTCCAGCCGACACCGCCAGCTGGCTGCAGATATACCGAGGCACGGAGGGTGGTATCTATAAATACACGCTCTATGCGCCACCGCTCCCGGCGGGCGAGGTGTACCTGCGGTGCTACGAGGCGACGGAGAACATCGCCCTCTCCAAGCAGCGTCTGCGCAAGGCCAGTTGCTGCCCAGTGGAGACTTCCGAGACCTTCTCCCGCATCGTGAACCGTCAGAAGTTCACCATCTACGAGGGCGACTGGGGCGACTATTATGCTGTGCGGGTCGAGGTGTGGCATCGCCCCAAGGGCGGCAAGGAGCACAAACTCATGGAGAAAATATATTCCATGGAGGGATGGATGAGGTGAGGCTCACCCAGCCCCCAGACTATCATTTAAGTTCATGACAGATGAGACATTTCTTGATTACGATGGCGGCAGGAGCGATGCTTATTGCCGCATGCATTTCCGGCACTGCGAAGAAGGATGCGCAGGAAATCGAAGCGAAACGCGCGGCACTCGAAATCAGCCACAGGGTGATGTTCAAGCTGGCCAACGACAGCCTGGAGGACGGCATGAGGCTCATTGACTCGCTCATCGCCCTGCGGCCCCACGTGCCTGAATGGTACATGTACCGCGCCATGGCCTACGAACTCATGGGCGACACCGTGGCGCGCCAGCGCGTCTTCCTCCACATGTACGAGATGTACGACTCCATCATGCACGTGGAGCCCACGGCCAACAATGCATTCAACCGCGCTCTCCAGGCAGCACTGGCGGGAAAGACCACACTGAACGAAGCAATGGCCGAGGCTGAACAATATGCGAAAAGCCCGCAGGACAGCATCACGCTAGCCGCCATGCAGGAAATGGCCGGGGAAGGATTCAACGCCGATTCCTTCTTCCACGTCGGCATAGAACAGATGAAGACGATGTACAATCACGCGTATGACGAGGAGCGCCGCCAAATGGACTCGCTGCTCCAGCACAAGGCCGACGCCCAAAGAAAGGCCGGACAAACGACTAAAAACATGACACGATGAACCGAACCACCCTCCTTTTCCTTCTCTGCCTGCTCACGCTGCAGGCTCATGCCGGCGGGCGCTTGTCTCGCCCTGTCATCTTCGACACCGACCAGCAAGCCGAAGCGAGCGAAGCCAGCGCACCGCACAGCACCAAATCGAAGAAGGAGAAGAAGAACAAGCAGAAGGAGGCGGACGAGGAACCCGAGCATAAGTGGCAGCGGCTGCCCCAAGAAGAGCAGCAGGAGCTGACCCACTATCTGCAGGATTTCGTGCGAGAGCGAGGCTCCAACCAGATGTTACTCGGACTGCGCGGCGATGCCGTCTCAGAGCGCATCGCTTTCCTGCATGACAAATACGGAACCAAATTCTTCCTCGTGGTGCGTCAGTCGTGTGCCCACCTTGTCGAGCCACGTGTGCTGGCGTTCACCATCGGCGGGCGCTACGGCTCTGTGTCCCATCCCCAGCCCTTTATGAAGATGGTGGAGGCATACGACAGCACGCTGCTCCTGATGAGCCGCGACAGTCTCCCTGCCGAAACGTCCCTCCGAAAGGTCTGTCCCGCAGACCGCATCATCCCTCTGCTCCGCTCCATTGCCTGGGGGCAGTTTCCCGTCACCGGCCTCTATCCGTGGCAGACGGAGCCGTACCTGAGCGGATGCGGAGCCGTCGCGCTGGCTCAGGTGATGTTCTTCTACCGCCATCCGGATGCGGCCCGAGGCACATGCAGCTATGACACGCAGGACGGACACCATGTGGATGTCAGCCTCGAAGGCATCCCCATCCGATGGAACAAGATGAAAGACCACTATTCGCGCACCGACCGCGACACGGCGGCCATCGCTGGGCTGGTCAAGATGTGCGGCCTTGCCCTGCGCTCCTCCTACGGACCCAAGGGCACGTCCACGTTGATGCGCTATTACCGCCCCGCCCTCACGGAACATTTCGCATACGCCGACTCCGCGCGTTTCATTCACAAGGGGACGGAAGGTGAGCTTGTCGAGCAGGTGCGCTGCGAGGTGAGAGCGGGTCGTCCCTGCATCCTGTGCGACAACAACCACATCTTCGTCTGCGACGGCATCTTCGACGAGTTCCTCCACTTCAACCTCGGGTGGAGCGGGGTGAGCAACGGCTGGTTCCGCACCATTGTTCCCGGCGAACCGCTCAGCGGTGCCACACTCATCCACAGTGCCATCGTGGGCATTCAACCCAAGAAATAACCCTTTCCACAAACACTATAATCCATGCGACATCACTCAACCACCCTCCTTTTCCTTCTCTGCCTGCTCACGCTGCAGGCCACAGCGCCGCACGATAGTCTTGCCGTGGCATGCCACCAAACTTGCCGTGGCACTCCACCAAACTTGCCGTGGCACTCCACCAATCTTGCCGTGGCATGCCACTGGATTCCCCTCACGCTGTTGCATCGGCATGGCGGCGCTGCCCTCCCTCCCCTATGTCACGGGCTGAAAGAAGCGTTTTTGGCAGATTCTTTGCTTTTTCTATAGCCGTTTGGGAAAAAAGCCGTAACTTTGCAAGGAAACCATGGGCGCCGAGCCCTTTATATAAGATACAACTATGAATCCCGAACTGAACAACATCGTTTCGCGCTTCGACGTGTCGGGCACCGTCACCGACATTACCCCTCTGGGCGCAGGACTTATCAATGACACCTATCTGGTCAAGACATCCGAGGCCGACCAGCCCGACTATGTACTGCAGCGCATCAACCACCATGTGTTCCCCGATGTCGATATGGTGATGCGCAACATCGCCGCCGTCACCGGCCATATCCGCCACAAGCTGGAGGAGCAGGGCGCGGACGACATCGACCGCCGCGTGCTCACCTTCATCCGTCTGAAGGAGGATCCTCAGCGCCTCTACACGGAGGTGGACGGCAACTACTGGCGTCTGATGATCTTCATTCCCCGCACGGTGACCAAGCAAGTCGTGGACTCCGAGAGCAGCCGCGCCGCCGGACTGGCCTTCGGCAACTTCCAGGCCATGCTGGCCGACCTGGCCGTGCCTCTGGGGGAGACCATCAAGGACTTCCACAACATGGAATTCCGTCTCAGCCAGCTGCGCGAGGTGGTGAAGGCAGACCCCGTGGGTCGCGTGGCCGAGCCCGAGGTGCAGACCATGCTGCGCGAGATAGAGCGCCGGGCCGTGGACATGTGCAAGGCCGAACGCATGGGACGCGAGGATATCCTGCCAAAGCGCGTGTGCCACTGCGACACGAAGGTGAACAACATGCTCTTCGACGAGCACGACCAGGTGCTCTGTGTCATCGACCTCGACACGGTGATGCCCAACTTCATCTTCTCCGACTATGGCGACTTCCTGCGCACGGGTGCCAATGCGGTGGCCGAGGACTGCCCAGACATGGAGCGTGTGGCCTTCCGCATGGACATCTTCCGTGCCTTCACCGAAGGCTACCTGCAGAGCGCTGGCTCGTTCCTGCTGCCCGTCGAGGTGGAGAACCTGCCCTACGCCACTGCCCTCTTCCCCTACATGCAGTGCGTACGCTTCCTCTGGGACTATCTCAGCGGCGACAAGTACTGGAAGTGCCAGTATCCCACGCACAACTTCGTGCGCGCCAACAACCAGCTACACCTGCTGCTGAGCATCGAGCAGCACTACGCCGAGATGCAGGCCTTCATCGACCAAATTATGCGCAAGACCCAGGGCAACGACGCTCACCACACCACGGGAGCACAGTGGGTGGCAAAATAGCGCTCCCCACATTCAATAAGCCTCGCACCGCACCGGACAAAGCCGCTACGCCTGCCCGAGCAATCGGATCTGTCGCTACGCTTGTCGAAGTAATTGGCTTCTTGCGTCCCTGTGGTAGCAAGCGCCACCCTACGGGATGTCGAGCGGCAGCCTGGCTTGTCCAAGTAATCGGCTCTGACGCTTCGCTTGTCGAAGAACTATGAATTGTGAACTATGAAATGTAAACTATGAATAACGAATTAGAAACAAGGAACTATGAAGTGAGCTACTCCTTCCTGAGTCTGCTGCGCCGATATATCAGTGCCAGTGTGCTCCTTATCATCTCCACCGTGCTGGCCCTCATCGTGGCCAACAGCGCGTGGGGCGACGCCTATGCCCAGCTGTGGCAGCAACCAGTAAGCCTGAGCATCGGGCCGTTCAACTTCTTCTCCCACGGCGGACACGCCCTGTCGCTGGGCGCCTTCATCAACGACTATCTGATGGCCATCTTCTTCCTGAGCGTGGGACTGGAGATTAAGCGCGAGATGCTCTGCGGCGAGCTCTCCAGCGTGAAGAAGGCGCTGGCACCCGTCATCGGAGCCTGCGGCGGAATGCTGGTCCCCGTCATCGTCTTCCACCTGATCTGTCCTGCCGACCCTGCCATGCAACGCGGTATGGCCATCCCCATGGCCACTGACATTGCCTTCTCGCTGGGCATGCTCTCTGTCTTCTCCAAGCGCGTCCCCATCGGCTTGAAGGTCTTCCTGGCCACACTGGCTGTGGCCGACGACCTGGGAGGCATCCTCGTCATCGCCATCCGATACACGGAGGACATGTCGTGGGGCTATCTGGCCGCAGCCGCTGTATGCATCGCCATACTGCTTGTGGGCAATTGGCGGCAGGTGCGCACCAAGGCGTTCTACTTCACCCTGGGCATCATCCTCTGGTACTGCATGCTGAACAGCGGCATCCACGCCACGATAGCCGGTGTGGCACTGGCCTTCTGCGTGCCGGCCAACCTGCCTCGGGGCACCAAATACTACATCGAGCGCATACGCCGCGCCATCAACCGTTTCCCGGAGACCGAGGTGTCACGGGCCGACCGCAACAAGCCCGTCATCCTGGGCGAGGAAGACATCTCCACGCTGAAGCGCATCGAGAGTGCCAGCGACCAGCTCATCAGTCCGCTCCAGGACATCGAGGACATACTGAAAGTGCCGGTGAACTACTACATCCTGCCCCTCTTTGCCTTCGCCAACGCCGGTGTATGCTTCGAGGGCATGTCCCTGGAGAACCTCTTCAGCGGCGTGGGACTGGCCGTCTTCCTGGGCCTGCTCGTTGGCAAGTTCTTGGGCGTGCTCAGCTTCACCTGGGCCTTCATCCGCCTGCATGTCATCCAGATGCCACAGGGTGCCACATGGCCTGCCTTTGCCAGCGTCTGCATGCTCTGCGGCATTGGCTTCACGGTGTCCATGTTCATGGCCAACCTCTCCTACAACAGTGCTGACCACCTCATGCTCCTGAACGATGCCAAACTGGGCATCCTATGCGGCTCCGTGGCCTCGGCACTCGTGGGATGCCTGATGCTCCACTTCACCCTGCCCAAGGCCGAAGAGTGAACCTTCAATAGCAACCGAAAACCGAAGAACAATATACGAATGAAACACCAACTTCTATCCATCCTCGCCACGCTGTGCATAGCCTCCACAGCTACGGCACAGAACACCGATACATGGGTGGCCACCGACGCCCTGGGCCGCAAGACGCCCACGTCCGAAGAGGCGCCCCTCAAGACAGATGCCAAGCCGCGCACCGTGGGCATCTTCTACATCACCTGGCATACACCCGGCCTACACAACGGGCAGCCCTATCGCGCCGACGTGACACGCGTGCTGCAGCAAGACCCCGGCGCACGCATGAACAACGACAGTCCTGCATGGACCGCCGGCTCCTACCACTGGGGCGAACCCGAATACGGATACTTCCTCTCCCAGGACCGCTACGTCATCCGCCACGACCTGATGATGCTGGCCGATGCCGGCGTCGATGTGCTCATCCTCGACGTAACGAATGCCGTACACTATTGGGATGAGTGGGAGGCCCTCTTCCAGACCATGACCGAGATGAAGGCCGAGGGCAACCGTGTGCCGCAGTTCTGCTTCTGGGCCTTCAACGGCCCCACGACGTGGGTCGTCCAGCAACTCTACGACCGCTACTACAAGACACCGCGCTACGAGGACCTCTGGTTCCGCTGGCAGGGAAAGCCGTTGCTGCTCTACAACGCCAAGCCCGACGTGGACGCCAACCACACCGGAGGCGGCATGGACAAGAACGACTACTCGCCCGAGGTGAAGCAGTTCTTCACCCTGCGCAACATGTGGTGGGGCTACTACAAATGGGCCGGTGAGCGATTCGTGGGCACCGAGGACAACTGGAGCTTCGGCTATGACATGCACGACCCCGATGTGGGCAACATGACGCCTGCCGAGCGCGCCTCGCGACACAACGGGCACCTCGAAGAGATGGCCGTCACGCCGGCGCAGCACCCCGTGAGCATCGTCGGCAAGAGCTGGCGTCTCACGACCGGCCAGCCTAAGCTTGACGACCATGACATGCCCATGCCCACCTACGTGCCCTGGCTTGGACGCATGGTGGACAACCCCACCGCCTACGGCATCTACTTCCAGGACCGATGGGACGAGGCACTCAGCGTGGACCCCGAGTTCATCTATCTGAACGACTGGAACGAATGGACGGCCGGCAAGTACAAGAGCGGCATCGACCCCTCCGGCCAGCTGCCCGGACCCACCACCTTCCTCGGCCGCAAGAATCCCTTCTACTTCGTAGATCAGTATAATGCTGAGTTCAACCGCACTATTGCCCCAATGAAGGGAGGGTGGACAGACAACTACTACATGCAGATGATAGAGAACATACGGCGCTACAAGGGCGTAGCCCCCATCCCCGTTAACCACGGTCTGCACAGCGGCCCCGTGAATCCCGACGGTGCCAAGTGGTCCGACAAAGACCTGGTGACCTACGAGGATACTCGCGGTGACGTCGTCCATCGCGACCACGACGGATATGGCGACCTCCACTATACCGACCAGAGTGGACGCAACGACATCCTCCTCTCCCGCGTGGCAGTCGATAAGAAAAACCTCTACTTCTATGCCGAGACCGCCCGTCCTCTCACCCCCAGCAGCGCCCCCCACTGGATGCTGCTCCTCATCGATGCCGACCAAAACGCCGCCACTGGCTGGGAGGGCTACGACTACCTCATCAACCAGCGCGTCCTCTCCTCTGAGTGCACCACCCTCATGCGCTACGATGCCCTGCACGGGCAGTGGATCCAGGTGGCCGAACTCCCCTATGCCGTCAGCGGTGCCCATCTTGAGGTGGCCGTGCCGCGCAAGCTCATCGGAGCCGGAGGCAAGCGCATAGCGCTCGACTTCAAGTGGGCCGACAATCCGTGCGACCTCCGCTCCATCATCTCCCTCTGCACCACGGGCGACACCGCCCCCAACCGCCGCTTCGCCTACCGCTTCCTCTGGGAGCGATAGGCAGCAGGACTGCGAGGCTATATACAGGACGGGAGGGCAACGCAACGCGTTGTCCTCCCGTCTGCTACACTCACCCTTTCCCCCGACGCTACACGCCCCCTGTAATAAGGTGAGGCTTAGAACCCGAACAGCATCACGCCGACGGAGAGGCTATGGAACTTGGGACCATATTCCGTGTCGAAGGCACTCGAGGGCGTGTAGCGGGCATAGAGACCTATCCAGCTCCACGAGACGGTGGCCATCAGATTGACGTTCGTCGGATTGATATGCACGTCGTGCTGCATGTCCTTGTACCGCTCGCCGTCCAGCGTGTAGCGCGTCTTCAGCGTGCGGGTGTGCTTGTTGATGCCGCCATTAAAGGCGAACTCGGCACCCAGCGAGCAGTCCACCTTCCGGTTGAAGTGGTGGATGTAGCGCAGGGGCAGCGTCACCTGCATGGTATGCAGACGCGAAAACTTCGGGTTGGCCCCTGCGGGATAAGGCACCACATCGACCGTCCCGTCCGTGGCTTCGAGGAAGCGATAGCGGCCCGTCATACGATAGTTGCGCCACAGGAATCCCATGCCCAGCGAGAAGGCATTCTTCGAGTTGATGTTGTAGGCCAGTCCGATGGCGTCTGCCCAGCTGATCTCCAGGCTGCGCCCCATGGCAGTGGAGACATTCTCGGGGCCGTTCATCGTATGAAGGAAGCCGATGCCCAGTCCGCCCGAAAAGCACTCGAAGGTGGAGCGATGCTTTCGCCTATCGTCCTTCATCCAGAAAGAGAGGTTGAAGTCGAAGCCACCGGGATGGCGCTCACGGTCCACAGCCTCGTGGTAGGCATCCACATACTGCTTCTCCTCCCGGCGCGCGTCGAGCGAGTCGCCCTCCGCCTTTCGTTCTACACTCAGCGTTCCGCTGTACTTCGGTTGTGCTGCCACAGGCAGCAAGGCAATGGCCATCATAGCGCAGGCCAGCGCTTTCTTCAGTTCATAGTTCATAATTCATAGTTCATAGTTAAAACCTCACCCCAGACCTCGTTGCTGCTGTCCACGAAAGGTATTACATAACTTAAGTTTCGGGAGCTCTTAACTCGCCATTTTACATTATTTCCCATGACGTGTTCCTGTGGACTTTATCACGTGTGATAAACTCTTTTATCACGTGTGATAAACTTTTTTATCACGTGTGATAAAGCGCTGCGCGGCACGCCATGTAACTCGACATTGTATTATCCCCATTATCTAATGATGAAGGGCGGGTAGCCCAAATTTCTTTATCAGCCATTCTTCATTCTGGCTTTCGAAGAATGTCGTTGGACTAATGTCAACATGATTCTCCGTGAATTCAACCATACACAAGGAGGGGCAGCGAGCGAAAGCACCGCTTTCAATAAATGTGGTGGATTTTGAGATGTCCACATAATACAGCCGACTGTTGCCCCAAAAAGCATCTTCTCTGATTCGTGTCAGAGTGGACGGAAGATATAGCTGTTTGATATCGTCGCAATGTCTGAAAGCATTCCTGCCAATCACTCGTACTCCTTCGGGAATAAACAGATGACACGGCATGGACATCGAGGCAAAAGCATACTTTCCAATCTCCGTAGTTCCCTGTGGTATCGTGGTTGTGCCACAACCCTGGATGAGTCTTCCCGTGGCCGTCTCAATGATGGCATTGCAATGGTCGGGCGAGGTATAGACGCGGTTGTGCGGATGCACGGTAATGCTGTTGCAGAGCCGACATTCGGCGAAGGCCATTTCTCCAATGTGTTCCACGCTGGCCGGAATATGGATGCTGCGCAGGGCAGTATTTCTCAATGACCATTCGCCAATGCCCTTGATACCTTTTAGAATGATGGTAGTCCCGCATCCAGCTACGATTGTGTCCGATTCTGTGTGGACGATGGCATTGCAGTGCTTGCGCGAGTCGAATGTCCTGTTCTGCGGATCCACCTCAATGTTTCTCAGATTATAGCAGCCATCGAACAGGCCCTTTCTTATTTTTGTTACATTCTTCGGGATTCGAATGGACTCCAGACTGCTGCATTCCCTGAAGGCAGCAGTGCAAATCTCATTGAGCGATTGGGGCAAATCAATTGTTTTCAGCTTGGCACAGCCAGAGAAAGCACAGACTTCTATTTTGGAAACTCCTTCGGGTATTGTGATATGCTCCATTTTAAGGCAGCCACCGAATGCACTGTTTCCAATGGTTTTCACACTGGCAGGAATCACCGTGCCCAGACAGCCGGAAACCAACTCATTCTTCTCCGTGTGTATTATGGCATTGCAGCCTTCCCGCGAATCGTATGTCTTGTTCTTCTCGTCCACAGTGATCTGTCGCAGATTGGTACAACCCTCGAACACCTGTTCTGAAAAAGGATTTGGATTGTCAAGAAACCTCAGTGTGGAGGGCAACCATACGCTGACCAGATTTTCGCAGAAGAGGAAAGAATCTCCTGACAGTTGCTCGATTCCCTCACTGATGATTAGATGCTTAATTTCGCTTCTGCCGCAAAATGCGCCTCTCTTCATACAGTCCACTTTATATTCTTTCCCGTCCAGCGTGACACTGCTGGGAATCACCAGCGTACTGTCTTCTGTCACGGGCAGGGGAATGTTCATGTCTGCATCCGAAATAGTTGCCACTCTCTTATCAGGTGGTACTATAATGACTGAATATTCAAATCCGTCCTGCTGGAATGTTTCCCTCCCAGCCTCATCGTAATAAGAGGTTGAAAAAGACTTTCCGTCCTCAAACAGGGAGGATACACTGAAGTCGAAGCCACCGGGATGGCGCTCACGGTCCACAGCCTCGTGGCGGGCATCCACATACTGCTTCTCCTCCCGGCGCGCGTCGAGCGAGTCGCCCTCCGTCTTTCGTTCTGCACTCAGCGTTCCGCTGTACTTCGGTTGTGCTGCCATAGGCAGCAAGGCAATGGCCATCATAGCGCAGGCCAGCGCCTTCTTTAGTTCATAGTTCATAATTCATAGTTCATAGTTAAGCGAGTCTGTACTATTTCCTCCCCTCTCCTCGGAGAGGGGTCGGGGGTGAGGCTGTCGGGGGTGAGGCTCTACTTCCTCTTAAATGTCCGATGAAGGTCCTTCAGTGTGGCCCAGCCCTCGATATAGACGAGTGTGAGCTGATAGGTGTTGGGGCGCGACTCATAACACTGATAGCAGAGATAGCGCTTCTGCTGGGCTGGCAGACCCACGATGCAATAGGAGAGATGGCCGTCCTTCATCTCATATTCCGTTTCGGAGCTGTCCTCCATGCCCGGTGCGTCGAGGAGCACCAGCGACTCGATGGTGTCGCGCTCGGCCGTGCTGACCTCCATCTTCAGGCTGCGGAAGAGCGACAGCTTGAACTTGTGGATGCTCTCGCCCTTGACGAGCGTCTCCTCCATGCGCTTCTTTGGGATGACCTTCCCGGCAAAGACCGGAGAGACGGCCATGTCCTTCTGTGCCACAGCCTCGACCAGCACCGTGACAAGGCAGATGGTCAGTATGATGATTCGTTTCATATCGGTGTACCTTTTTATGGATTTAGAATGTCAGTGAGCTGTCCCTCTATATGGTCGGTCGTAGAGCATGCCAGGACGCTCTGCATCGTGTTTTCCATCATGCCGAGCACAAGCGCCTCGTCGGTGGTCTCCTGCCCGTAGATAGTGGCCACGGCACAATTCGCCTCATCACGAGAACGGGACAGGGCAAAGCCGATGCCCACGGCCACGCACACTACGGCTGCCACACTGGCCCAGCGCCACAGGGGGCGCAACCTGGAACGGCGTGCAGCCACCAGCCGGTCATACTCGGAGGAGTCGTCCTCGGTGAGCCACTGCGGGAGAGCCTGCATCGGCACGGCCTGCAACATGGCCTGCACGGCCCGCTGCCCGGACGTGAGCGATGTGGCACCGTCCAGCATGCGGCGCAGGGCTTGCTCCTCCTCGCGGGTGGACGTGCCACTGAGATATTTGTCGATGAGATTGTTCATAGGTGTTGTTTTATGAAGTCATACACTTTTCGTCTTGCTGCAGAGAGCTTGCTGCTGACGCTTCGAGGCTGCATCCCAGTGATGCTGGCCATGAGGTCGAGGCTCATGTCGGGCTCCTGGCGGAGCAGGAAGAGGCGCCGTTCCGAGGGCGAGAGACGGCCGAGGGCAATGTCAAGCAGAAGTTGGCTGTCCTCGGAGAGGAGACGGCCATCGGCCTGCTCCGAGTCCGGTCGTCCGGCTGCATGGCCTTCCTCGAGCGTCAACGTCTCGCGCAACCGGGCCTTTCGCCACATGCTGACGCAGACATTCCGCGCCACGCGCAGCGCAATGGGTCGCAGACCATCGTCCACGGCCAGCCGGTCGCGACAAAGCCAGAGGCGCAAGAGCGTCTCCTGCACGACGTCCTCGGCCTCCTCCTCCCGGCGGAAGAAGTCCCTCCCCACCCGGAGGAGCAGGGGCCGAAGAGGCTCAACATGGGTGATATATTCGCTCTGCGTCATGCGTGTCGGGTCATGCTTTCCATATAATAAACGCACAAGCAGGGCGGATGTTATCAAAGAATCCCGAAAAAAATGGGCGATGGGGGTATGCCGGTTCTTTTCTCGGGAAATATCAGGCTATCAGGGAGCCACCTGCTGGAACGGTTTCTCTGCGTCGCCGGCCCAGCGGTAGAGATGGACGGTAGTGTTCTGCAGACCGTCCTTCTTTCCGTTGTGGGATACGTAGTAGAGGCTGTTGCCAAGGGAGCAGATACCAGTGCTTCCCCAGGAGAAGTGCCAGCCGTGGGCGACGGGCAGGACAAGCCCACGCTGGCCGTCGTCCATGCCCTGTCTCGCTCTGCCCCATCGCATTCAGGGTGTAGCGCACCGAGCTGGTCCGGCGGAGAATATCATGAGCATCCAGTTTTAATGTGAACTGATTCGTGCGGCCCAGGGAACGGGATAAGGTTGCATTCCACAGCAGAGCCTTGTCATTCATGTTCCTGTCCCGATAGCCCAACGATGCCACATCCTCATGTCGCTCTCTATTCTCAGTTTCCATGGTAGAAGGCAGACTACGGATACTTCGTAGCCGACCTTCGCGGCATTCCGTGCGGAGATTCGGCACATATACGTTAATGCAGTTCCGTGTCATCGTGTCACCTTTTTCTTAATGGTAATACTCTTGGATGTCTCTCGCAGAGCCTCCAGTCGCATGGAGATGGTCCATGCGTTGTCTGTGGTGCACGAGGCGGCAAGGAGTGCGGGCTGAATGGAGAAAGAAGATGGCGAACTCTACAGCGCTTCTGCTTCGATGAGGATGCCCTGATTGGAGCGGATGGCAATGGAATACGTGCCGTCGGCTCCTACATTGACCTTCACCGGACCGTCGCCGCCCGTGGCCGAGATACGCCATCCGTCGGCATGGAAACTGAGCGTATGCTCCGTCGGGTGTTCGTCGTAGGGGTCGTCGGCTGAGCAGACGAAGAGAGCCTGGTTGCCGTTGCCTGTGCGTGGCAGCATCGTTCCCACCACAAGGGGGCTGTGGTCTGTGCAGCACAGGCCGTCGAACACTCCGTTTGAGAAGCTTTTCAAGCTCTGCAGCCTCACCCCCTTGAGCCACTCGGTGCCGTCGAATGAGACGAAATCTGTGCGCACACGGCGATACTTCATATAGCTGGGACCCAGCCGGTGCAGTTCAGCATTCACGCGACGAAGCTTGTCGTATTGCTGTGTCTTCTCGCCCTTCTTGTCAAGCACTTGGTTGTGCCACCACCCTGCCGTGTAGCAGGCCCACGTGATGTTCTCTGCACCGAATGCCATTGCCGTGTATGCCTGGAAGCGCAGCTCGTTTTCACTGATCCACTTGTCTTCCTTATTGGAGTTCACCTGTAGCACAATCCACATGCTGCGCCCTGTTCCCGTGCAGGCGTCGGATACGATAGAGAGGTTGTCGTATGCCTTCGGCACGTTGATGGAATAAAGGTAGAAGTCGTAGCAGAGGTAGTCGGCGGGGACATTCCGACAGTATTCGGCGATGTGTTCCCGATAGGTGGGCGTGCCCAGCTGGTTGACGGTCTGGGTGGCAGAGTTCTGCGACACGGAAGCGTAGTTCGGGTAGAGGTTGAGGTAGGGGAACTGATTGGGGAAGAGCGAGTCCACGCGCTGGAACACTCTGCCGTAGTGGGGGAAGTCGAGTGCCGACGGTTCGTCGCCGATGTCGATGCCCCAGATGGCAGGATGGTCAACGAAGTTCTTTGCCTTCTCGTCGTATAGGACGAGCGGACAGGCCTTCTCCATCGTGCCGGCGTTCTTGCCGTCGCCGCCCCACCATCCGGGCACTATACCTGAGACAATGGCGCCGACGTGATGCTTCTGCATGCGGTCGAGCAGTTCCTTATTATATGGAATGCAGATGAGGAAGTCAATGCCACACTCCGCCACGTCGCGGACATGAGCCTCCGACCATGCATATGGCTGCAGGTGGTAAGCTCCAATATTCAAACGAGTGCGGTCCATGCGCACGCTCTCTGCGGTCACATTCTGCGCCGCGATGTCTTGTGTTCCGCCCCATGTAATACACAGGAGCAGGGCGAGGAGAGAAAGTTTTTTCATAGTGGTTAAATAGAATAATTCACCCCCAGACCTTCTTCGAGAGGGGGACTGGGGGTGAGGATTAGATTTCTTGCAGAGGCCGTTCCGCATCGTCGGTCCAACGGTAGAGGTGTACGGTGGTGTTCTGCAGACCGTCCTTCTTACCATTGTGGGAGATGTAGAAGTGGCAGTCGCCCAGCGAACAGATGCCGGTGGAGCCCCAGGGGAAGTGCCAGCCTTGAGCGACGGGGAGCACGAGGCCTTTCATGTCATCGTCCATGCCCTGGAGCTTCTGCTTGCGGGCCTTGTGGCTGATGTCGATGGCAAAGAGGCCGTAGTTGGGATACTGAGGCTTCTTGCCGGGATAGACGGCGGCGAGGATGTAGCCCGTCCAGGGGTCATAGGCCAGGTTCTGGATGCCGTAGGTGGTGTTGCCCGTGTGGGCGAAGTACTTGGCTTTGGGCTTCGCAGGGCCGCTCTTGTGCAGGTTGGTGGGCGAGAGGGGTTGCTCGTACCGCTGCCAGCGGGAGACGTCGTAAGCGAGGAGCACTTGGTAGTCATTGTCGGTGCGCTCCGTGTCGCCATATACTCCGTAGGCCACGTAGAGCAGGTGCTTGCCGTGCTGCTTACCAGGTGCAGGGGCGAAGGTGACGCCGTCGATGCCCGAGCATCCGAAGCGGTGTTCCACCTGGCGACCGCCGTTGCTGACGCTGGCGCTGTAGTCAGTAAGCGCTTCCTTAATATATACGGTAGTCATGACGTCGGAGGCATCCATGTGCTGGCGTGTGAGGCGGTCCAAGTCGAAGATGGCGATGTAGAAGCCGTCCTCCTCCGAATTGGTGGTGCCGGTGCCCTTCGATATGCCCTTGCCGATGGTGTCGTGCTTATACTCGATGGATCCGTAGAGGCGTCCGTCGTCGGGGTTCATGGCGAGGCAGCCCAGATGGCCCGTGAGTCCCTCGACGCTGGCAACGAGGCGCCCCTGCATGTCAAACTTGAGCAGTGCGGTGGTGAAGGATATGTACATGCACTGGCGGGCGGCGTCGTAGGCGATACCCTGCACGTGGAACTTGCCGTGCTCACCGGAGTATATCTGGGAGGGGAGGGACAACCTCGCGCCAGACAACCTTGCACCAGACAATCTCGCGCCAGACAACCTCGCACCAGACAACCTTGCGCCAGACAACCTCGCGCCAGGCAATCTTGCGCCAGACCCAGCCCCCATCGTATCGCTCTCCAACGCTGACGCCCAAACTTGCGCCCCGACAGGGAGAGGGGAGGACGAATTGTTACCTGAAACCGGTTTGCCTCCGTAGGCGGCGAGGCTTATAATGCACAAAAGGCTCATGAGGAGAGCCTTTCGTGTGGAATGGAATCTTGTATTCATGGTGACGGGGAATGGAAGGGGTTATGCATCAATGTTGGCGAAGGTGGCGTTCTGCTCGATGAAGTCGCGGCGCGGGCCTACATCCTCGCCCATGAGCATGGAGAAGACATAGTCGGCTCCGGCGGCGTCCTCGATGGTCACCTGCTTCAGTAGTCGGGTCTCGGGGTTCATGGTGGTCTCCCACAGTTGCTCGGGGTTCATCTCGCCCAGACCTTTGTAGCGCTGAGTGAACATGCCGTCTTCCTTGCCGCCATTGTATTTCTCCATGAAGCGCAGGCGGTCCTCCTCGGTGTAGCAGTATTCCTCCGTCTTTCCCACTCGGCAACGGTAGAGGGGAGGAGTGGCTATGAAGAGGTGGCCGTTCTGGATAAGCTCGGGCATATAGCGGTAGAAGAGTGTCATCAAGAGGGTGTCGATGTGCGAACCATCGACATCGGCATCGGTCATGATGATTACCTTGTAGTAGCGTATCTTCTCGTAGTTGGCTTCCTTGGAGTCTTCGCCCAGCCCGAAGCGTACGCCGAGGGCCTGGATGATGTTATTCACCTCCTCATGCTCGAAGGCCTTGTGCCACATGACACGCTCGACGTTGAATATCTTGCCTCGGATGGGCAGGATGGCCTGGAACTGACGCATGCGACCCTGCTTGGCCGAGCCGCCGGCCGAGTCACCCTCGACGATGAAGAGTTCGCAGTTGGCTGCATCCTTGTCCGAACAGTCGGCCAGCTTGCCAGGCAGTCCGCCGCCGCCCATGGGCGACTTACGTTGCACGCTCTCGCGGGCCTTGCGGGCTGCCACTCGAGCCGTAGCGGCCAGAATGACTTTATCGACGATGAGCTTGGCCTCCTGGGGATGCTCCTCGAGATAGTTGGCCAGAGCCTCGCCCACGGCCTGCTGTACGGCACCGGCCACCTCCGAGTTACCCAGTTTGGTCTTCGTCTGTCCCTCAAACTGCGGTTCGGCCACCTTGATGCTGATGACGGCGGTGAGGCCCTCGCGGAAGTCCTCGCCGCTGATTTCCACATGGTTCTTGGCCAGTTTCTCAAGGTCCTTCTGGCACTGTGCCTCGGCATAGGCCTTGAGCGTGCGGGTGAGTGCGGTGCGGAAGCCCTGCAGGTGGGTGCCTCCCTCGATGGTGTTGATGTTGTTCACATAGGAGTGCAGGTTCTCGGTGTAGGCCGTATTGTACATGATGGCCACTTCGATGGGAATGCCCTGCTTCTCGGTGTTCAGATAGATGACGTCGTTGAAGAGGTGGGTGCGGCTGGAGTCGATGTAGCGCACGAAGTCGCGCAGTCCGCCCTCGCTGTAGAACTTCTCCTGGCGGGTATTGCCCTCCTCGTCGGGGCGCAGGTCGGTAAGCGTGATGGTGATGCCGGCATTGAGGTAGGCCAGCTCACGCATACGATTGGCCAGAATGTCGTATTCAAAGACCGTGGTGGTGAAGATGGTGTTGTCGGGCCAGAACTGCTGACGTGTGCCGCGCAGCTCAGTCTGCCCTACCACCTCGACGCCCGTCACGGGCTTGCCGCAGGAATATTCCTGCTGGTAGATCTTGCCGTCGCGATAGACGGTGGAGACCATCTTTGTCGAGAGGGCGTTCACGCAGGATACGCCCACGCCGTGCAGACCGCCCGAGACCTTGTACGAACCCTTGTCGAACTTGCCTCCGGCATGGAGCACGGTCATCACCACCTCCAGGGCGCTCTTGTGCTCCTTCTCGTGCATGTCCACGGGGATGCCGCGTCCGTTGTCCTGGACGGTGATGCTGTTGTCCTCATTGATGGTCACTTCGATATGTGTACAATAGCCTGCCAGGGCCTCGTCAATCGAGTTGTCAACGGTCTCGTACACCAGATGGTGGAGTCCCTTGCGGCTGATGTCGCCGATGTACATAGCCGGGCGTTTGCGCACGGCTTCAAGCCCCTCCAGCACTTGTATGTTAGAGGCGCTGTATTCCTGTGTCTGCGTCTGATTCTCTTCCATTCAATTTTTATGCTTTAAAACGGTACAAATTTACGAAGAAAATCCCAAATAAGCAAACATTAGGGAGAGAAAAGTTTCTTTGCCGCCTCCCTTGCCTTCTGCCGTCTCTCCTTGCGCCTCGCGCTGCATGCATTCCCCCATGCTTACGACATATCGTACGGCCGGAGGAAAGTGTTGCGCAGGCGGAGGGGAAATGCTGCGCAGGCGGAGGGAAAATGTTGCGCAGGCAAGTGGGAAAAGCTGTGCAGGCGGATGGGAAAAGCTGCGCAGGCAAGTGGGAAAAGCTGTGCAGGCGGATGGGAAAAGCTGCGCAGGCGGATGGGAAAAGCTGCGCAGGCAAGTGAGGCACGCCACGGGAAGAGGGATGCCCGCGACACCGGGAACAGGCAGCCGCCATTGTCTCCGCTGCCCGTCATAGCTTGAAGGGCAAAAAAGCGCCGGAGGGATGCTCCGGCGCTTACTCTATTTCACTCCGTCACGGGCGGCCAAGACCGCCACGCGGGAGAGAGGGGGCTTATTCTTTGGGACGGTCGGGACGCGGACGACGCTCGCCACGCTCGGGACGCGGACGGCGCTCACGCTCCTGATAGCCCTCAGGCTTCTCCATCAGCACACGGCGAGAGAGCTTGAACTTGCCGGTCTTCTCGTCAATATCGAGAAGCTTCACCTTCAGCTTGTCTCCCTCCTTGATGCCAGCCTCCTCGACAGTCTCGAGGCGTTTCCAGTCCATCTCGCTGATATGCAGCAGGCCGTCGCGACCAGGCATGAACTCAACGAATGCACCGTAAGGCATCACGCTACGCACGGTACCATCGTACACCTCGCCCACCTCGGGCACGGCCACGATGGCCTTAATCTTGGCCATAGCGGCATCGATGGCTGCCTTGTCGGGGGCAGATACCTGCACCTTGCCCACGCCGTCTTCCTCGTCGATGGTGATGGTGGTGCTTGTCTCTTCCTGAATGCCCTGGATAATCTTTCCGCCGGGGCCGATAACAGCTCCGATGAACTCCTTCGGAATGATAATCTGCTCGATGCGGGGCACGTGGGGCTTCAGTTCGGGACGCGGAGCAGAGAGCGTCTTCATCATCTCGCCCAAAATGTGCTCACGACCGGCCTTGGCCTGCATAAGAGCCTTCTCCAGAATCTCGTAGCTCAGACCGTCGCACTTGATATCCATCTGAGTGGCCGTCAGTCCCTTGGGCGTACCCGTGGTCTTGAAGTCCATGTCGCCCAGGTGATCCTCGTCGCCCAGGATGTCGCTCAGCACGGCATATTTCTCCTCACCGGGATTCTTGATGAGTCCCATGGCAATACCGCTCACGGGAGCCTTGATGGGCACACCGGCATCCATCAGTGCCAGGCAGCCTGCACAGGTGGTGGCCATCGAGCTGGAGCCGTTGCTCTCGAGCACATCGCTCACCACGCGAACTACATAGGGATAGTCATCGGGCAGCTGACCCTTCAGGCCGCGCCATGCCAGATGTCCGTGGCCAATCTCACGACGGCCTACGCCACGCTGAGCCTTGGCCTCGCCTGTAGAGAACGGCGGGAAGTTATAGTGGAGCAGGAAACGCTGGTATTCGCGCACGAGTACGTCATCGACCAGTTTCTCGTCCAGTTTGGTGCCCAGCGTACAGGTGGCCAGCGCCTGGGTCTCGCCGCGAGTGAAGATAGCGCATCCGTGAGGACCGGGCAGAGTGCCTGCCTCGCACCAGATGGGGCGGATATCAGTGGTTTTGCGTCCGTCGAGACGAATACCCTCGTCCAGAATGCAGCGGCGCATGGCGTCGCGCTCCACATCGTGATAATAACGATCGACGAGAGCGTTCTTCTCCTCCAGTTCCTCAGGAGTCATGTCGGGATGTGCCTCGGCATAGCGTGCCTTGAAGTCTTCACGTATCTGCTCGAAAGCCTCGGCTCGCTGCTGCTTCTCCAGTGCCTGCTTGGTGACGTCGTATGCGGGCTGGTAGCACTCGTCGTGCACCTGCTGACGCAGTTCCTCGTCGTTCACCTCGTGGCAATATTCACGCTTCACGTCCTTGCCCAGCTCCTTGCTCAGCTCCTTCTGGAGGCGGCACATGGGCTTGATAGCCTCGTGGGCTGCCTTGAGGGCTGCCAGCAGGTCAGACTCCTGGACTTCCTTCATCTCGCCTTCCACCATCATGATGTTTTCCTCGGTGGCACCGACCATGAGGTCCATGTCGGCCTGCTCGAGCTGCTGGAAGGTGGGGTTAATGACAAACTGCCCGTCAATACGTGCCACACGGCACTCACTGATGGGGCCCTCAAAGGGGATGTCGCTGCAAGCCAGAGCGGCAGAGGCGGCAAAGCCAGCCAGAGCATCGGGCATGTCCACGCCATCGGCAGAGAAGAGGATTACATTCACATACACCTCAGCGTGATAATTGCTGGGGAAGAGCGGACGCAGGGCGCGGTCCACCAGACGACAAGTGAGAATCTCGTCGTCGTTTGCCTTACCCTCGCGCTTCGTGAAACCGCCCGGAAAGCGACCGGCAGCGGCATACTTTTCTCTGTACTCTACCTGCAAGGGCATGAAATCTGTACCGGGAACGGCATCTTTGGCGGCACAAACGGTGGCCAGGAGCATTGTATTATTCATGCGCAGCATAACAGCTCCATCGGCTTGTTTGGCCAATTTCCCGGTCTCGATGCTGATGGTTCTTCCATCAGGCAACTCGACTGTCTTTGTAATTACGTTCATCTTGATTTATATAATTGCGTCAAAAATCGTGCAAAGATAGCATTTTTATTTCATACAACCTGCCACATTGCACCAGTTTCTGCTTCTCAGGGCTTCATTTTCTGTTTTTTCGCCGCAAGATGGATGATGTAACGGGGAAAAATAGTAATTTTGCAGACGAAAAATACAGCCAGACGATTCATGAAGAAAATTCTGCTCCTATGCCTGCTATTTGCCGCAGCCTCATGCCAGCGACAGGCACACTTTACAGTGACCGGACACATCACTGAGGCCAAGGACACCGTCCTCTACCTCGAACATATCACACTGGGCGACGGCATCGTACCCATCGACTCCGTGCGACTCAGCGCCGACGGAGCATTCTCCCTGCAGGGGGCGGCGCCCGAAAATCCCGAGTTCTATCGCCTGCGCATCGGCGGACAGGGCATCAACCTGGCCGTCGACAGCACGGAAACCATCACCGTCGAGGCAGCGTTCCCACAGATGTCGTTCGGATACAGCGTGGAGGGCAGCGGTGCATGCGACACCATACGCATGCTCAGCCTAAAGCTGGCCGAACTGGAACGCACCCTGCGTTCACTGGCGGCCAACCGGGACTTTACGGTGGAGGAACGCGAAGCCAAGGCACGAGAACTCGTGCAGCAGTACAAGCATGAAGTGAAGCTGGACTTCATCCAATACAACATGAGGAGCGCCAGCAGCTATTTCGCATGCTTCCAGATGCTGGGCGGGCAGCTGCTCTTCGACCCCATGCACGACAAGGACGACCTAAAGTGGGTGCGTGCCATTGCAAATGCCTGGAACGAGGCCTACCCCGACTGCCCGCGCACGCAGAACTTGGCAAACATCATCGCTGAGGGACGCCGCAATCTGGCCAAGCCGCGCGAACTGGTGCTGACAATCGACTCGAGCAAAGTTAGCGAACTGGGAATCGTGGACATGACATTCCCCGACATACAGGGCAACGAGGTAAGGCTGAGCAGCCTGCGAGGTCATGTGGTGCTGCTGGACTTCACCGCCTACGGGATGCAAGGCAGCAGCGAACGCACCCTGCAACTGCGTGAACTGTACGAGAAATACCACGAACGCGGACTGGAGGTGTATCAGGTGAGCGTCGATCCTGACCGTCACTTATGGACACAGCGTTGTGAAAACCTGCCCTGGGTATGTGTCTTTTGTGAGGAGGGACTCAACAGCGACATCCTCTCCATCTATCAGGTCACGTCACTGCCCTACTACTTCCTCATCGACCGCAACTGCGACCTGCAGGCCCGGCAGGAGAATATCCCCGATCTGGAGAAAGCCATCAGAGACCTGCTCTGACCTTGCAGGCTTAGGGGTACTTATGAATGCAACGGAATCAAAAAGCGCCAACGCGACTCACGTCGCACTGGCGCTATCAATTGATGATTCTCGAAACATTGATACTTACTCGTACAACTATCATTTGTCACACTGCTATCGGTGCCGTATATAGTACGCGAAGCGCAATGTCGGGACAAAGTTACGCAGAAATCGCGGCACATACCCTCCCTGCCAAGTTAAATAATGTTAATAGGCGGGCTGTACGCCATGCTGCTTCCTATTTAAATTAGGAATAAAGGCCCACGGCTCGCCATCGGCCCACTACCAAATGAAGTGTGAGAAGATGGGGAAAACAAAAAATCTTGGTCAAAAATTTGTGCAATTCAAAAAAGGTGCCTACCTTTGCGGTGATGAACATACGAAAATGAGGGCAAAAGGGTTCCAGTCTGCCGATTGGGATTCTTCTTTTTTTCTTGCGCTTGCCAGAGGGATGCAGGAAGACACGCCCGAGTTTCAGAAGGCAGAAAACGACTATAATAACAAAACAATAAGCGTATGGCATACATGTCACAGAAAGGCTACGACAAACTGGTAGCCGAACTACAGCGTCTGGAAACTGTGGAGCGTCCCGCAGCCAGCGCAGCTATCGCTGAGGCGCGCGATAAAGGCGACTTGAGCGAGAATGCAGAATATGATGCTGCCAAGGAATGGCAGGGAAAGTTGGAAACAAAGATTGCCCAGCTGAAGCAGACAATCTTCGAGGCCAAAATCATCGACACCACCCACATGGACCTGAGCACGGTGCAGATCTTGGCCAGCGTCGAGCTGAAGAACGTCAAGACGGGCATGGTGATGAAATACCGAATCGTGAGCGAGACAGAAGCCAACCTGAGAGAAGGGAAGATTTCGGTAAGCACCCCCATCGCTCAAGGATTGCTGGGCAAGAAAGTGGGAGAGACAGCCAAGATCAAGGTACCGCAGGGAGAAATCGAGCTGAAGGTGCTGAGCATCAGCTTTGAGGAATAGCGTCAGGCCCCTGTAGTGCCACACGCCACACAGGGCCGCATTTTACATCATAAAGAAGAACTATACATCATGGCAAGTATTTTCAGTAAAATCGTAGCAGGAGAGATTCCCAGCTACAAGATTGCAGAGGACGAGCATTACTATGCCTTCCTGGACATCAGCCCGCTGGCCAAGGGCCACACTCTGGTGATCCCGAAGCGCGAGGTGGACTATATCTTCGACCTCCCCGACGAGGAGCTGGCCGGCCTGCAGGTCTTTGCCAAGAAGGTGGCTGTGGCCATCAAGAAGGCCATCCCATGTGAAAAGGTGGGACAATGTGTCATCGGTCTCGAAGTGCGCCACGCACACATCCACCTCGTGCCCATGCAGAAAGAGTCGGACATATACTTCAACAAGCCTCATCTGCAGCTGACACCCGAGGAGTTCACCGCTGTTGCCGAGAGCATCCGAGCCTGCTTCTAAGACAGAAACACGCCCGCTATACGTCCCTGCAACGACGATTTATATGCAAGAAGGCTGTGCCCACGGGCACAGCCTTCTTGCTTTTCGGGCGGGTCTGCTTAGTCCCCGATGATTACCTTCTTGCCGTCCATGATATAGACACCACGGCGCAGGCTGGCATCCACCTTCACTTGACGTCCGTCTAGCGTATAGGCCGTCGGGGCGAGTGCCACCTTTTCCTCGGGAGCAGAGACTGCCCCGGGGTTCGGCTCGGCACAGGGGTATAGCTGCAGCTCGCTGATGTTCCAGTAGAGATTGCTCTGCTCGGCTC
>Ga0310695_10004899_pt1 | contig 24092 bp, 22 predicted proteins | sample RumenRJG_04DNA_FD_203882 | JGI IMG/M metagenome (GOLD analysis project Ga0310695, IMG submission 203882) | Bovine rumen microbial communities from Lethbridge, Alberta, Canada - RJG_04 (v2) (version 2) | ecosystem: Host-associated > Mammals > Digestive system > Stomach > Rumen | place: Canada...
GTGGCATGCCAACATCCTTTCTGAAGAGACCCTTCTCGGCATTTCCAGTTACCTTCACTTCATTATGGATACGCTGGTCAGCCCCGAAGCCCTGCAAACCAACACGGCTCAAATTGCCCAGAGATTCAACAATGGCGAGCTCGCCTTTATTGTAAGCACTTCAGAAATTGTAATGCAGACGCGTTTCCACGGAAACATGGGTGGCCTTTCCAACGCCCGAATCGGTTCCGACAGCGTCATTGTGGTTCCCATTCCTAGGGGCAAGGTCGGAAGCGTCAGCTTTATCGGAGGATCAAACCTCGCCATTCCGGCAAACAACAAACGCAAAGAAGCTCTTGACCTATTGCTCTTCTTGACCGAAGACGAAAACCTGGACGCCTACACCAAGCAGATTGGCCTGTTGCCGCCCTCTAGAAAGGTGTTGCAGACTTGGGCCGAAGACGAAGAATACCGCGTGTTGGTTCGCGCCCTTGAAACCGGTCGCGCCTACGTGGCCATTCCTGAATGGGGCGAACTAGAACAGCAACTCAACACCCTGTTCAGCGCCATTTGGGAACAGATGGAAATTCCGTCGCTCTATTCCGAAGACAAGCTGTACGAGATATTCAAGAATTTCACGGTGGAAATCGACAAAAAGTTGAACTACCCGACAACCAATATTATGACGGCAGCCGAATTCAAGGCCGCCTGGAACAAGATTAACGAAGAAAGCAAGCCTCAAGTAGAAGTCGCCAAGGATTCCACCAACGGAGCCATCGACAGCAACATGAAGAAGGCTCCCTTCGTATTCGTCGTCATGCTTGTCCTCGGGTTCTTGTTCGCCTTCCTCCGCAAGCGCAAGAAATAACAAGCTTTCTGAAGTAACGCCCTATGCCTATCCATACGATATCAAGTTTTTCTCGAAGCATCGTCTTCAAGGTGCTCATCGTTTTGATAGTTTCCATGACGCTCGTGGTCACGGGGAGTATCTTCATATTCACCTCGAAACAGACGAACCTGATGCTTGAGTGGAGTTTCAACAACAATGAATCGATGCTCACGCAGATAGGATACATGGCTTCTAGCGAAATGAAGCAGTTCGGTGACCGCCTTACCCTTCTTTCCAAGACGTCTGAAATACAAAGCCTCGACCCGACCATGGCTGCAAGCTACCTCAAAAGCTACAGTGTTTCATCCCTGTTCATTTCGGGCGAAACTATCACCTTATATGACAGAGAAAATGCTTTCGTTTGCGACAATTCCATGGTGGGTATTCCGTCAGAAAGTCCTTACCCCATTGACTTCTCTCGCATTACGCCGCACCGTCCCTACACCACCCCCTGGTTTAGAGACGCTAAGGACGCCCCGCCCAAGCGACTATTCGGTATTACCATTACCAACAAGTCCAGCTCCAGCGGTTACTTGCTTGCCAATTTTTCGCTCCGTCGACTCTGGACAATCTTCCCGAACTATAAAATCGGCAAGAACGGATTTTTGGTGGCCATTAACGGTCAAGGTGAAATTCTTTACCACCCCGACTTAAAGCGCTGGCTTACCGATTCCCACAAGATTTCGGAACTGGGACTCAAAGATATCGACCCACGCATCTACGACGTCAAGAAGGCTCAATTTCAGCAACTGTACGATAACGAAAAGTACCTAGTCAACTATTACTTCGATTCCAACACGGACTTTGGCATTTTCGCCTTCCAGCCCAAGAGAGAAATCGATGATCTCATTTATTCGGCAACGCAAGCAAGCATTGCAATCCTTATTATCGCCATCCTGATTATCTTGGTCATCGCGGCATGGATGTTCTACATGTTAGGCCTCCCGCTGAACCGCATCACCAGGCACATTAGCCAAATTACCGAAGGCAACCTTGACATTCAAGAAATCAACGTTGGCAACCGTAAGGACGAGCTTGGCCAGTTGGGCAATGCGTTCAACACCATGCACGACACCATCAAGCGCCAGATTAGGGAACTGAGCGCCCATAGAGAAATCTTGGAACAGGAAGTCAAGGAACGTACCAAGGATTTGGAACTGGCCAATAAGAAACTGGAAATCATTTCGAAAACCGACGAACTGACCGGACTTCCGAACCGTCGCGAAATGAACGAAACCATTGCAAACGAAATGGGACGTTCCGCCCGCACAAAGAAACCGTTCTGCTTCGTCTTTATCGACATCGACCATTTCAAGAATATCAACGACACCTACGGACACGCCTGCGGCGACATCATCTTGAAGTCGGTGGCACAAACCATTCGCGGACTGCTGCGCAAGTACGACGTCTTTGCACGCTATGGCGGCGAAGAGTTCTTGACCCTTTTGCCCGAAACCGACCTAGAAGGTGCGACCGTGGTGGCAGAAAGGTTCCGCAGGCAAGTCGAGAAGATGACTGTCCGCTATGCGGACTTCACCATCAAGATTACCATTACGCTGGGTGTGGCCAAGTTCGATGAACGCCTAGGCGCAGACCGAAGCATTCAAATGGCAGACAAGGCTCTATACCAGGGTAAGGAAGGTGGCCGAAACCGCGTCATCGTCTGGAGACCCGAATGGGTGACCGAAGCTGACTACGAGGCTGCAGCCATCGAGCTTGCCGCCCGGAAGAAGGATGCCGAAAAGCCCAAGGATGAAAAATTCCAAGTCAGTCTAGATTATATCGAAGACCATCCACTGAAGTTAGCCGCTGAAGCAAAACGCGAAGAAAATAGCGAAGAAGAACAGAGCTAACATTCAGCAAAAGGACCTTTAAAAATAAAAAACACCGCTTTTGAAACGGTGTTTTTTTATCGGGATGACTGAATTCGAATCAGCGACCTCTTGAACCCCATTCAAGCGCTCTACCAGGCTGAGCTACATCCCGTTGGTTCATTGGTGGGTCAAAATTAGATAAAAGTAGGCTTTTTTGCAAGGCTAACGCCCCAAAAAAGCCGTTTTTTTACTTCCAGAAACCCACAATCAGTACGTCAGGGGTTGCCTTCGGGTACTTTTTGCTCTTGAAAGAAACAATCTTTCGGATACTCTGTTGCTTGAGTTCCCAACCTTCGCGGGTAAGCCCCTTGGTAGAAAGAGTGATTTTAAGGCCAGGAACCTTGCCGCCTTCCTTGATCTGATCCAGCTTGTCCACATTCAGCATCACAGGTTTAGCGGACATGGCAAACTGCTTGGCCGATTCGGGAGCGAGAGTCAAGTCGGGGCGTTCCTTCTTGTCGGTTCCCCATACATAGAACGTCCATTCGCGCTTTTCACCCTTGGCATAGTAACCGGCGTCAAAGAGCTTTTCGCCGAAGAAGAACGGAACCTTCACGATGCCGTCCATATTGGCAAGATAGGGTTTGCCGGTGGTATCCACTAACACCACAACCGGTTTGATTTGGCCTTCCATTTCGGCAGAGTTAAAGTCAAATTCGATCTTGACCGTACCCTTGGCAGGAATCTTGTTCGGGTACTTGAAGTTCGACATACCGTTGCCCTGGCCGAACACGTTTTCGAGAACGATTTCTTTGTCCGTCAGATTGGCTCCCTGCAAAACGATATGCTTGGTATCGCCCTGATTCAAGACGCCAATGGGGTAATTTTCGGGAACAAAGCGGATTGCCTCATCAGCAAAAGTTGCTGTAGAAAGAGCAAATGCCGCAGCCAAAACTGTAGGAATAATTTTGAAAGTCATAGTATGAATATAGAAAAAATACTAGCCGGAGATTCGGGCAAGCATCTGGCACATTTCTGCATAGCTTTCAACCGTATTTTCGGGCTTTAGCGGGAGTAAATTGTGAGGTTTTCCAAAGCCACAAAGAAGCGTAATGCAATCGACCCCAGCGTTACGGGCAGCCAATATGTCCGGCTGATCGTCACCCACCATTACCGCCTCTTCGCGTGAAACGCTCGCCATTTCAAGAATCTTGAGCAGACCTGCGGGACTCGGCTTGCGTTCGGGCGTAGTATCGCCGCAAAGGATAAACTCAAAGCGATTGAGGATTCCAAAGTGATTGAGGATTTTTTCGCAAGGGCGAAGCGGCTTGTTCGTCAGCATAGCTACGCGAACTGAAGTGCTACGCAAAAAATCAACAACGCCCGGATTCGGGAGCGTGCGCTCGGTGCAGTGTTCCCAGTAAAAATCCGAATAGACCTTGTGAACCATTTCGACTGTAACGCCCGTGCGGGCAATGTTTTCCGGGAGGGCCGCCTCCCCCATACTCCGCTCGATCAGCTTCATGGAGCCGTTCCCGATAAAGGTCCGCACCCGCTGTTCGTCATGTTCCGGCAGGCCGAAATGGCGTAGCGCAAAATTCACCGCCACGGCAAGGTCGCCGAGCGTATTGAACAGAGTCCCGTCCAAGTCAAAAACGATGAAGGATTTCTTTTGGAGCATAGCGCGCCCAAATGTAGAAATTTACCGAATGAATTCCATCTCAACAAGGAACCGGTAAAAGCAAAGCGCCGACACACCCAGAATAAACACGACAACGATAACAAACTGCACCGGATGCTCATGAAAATCATAATCCGCCTTGCCGTAGGAGAACTTTCCACGGACAATGGCACTTATGAAAAGCGCTAAAAATAGAAGTGCTAACAGAAGGGACATGAAACTAAGTGCGTTATCGGGACATCAATAGTAGTTTATTATTTTCCTGGAGGCCGTCATTGTCAAAGCGGACTGTCGGAATCTTGCCGCTCTTGAAGGCATCTTCGCTTTCGTAGAGGGAAAGGGCGATGGAAACGCCCGGCTGGGCCGCGACATTTGCCACACCAGTTGCCTTAAAGGAGAATTCCTGCGAACTACCGTCCTTGAAGGTCGCCTTGGGAATGCGGACGGTCTCGCCGATTTGCGCGTGCACCTTGCCCGTAGAATCGACAAATTCCGCCATTATGTAGACATCGAAGAAACATGGCGCCACGCCAGTATTCTTGACGGTAATGTTCAGTGTGCTTGTAGTATCCTTGGAGCTTATGACAGTCTCCAGTTCCGCTTTCGTGACAGTGAAATTGTATCCGATGACCTTGCTCATGGAATCGACAAGAGCCTTATTGTCCTTGTAGAAATTGTAACCGCAATCGTTATCTTGATCCAGCACGTAGTAAGTCAAATGAGCCGTGGTAATAGCGTCCACCCAACGCTGCGGAGTCCACTTCTGGTTACCCCCGGGAATCAGATCGTCGTAAGCAAGCATCGTCTTGTAACCGGCTATATTTTCGGCAATAGTCGGTAGATTCGCATTGTACGCCCGCAACAAAGTATCCGGCCTGCCAGGAATGCCAATGAAGCCGTCGTCACGCTTGGTAATGCCAAGTTCAAGCGCATGCGTATAAACATCGCCAAAACCGTTAGATGGCAGAACCAGCTGGGTTTTCTTGAACAGGGATGCGTAATAGTCCAGCATGTCAATCAACACAGAATCGGCAGGCATTTCGCTCCCCAATATGTGAGACGTGTGCCATTCGCCCCATTCGCCAAAAGTGCGGACATCGATGTATTCTATGCGTGGATCGCCATCGTATTTTTCGGCCAGAGCCTTTGCAAACTCCTTTGCCGCCCAAATATAGACGGAATCATCCCAAACCGGAGCGTATGCATGGTACTCTGTCCCACGCAAGTCAATCTGAATCTTTTTCGCTCCCATTTCGTAGACAAAAGGCGGAGTCCAATCGTATTCCTCTTGGGGCGGAAAATCGCTCTTGATAAAGGAAGGCGTGTACGGCAGCACGCGCAAGGCGTAGCCCATGTTGTGCTCGGCCAAAGCATTCAAAAGTTTTTCCAGTTCCGTCCAATCGTAAACGCCCTTTGCTGGGTTCAACTTGTTCCACTGCTGGTAACCGGAACCATATGAGACTAGGTCCCATGCCTTGTTGTTCAGGGAACCATAGGGGCCGTATTCGAACTCCGGCACGAACACCCAAGCGCCACCCGTCGGGACCGTGAATCCCTTGTGCGGGTTAGAAAGCGGGCCGTCGAAACGCTTGAGGGCGTAAGTGATTTTGGTTGTGTCCGCAACATGAACCGCGGAAGTGTCTTTTTCATCATTGCGAGAACTCGAAGAGCTCGTGGCAATCCATGAAGAACTACTAGACAAATTTTCCGCCGACGAACTCGGCTGCGTGACAGACGAGGACGGTACAGAATCCGAAGAACTCGATTCCTCGGCAACAATTGCGCTGCTTTCACCGTTCTCCGAAACGGCACTGCTCCCGTCATCGCCACAAGCCGCAAACAATGCCGCTGCGGTCATCAGAACAATCTTCCCAAGGTATTTGCTGAAGGGTTTCGCCATAATTTAAGTATAGCAAAAATATTTTTGCGAACATCGGGGCATTACAGAATTCCCTGCAACTCCAGAATGACTCCTAAGGAGGGCTAGACTGTAGGCAGGTGGGTACCGTCCCCATTAGCTAGTATTATAATCAACTCAATCTGCGTATTTTAGAAAAACAAGACACCCCTTGCGTATCTCAAAAGTTTTTATTATATTAGAAAACAAGACTTTTGATTAACGGTGGAGGTTTCTTGAAAGTTGAGTTTAGAGATAAGGATTTGGAACTTTGCGCAATGGATGAGGCTTATGCAATACGGCGAATGGGCAAAAAACGGGCAAAATGCTACAGAACTCGAATCAACGCCTTGGTCACAGTCGCAAATTTCGCCGATTTATCCAAGTATCCAGGTCATTTTCATGAATTGGTCGGAAACCGAAAAGGACAATGGGCATGCGACCTTGATCAACCATACCGATTGATTATTTGGGGAGCAGAGCCAAACAAAGTTGTTATTTGGGCTGAAGTTGCCGAAGCCAAAGTCATAGAAATTGTAGATTATCATAAATAGAGAGGAATAACATGGCCGAAGAAAAAGAACTCCTTTTGTGGGGAGCAACTTCCCCTGGAGAAATTCTTGAAGAAAAACTTCAAGAAATGAATGTGGATGTTAACGATTTCGCCGCCCGAATCGGCTACACTCCCAAGACGGTGAACGAATTGCTCAGAGCCAAGTGCAGGGTGACGGCAGAAATGGCCTACAGCCTTGAATTTGGGACTGGAATTCCCCAGTATTGTTGGCTAGAAGCACAAAAGTTGTACGAACGGGATCTCTGGCGTGAAAAAATCAAGAAATCCCTCAAGAAAAGTGTTGTTTGGCGTAAGTTCTTCCCTATCGGCGAACTCAATCCGCGCACATGGATCAAGGACTTCAACAACAAGGAAGACGGCGTGTCGCCCATCCTCAAGTTCTTCGGGGTAGCTAGCCCCAAGGCGTGGGAAAATTACTACTACAAGAACCGCCTGAAGGTGGCCTTCCGCATCTCGCTGGCCGAAACCGAAGACCCGTACGCAGCCTCCGTGTGGATGCGCCGCGGCGAAATCCTCGCCGACGAAATCAAGATGGAAAAGCAGAACGACAAGAAGGTGCGTTCCGCCATCAAGAAGGCAATGCCGCAATTTGTGGAACTGGCCAAAAACGACGTTGCCGCGTGGGAAGATTTACGCCGCAAGAAGGCCCTGCCCAAGCCGAAGGTGGGCGAAGATTTCATTGACGACGGCATGCACAAGTTGCAGGAACTGGGCGCAAAGCTCGGAATCAAGGTGCTCTACGCGCAGAACTTCAAGTCGGCGCCGATTCATGGCATGGCCCGCTGGTACAAGGACATCCCCGTCATCCAGCTGCACGACCGTTTCAAGGACCGCAATGCGTTCTGGTTCACGTTCTTCCACGAGCTCGGCCACATCGTTCTCCACGGCAAGAAGGACATCTTCATCAAGAACGTCTATTACGGCAACAAGAACCAGCAGAAGGACGACGAGGCAAACGCATTCGCGCAAAAATACATGACGCAGGCAGGGCTAGAAGTCTAGGGAAAAGCCTCTTTTTCAAAAAGTCCTATAAAAAATATAATTTCTGTTGCAAAAGTCCTATGACTTTTGTACTCAGCGATTTGGAAACGATGGAAAACGTTTGACCAGGAAGAGCAGAGCCTTTGAAACCCCAAATTATGGGGTGATTACTTATTTTGTTATGCCCCGCTTGACGGGGCATCTCCTTTTTTTAGACGTCATTGCGAGGGGTCGTGGAACCCGTGGCAATCTCTAGCCCGCATTTTATTTATATTTCATAATGACATAGCCCCGTACCGAATGGTACGGAGCGACAGAATTTTTGAGTTTTCGACTCTTGTTCTTGATGCGGAAAATCTGGTAAATTTTTCAAATTGTGCAAGAACAAGTCGGACGCTCACGCACCCTGTGCGTGGGCCGTTCGGTCTTGTTGCACAATAGGTTTACCAGAGCCTCCGTATCAGCAAGCCTTCGGTCCCACGCTTTTTTTTATTAGGCTGGAACCGGTTCAAGCTTCTAACAAAGTGTCGGAAATGCACACTTTTTGAGACAAGGAGTCTTGAATGAAACGTCTTGGCATCATTGAAATCGTCGGCAAAGATTTTCTTACCGAAAATATAGAAGGCGGTGAGTTTAGTTATATCCAGGCTCTTGGTAAAAAAGTTACAGGACATTTTAAGGTTGATTTACGCTTTTACAGCGAAGAAGCGCAAGTTGCAGTTTTAGTTGAAACAAAAACTATCTACAAAGCCAAAGATGCCAAGCAACTGTTTCGCTATGTTGAGTTGGAACAAGAATTGGACAACAGAACAAAAATCATCGCCATTCTTGCCAATACAGAAAACAATATGTTCAAGATTTGGAAAATTGAGAACGATGAATGTAGCGAATTAGATGACCGTAAAATCAAGTCAATGGAAGAATACATTGCATACTTCAAAAAGCAAAATTCAAATGATAAAACAACTGTTCTTGAAAACACATCAAAATTAAACAGAATCCTACATGATAACGGCATTCCCGAAAAGCTAAGGAGCCAATTCGTCGGGACATGTTTGCTTGCTCTCAAAAACGGCTTAGTGTATAAGGATTTGGAAACGGATCAGATTATTTCGGGAATCAAAAATAAGCTTGGCAAGCTCTTGCAAGAAAGTATGGACAAAGCAAAGAAATTGTCTGTACTTCAGACCAAGGTTCTCGAGAGCCAAAATATTGAGGGAATCGAAGGAAAGAATTTCGAAAAAATTCTCACATTCATAGAGCAAAGTATTTTACCATATATTAACGAAGCCAGTTTTGAAGGACAAGATATTCTCAGTTATTTCTTTACGACCTTCAATAAATATGTCGCTCGCGAAGACAAGAATCAAGCATTCACGCCAAATCATATCTGTCATTTCATGAGCAAAGTTGCAGGCATCGACAGGAAAACTCATGTTCTTGACCCAACATGCGGATCGGGAACATTTCTTGTGCAAGCGATGACGATGGAACTCGCTCAATGTGAAACAGAAAAAGAACGATACGATGTTAAGACTGAACAGATATATGGCATTGAATTTGATGAAAGCGTTTTTGGCCTTTCGACAACAAATATGCTGATTCATGGAGACGGGAATTCTAATATCCGGTGGGGGTCTTGTTTTGAAAATGATAAATGGATTGAAAATGCAAAAATTGATGTTGTGTTGATGAATCCTCCTTATAATGCTTCGAAAAGCCAAATGCCAAAGGAGTTTGGAAAAAAATTTGGGAAAAGTGCAACAGACCCATCAAAAGGACTTTATTTTGTCAATCATATTCTAAAATGTGTAAAAGGACAAAAAGGACGCCTATTGGCTTTGCTTCCGATGTCCTGTGCGATAACGACTAAAGGAGCCATTCTAGAGTTAAAGAAAGAAATTCTCGAAAACAACACATTAGATGCCGTATTCTCTTTCCCCGATGAAATGTTTTATCCGGGAGCCAGTGCAGTTGCTTGTTGTATGGTGTTCAATGTCGGTAAGCCGCATCCCAAAGATTACGAGACTTTTTTTGGTTATTATAAGAATGATGGGTTTGAAAAGAGAAAAGGTGTCGGTCGTGTAGACATTCGCGACAAATGGAATGATATTGAATCAGAATGGCTTGATTTATATCATCACAGGATGTCTCTTCCAGGAAAATCGGTAACAAAGCATGTTTCTGATGAAGATGAGTGGTGTGCAGAAGCCTATATGGAAACGGATTATAGCACACTTTGTGATGAAGATTTTATTCGAAAAATAAGAGATTATGCGGCATTTCTTGTACAAAGCGAGGATTTCTAAAATGGATTGTCGAAACTGGAAATTCTTCGGATTCAAGAAGCTCTTTGATATTCGGAAAGGGAAAAGATTGACCAAAGCGGATATGGTCGAGGGGAATATTCCGTATATAGGCGCAACAGATTCAAATAACGGTCTAACGGCAAGAATATCGAATGACGAATATTTGCATTCTGCAAATACAATTTCAGTTTCATACAACGGCTCTATTGCTGAAGCTTTTTATCAAACAAAAGATTATTGGGCGACAGATGATGTTAATGTTCTTTACCCAAAATTCAAATTAAATAAGGAAATAGCCTTGTTTTTGACGACGATTATAAATCGTGAAAAATATCGTTTTAATTATGGAAGAAAATGGGACAAGGAATCAATGGAAACGTCTCAAATAAAACTTCCTGCATTTAAGGTCCAGAATGGAGATTATGAACCTGATTGGACATGGATTGAGAATTATGTAAAAAATGATCTAGTAAAAAAACTTCCTAAACGGTCTAATCAAGTTTGGCAAAAAAAATTTGACCCAAAACCTCTTTCTCAAAAGAAATTGAACTTCAATACGAAAGATTGGAAATGGTTTGAGTTACATAAATTGTTCTCAAAAGAACGTGGGACTAGACTCACCAAACCAGATCGTGAAGCAGGAAGCATCCCTTTAATTACCGCCGGATCTGAAAACGAAGGTATCGCTGATTACATTTCAAATAGTGATATGAAAGTTTATCAAGATGCAATAACTATAGATATGTTTGGTTTTTGTTGTTATAGAGGATTTGATTTTTGCTGCGATGATAACATTCTTGTTTTAAAATCATCAAAAATGAATATCTTTAGCGGGCTTTTTATTGCTTCTGTAATAAACAAGGATGACTATAAATGCGCGTATGGACGCCAATATCGTCAAAAAACTTTTGACGTTCACAAAATCAAACTTCCTGCGGTAAAAATCGCTCCCAACGAATACGAACCTGATTGGCAATTTATGGAAGATTACATCAAGTCGCTTCCGTACTCCTCGTGTTTATAAACAATAGGAAAAGGGAGATGCCGGGTCAAGCCCGGCATGGCAATTTGCGCAAGAACGAATGTCGATTTTTGTAAAAAAACGCCACTTCTTCAAGAATTCCCTTGAAAAAGTGTATTCAAACGCACAAAAGTGGGTTGAAAAAGTGCATTCAGGGGTGTTAGGGGGCGGAGCCACCTAGGAGAGAGGGTGACGAAAGACTTGCCCTAGATCCTGCTCCTACGAACCTAACTCAACTAAGGCTACAAGTAGCCAAGTTTCGTATATCGACTTCGCCCTACGGGCTTCGCTCAGGATGACACGTTCGTGGCTCAGGGTAACAGAAGGGCAAGGCTGCAGGCAGGGGGACACTTCCCCCTTTCAAATAAATGCGCGCATTTCCCTAACCACTAGCCACTAACCACTTTTTCTAAATGGCACGCTTCGCGTGCATTTAGTTCGGCTCGGACATGCTCGTTCAAGCAAGCTTGACTCGCGCGTCACTCGCCTTTTGACGCCTTTGGCGTCCGTGGCTGCGGTTCAAATATGCGAAAGCAAGCTTTCGCGCATTACTCACCTTGCACACTTTTTCTAAATTTACCCACATGAAAAAATACCACTTGGCCACATACGGCTGCCAGATGAACGAGTACGACTCGGCGATGATTGCCCAGGAGCTCGACATGTGCGGTTGCGTCGAGACGAGCAACCAGGAAAATGCCGACTTTATCATCGTGAACACCTGCAGCGTGCGCGAGAAGGCCGAGGAAACCGCCATCGTCAACATCAGCAAGCTCAAGTACTTGCGCAAAAAGAATCCCGATGTGAAAGTCGTGGTATGCGGTTGCATGGCGAAGAATCGCGGGCCGGAACTTTTGAAGCGCCTGCCTAACGTGAGCTACATCGTGGGGCCGGACCAGTACAAGAAAATTCCGGAACTGTTGCTGGGCGATGCCAAAAGTCCCTTGCACCAGACGCACCACAAGATGTTCATCGACGAGGACCTGAGCGAGAACTACCTGGGCGAATACGCGAAACTCCAGAACGACTTCTCCACCTTCGTCGCCATCCAACGCGGGTGCAACAAGCGCTGCAGCTACTGTATTGTGCCGTATCTGCGCGGGCCGGAAAAGTACCGTGACATGGAAGACGTTCTTGCCGAAGTGCGCAAGGCGGCCGACAAGGGCATTACCGAGGTGACGCTCCTTGGCCAGACGGTGAACGCCTACAAGACGGAAGGCGGCAATTTTGCGGACCTGCTCACGAAGGTTTCTGAAATTGGCGGCATCCGCCGCATCCGCTTTACAAGCCCGCACCCGAGGCATTACACGAACGAGCTCATCGACGTGTTGCTCAACAACCCGAAGGTTTGCCACTACGCGCACATTCCTATCCAGAGCGGCTCCGACGCCATGCTCAAGAAGATGCGCCGCCAGCACAACATGGAGCAGTACCTCTCGATTATCGAGCAGCTGCGCAGCAAGGACCCGTTCTACGGGATTTCGACGGACGTGATTTGCGGATTCGTGGGCGAAACGGAAGAAGATTTCGAGGCGACTCTCAAGGCATTTGAAACCTGCCAGTTCGACTCTGCGTTCATGTTCATCTACAGCCCGCGCAAGGGAACGGAATCGTACAAGGAAGCGGAGACTCTCACCGAGGCCGAAAAGAACGAGCGTCACACGCGCCTGGTGGAACTGCAAAACTCCATCACGCTCAAGCGTAACCAGATGATGCTCGGCCGCACCGAGGAACTGCTGGTGGAAAAGAACTCCGTGCGCGACGAGACGGAACTGCGCGGTCGCACCGACAACTTCAAGAAAGTGGTGTTCAAGCCGGAAGTTGGCCAGATTGTGAAGCCCGGCGACTACGTGAAGGTGAAACTCGACGACATCCGCGGGTGGACGATACGAGGAACGCTGGTGTAAGATGTGGGGTGTAAGGTGTGGGGTGTGAGATGTGGAGTGTGGAATGTGGAATGAAAGGTTTAAGGTAATGAAGATGAAGTTTTGGAATGTTCGCGGGATTGCGTTTGCATTGCTTTCTGTTTTTGCAGCAAGCGCATTTGCGCAGACGATGGCAGATGCACAGAAGGCATACGTTGCCGGCAACTGGAAAGAAGCCGCCTCTGCTTACGAGGCAGCATGCCCCAAGGAACCGGATTCCCTGCGTGCAGAATGCTACCTGTGGAATGTACTCGCCCTTTCGCAAACGGGCAACGCACAATCCTTCAAGGTTGCAGGCAAGCGCCTCGACAGCCTTATCCAAACGACCAACCCTCAACGGGCCATCTACGCCGACCTGATGATGACAAGCGCCCAGTTTAGACTTTACCTTGGCAAATACGACAAGGCCGCCGAAGACCTCATTCAGGCCATCGAGACCTCTCACCCGCACCAATCCGTCGTCCTCCAGAAGGTGTGCCAAGCCGTAAAGACCAAGGTCAAGTCGGACGAACTCAACGACCGTTGCAACCTGCTGAGCAATCCTGACTCACTAAAGGCCCTCCAGGCCGCAAAAACCGCTCCAGCCGCTCAGCCAGCCAAGGTTGCAGCCCCCGCCCCACAGCCCGCAGCCCCCGAACCGGCACCTGCAGTCGAACAGCCCAAGGAGCAGCCTAAAGCCGCTCCGGCCCCAGCACCCGCACCAGTCGCAACAGCTCCGGCCGCTCCTGCAACAACCACTGCGGAATATTGGACACTCCAGTTAGGGGCATTTGGAACAAAATCTAACGCCGACTTGCTTGTTTCCAACCTCAAAAAACAGAAAATTTCCTGCACAATTATAGAGCAGACCCGCGGTGAAAAGACTCTCTACTTAGTCCAAACAGGCAAATTTGAGACCAAAGACCAGGCCGTCGATTTCGCTGCAAGCAAGCTTGCACCCCTTAAAATTGAATATCAGCCCCTTTTGAAAAGGTAAATTTGCACAAAAAAGCGCTTTTTTCGCACTTTTCCCCTGCAAAAAAAAGCAAATTGTTCTATATTTGAGCAAACCCCGAGCCGGGGTGGTGAAATTGGTAGACGCGCCGGACTCAAAATCCGGTACTCGCGAGAGTGTGAGGGTTCGATTCCCTCCCCCGGCATTATTTTTGAAGGAAGAAATTGATGGCGAATTGGTGCAAGATTCTCACAACGGTGCTTTTGTGCGGCTCCATTGCGTTCGCACAGTTTGACGATGAATCTTCCGAAGATTCCTATTCTTACGGGGCATCCGAAGAAACAGATGACGCCTTTGCTGACAACAGCAATGAAGAAGCCGAAACCAAAGTTGGCGAAGCAACAGCCTCCGCAGACGAATGGCAGGGCTTCAATTACGAAGAAATGGGACTTACCCAGTGGGAATTTCAGCAGGCCAAGCAAGAAGGCATTACCAGAGCCAAGCTGACCAGCCTCGTAGAAATGGGCGTTCGTCCGTCTGAATATTTACAGAAACCTTGGGAAAAACTCGGCGTATCCGAAGAAGACTGGCTCTCCCAGCGTTCTGGCGGACTTGAAGACGCCGATATCGACCGTTCCTACCGCAACCATTCCGGCGACCAAGGCTATGCATACCTTTCTTTGCTTGTTCCGTCGCTGTATCAATGGCACAAGCAGGAATCCATGAAAGCCATCTGGATTGACGCCTTGTGGGGCGTGAGCGTCGGTGCAACGGTTTACCTTGCAGTTGACGGCAATTCCGCTTGGTGGTATGGTCTGATTTTTGTAGCTGGCGCTCATATTTGGTCTTTTGCTGATGCATTCTTCAGCACTCAGTGGGACAGCAACCCGGACGCAAACCGCTTCAGCTACGGCATTCTCCCGACCCCGGAAAAGGGTGTAGCGGGATTCTTCAATGTCAAGTTCTAAGCGCATCATGCAGCTGGAATTACTCAAAAGCAAGATTCATCGCGCAACTGTAACCGATGCAAACCTCAACTATGAGGGTTCGATTACTATCGCCCGCGATCTGATGGATGCAGCCAACATCCTCCCCTTCGAAAAAGTGGGCGTTCTTGACGTGAACAACGGCAACCGCCTTGATACCTATGTGATTGAAGGCCCTGCCGGTTCTGGCGTAATCTGCTTGAACGGTGCAGCAGCCCGCTTGGTCCAGCCCGGCGATTTGGTGATTATCGTCGCCTACGCCACCATGAGCGAAGACGAAGCCAAGACGTGGAAACCCACCGTAATCCACGTGAATGCCAAGAACGAAATCGTTTAAACATCCGGTCATATTTTTTATTCATTCTGTCGAAAAATCTGAGGTCTGCCATTCCGTGACAGATCTTTTGTTATATATTTAGAACAAACAAAATGGAGGATTAATTTATGCAAACAAGCATTCTTTTAACAATTATTTTTGCCGCGGCATTTTTCCTCGCCATCATCTTTGTGATGTCGTATATCAAGGCCGCACCAGACGAAGCCATTATCGTTTCTGGCCTTCGGAAACTTCCGAAAGTCATCATCGGACGTGCAGGTTTTAGAATTCCCTTCTTTGAACGCGCCGACCACCTTTCTTTGCAGTTGATTCAAATTGACGTAAAGACAGGAAGTCCGGTTCCGACAAAGGATTACATCAACGTTTCCGTCGACGCTGTCGTGACAGCCAAGATTTCCGATAATCCTGACCGCCTCAAGTCCTCGGCTCAGAACTTCTTGAATAAGAAGCCCGAAGACATCCGCGCTATGATTGTGGACATCTTGGAAGGTAACATGCGCGAAATCGTAGGTCGTATGCAGTTGGTAGACCTTGTGGGTGACCGCAAGCAGGTTTCTGAACTCGTGCTCGAAAACGCCATTCCTGACCTGGAAAAATTGGGTATCGTTGTTCAGACCTTCAACATCCAGAATTTTGAAGATGCCAACGGAGTGATTGAAAACCTGGGTGTGGACAAGACCTCTGCCATCCGCAAGGCCGCCGCCATTTCTAAGGCCAATGCCGAAAGAGATATCAGCGTAGCCCAGTCCCAGGCCAAGAAAGATGCCAACGACGCCGCCGTGGCAGCCGAACTGGAAATTGCACAAAAGCAGAACGACCTCGCCGTGAAAAAGGCCAATCTGCAGAAAATTTCGGATACAGAAAAGGCTATTGCCGACGCCGCTTACGAAATCCAGAAGCAGACCCAGCAAAAGGCAATCAACGTGGCCCAGGCCGAAGCCGAAGTCGCCAAGCAGGAAAAGGAAATTGAAATTCGCGAACGCATGGTGATGGTGACCGAAAAGGAACTGAAGGCTCAAATCGAAAAGAAAGCCGAAGCCGAACGCCAGGCACAGATTCAGCGTTCTGAAGCGGAACTTTTCCAGCAACAGAAAGACGCAGAAGCCGACCGTTACAAGGAAGAACAGCGCGCCAAGGCAATCAAGCAGATAGCCGATGCAGAAAAGGAAAAAGCCTTCGCCGAAGCCGAAGCTACCAAGGCGAAAGCCATGGCCGAAGCCGAAGCAACAAAGGCAAAGGGTCTCGCCGAAGCTGAAGCAATCAAGGCACAAGGCCTTGCCGAAGCTGAAGCGCTGAACAAGAAGGCCGAAGCAATGAAGCTCTATGGTGACGCCGCTCGCCAAGAAATGCAGCTGAAAACCATCGAAAGGTATTTCGAACAGATGCCGCAGATTGCAGCCGCTATTGCAAAGCCCATGGAAAAGATCGGCAACATCACCATGTACGGCGAAGGAAACACGGCTAAGCTCACAGGCGACATTACCAAGACACTCACGCAGGTCACCAACGGCCTCACGGATTCTCTCGGCATCGACTTGCGCACGGTTCTTGGATCCATGTTTGGAGCAAAACTTGCAGGCGTTACCAAGCCCGACAACACGCAAGAAAGCGACAAAAAATAGGCAGAATTCGACTTATGGGGCAGGAAGGGAAATCCTTTCAGCCCCATTTTCTATATTCATGGCATGCGGTTTTGGTTGCTGATAATTGCTTCTAGTATTTTTGCCTTTGCGGAAAGCCCTGCGAAGGCCGATTCTGCTATTGCAACCACCATTCAAAAAGACTCCGTTGCAGCAAAGTCAAACGCTGCAACCACAGTCGCAATCCCGAAAGACACTATCGTCGATACGGTCTATATTGTCCCTGACGATGGCATTCCCTGGAACCGTGAGCATTTTGACCCCGAACGCCTAGTGCGGCACGAGACATTCGACCCCGCACTCAAAGTTGCCTACACCTACTCGGTGAGCTTTATGGGAGGCTCCTTCGGAACATTCGCCCAACAAAGCTACATGGCGCACCTCGCCTACGAATTTTCTCCGGAACTTCACTTGTACGCAAACGTGGGACTCTGGATGCCGCTGTACTCGAACTTCCGTTTCGGAACACCCATTGCAAAAGAAGATGTACGACAGGGTAACGTAGATGTCGTGCTCCCCGACATTGCATTAGAATACAAACCCAACGAGAACATGAGCTTTAGGCTGATGTTCGTGAACGAGAACGACGCTTTCAAGGCATACGGCCCGTACCGCCACTTCTACGGCGGATGCCCCTGGAGAACGCCTTATTATTGCAGATAAGTAGAATGACAAGCAAGGCGCATTTTTTCTAAATTTTAAATGGAAAATGTCCTTGATGTACACCAAAACATTTCACTTTTCTTTTGCCGCAACGGCCTTGGTGGCTGCATTGCTTTTTGCGGGTTGCGAAGAAGAAAAGAAGCCCCAGGTAGTAAAGGTCAAGCGCACTTACAAGGGCGATGTCGAGGTGCTGAACAGCTGCGGGATGCAGGGGGCAGCCGCCAAGATGCGTTCTTACTTGCGTGAAAACGGCTTTGACATTGTGAGTTCTAGAAACGACAGATTACAGAACTACGATGAAACCGTACTGGTGCTTAGAAACCCCGAATGGGAAGGAGCCAAGGCCCTCGCCAAAGCTCTTAAGACCGACAACGTACTTGTGGTCCACAGCAGCCGCGCCGTCGTAGACGCCGCCGTGTACATCGGCAAAGACTTTGAACAAATAATAGAACCCGAACAGGGAGAAACAGATGACAACGAATAAGCAAGAACTTCCCCAGTCCGTCCAAATGGGCGCAAGCATTTTGTTTGAGCTGCGTGCCCAGAATGTGCAGCTCATTGACCTGCGCGGCATCAAGGATGTCACGGATTATTTCCTCGTGGCAACCTGCGAAAGCGAAGCCCAGATGCAGGCCATTCTGAACGAACTCCGCAAGGAATTCAAGGCGAACAAGCTCCCGTCCGTGGGCGTGGAATACAAGGAAGGCGTTCGCTGGGCCGTATTCGACGCAGGCCTCGACCTGATGGTGCACCTGTTCGAAGAAGAAAAGCGCAACGAGATTTCCCTGGACCGTCTGTACGCCGACGGCAAGATCGTGGAACTCGACGAAAATGACTTTGTAAAGACTAACGACAAGAAGGCCGACGACAATGAACTCGTTTGAGCAAGAAATCGCAGAAGCGCTCGCCGCTACCGGATCCTTCGAAAAGGAAGCCGCCCTCAAGCTTATCTCCGTGCCGCCTGATACCACGCACGGCAACTTCACCATTCCTTGCTTCTCGCTCGCGAAGGTGATGCGCAAGGCCCCGAAGATGATTGCCGAAGACTTGGCCGCACAGGTGAAGCTCCCGGCAGGGCTCTCGAAGGTCGAAGCCGTAAACGGTTACCTGAACTTCTTTATCGACCGTAGTTTCCTCGCGAAGTCTACGCTCGAAGAAATCGCCGCGAAGGGCCTCGAATACGGCCACGCCGCATCGAACGGCAAGGTAGTCTGCATCGACTTCAGCTCCCCGAACATCGGTAAGGAACTCGCCTTCCACCACCTGCGTTCGACGATGATTGGAAACTCGCTTTCCCGCATCTACAAGGCAGCCGGCTACAAGGTGGAACGCATCAACCACCTCGGCGACTGGGGAACCGCATTCGGTAAACTGATTGTGATGTACCTGCGCGAAAAGCGTCCCACCGACGATGCCACACTCGACAGCCTGACCGTGAAGGAACTCAACATCCTTTACGCCGCCTTCTCCAAGGCAAGCAAGGAAGAGCCGGGTCTCGAAGACGAAGCACGCGCCGCATTCACCAAGCTCGAACAGGGTGACGAATTCTACCGCAAGCTTTGGACCGCCTTCCGCGCCGCAACGCTCAAGGAACTCATGCGCATCTACGACATGATGGGCGTGGGCTTTGACCACTACACCGGCGAATCCTTCTTCGAAGACAAGATTCCCGCGATTCTCGACGAACTCCGCGAAAAGAATTTGATGGTGAAGAGCCAGGATCTGGACGTGGTGATGCTCGACGAATTTGACCTGAACCCCTGCCTGATTCGCAAGAGCGATGGTTCTACTTTGTACGCTACCCGCGACTTGGCCGCCGCCTGCTACCGCAAGAAGGAATACAACTTTGACAAGTGCCTTTACGTGGTGGACCTCGGACAGGCGCTCCACTTCAAGCAGGTGTTCCACGTGCTTAAGAAGATGGGCCGCGAATGGTACAAGGATATGTACCACATTCCGTTCGGCGTGATCCTGCAGCTGGTGGACGGCAAGTGGGAAAAGGGCAAGACCCGTACGGGTACTGCAAGCCTGTTGCGTGACGTGATTGAAGCCGCCCAGAAGAAGATTCTCGAATTCATCGACGCGAAGAATCCGGAACTCGAAAACAAGGAACTCATCGCTCGCCAGATCGGTATTTCCGCGCTCACCTTCAACGACCTCAAGAATAGCCGCCTGAAGGATGTGCGTTTCGATTGGGATGCCGTGATGAGCTTCGAAGGCGATACCGGTCCGTATGTTCAGAACGCCCACGTGCGTCTCTGCAGCATCATGCGCAAGGCCGGCTACACGGTGAACATCGCCGATGTGGATATGGCCCAGTTGAGCGACGATGCCGCATACAGCCTCATCAACATTCTGTCGAAGAAGGGCAAGAAGATTCTGGACGCCGTCGCCGGTGACGAACCGAGCGTTCTCGCCCAGTATGCCCTGGAAATTGCAGAAGCCGCGCACAAGTTCATCCACGAAGACCGAGTGCTCGGTTCTGCCGAAGAAAAGTCCCGTCTGTTCTTGGTACAGGCCACGCAGATTGTGCTCGAAAACGTACTTGATTTGCTCGGACTCTTCCCGATTAGGCAGATGTAAAATACGCCGCTTTTGATGCATATAAAAAAGAGAGCTTTTTAAGCTCTCTTTTTTTGATCCTGCTCCTTCGAAGCTAACTCAACTAAGGAAACAAGTTTCCTAGTTTCGTATATCGACTTCGCTTACGCTTCGCTCAGGATGACACTAAAGTGTCAGTTTCCGTTGATGCAGCGGACAGAGTAGGCGTTGGTCTTGCTCGGCACCAACTGGCGAACCATCTGGTCACTCATGCGACCCATGGCCCAAATCCAAATGGTTTCATTACGGCCGTTCTGTGCAGACCAGAAACCGGCGTATTCACCCATGTCTTCGTAGCGAACGATGGACTTACCCACCATCTTGCGATAACCCGAAGAGAAGATAGAGAAGCCGTATTCATCGGTACCGCCACCGCCCTGCCAACCGGTAGTAGCCTTCATCTTGTTGGCGAACTTTTCGCACTTGTCCACACCATCGTAGCAGTGGGTCAGGCCAACGAGCAAGTCCATCCACTCACGGTCACGCGGCAAGTGCCAACCTTCGGGACACGCCTTACGGGCGCCTTCCAAGTCATACAGACGACCACCGCGAGCGCAGTAGTTTTCCTTGTCTTCGTAGCACCAGGAGTGACCTTCCACATTATAGTTCACGTTCTGTGCAAACCATTCACGACCTTCCACCTTGATGGTGCGGTACACCTGACCGTCGCGGGGGTCTTTTACCATACCCGACACATCGCGAAGAGATGCGCGGTGTTCCTGTTCAGCGCGGCGGTATTCCACCACCTTTTCACGCTTGTACTTTTCGCGGCCTTCCAAAGTGTTTGCCCAAGCTTCTTGAGCCTTGGCATTGGTAAACTTGATTCTCAAATCACCAATGGCAAAAAGTTCATCGCCGCAAGCCAGGTCTACGCCAGCAATATTGATAACCAGCTGTTCGCCACCAAAATCGCGGGGAGTATTAAAGAACGAAATCCAGGCTTCCATGGTTTCGTTGCACTTTTCGTAGAAATGTTCCTTTTCAATCTTGTCGGCAGGAACGGTCATGTTACCGGCCACAGAGAAAGCGAACAGGCTGTCGGCAACCTTGAAAGAAACCGGCTGGACTTCCTTATAGTGTGTATACTTACCAAAGCGGATTTTGCCTTCGATCTTGGCAGCAGAATAATCGCCTTCGCCCTCGGCATTATAAATGGCGTCCCAAGACTTTTGAGGAGCGGCAACTGCCTGAACAACCGCCATACCGAATACAACGGCAATCATAGACTTGAAAGAGAATTTAAGACTCATTTTTCCTTCTCGCATAAAGTTTTCGGTCTAAAGTTAGAATATTTTAGCTTTTCGGAAAGCGGGCAAAGACTTTATGCCTGCGATTTTATAATTTTGGGCTATGGCTATTACTCGTTACATTTTGCAGATCCATTGCCCCGACCAAAAGGGCCTTATTGCCGGAACTACCCAAGTGCTCGCCAAGGCGGGTGCCAACATTGTTGATTTACAGCAGCACACGGCAAAAGATATCGAAACTTTCTTTCTACGTGCCGTTTTTGAAGCGGAATCCGAAAACATCGAAGAAGTCCGCAAGCATCTAGAAACCCTGGAAGGACACCTCCACTTAAACTGGAAACTGTTCGACACCACCAAAATTGAACGCGTAGCTATCTTCGTCTCGAAGACGGACCATTGCCTTTACGACCTTCTGCTCAAAAGACGCGATGGAGACCTCCCCTGCGAGTTCAGTTGCATCGTGGGCAACCACCCCGACCTGGGTCCCGTAGGCGGAACTTTCGGCGTACCTTTCTACTACGTACCGTCGAACCCGGACAAGAGCATTCCTGAAAACCGTTTCCGCGAAATCATCGCCGAAACCAATACCGATACCGTCGTCCTCGCCCGTTACATGCAGATTTTGAGCGAATCCTTTACCGAAGAGTTCAAATACCGCATTATCAACATCCACCACGGCTTCTTGCCGGCATTCAAGGGCGCCAAGCCTTACCACCAGGCATGGCACAAGGGCGTGAAGATTATCGGCGCCACCGCACACTTTGCCACCGAAGACCTGGACCAGGGCCCCATTATTTGCCAGGATATCCAGCGAGTCCCTGAAACCGCAAGCATCGACGAGCTCGTGGAACTGGGCAAGGACATCGAAAAGCGCACCCTGTCGGCCGCCCTCAAGCTTTGGCTGGAGCACCGCGTGTTCGTTTATGCGGGCCGAACCTTTATCCTCTAGATTTTACAGGAGACCTTATGTCCGAAGAACTGAACCAAAACGAAACCGCAGCCGAGACCCCCGCTGAAGTCGCCCCGGTTGTCGAAACCGAAACTGCTCCGGCACCCGAAGCCGAAGTCGCTCCGCAGGAACCTGCTGCAGAAGAAGCCGTTGCAACGCCGACCCCGACCCAGCCCCAGGTGATTGTCCAACGTGAACGCGGTTTTTCGCATTACGTCGGATTCGCCCTGTTGAGCGTCCTGTGCATCTGCTTCTACTTTATGCCGGGTATCGCAATCACTTTCGCCATCAGCTTAATTCCGGGCATTTCACTCGGAGCCGTTGCCGCATGGACCTTCAGCGCCATCTTTAGCGTGATTGCCTGGGCTATTTTCAAGATGAAGATCAAAGGCTTCAAGAAGTCATTCTATTTCTACATAGGACTTTGCGTGCTGGTATTCATCCTCCTGACCGTCATCGAAATTCTCACCGAAGAAACGAACGTGTTCGCGAAGATTTTTGCACTCCTTTGCGGAGCCGCATAACAGCAACTATCAACTATAAACTGCGGCCATGCCGCGACTAAGCCATGAATATCAAAGACCAATTTGTTCATTTTCTTGTGGAAGCCGGAGCCTTGAAGTTCGGTGATTTCGTAACCAAAAGCGGACGTAATACGCCCTATTTCATCAACACGGGAGAATTCCGCACAGGTGCCACCCTTTCCAAGCTCGCTGAATACTACGCAAGCACCTATATGGTTCACTTTGACGGCAAGGCCCAGAACCTTTATGGCCCCGCCTACAAGGGTATTCCACTTTGCGCCGCAACGGCCATGAAGCTTAGCGACGTCTACGCCCAGAACCTGACTTTTACTTACAACCGTAAGGAAGTCAAGGACCACGGCGAAGGCGGCTCCCTCGTGGGTTACAAGTACGCCGAAAAGACCAACGTGGTGATTATCGAAGACGTGATTACCGCAGGCACCAGCGTGAACGAAACCATGCAGGCCCTGTCGCAAATTGAAAACGCCAATGTCATCGGCCTGTTGATTTCCGTAGACCGCAAAGAAAAGCTTGAAAACGGCAAATCCGCCCTGCAGACCGTGCAAGACGAATACGGCATCGAGGCTTATTCCATCGTGAACATCAACGATATCATCGCCTTCCTCGAAAGCGAAGAGAACCGTAAAAAGATTAACGCACCCGAAGGAATCCTCGAAAAGGTTTACGCTTACCGCGAAAAGTGGGGCGCAGTTTAAAAGGATCAATGAGACACAGCCTTTGGACAATGGTTGCTATGGCGGCGCTACTCCTCACGGGTTGCGCCGATTCTTACCATTGGTCAAGCAGCCATCCGGCCTATGCGCGTGCCCCTTATGGGGAACTTGCGATTACCGGACTCCAAAAGGCTTTTGTTCTCACGCGCACTAAATGGTTCGCTAACCGACTGGACTTCGGCGACAGCACGCAAATCAAGGCCACCGAATTTTGTTCCAAGGCCATGGAGCACGAATTCCGCGGTGGCTATGTCAAGCTTTCGATATTGCCGGATTCCGTCCTAGACAACGCACCTGAAGAAAGTCAGAAACTTGACGCCCGCATATTCATGAAGGGAAAACTTCCCGAGCAGGGCGTAATCGTAACCGCTCCAGACGGCAGCGTACCACCGCAGATTCTCTTGATT
>Ga0310695_10004904_pt1 | contig 24082 bp, 20 predicted proteins | sample RumenRJG_04DNA_FD_203882 | JGI IMG/M metagenome (GOLD analysis project Ga0310695, IMG submission 203882) | Bovine rumen microbial communities from Lethbridge, Alberta, Canada - RJG_04 (v2) (version 2) | ecosystem: Host-associated > Mammals > Digestive system > Stomach > Rumen | place: Canada...
ATCATTTTGCTTCAATTATTTGCAGGTTTCTGACCTCAATATAAGCATTTTCTGCAAATAAAACAAGCATATTTCGGGTTTATTTTATTGATTATCAATCAGTTTTGACTAAAGCAGGGCCGACTAAATAATTTTACATTTGTCTGTATAGCACAAAGGACTGATCCTGGCTATGAGAAATTTACGGCAGCTCGACGTCCAAGATTCTCAGAGCATAAGTGTTGGCAGCTTCCTGATAAAAGCATCGTGGATGTCTATGGACTATACAGATGTGATTTAAAGATAGACTACGAGGAGTATGACCATTTCATTGTAGCGACGGATGAAGAAGCAAGGAAGATAATCGCACATAAAGTCATTGAATCCCTCTCCCTTCTCGACCGCCTCCCCAAAAAGGCTGCAGGCTTTGACAAAGAACGCTTCAAAACAGATATCATCTCCTTATTTAGGGATAATGAGTTGATTTAGATTTTGTATGAAAGAGACCAGGAATAAGAAGGTCACGGACGACGGAAGGTTTGTATCTATCCGCTTTACCTGGCATCAGAGCAGGAACAACCTGTACGCGATAAAGCCGAAGACCCACGCGACCAGCATCGTATAGAGGGCGCAGAGGATGGCCCAGCGCCACTTGCCGGTTTCGTTCTTGATTGCGACGAAGGTGGCAATGCAAGGGAAGTACAACAGGACGAACACCATATAGGCCACGGCGGCCGCCAGCGGAACATCGCCTTTCAGCGCAGCCTGGAGGGCAGTGTCGTTCTCGTCGGCATCCACCCCTTCGTCACCGGCATACATGACGCCCAGGGTACTGACGACAAGCTCTTTGGCTCCCACGCCGGCAAGCAGGCCCACATCCATCTTCCAGTTGAATCCCAGCGGTTCCAGGGCCGGCTCCACGGCCTTGCCCAGCATGCCGATATAGGAATGTTCCTGCTGATAGGCGACGCCCTGTTCTTCATTCCGCGGGAAGTAGCCGAGGAACCAGATGACGATGGAGAAGGCGAGGATCGTTGTCGCCATCTTCTCCAGATACTGCCGGCCTTTTTCCCAGGTGTGGCGCCAGATGGCCTTGCCGGTAGGGATGCGGTACGGCGGCAGTTCCATCACGAAAGGAAGGTCGTCATCCTTCACGAAACGCTTGAGCACACGTGCGCTGAGGATGGCGAGAACTACGCCCAGCAGGTAGATGCACAGCAGCGCCGTCGCCGCGTTGTGCGGAAAGAAAGCCCCCGCGAACAGCACGAAGATCGGAAGCCGGCCCGCGCAGGACATGAACGGAATGATGGCGATGGTGATGAGGCGTGACTTCCGGCTCTCGATCGAGCGCGTCGCCATGATGGCCGGGACGTTGCAGCCGAAGCCCATCACCATGGGAATGAACGACTTGCCATGGAGGCCGATCCGGTGCATGAGCTTGTCCACGATGAAGGCCGCCCGGGCCATGTACCCGCTGTCCTCCATCAGGGAGATGAACAGGTACAGGATCATGATGTTCGGAAGGAACACCAGGACACTGCCCACACCGGCGATGATGCCGTCCACGATAAGGTCCTTGAGCCAGCCCTCCTTCATGAAGGCGCCCACGAACTCGCCGAACTTCGCGACGAGCCAGTCGATCCAGTCCATCGGATACTGGCCGATGGTGAAGGTGGCCCAGAAGGTAAACCACAGGAGGAGAAGGAAGATCGGGAAAGCCAGCCACTTGTTCGTGACGATGGCGTCGATCCTGTCCGTCAGGGTGCGCCGGGGCCGTTCCTCCTGATATTTTTCATAGGTCTCCGCCAGGGCGCCCTGGATGAAGGCGTACTTGGCATCGACAATGGCCGCTTCCGGCGTCGTATGGAGCAGTTGGTCGATCCGCTCCGTTTCCTCCTTCCGGGCCGCCTCCAGGGCGTCATGGTTCGGAAGTCCGGTGATGAGCTGCTCGATGTCACGGTCGTTTTCCAGGTATTTGATGGCTAAGTAGCGGGTGGAGTATTTGGAACGAAGTTTCTCATTCTCGGCGACCAGGGCCTTGATCCGGTCGATGGCCGGCTCGATCTCGGCGCCGTGGTTGATATGGATGTGGCGGGCGAGTTTCTCGTCGGCCCCCTCATAAAGCCGGATGACCGTGTCGAAGAGTTCCGGAATCCCCTGGCCGTCGCGGCTCACCGTGGGACACACCGGGACGCCCAGCAGGCGGCCCAGCTGTTCCGTGTCCAGTTTGTCCCCCTTATGCTGAAGCTCATCGTACATGTTCAGGGCCATGACGGTCTTGAGGTTCATGTCGATGACCTGCGTCGTCAGATACAGGTTGCGCTCGATGTTAGAGGCATCGACCACATTGATCACCACGTCCGGCATGGCGTCGATGAGGTTCTTCCGGACATACAGTTCCTCCGGGGAATACGCTGACAGCGAATAGGTTCCGGGAAGGTCCACCAGGGTGATGTCATACCCCTTGTGCTTGAAATGACCTTCCTTCGCATCCACCGTCACGCCGGAGTAGTTGCCCACATGCTCGTGGGAACCGGAGGCGATGTTGAACAGGGAGGTCTTTCCGCAGTTGGGATTGCCCACCAGGGCGACGCGGATCACGTGATTGCGCTCCTCGGCCAAATGCTTCAGGGCCATGTCCAGGCGCTCACGCTCCTCCATGTCCTCCGGTAGCCCCTGCAGGTGTTCATCGCTCACGAGGGCCTCGCGGGCCTCCGTTTCGTTCACCACCTCGATCTGCTCCGCTTCCTCGCGGCGCAGGGAAATCTTATAGCCGATGATCTCGTATTCGATCGGATCCTTGAGGGGTGCATTGAGCACGACAGTCACTTCCTTCCCCTGGATGAAGCCCATTTCGATGAGCCGTTTCCGGAAAGGACCGTAACCGTGAATGCGGACGATGACCGCTTTTTCCCCCGTTTGTAACTCGGAAAGTTTCATAGTTTTGTGCTGAGGGCACAAAGTTATGGGGATTGAACCAAAGATTCAATCCCCATAACTTGGTATTATGCAGGGTTTACTCCCCCACGACCCACACGAGGACGTGGCGGTCGAAGGTGATGTATTCGAGGTCGAACTCCTCTTCCTCGTCCTTCTTGCCGATGAAGGTGGCCTCCAGCTCGCCCTCGCCGCGGGGGCGGAAGCGCTCAATCTCGATCTGTTCGGCGAAATCGACATTGTAGCGGCTCAGGAGCTTGAAAATGGCCTCCTTGGCGCACCAGTAGATGGCGAGCTGCTCGTTCCGCTTCTCGTCCTCCAGGTCCTCGATCTCGTCCTCGGAGAGGGCCTTCTTTTCCACGACGGAGAAGTCGCGGTCCAGGGATTCGATGTCGATGCCCACGTTCTCCTCCTCATGGAGGATGACGGCGACATATTTTTCGGTATGGGTGATGGAGATGTTCACCGGGTTGTTCTCCAGGTAGGGCTTGCCGTTGTCGTGGTGGCTCAGGTACACCTTCTCGTCGAACATCGTGTTCAGGAGGGCGCGCACCGCAAGGCGCTGCTTCCGCAGGGATTCGCTGCGGATGAACGAGATTTCCTCCATCTCGTCGCTGGGAGTGGAGCTCATTTCCTTGAGCTGCTCCTCGGTTTCGGTGATCTGCCAAACGCCGATCTCCGCTTCATTGTCGAGTTTCTTCTTCAGATATAGTCCCATAAATGTCAGTTTGAGCTAGAAAATGCAGCAGCGCCCGGTTCCTCGAAAGGACCGGGAACTCCAGTATGTATGGCATCGCAACGGGGGTTCGTCAGAACTGACGACCCCTATCAATGACACGACCGGACTGGGAGGCTCCATTTTGCTTGCTACCAATTAACTCTACAAAGATAATGGATTTTTCATAAATGCAAATCAATCTTTGGCGGGAATTTGCTATCTTTGCGGTGCGAAAAGCGAAACGTTGAATATTAAAACATAAAGTCATGAAATTTCTCACTGATGAAAAGCTTCTCATCGTCGGCGCTGCCGGTATGATTGGCTCCAACATGGTCCAGACTGCCGCCATGCTCGGCCTCACGCCGAACATCTGCCTGTATGACATCTATGAGCCCGGCCTCAAGGGCGTGCTCGCCGAGATGGACCACTGCGCTTTCCCGGGTATCAACCTGACCGCAACCATCGACCCGGCCGTCGCTTTCAAGGATGCGAAGTATATCATCTCCTCCGGTGGTGCACCCCGTAAGGAAGGCATGACCCGCGAGGATCTCCTCAAGGGCAACTGCCAGATCGCTGCCGAGTTCGGCGAGAACATCGAGAAGTACTGCCCGGACGTGAAGTTCGTCGTGGTGATCTTCAACCCGGCCGATGTCACCGCCCTCACCGCCCTCATCCGTTCCGGTCTCGCTCCGGAAAAGCTCACCTCCCTCGCCGCCCTGGACAGCACCCGTCTGCAGGAAGCCCTGGCGCAGGAGTTCGGTGTCCAGCAGTGCAAGGTCACCGGTGCCCACACCTACGGTGGTCACGGTGAGGCCATGGCCGTCTTCGCCTCCCAGGTGAAGATCGATGGCAAGCCCCTCGCCGAAATGGGTCTTTCCGCCGAGCGTTTCGCCGAAATCAAGCACAACACCATCCAGGGTGGCTCCAACATCATCAAGCTCCGCGGCCGCAGCTCCTTCCAGAGCCCTGCCTACCAGGCCGTGAAGATGATCGAGGCCGCGATGGGCGGCGAGGTCTTCACCTGGCCCGCCGGCACCTATGTGAACTGCGGCAAGTACAAGAACGTGATGATGGCCATGCCCACCACGATCGACGCCACCGGCTGCCACTTCACGATGCCGGAAGGCACCGCGGAGGAAATGGCTGCCCTCGACGCCTCCTACGAGCACCTCGTGAAGATGCGTGACGAGATCATCTCGCTCGGCATCATCCCCGCCGTCGCCGACTGGGGTACCGAGAACAAGAACCTGTAGGGTATCTACCTTAAAGGAACCAACGGAACAGTCCCGGGGATGACATCATCCTCGGGCTTTTCGTGTAAATAGATGATGCGCTGGTTGGGACTGCCGCGGAAAAGGAGCTCCGTGTCCCGCTGCTCCAGGATGAAGGGGCCGTCCACCAGCACATCCAGATACGGGAGGATCTGGGCGAGATGGGGATCCGCCAGGACCTCCTCATAGGTGAAGCCGGTCCAGCACCAGATGGTCTTGCCGGTCTCTTCCTTGATGCGGCGGGCCAGTTCCGTAAAGGCATCGACCTGATACAGCGGGTCTCCGCCGGAGAAACTCACGTTGGACATGCTGTCGGCCTTGATGATGTCCAGGATCTCCTGCACATCCATCCACTCACCGGCGTTGAAGTCCCAGGACTGCGGATTATGACATCCCTTGCAAGCGTGCTTGCACCCCGCACAATAAACCGACGTCCGGAAGCCCGGGCCGTCGGCCATTGTCTGTTCGAGGATTTTTAAAACCCGGATTCTCATTCGTGCACGACTCTGTCCTTCAGCTCGGCGAGCTTGCCGGAATTCCAGCGGTTGGTCGTACCCACGAGGTAGCCGGTGATGCGTTGCAGGGTGTCGATGTGATGACCGTGGCAGTGCGGGCACTCGTGGAGGTTGTCCTGGGCGTTCTCGAAGCCGCAGTCCAGGCAGCGGTTGCGGTTGTGGTTCACGGAGCCGTAGCCGATGTCGTACTTGTCCATCAGGTCCACGATGTTCATGATGGCCTGCGGGTTGTGCGTGGCGTCGCCGTCAATCTCCACATAGAAGATGTGGCCGGCGTTCTCGTACTTGTGGTACGGGCCTTCGATCTTCGCCTTATGCTCCGGGGTGCACTTGTAGTACACGGGGATGTGGCTGGAGTTCGTGTAGTAGTCCTTGTCCGTGATGCCGGGGATGACCCCGAAGGTCTTCTTGTCCCGCTTGGTGAACTTGCCGGCGAGGCCCTCCGCCGGAGTGGCGAGCAGGGTGAAATTGTGCTGGTAGGTCTCGCCGAAGCCATTGACCTTCTCCGCCATGTGGGAGATGATCCGAAGGCCCAGTTCCTGCGCCTCGTCGCTCTCGCCGTGGTGCTTGCCTACCAGGGCGATTAGGCACTCCGCCAGCCCGATGAAGCCGATGGAGAGGGTGCCCTGGTTGATGACGGACTCGATGGTGTCGTTCTCGTCCAGTTTCTCGCTGCCCAGCCACAGGCCGTTCATCAGAAGCGGGAACTGCTTCTTGAGGGCGGTCTTCTGGAAGTCGAAGCGCTCGTTGAGCTGACGCGCGGCGATCTCCAGGGCCCAGTCCAGCTTCTGGAAGAACTTCTGGATCCGGAGGGTCTTGTCCGACTCTTCATTCATCGCCTCGATGGCGAGTTTCACGATGTTGATCGTGGTGAAGGACAGGTTGCCGCGGCCGATGGAGGTCTTGGGACCGAACTTGTTGCCATAGACGCGGGTGCGGCAGCCCATCGTCGCCACCTCATGCTCGAAGCGGCGGGGATCGTCGGCCTTCCAGGCATCGTCCTGGTTGAAGGAGGCGTCGAGATTCAGGAAGTTCGGGAAGAACCGGCGGGCGCTCACTTTGCAGGCGAACTTGTACAGGTCGTAGTTGCGGTCGCCCGGGAGGTAGGAGACGCCCCGCTTCTTCTTCCAGATCTGGATCGGGAAGATGGCGGTGGAGCCGTTGCCCACACCTTCGTAGGTGGTATTGAGGATCTCCCGGATGATACAGCGGCCTTCCGCGGAGGTATCCGTGCCGTAGTTGATGGAGGAGAAGACGACCTGGTTGCCGCCGCGGCTGTGGATGGTGTTCATGTTGTGCACGAACGCCTCCATGGCCTGGTGGACACGGCCCACCGTCTGGTTGATGGCGTGCTGCAGGGCGCGGTCGCGGCCCTGGAGACCGATCAGGTCATGCTTCAGGTAATCGTCGATCTCCACGGTCTTGAGGTCGCTGTAGTCCGTATTGAAGAGGTCGCTGACCTGGTCCACCTCTTCCTCGAAGGTCTTGCGGACGAACGGGGCGAGATAGAAGTCGAAGGCCGGGATGGCCTGGCCGCCGTGCATCTCGTTCTGCACCGTCTCCATGGAGATGCAGGCGAGGACGGAAGCGGTCTCGATGCGCTTCGCGGGACGGGACTCGCCGTGGCCGGCCTTCAGGCCATGCTCCAGGATGAGGTCCAGGGGATGCTGGATGCAAGTGAGGGACTTCGTGGGATAGTAGTCCTTGTCGTGGATGTGGATATAGTTCTTGGCAACGGCTTCGCGGACCGGATCCGAGAGGAGGCACTCGTCCACATAGCTCTTCGTGGCCTCGGAAGCGAACTTCATCATCATGCCCGCCGGCGTGTCGGCGTTCATGTTGGCGTTCTCACGGGTGATGTCGTTCACCTGCGCGTCGATGATGGTTTCGAAGATCTCGTTGGTCTTCGCCTTGCGGGCGAGGTTGCGCTTGTTGCGGTAACGGATGTACTCCTTCGCCACTTCCTGGCGGGGGCTGTTCATCAGCTGGTTCTCCACCACGTCCTGGATCTCCTCCACGGTCATCTCCTCCTGCTCGAGCTGGGAGATGGCATGGGCGATCTGGGCCGCAAGGACGATGTCCTCGCCGTTCTCGGTCACGTCCATCGCCTTGAGGATGGCGGCGACAATCTTCTGGTTGTTGAATTCGACGCGTCTTCCGTCGCGTTTCAGTACACGCTTTACCATAGTAGTGTCAGTTGTAGGCAGCGCCGACGGGGTGGCCGGTTGCCTGGGGTTTATGATTTTGTAGTCTTGTTTCAGGGCAGGGGTGTTTGTGGGGACACCCTCCGGAGGACAAAGATAGTCCATTCCACCCAATGTTGTTCGCCTTTTCCTTAAAAAAGTTTTCAACACCACCCTTTAAATCCTGTTAATTCATTATTCCACAGTCAAATACAAAAAATTCCAATTTAGAATCTCTCTAAATTGGAACATTCCTGTTACTTTTGCGGGCCGGTTTTCAACAATCCGCGCCAGCGCTCATTTCAGCCACTTTTCCGGGTCCTGCGGGGTGCGTTCTTTCCAGAGCTGGAAGTGCAGCTGGTCCTCGCCGGAAATGGTATCCACGGTCCCGAGGACCGTACCGGTCTTCACCTTGTCGCCCGCTTTGACGGCAACGGACTTGAGCTTGCAGTAAAAGGTGAAATAGGAGCCGTGCTGGATCAGGACGCACTGGTTGTAACCCGGGATGACGACGATCTGGGAGACCGTTCCGTCAAAGACGGCCTTCGCCTGCGTGCCGCGGGCGACGGCGAGGGTGACGCCGTTGTTGAACGGGAGCTTGACGTTCTTATAGACCGGATGGAAATGCTGGCCGTAGGAGTCCACGACCGTACCGTCGGCCGGCCAGGGCAGCCGGCCCTTGTTGGAGGCGAAACTGGAGGACAGGGCCTCGTCCACGGCCGTAGAGGTGGTCTTCCCACCCTTGGACGGGGCTTTCTTGCCGGAAGAGGACTTGGATGTCGCCTTGCGGATGATGGCGGCGATCTCCCGGTTCAGGGCCTCCACTTCCCGGTTTTTCCGGGCGAGTTCCTTCTGGTACTGCTTGCGGTCCTTTTCCAGCCGGGCCACCAGGGTGGCGGATTCGCTCTCTTCCGAGCGGAGGGTCTCCACATCGGACTGGCGCTGGCGGCGGAGCGCTTCCGCATCGGCCTTAAGGGCGGCCAGGCGCTCCTTCTCCACCTCGAGTTCCGCCTGGGTCTGACGGATTTTCTCCGCCTGGGAAGCCATCTCGCGGGAGAACCCCCGGAGATAACCGAAACGGCGGGCGGCCTGGCCCAGGTTCTCGCTCGCCAGGATATACATGTACCAGAGCCGGCTGTCACGGTTCTTGTAGGCGCTCCGGACCAGGCGGTTATAGTACAGGGAAAGGGTGTCGTGGCGGGCCTGCAGGCGATCGATCTCCCGCTGCCGGACGAGGACGGAATCCTCGAAGGCCCGGATCTCCCGGTCGCTTTCCGCGATGAGTTCCTGCCGGGCGGTGATCTTCCGCCGGACGAGGGCCAGGTCCGTCAGGGCCCGGCTCGAGGACTGGGTGTTCTCTTTCAGGCGCCGGTTGATCTCCGCGATCTCCTTCTGGAGGGCGGCCTTACGGCTCTCCTGCCGCCGGGTATCCTGTGCCCATGCCGCCGCCCCGAAAAGGAGCAGCACGGCAACGATATACAGGATGCGTTTCATCATTTGCCCACGGCTTTCAGGCGGGCTTCCACCCGCTTGTCCAGGTCGGGGATCTCCCCTTCCGTATTCTTGGCCTTGGCCTGGTTCCAATAGACTTTCGCCAGGTCATATTCCCCGAGGGAATACAGGACTTCCGCGTAATGGTCCAGCTGGACGGCGCTGTCCTTGCCACCATAAAGCATGGCATGCTTGAAGACGGGCTTCGCCTCGGCGTCCTTTCCCAGCAGATGCAGGATCCAGCCGTAAGTGTCCAGGTAAGTGGCGTTGTCCGGCTCGGCCTCCACCGTCTTTTTGGACATGGACAAGGCCTTCTTGAGCTTCTTGCCTTCTTCGCTGAGATAATAGGCGTAGTTGTTCAGGACGGGAGCATAGTTCGGATCGATCCGGAGGGCTTTGTCGTAGGCTTTGTAGGCTTCCTTCGTGTCCCCTTTCATGTGGTACATGTCCCCGATCTGGGACCAGGCGGCCTTCAGGAGGTCGGGTTTGTCCTTGCTCCGGGCGATCACATACCGGCTGTTGCCTATGACGGCGTCGTAGTCCTTCAGGTTATAGTCCGCCATGTTCAGGTAGTCCATGAACCCCATCTCCTGGAAGCGGTCGAACGCCGCGATGCTGCGGTCCCGCATTTCTTCCCACCGTTCCGCCATGCCGAGGAGCTGGATGCAGCTCACCGTCTGGGAAAGGCTCTCCGGATACAGGTCCGCGCTGCGGGTGAACAGGTCGATGGCCTGGTCCATCCGGCCCGTCGCATAATAGTACCCGCCCACGGTGGAGAGGGCCGTGCTGTCCTCCGGATGCCGGTTGACGAGCCGCTCCGCCATGCCGTCGAACCCCTTCTGGTGCAAGGAGATGAGCTTCGGGTCCAGGCTGCGGATGATGTTGCTCACGTACATTCCCTTGGCCTCCACCGGAACGCTGTCGCTGTCGATGAACTCGTCCACCGTGGAGAAATACTCTGGATACCGGCGGGTGGTGCGGTACACCTCCGCCTTTCCCAGGATGGCAGGGACATAGTCGCTCTGCGTGTGCAGCGCCTCCTCGTAACAGGCCATCGCCAGGGAGTCTTTGAACTCGCCCAGGTAGTAATCCCCCATCATGGACAGGATGGAAGGCGAGGTGAACTGCTCGTTGAAGGCCTCGAGACTGCCGATGGCTTCCTCATCCCGGCCGAGCTGACGATAGATATCGTAACGCGTGCGCGCGACCTGCTCCCCGGGACCGGTGATCTTTTCCACGTCGGCAAGGGCCTGGAGGGCCTTCTCGTACTTCCCTTGCTTCAGATACAGGGTCAGGAGGTCGTAACTGACCTCCGTCTTGTCGGGGAACTCCGCCAGGATGCTTTCCAGCATCCCCACGGTCATCTCGTCCTCGCCGGCGGCCTGGTACAGCTCCGCAAGACGGTGCTTGTACCAATAATTGTGCGGGTCCAGCTCCACCGCCTTCCGGAGGTGGGCGATCGCCGCATCGGCATTCCCGAGCATCGCTTCGTCCAGGCCCAGGTAATACTGGACGGCGTCGTTGTCCGGCGCCGCCTTGGAGAGGGTCTGGAGGAGGGTCCGGGACTGCGTGTAAGCCCGGTTGTTATAGAGGGCCACCGCGTCCACGAGGGCGCTTTCCACGTTCTGTGCAAAGGAAAAAACCGTCGTGAGCAGCAGGATGGCGGAGAGTATCGTCTTTTTCATCATCTTCTTCTTTTCCGTTTCGCCGCAAGTGATTTACAAAAATAATACAATTCCGGGAAAATTTTTACGATATTTGTCTTAGCGTTGATTTTTCCAGGACGGATGAAACATTTTAAGGTCAGATTGCATCTTATAACCTGGACGGCAACGGACGATCCCCCCGCCGGCGGCGCCCTGGAACAACTGGTTCCGGCCTGCCGCAAAGGAGACAGGAAGGCGCAGAAGCGCCTGTTCGACGCCCTCGCGCCCAAAATGATGGCCCTGTGCCTCCGCTACCTGGGAGACCGGCCTACGGCGGAGGATGTCCTCCAGGACGGGTTCGTCACGTTGTTTTCCAGGCTCGACAGCTATTCGGGGGCAGGCTCCTTCGAAGGCTGGGCCCGCAGGATCTTTGTCAATACTGCCCTGATGCATCTCCGGAAAACCGATGCCCTCAAGCTCAGCGACGACATTTCCGAGGCGCGCTCCCTCTTCACCGAGGAAGCCACCCCCGTCCAGCAGATCGGCTACAAGGAACTGATGGAACTGATCGCCGCCCTCCCGTCCGATTCCCGGACGATATTCAACATGTACGTGATTGAAGGTTACTCCCACAAGGAGATTGCACAGACCCTGGGCCTCAATGAGGCGACGACGCGCTCCAAGCTCCAGCGGGCGAGGCTCAGGTTGCAGGAAATGATCAAGGAACGAGAGAAAAAATGAAAGAGAACGAGTTTGACATATATGTAAGGAACCTGATGGGCGGGGCGGAGGAATCCGTCTCCCCGGATGTGTGGAAGGGCATCGAGGCCCGGCTGGACCAGGCCGCGGCCCCGAAGAAGACGGTTCCCGTATGGCTGTGGAGAAGCCTGGGCGCCGTCGCCGCCGTTGCCGCCGTCGTGGCGGCCGTGGTCCTGACCGGTCCCGAGAAAGACCTTTCTAACCAACCAACCATAAACACCGTCGCTTCGGCGACAGACGAAACTCTTCCGGAAGAGACCCTTCCGGAAGAGGACGTCACCCCTGTCGTGGAGCAGGTCTCCCGGCTGCGGACCCGTACGGCCCGCGTTTGGGAGGCCCCTTCCCTCGACATGACCGAAGAACCGGAAAAGCCCCTCGTTTCCGAGGCCGTGGTTCCGAAAGACGAGCGCCGGCCGGAAAGCATCATCGGCCGGCCGTCCTTCAACCAGGACGAGACCCTGTCCGCCGATGCGGACGCCTTCAACCGCCTCGCCTTCGAGGAGCACAAGACCCACCGGAAAGGGACCTTCTCCATGAGTATCCAGGGCAACCTCCAGTCCAATACCCGGCCGGAGAGTCCTTCCAGCACCATTCGCAGGACGTCCGGCCTCTTCATTCCCCCGGACCCCAGCCGGACGGGCATCCTTTCCGAGTCCCCGGAATTCAGTTTCGGACTTCCGGTATCCGCCGGTATCGGCTTCCGCTATGACTTCACGCCCCGCTGGGGTATCGGCACGGGCATCCTGTACACGAACCTGAGCCGCTCCTTCCTGGGCGATTACCGCGAAGTGGAGAACGGCCCGGTCCTCTACGACACGGACATCAACAACCAGCTGCACTATATCGGCGTTCCGCTGAACCTCTTCTTCAACATCGTGAACGACGGTTACTGGAATGTCCATGTGCGTCTGGACGGCACCGCGGAGAAGCTCCTCGACAACCACTTCGTCATCCACGACTCCGGCGGGGATATCCACTACCGGCAGAAGGTGGATCCGCTGCAGCTGTCCACCGGCGTGGGCATCGGCGTGGAATTCAAGTTCACCCCGTACCTCGGCATCTATTTCGACCCGACGATCCGTTACTACTTCGACTGCGGCCAGCCCCGTTCCCTCCGGACCATCCAGCCGCTGCGCATGGACTTCGAAGTGGGCCTGAGATTCTCCCCGAAACGATAAGAAACATTAATTTGCATACTGAAACAACACAAATGGACTTTCCTTTGTGTTGTTTTTTGTTTCGAGTCCCTATCTTGGCTGCAAAAAAAGCCATGCGGAAACTTGCCTTCCTTCTTCTTGCCGCCCTGTTTGCGGCCTGTACCCGGGACATCCTATTTCCCGGCCCGCCCCGTTACCAACTGGAAAACCCCCGTCCGCCCGGAGATTCCTCCGGAGCCGCCCCGGTCATTCCGCCCGGAGAGCACGTCTGGCTCACGGCCGTCCGGTTTCCCGACGGCTTCGCCTGGGAGGAGGACACCTGCGCCGTGGAGGGAACGGTCTGGCTGGACCTGTATTGCGACGGGAGAATCGTCTCCTCCGTTCCGGCAGGCGAAAGCGTCCACCCCGACATGCACCGGTTCGCGGACGGCCATCTGTATGCCGACTATTCCACCTCCGCCGAGACGGTCATCCTCCGCGACGGAAAGGAGCTGTTCCGGTTCGCCGGGAGGGAGACGCTCGCCGGCTTTCTGCTCCGGGAGGAGAATGTCCTGACGCTGGGCCAGGACCGGGACGGTCAGGGATTCACCTATCGGATTGACGGAAAGGAAGTTTACCGGAGCGAAACGGGGACCATCGTCGGCGATGCGGACCGGGGAGCCCTCGTCGGCGCCGGGGACGGTGTGTATTACTGCGTGAACGTGCCCACGGAGGGCGCGAAGGAATACCGCGTCATGCGGGGCGGAGACCCCTGGCGGACACTTTCCGACGCAGGATACGGGAACACCTACGACGTCTGCTTTGCCCATGGGAACGTGTATCGGATCCGCTCCCGGCCCCGGAAGCTGGTCCTGGAGGCGGACGGACAGGAAATGACGCTTCCCCTGGTCGGCGGAGAGTCCGCCCTCTGGTGCCGGCTCTATCCCCGGGAGGACGATGTCCTGGCGCTGGTCCGGGCCTACGGCCCCTCCGGGAAACGGTTCTTCCTCCATTCCGCCCGGGACGGGGCGCTTCCCCTGGGGACCGGAACGGTGGTCTCCGGCGTCCTGTCCGACGGGGACAGGACGGGATGGTTCGTCGCCCGGGCGGACGGCGACCCGGCCGCGTTCCGGTGGAACGGCGGCGGGGAGGTCACGATCGGAACGGGATTGTACCTGACTTCCGGCCGGTGCGCCCTCCTCCGGAACGGACATCTCTTCCTGGCCCTGACCGGCCGCGGCGGAACGCCGAACCGCTTCCAACGGGACGGCGAAGTGACCGAAATCCCCTTCAATGGCTATTTCACTTCCGTAACGGTGGAATAATCGCTATATTTGCGGGTATGATCGCATACCCGAACGTCAAACTGAACCTGGGACTTCGCGTCCTGCGGCGCCGCGCGGACGGCTACCATGACCTGGACACCCTGTTTATTCCCTGCGAGGCCTTCCACGATACCCTGGAGGTCATCACCGGGGACGACTGGAGCCGTACGTCGGCTCATATCCAGGAAACCTACCGGGGCACCCAGGTGGCCCAGGGCATCACGCCCGACGGGAAACTCCTGGTCACCATCGCCCGGAAGGAAGGGGTGGACTGGGATCCGCTGAAGGACCTGACGGCCCGGGCCTATATGCTTTTGAGCGAGCAGTTTGACCTGCCGCCGATGAAGGTTTTCCTGGAGAAGACCTCCCCGGTGGGAGCCGGTCTTGGCGGGGGCAGCGCCGATGCGGCCTTCGCCCTGAGGATGATGGCCGGACTCGCCGGACGGGACCTTTCCGACGGAGAGCTCGCCGGTCTCGCCGCCCGGCTCGGAAGCGACTGCGCTTTCTTCATCTACAACCGGCCCATGCTGGGAAGCGGTCGCGGGGAAATCCTCGAGCCCTTCGACCTGGACCTGTCCGCCTACCGGATCGACGTGACCGTTCCGGAAGGGATCGCCGTGTCCACGGCCGACGCCTACCGCGGTATCGTCCCCGGCGTTCCGGAGCTGTCGCTGCGGGAAGTCCTCGCCCGCCCGGTGGAACAGTGGAAAGACCTTCTGGTAAACGATTTCGAGATGACCGTCTTCGCCAAGTACCCCCGCCTCGGGGAAATCAAGCAATCCCTCTACGGGGCCGGCGCCGTCTATGCGGCGATGTCCGGGAGCGGATCGGCGGTGTTCGGATTATTCTCAAAGTAAGTTTCTTTTGTAAATATAGCCACAAAACGGCAATTTTTTCCCTTGTCCGACTTGTTTTTGTCGGATTTTAATTATATTTGTTTTTTAACCCATGAAAAAACGATTGGCTCGACGACCCTGTCGAGAGCCGAGTCAGTTTACCATACACCTAATTTGGACTATTTATTTGTTTAACCTAAAACAGTGTGTGTAATGAAAAGATTGCTTCTTTTCCTGACCAGCATCCTGGTCCTTGCCACTACCGCATTCGCACAGGTTTCCAATGTCCGGGGTTCCGTCCGTGATGAGAACGGAGAACCCCTCGCCGGCGTTTCCGTCCTCGTCAAGGGAACGCAGGTGGGAGCCATTACCGAAATCGACGGTACCTTCAACCTCCGCGGGATCCCCGCGAACGCCAAAACCCTCGTTTTCTCCTTCATCGGCATGGAGACGCAGGAAGTTCCTGTACAACCGAATGTCGATATCGTCATGTATCTGGACAGCGAAGCCCTGGAAGAGGCTGTCGTCACCATCGCCTACGGTGCGGCGAAACGGTCCACGCTGACCGGCGCCATCTCCTCCGTGGGATCCGAAAAGCTGGAGAACCGCCCCACCTCGTCCGTCACTTCCGCCCTGGAAGGCACGGTGACCGGTGTCCAGGTGAACAGCACCTACGGTTCCCCGGGTGACGACCCGAGCATCCGGATCCGCGGTATCGGCACCATCAACGGTTCCGCCACGCCGCTCTACATCCTGGACGGTGTGCCCTATTCCGGCAACATCTCCGACCTGAATCCGGCCGACATCGAGTCCATGACCGTCCTCAAGGACGCCGCCTCAGCCGCTCTGTACGGCAACCGCGCTTCCAACGGCGTCATCCTCATCACCACCAAGAAGGGCACCCAGGGCCGCCTGTCCGTGAGCATGGACATCAAGCAGGGCGCCTATACCCGCGGTATCAAGGAATATGAACTGACGAGCCCGCAGGAATTCATGGAAGTTTCCTGGCAGAACCTGTACCGCTCGCTCCTGACGGGCGAGAATCCTTCCACGCCGGAAGAGGCCGCCGCCTACGCCAACACGAAGCTGGTGGAGGACCGTCTGGGCATCAACATCTTCAACGTCGCGGAAGACAAGCTGTTCACCGGCACGAACGGCACGTTCAACCCCGCCGCGGCCATCATCCCCGAATACGCCGAAGACCTTGACTGGTACAGCCTCGCCATCCGCAAGGGACACCGCCAGGAATACAACCTGAACGCCAGCGGCGCCACCGACAAGAGCGACTATTATTTCTCCGTGGGTTACCTGAATGAGAACGGTTACGTCACGAACTCCGGTTTCCAGCGCCTCACGGGCCGCGCTTCCGTGAGCGTCCGCCCCGTGAGCTGGTTCAAGACCGGCCTCAACCTGTTCGGCTCCCACCAGAACTATCTGAACACGAACGGTGATTCCGACGGAAGCTACACCAACGCCTTCATGTACTGCCGTCAGATCGCCCCGATCTATCCGATCCACACGCATGACATCAACACCGGAAAATACATCCTGGACGCCAACGGCGAAAAGATGTATGACTCCGGCCAGTACGTCGACGCCAACGGCGTGGTCCAGAGCACCCGTACCCAGTATCCTGACCGCCATGTCATCTGGGAGAACGAGCTCAACAGCGACAAGTCTGTCCGCAACACCCTGCAGGGCACGCTCTATGCCGACATCTATTTCCTCAAGGATTTCACCTTCACCATCACCGGTGACCTCAATGTCCGCAACAACGAGAACTTCACCTACAACAGCGCCGTCATCGGCGACGGCAAGGGCAACCTCGGCCGCGGCAAGCGCGTGGACTACCGCTACAAGCGCTACAATTTCCAGCAGCAGCTCCGCTGGAACCACCAGTTCGGCGACCACAGCGTGAGCGCCCTGGTCGGTCACGAGAACTACTACTACAACTACGACTATCTCTATCTCTACAAGACCACCGAGATCTTCCCCGGTAGCTCCAACATGAGCAACTTCACCAACATGACCTCGCTCGACGGCTACCAGGCCAACGAGCGTACGGAGAGCTACCTCGGCCGCGTCCGGTACAACTACAAGGACAAGTACAACGTGGAGGCTTCCTTCCGCCGGGACGGTTCCTCGCACTTCGCCGAGAAGGCCCGCTGGGGTAACTTCTGGTCCATCGGCGCCAACTGGATGATCTCCAAGGAGCCGTTCATGCAGGGCCTGACCTGGGTGAACTCCCTCAAGCTCCGTGCAGACTATGGCCAGGTGGGTAATGACGCCGGCTCCGGTTACTACGGCTACATGGCCCTCTATGAGCAGGAGACGCATGCCAACAAGGGCGCCTTCTTCATCACCAACCTGCCCAACATGGACCTCAAGTGGGAGACCGGTGAATCCTGGGGCGTGGGTCTCGAGTCCCGCCTGTTCAACCGCTGGAATTTCAACATCGAGTATTTCGACCGCGTGAACCGCGACCTGCTCTTCAGCGTTCCGCTTCCGCTCTCCGCTGGCGGCACCACCCGCAGCGGCTCCCCGACCGCCTCGGTGATGAAGAACATCGGCTCCATCTCCAACCACGGTGTTGAGATCGAAACCGACATCGACCTTATCCGCACGCGTGACTTCCACTTCAACATGGGCGCCAACGTCACCTTCCTGCGCAACAAGGTGCTCTCCCTCCCGGAGGAAGTCAAGACCAACAAGGGCGGCTTCATCGACGGCACCAAGAAGATCATGGAAGGTCATGACCGCTATGCCTACTACACCTGGACTTTCATGGGCGTTGACCAGCTGACCGGCCGCTCCCTGTACAAGTATGACCTTGAGGACCACTTCATTCCGAAACTGGATGAGGAGGGCAATCCGATGAAGGACGCCAACGGCGAGTACATTCCGCTCTTCGGCAAGCTGGTCAACGACGAGGGCCAGCCCAACGCCATGGGCTCCCCCGATAACTACGTAATCATCAACGGCGAACCGTACGCCCTCAACACGTCGGAAGGTCTCCGCGAATGGCATGGTTCCGCGATTCCGAAGGCTTATGGCGGCTTCAACTTCAACCTGGGCTGGAAGGGCTTCTCCCTGAACACCGTGTTCACCTATTCCCTGGGCGCCAAGACCTTCGACGGCGTCTATTCCAACCTGATGACCGTCGGTTCCACCGTGCCGCACAATTACCACAAGGATATCATGAACGCCTGGAAGGGCGCTCCCGCCGGCATGACGGAGACTTCCGCCGACCGTATCGACCCGAACGGCATTCCGGAGATCAACTCCACGCACAGCAACTACAACGACGCGACCTCCTCCCGCTGGCTGGTCTCTTCCGACTACCTCATCCTCAAGAACATCTCGCTGTCTTACCAGTTCCCCCGGAAGTTCGCCCAGGCGCTCACCCTCCAGGGAATCGGCATCACCGCCGCCTGCGAGAACCTCTTCACGATCACGGCCCGTCAGGGCATGAACCCGCAGCAGTCTTACTCCGGCGGACAGGCCAACTACCTGGTGACGCCGCGCGTGTATACCGTTGCCCTCAAACTCAACTTCTAAAATGAAAGTGACCATGAAACAGATTATATTGAAAGGTGCGCTGGTCGTCATCGCAGGCCTTCTGACCGTTTCCTGCTCGAAGGAGTATCTGGATACGTTCCCCGAGGACGCGACTTCCCCGAGCACCATCTTCGAGACCACAGAGAACGCCAAGATGGCCGTCAACGGCATCGCCCGCCTGATGACCGTGCAGTACATGTCCAACCAGGGCTACAACGGCGAGGGCACCATCATGTCCCACTACGGAAACTGGCCCGGAAACGACCTCCAGCGCTGCAACAACACCGGCAACGACTACATCATCAACGGCGACTCCCACGACCAGCTGAACTACTACATCACCATCTACGCCTGGTTCTACTACTACAAGCTCATCAGCAACGCAAACCAGATCATCGCGAACATCGACGGCGCCGAGGGTCCCGACTCCGAGCGTCAGTTCATCAAGGCCCAGGCCCTGGTTTTCCGCGCATACTCCTACTTCATGCTCTCCCAGATCTACTGCTACCGCTGGGACGACCGCAACACGGCCGTGAACGAAGGCGTCGGCTACGGCCTGCCTTACCGTTCTAACGATGACGAGGATCCCACCGGTCCGCTGGAGAAGACCAAGCTGGAGGACATCTACAGTTATGTGTACGCGGACCTGGACGAGGCGATCAGCCTGTTCAAGGAATCCGGCCTCAGGCGCGCCGCCAACGAGTTCTATCTCCCGGACGTGGACGTCGCCTATGCCGTGTACGCCCGCGCCGCCCTCACCCGTCAAGACTGGGCGAAAGCCGCCGACATGGCGAAGCTCGCCCGTCAGGGTCACGAACTCATGAGCCAGAACGACTACATGCAGAGCGGATTCAGCGTTCCCAACAACGAGTGGATCTGGGGCGTTTATGACGCTTCCGACCAGACGATCTACTACTATTCCTACTTCGCCTACCTGGCCTCCAACGGAAGCTCCGGCAACTGCCGCCAGTATCCTAGCGCCATCAGCCAGGAACTCTACGACCAGATTCCCGAGACGGATGTCCGCCGCGGCCTTTGGCTCGAACCGACGGAGGCGGAACGCGCGGAGTGCAACTCCGCCGGCAGAAGCACGAAGTCGCTCTACAACCGCGCCTTCGAAGAATATGGCAGCAAGCTTTACAGCACCAGCTATATCTTCATGTACATGCAGTTCAAGTTCCAGAACCAGGACCAGCCGGGAGTAGGAAGCTTCAACTTCATGCGCGCCGCTGAAATGTACCTCACCGAAGCCGAGGCCCTCTGCATGCAGGGTGGCCACGACAGCGAAGTGCAGAGCCTGCTGAACACCCTGAACAAGAACCTGGATCCCGCCTACAGCTGCTCCAAGACTGGAGCTGACCTGCTGAAGGAGGTCAAGTTCTACCGCCGCCTCGATCTCTGGGGCGAGGGTCAGAACTGGTTCGACTACAAGCGCTGGAACGAGCCGATCGTCCGCAAGGAAATCACCAACGGCGGCAACTGGCACAAGACCTTCGCCGGCACCATCGCGCCGGAAGCCAACTACAAGTGGACCTTCTACATCCCGCAGAAGGAATTGGACTACAATCCGAAAGTTCACAACTAGTTTTCGGCGATATCCATCCAATCGGCCTCCCGGACCTTCGGGAGGCCTTTTTTATGCATGATTCTTTGAAACAACCGATAAAGATTCCGCCACATTTTTACGTTTCAGGTCCCCGGTCCGGAGGGGAATTCCCATCTTCGGGCAAAAAAAGATCGACTGGATAGAAAACCAAATAATCATTATCTTTGTATGCCGACGATTTTTATTGTATTCGGGTTTTGCTTCAAGTTCTATTCAAATGATCATGAACCGGTCCACATCCATGTGACGAAGGATGGACACGAACGGTGGAATGAGTATTTTAAGAAAGACCACGATGCCTCATTTGATTGACAAAGTATGGACCGATGACCAGCGGGTGTACGCACGGACGAAGGACGGGCTGATAGCGAGCTATCCCTTCTCCCGATGGCCCCGCCTGAGGGATGCGACCAAACAGCAAAGGGAAGATTTCCATCTTTCCTATGTCGGCATCCACTGGCCCCAGATCGACGAAGACCTTTCGTTCGAAGGCATGTTTCACGACGCCGGGCTTTGCGAAATTACCCCTACGGAAGATTCTGTACACTATCTTCCATAGGTTTGGTGTTCTTTTAGTAAGCAAACGTCAAATCGGCCTTCCAGCTCGCTGGGAGGCCTTTTTTATGCATGATTCTTTGAAACAACCGATAAAGATTCCGCCACATTTTTACGTTTCAGGTCCCCGGTCCGGAGGGGAATTCCCATCTTCGGGCAAAAATGGGTATGCTGGTATATGTACACGGAGCGAAATGTGTCGGGATCCAGGCGGTTCCGGTCACGGTGGAGGTGGATATCACGCTCGGGATCGGGATCCATCTGGTGGGGTTGGCCGATGCGGCCGTGAAAGAGAGCCTGCTCAGGACGGTAACGGCCCTGCAGGCGAAAGGGTTCCGGATTCCGGGGAAAAAGATCGTCATCAACCTGGCGCCGGCGGATCTGCACAAGCAGGGGAGCGGGTACGACCTGGCCATTGCTTTGGGAATCATCGCCGCCTCGGGGCAGAAAGAACTGCCGGGACTGGAGAAGTACCTCATCATGGGCGAGTTGGGGCTGGATGGAAGCATCCGCTACGTGACCGGGACCCTGCCGATGGTGGAACTCGCCGTGCAGTCCGGCTTCAAGGGAGTGATCCTGCCGGAACGGTCGGCCCTGGAGGCGGTGGACTTTGACGAGACACTGGTATATGGGGTGCAGACTTTCGACGACGTGCTCCGGATCCTTTCCGAGGAGGAAGACCCGTCGGACCTGCTGATCTGGAACACAGCCTGTTACGGAGAAGCCCTACGACGGGAGCAGGAACGGCCGGAACGGACCGAATACATGGACTTTGCCGACATCCTGGGCCAGGAAGGAGCCAAGCGGGGCGTGGAAATTGCCGCAGCTGGCGGTCACAATCTGATTTTCATCGGTGCGCCCGGATCGGGGAAAAGTTCCATGGCGAAGGCGGTGGCTGGCATTCTGCCGCCGATGACCCGGGAAGAATCGGCGGTCACCTCCAAAATCTGGTCGGTCGCGGGTAAAACAACGGGGCAGCTCGGGCTCATGCGGCGGCGTCCGTTCCGCGCCCCGCACATATCGGCCTCCAAGGCGGCCATCCTGGGCGGCGGCAGCGGCGAAAACATCCTCCCCGGGGAAGTATCTTTAGCCAGCGGCGGCGTACTCTTTGCTGACGAGTTCTGCGAGGCCCCGAAATCTACGCTGGAAGCCCTCCGCGGGCCTTTGGAAGACCGGAAGGTAACCATCTCCCGGCTCAAGGCTAAGATCGTCTATCCGGCCTCCTTCATGCTTATCGCGGCCTCCAACCCCTGCCCCTGCGGTTATTACGGCGAAGGAGACCGCTGTACCTGCTCCGTAGGCCAGCGGGCGGCCTACCTTTCGAAACTCAGCGGGCCGATCATGGACCGCATCGATTTGCAACTCTGGATCCATCCCGTCGAGACCTCGGCTCTCATCCAAAACCGCAAGGGAGAGCCCTCGGCGGCCATTGCGGAGCGGGTGCGGAAGGCGAGGGACCGGCAGTTGGAGCGATTCCGGGGTACCGGCATCTTCACCAATGCCGAGATGTCCTCCAAAATGCTGGAAAGATTCTGTCCCCTTTCCGATGACTGCAAGTCCACCCTGGAGCGCATCATCGACCGGCTGGGGCTCTCCGCCCGCGCCTATACCCGCATCATCAAGATCGCCCGCACCATCGCCGACCTCGCCGGGCAGCCGGACATCCTCCCCGCCCATCTCGCCGAAGCGGCCGGCTACCGCTTCCTGGACCGGCGGAATATTCTGGATTTGTGAAATGATATCAATTTTAGTATCTTTGCCATGTCAACGAAAGAAAAACTGATAAAACGCTTCAAAAGACAGGATATGTTTTATACCTGCCACAGGCCGCATCCCGGGAACATTGTAAAAAAAGCTGTCATCCGTGATGTGTTGACTTATCTGCAACTTAAAGGACTGCTATAGCATGGGAGAATTGCATTATAAAGGATATACCGGCAACGTCGAATACGACGAGGAAGGGAATTATTTCCATGGCCGAGTCCTGGGTCTGTCCAGGGATGGCATCGTGTATGAAGGGACGACGGCCGAAGAATTGAAGAAGGATTTCCAGGAGGGAATCGATGATTACTTGCAAGGGTGTGCGGCCAATCATGTAGAACCGGAGAAACCCTATAGCGGGAGAACGGTTGTCAGGATGAGCTCCCAGCTCCATCAGGAAGCCGCCGCCAAAGCCCGGTCCATCGGCATCAGTCTCAACGAGTTTATCACCCGCGCCATTTCCGCTGCAGTTTCATTAGTGTCCACTAAAAAATCATAAAAGTTCTTTGAAAATATTGAAAGTTAGGTAATTACAGCGGTTTTTGAAGCGCGCCGATTTGAAATTATCTTTGCCAGACTAACGTAGAATGGCATATGCATAATGGAAAATACGTCTTCTCGCAGCTATTAGATTTCATAGACAAGGATGTATTCCTCAGAATATCAAATAGATACGAAGGAAATCGGTATGTCAAGCACTTCACTTGTTGGAACCAGTTGGCCGTATTGATGTTTGGCCAGCTTTCCAACCGCGAAAGCCTCCGGGATGTCGTACTTGCCACGCAGGCCCACGCCTCGAAAGCATACCATCTGGGGTTTGGTAAAGCTGCCACGAAGAGCAATCTTTCCAAAGCCAACAAGGGTCGTGATTACCACGTCTTCGAGGAGTTTGCCTACCGTGTTGTAGCTGAAGCCCAGAGGTGCCGTGCTACCGAAATCTTCAAGCTTGGAGGCAAGGTGTACGCATTCGACTCCACAACGATCGATCTGTGCTTGAGCACTTTTGAATGGGCGTTTTTCCGAAAAACCAAGGGTGGAATCAAGGTGCATACATTGTATGATATTGAGACTGATATCCCTACATTCTTTTGGATTACACCCGCCAAGACACATGACACGAAGGCAATGGACAAGATCCCTTATGAAGAGAACTCTTTCTACATCTTTGACCGAGGGTACAACGACTTCAAAAGGCTTCATAACATCCATAACGTTGGCGCCTACTTTGTCCTCAGAGGGAAAGTGAACAATGACTTCAAACCCATGAAATGGACCAGGCGGTTCAAGCCGAAGTCAGGCGTACTTTCCGATGCAATCGGGTATATGAACGGGCTGCAAACCAGGGAGAAGTTCCCCAACAAGATCCGCCGTGTCATGTACTGGGACGATGAGAAGAAGAGGAAACTCATTTTCTTTACTAACGCATTGGATATCAGGCCAGAACAAGTCGCCGAACTCTATCATCAACGCTGGTCGATCGAGCTGTTCTTCAAATGGATCAAGCAGCATTTGAAGATAAAAAAGTTCTGGGGAGAGACGGAGAACGCCGTACGAATCCAGATTTACTCTGCCATTACCGCTTATTGCATGATGGCAATCGTGCAGAAAAAGATGGGAGTTGAACGGTCAATCTACGAGATGTTACAGATTGCAAGTATCTCATTAACAGACACTACGCCGCTTCAAGAACTGTTCGCAAAACCTAACTACAATATTGTCAAGGAACTGGATGGTTCAAGTGAACCGAGTTTGTTTTAATTGTTAAACTTTATAAACATCGTCCACAACTTTTAGTGGACAGCAATG
>Ga0310695_10004906_pt1 | contig 24076 bp, 17 predicted proteins | sample RumenRJG_04DNA_FD_203882 | JGI IMG/M metagenome (GOLD analysis project Ga0310695, IMG submission 203882) | Bovine rumen microbial communities from Lethbridge, Alberta, Canada - RJG_04 (v2) (version 2) | ecosystem: Host-associated > Mammals > Digestive system > Stomach > Rumen | place: Canada...
GGCCGGCACAAGACCGGCCACTACACTATCACCGAGAGGCTACCGAGGAGATGCTTCCGGTATCTTCCCCTCCCCTTTGGGGAGGGGGCAGGGGGTGAGGCTTCAGATCCCTCTCGTCGCCTCCTTCAGCCACTCCCTATCCCCTGCATCCTCCAGCAGCGGACTGAGGGCTTCCCACACGCGACGGTGGTAGCTGTTGAGCCATTCCACCTCCTCGGGCAGGAGCATCGAGGGAATGATGGGCGCCGTATCGATGGGGCAAAGGGTCAGCGCATCCATCTGCAGGAAGCGGCCGAACTCCGTCGACAGGTAGGGTTCGATGATCAGCATGTTCTCGATGCGCACACCGAAGCGGTCGGCCAGATAGAGGCCCGGTTCATCGGTCACGGTCATGCCCGCATGCAGCGGCGCCGGCATATATTCCATGCGGATCTGGTGAGGACCCTCATGCACGTTGAGGTAAGACCCCACGCCGTGGCCGGTGCCATGAAGGAAGTTCATGCCCTCACGCCACATCGCCTCGCGCGCCAGCGCGTCAATCTGAGTACCGCAGGCGCCGTCGGGGAACTTACACAGCTCCAACTGGATATGGCCCTTCAACACAAGGGTATAGACCTTCCGCTCCTCGTCGGTCAAGGGACCGAGGGGGATGGTGCGGGTGATGTCGGTGGTACCATCCTGATACTGCGCACCGCTGTCGAGCAACAGGAAGCCGCGCGGCTCCAGCTCGGCGTCGGTCTCGGGCGTGGCCTCGTAGTGGACGATGGCGCCGTGAGGTCCATAACCGGCAATGGTGTCGAAGCTGATGTCCTTGAACAGCGGTTGGGCGGCGCGCAGCGAGGTTAGCTTACGGTCGACGCTCATCTCGGTCTGACCGCCGGCCTCAACGGCGGGCTTGAGCCAGCGCAGGAACTTGACCAGTGCCACACCGTCGCGCAACATGGCATTGCGGAAGCCGCGGATCTCGGCCTCGTTCTTCACCGCCTTCATCGCTGCGATGGGCGACGGCTGGCGGATAATCTCATGTACGTCGACCTTATTATATAAGGTGTAACAGGTCTGATGCGGGTCGAGCAGGATGTTGTAGGCAAAATAGTCCATCAGCCCACGCTCCACCTCTTTATATTCGCGTACGCCGACGCCCTCGGCAGCCAGATAAGCCGTCACGTCGGGCGTCAGTTTCTCCTTATTAATATATAGCGTCACATCCTGCGGACTGATGATGACGTAAGCCACGAATACGGGGTTGCAATGCACGTCGCTGCCGCGGAGGTTGAGCAACCATGCCACCTCGTCGAGCGCCGACACCAGCATACCGTCGGCATGCTGTTCGCGCAGTGCCTGACGCACGCGCGTAATCTTCGACGCCACCGTCTCACCGGCATATTCCATCGGCTGGATGACGACCTTGTTATTAGGCACCGGCGGCCGGTCGGTCCATATATCGCGCAAGGGGTCGAAGTTGGTGCGCACAGTGATGCCGCCCTGACGCCGCATGTCGGCAATCAGCGCCTCGACGTCAGCCTCGGCATTGACCATGCCGTCAACGCCCACCTGCGCGTTGCGGTTGCGCAGTTGACTGCCCAGCCACTCCGAGATGGTCGGCGTGCCCGGCACCTTCAACTTCATCAACTTGAACTCGGTGCCGCTGAGCTGTTCGGCGGCGGCCAGGAAATAGCGGCTGTCGGTCCACAGGGCGGCCGCGTCGGTGGTGACTACTGCGGTGCCGGCCGAACCGTTGAAACCGCTGATCCACTCCCTACCCTTCCAGCGGTCGGGGGTGTACTCGCTGTTATGCGGGTCGGTGCTGGGGAAGATAAACGCATCAAGTCGCTCTCTACGCATCACCTCGCGCAGCGCAGCGAGGCGGCGGGCAATTACACTACTGTCCATAAGGCATTGACTTATTACAAAACAAAAACAAAGATACGCATTTCCCGTCGAAAGTGACAAGCCGACATTGCAAAGAAATAAGTTTTAATATAAAACAACATATTACAACAATAGGAAAACATCAATTATGTCTTTTTTTCTATAACTTTGCAAGAAGAAAAAAGAGGCGGCCGAGAAGTCGCTTCGGCACAACTTTTGCAGAGAAACCAACGAATATCTCAGAACTATTAAAATATAACATTTCAGTTATGAAGTACTTAACAAATGACAAACTCCTTATCGTCGGTGCAGGCGGTATGATTGGTTCCAACATGGTTCAGACAGCCCTTGCTCTCGGTCTGACTCCTAACGTATGCTTGTATGATATCTACGAGCCGGGCGTTCATGGTGTCTACGACGAGATTGAGCAGTGCGCTTTCCCCGGCGCTCACGTCACCTACTACGCTCCTGCCGTAGAGGACATGAACAATCCTGAGAAGGTGGCCGAGGCTGCCAAGAAGGCTTTCACCGGCGCTAAATACATCATTTCTTCCGGCGGTGCTCCCCGTAAGGCCGGCATGACCCGTGAGGATCTGCTGCAGGGCAACTGCAAGATTGCAGCCGACTTCGGTGAGAACATCAAGAAGTACTGCCCCGACGTGAAGCACGTGGTGGTGATCTTCAACCCCGCTGACGTGACCGCTCTGACGGCCCTCATCCACAGCGGTCTGAAGCCCAACCAGCTCACCTCTCTCGCAGCCCTCGACTCTACCCGTCTGCAGCAGGCCCTGGCTCATGAGTACAATGTGCCTATGGACAAGGTGACCGGCGCCCACACCTATGGTGGTCACGGCGAGCAGATGGCTGTCTTCGCTTCTCAGGTGAAGATCGACGGCAAGCCGCTGTCTGAGATGGGTCTCAGCAAAGACCGTTGGGAAGAGATTAAGCAGATTACCACTCAGGGTGGTAGCCGCATCATCAAACTGCGTGGCCGCAGCTCGTTCCAGAGCCCTGCCTACAACGCCGTGAAGATGATTGAGGGTGCTATGGGTGGCGAGCCCTTCACGCTGCCTGCTGGCTGCTACGCCAACCTGCCTGAGCTCGGCATCAAGGATGTGATGATGGCCCTGCCTACGACCATCGACGCTACGGGTGTGCACTACACCACGCCGACTGGCACTGAGGAAGAGATGGCTGACCTGCAGAAGAGCTACAAGCACCTCTGCGACATGCGCCAGGAAGTGATTGACCTGGGCATCGTTCCTCCTATCGACAAGTGGAAAGAGGACAACGCCAACCTCTAAAAGCATAACTCCGCCAAGCATTGACGGATAGACATAAGCGCCATGACTGCAAGAGCGGTCGTGGCGCTTTTCATTTGATTATCCATAAAATATATCATTATAAACGCGAATCGGGTAAATGGAAGTTGGCACAATCTTTGTACCTTTGCAACCACAATCAAATGCATTAATAACACGATTGAGATTATGGACAAAATACACGATTTGAGTTTTGGCGGCGAGCGCCCACTGTTCGGCGCCCACGATGTATGCTTGGAGAACATCACGATAACCGATGGTGAGTCAGGCATCAAATGTTGTCACGACCTCGAGTGTCACGACAGCAAGTTCTTTGGCAAATACCCCTGGTGGCATGTAGACCGCAGCCTCATCACAAGCTGCTACTTCGCACCCAACAGCCGTTCGGCCATCTGGTACAGCAACGACATGGTGATGAAGGACTGCGTCATCGACGGTCCGAAGTTCTTCCGCGAGATGAAAAACCTCGAACTGGAGAATGTCAAGATCAACGACGCCGATGAGACATTCTGGCATATCGACGGACTGAAGGTGAAAAACGTGGAGCTGCACGACGGCACCTACCCCTTCATGCACGCGCAGAACATCTATGTCGACGGCCTCAAGAGCGACGCCAAATACGTGTTCCAATACTGCAAGAACGTTGAGGTGCACAATGCGCAGATTACCACGAAGGACTCTTTCTGGGAGTGCGAGAACGTCACGGTCTACGACTCCGAGCTCAACGGCGAGTACCTGGCCTGGCATTCGAAGAACATCAAGTTCGTGCGCTGCCACATCAGCGGTGAGCAGCCGCTGTGTTACATGGACCACGTGACGCTGGTCGACTGCACCTTCGACCCGGCCTGCGACCGCGCCTTCGAGGACTGCACCAACATCGACGCCGACATCCGCGGCAGCATCACCAACATCAAGAACCCTGTCTCGGGCCGCATCGTCGCCGACGAGATTGGCAGCGTCACCTACAACGAGTTCGCCAAGGGCCACGACTGCCGCATCAGCATCAGGAAATAAGCCATTCGTCACGATGAAATACGATTTCGATAAGGTCGTGCCGCGGCGCGGTACCAACAGCTATAAATGGGACCTGTTTAAGGAGGATGACATCATTCCGCTGTGGGTGGCCGACATGGACTTCGCCGTGGCGCCGCCCATTCAGGAGGCGCTGCGCAAGCGCATCGAGCACCCGATATTTGGCTACACGCTCGTGCCCGACAGCTATTACGACGCCGTCATCAACTGGTTCAGCCGTCGCCACAACTGGCAGATATCGCGCGACTGGATGATCTACACCTCGGGCGTGGTACCGGCCGTGAGCTGCGCCATCAAAGCCTTCACCCTACCGGGTGAGAAGGTGCTATTGCAGACGCCGGCCTACAACTGCTTCTTCTCCTCCATCCGCAACCAGGGCTGCGAGATACTGGAGAATGAACTGGTACAAGAGGGCGACACCTACCGCATCGACTTCGACGACTTCGAGCGCAAATGCGCCGACGAGAAGACGACCGTCTTCCTGCTCTGCAACCCTCACAACCCCTGCGGACGCGTGTGGACGAAGGAAGAGCTGCAGCGTATGGCCGACATCTGCCGCAAGCATCACGTCAAGATTATCAGCGACGAGATCCACTGCGAGATCATCATGCCGGGCTACCACTTCACGCCCTTCGGGCTCATCGATGCCGACAACAGCGTGACGCTCAACTCGCCTTCGAAGAACTTCAATCTCGCCGGTCTGCAGATTGCCAACATCATCTGCAAGAACGACGAGTGGCGCCGCCGTATCGACCGCGTCATCAATATCTACGAGGTGTGTGACGTCAACCCCTTCGGTGTCATCGCCCTGCAGGCCGCCTACAACGATTGCGGCGACTGGATTGACGAGATGAGCGAGTATGTATGGAAGAATTATCAATACCTGCTGAACTTCATCCACGCCAACCTACCGCAGTTCAAGGTCTGCCGCCTCGAAGGCACCTATCTGGCATGGATTGACATCCGCGCCACCCACCTGACTTCCGACGAACTCACCCAGCGCCTCCTCCACCGCGCCCACGTCTTTGTGAGCAGTGGCACGCTCTACGGTCAGAAGGCCGGCGAAGGCTACCTCCGCCTCAACCTCGCCTGTCCCCGCAGCACGCTGAAAGCAGGGCTGGAGAGGATGGAGTTAGGAGTGAGGAGTGAGGAGTTAATAGAAGTCCGGAAGTCCAGAAGTCAGAAGTCCAGTCATTACAATAAGGGGTGAGAAGCATCTATAGCTTCTATAGCATCTATAGCGTCTATTGTTTCTATAGCATCTATCGCCTCTATCTGCTCTCTATCTCCCTCATTATCCGCTCCGTCGCACCGCAAAGGCTTTGGACATATTTCCCGGCCGCCTCACCGGCACGGACGATGTCAACCGGACGCTCGGTGAAGCCCTGCATGATGCGCTCAAAGTCGTCGGAAGTGTTGATCTCCAGTCCGCCGCCGCAACGCAGCAGACCCTGGGCCTCAGCGAAATGTTTGTTGTTGGGGCCGAAGATAACCGGCACACCCCATACGGCGGCCTCGAGGGTGTTGTGAATGCCAACACCAAAACCACCGCCGACATAAGTCACCGAACCATAATGATAGATGCTGCTGAGCAGACCGAAGCAGTCGATAATCAGTACGTTAGCCTCAGCCGCCGTCTCCGGCGTAGCTTGGGTATAGCGTACGGCCTTCCCCTCTATCTTTGAGATTATATGCTTCAGATGATCCTCACCGATGACGTGCGGCGCGATGATGACCTTCCAGTCCTTATGTTGGTTGAAATAAGGAATGAAGATATCCTCATCGGGTGGCCACGACGACCCCGCCACGAACACCATCGGTAGCTCACGCAAAGCAACAGCATTATCTGCGGAAGCACTATCTGAGCCGTCAGCGGAAGCGCTTTCTGCCGCACCGACCTTCAGCCTCCCTGCACCCTTTACGAAAGCCTCAACGATGGGCAGTTGTTTGGCGGCTTCCTTAATCTGCAACACGCGGTCGAAACGGGTGTCACCCGTCACGCTCACGCAGTCGATGCCGATGCCGTGAAGGAGCTGTTTGCTCTCCTCGTTCTGCACAAAGAAATGGGTGAAGCAGTTCAGCACCTTTCCATAGCCGCGGCCATACCACTTAAAGAAAATCTGATTGGGGCGGAAGATACTCGACACGCTGTAGAGGGGTACCTGACGGTGCTTCAACACGTGGAGGTAATTGGACCAGAACTCATACTTGATGAAAAAGGCCATCACAGGGCGCACCGTACGCAGGAAGCGGCGGGCGTTGCCGATGGTGTCGATAGGCAGGTAGCAGATGATGTCGGCGCCGGGATAGTTCTTACGCACCTCATAGCCTGAGGGCGAGAAGAACGTCAGCAGAATCTTGTATTGAGGATAGTCGCGGCGGAAGCGCTCGATAATAGGGCGTCCCTGCTCAAACTCGCCGAGTGAGGCGGCATGCACCCAGATATACTCAGCCTCGGGCTCAACCTTCTCCTCGAGGATGCGCCACGTCTCGTGCTCGCCACGCCACATCGTCCGCACCTTCTTGCTGAAGAATGTGGCTATCCACACGCCGATATTATAAAGGAAGATAAAAATATAATACATAACTATTGAGTGAACCGGCGCCCGCACTGCAGCAGGCGCCCTCTGTTCAGCGAAGTGCGGCAATAGCCGCTTTCATGCGGCGGATGGTTTCCTCTTTACCGAGGAAGGCGGAGATGTCGAACATACCCGGGCCTTTACCGATGCCCACGAGGGCCAGACGCCAGGCGTTCATCACGTCGCCGAGCTTATAACCCTTGTCGGCCACCCATTGCTCCACAATACGCTCCTGGTTCTCCACCGAGAAGTCGTCGATACCCGCCAGCACGTCGATGAGCTCGGTCATCTGCTGGGCGGAATACTCCTTCCACCGCTTCTTCACGGTCTTGGCGTCGTACTCCGACGGTGCGATAAAGAAGAAGGAGCAAAGCGGCCACAGCTCCTTGACGAAGCTCACGCGGTCCTTCATCAGGTGCACCACCTGCGTGATGCGCTCCATCGATTCATCAACGCCGTTGTTGGCTACGATGGGTGCGAAGAGATTGGCAATCTCCTCGTCGCTCTTGCGGAGCATATACTCATGGTTGAACCAGATACCTTTCTGATAGTCGAACTTAGCGCCGCTCTTCGAGCACTTGGTGATGTCGAAGACCTTCACCAATTCGTCGAGCGAGAAAATCTCCTGCTCGGTGCCGGGGTTCCAGCCCAACAGCGCGAGGAAGTTGATGACGGCCTCGGGGAAGTAGCCGCTCTCGCGATAGCCGCTCGACACCTCACCCGTCTTGGGGTCGTGCCACTCCAAGGGGAACACGGGGAAGCCGAGGCGGTCGCCGTCGCGCTTCGACAGCTTGCCCTTGCCCTCGGGCTTGAGCAGCAGCGGAAGGTGGGCAAAGCGCGGCATCGTGTCCTCCCAGCCAAAGGCGCGGTAAAGCAACACATGCAGCGGCGCACTCGGCAGCCACTCCTCACCGCGGATGACGTGGGTGATCTCCATCAGGTGGTCATCGACGATGTTGGCTAAATGATACGTCGGCAACTCGTCGGCGCTCTTGTAAAGCACCTTGTCGTCGAGGATATCGCTCTTGATGCACACGTCGCCGCGAATCATATCGTTGACGTGGACTTCCTCACCCGGCTCCACCTTGAAGCGCACGGTGTACTGCGTGTCGGCCTCGAGCATGCGGTTGACCTCCTCCTTCGGCAGCGACAGCGAATTGCGCATCTCCATACGCGAATGGGCGTCGTATTGGAAATTAGGCACCTGCTCGCGCTTCTTGGCCAACTCCTCGGGCGTGTCAAACGCCAGGTATGCCTTGCCGTTGTCGAGCAACTGCTGCACGTATTTCTTGTAAATCTTGCGGCGCTCGCTCTGACGATAAGGGCCATAGTTGCCCCCGAAGCTCACGCCCTCGTCAAACTCGATGCCAAGCCAGTTGAATGATTCAAGGATGTAATCCTCGGCGCCGGGGACAAAGCGATTGCTGTCGGTATCCTCAATACGGAATACCAATTCGCCACCGTGCTGGCGCGCAAAGAGATAATTATACAGCGCCGTACGTACGCCGCCAATGTGAAGAGGTCCGGTTGGACTCGGTGCAAAACGCACTCTCACTTTTCTTTCAGACATGATGATTAGTGAATTTTGCTGCAAAATTAATATATTTTTTCTTCTTTGACGGATATTTTTCGTATTTTCGCAGCTAAATAGGATTAGAGAGCGATATAATGGGTAAATTTCATCTCTCCGGCCACCGCCCGGAACACTATTGGCGCAACCTCGCCGCACACGTTGGCCTGGTGCTGCTGACGACATTGGTCATCGTCTGGTTCCTTCCACGGAATGAGAGCAAGCAGTTTGTCTATGACATCGGCGAGCCGTGGCATTATGGCACCATCATCGCGAAATACGACTTCCCCGTCTATAAGACCGAGGATGCGCTGGCAAAGGAAAAGGACTCGCTGCTCCACCAGTTCCAGCCTTATTATAACTACGACCAGACCATCGAAGAGACCGAGATAGCCAACCTTCGCCGTGAATTGGAGAAGGTCAGGGGCTTGTTGCCTACCGGCTTCGAGAGCGCCATCATCGAGCGCATACACCGTTTCTATCAGGCGGGCATCATGGACACCCCCAACTACAATGCCTTAGCCACCGACACCATGAGGCAGATAAGGGTCATCTTCGGTAAGGATGCCGAGAGCGTCTCCGTAAAAGCCGTCTACTCCACGATGTCGGCTTATGAGCAACTGATGAACGACGAACTGCTCACCCCCGAGCGACCGCTCATGCAGCGGCTCAACCTCACCGATTATATCGTACCCAACCTGCTGCTCGACCGCGGCCGCACCAACACCGCGCGCAACGACCTGCTCTCGGGCATCTCACCCGCCTCGGGTATGGTGATGGCCGGACAACGTATCATCGGACAGGGCGACATGGTGGATGAATACACCTACCGCGTGCTCAACTCGCTCGAACGCGAAATGCAGCGACGCCAGGACAGCAGCAAGCAGATCACCTACCGCATGATGGGCTACGGCCTTTACGTGCTCATCTTCGTCTTCCTCTTCACCGTCTACCTCTCCCTCTTCCGGCGCGACTACTTCAGCAAGCCGCGGTGCGTCACGATGCTCTACTCCTTCATCGCCCTCTTCCCCATCCTGGTGTCGCTGATGATGGAGAACAGCTACTTCAACTTCTCGGTCTACGTGCTGCCCTTCGCCCTGGCGCCCATCTTCGTGCGTATCTTCCTCGACTCGCGCACGGCCTTCATCACCCACATGACGATGATCCTCATCTCGGCGTGCGCCCTGCGCTTCCAGTTCGACTTCATCGTCGTGCAGACGGTAGCGGGACTGGTGGCCATCTACTCGCTGCGGGAGATGTCCTCGCGTGCGCAGGTCTTCCAGACGGCGCTGTTCGTCTTCCTGGCGACCTGCATCACCTACTTCGCCCTGAAGCTCATGGAGAGCGGACAGGAGTTTGAGTTCGACATCCACATGTATTACCACTTCCTCATCAACGGCGTACTGCTGCTCCTGGCCTACCCGCTGATGTTCATCGTGGAGAAGATGTTCGGCTTCACGTCGGTCATCACGCTTATCGAACTGTCCGACATCAACAAAGGATTGCTGCGGCAGCTGAGTGAGGTGGCGCCCGGCACCTTCCAGCATTCCATCACCGTGGGTAACCTCGCTTCGGAGATTGCCAACCGCATCGGCGCCCGGGCTACACTCGTGCGTACGGGTGCGCTCTACCACGACATCGGTAAGATGAAGAACCCCGCGTTCTTCACCGAGAACCAACAGGGCGGCGTCAACCCGCACGACAACCTCACCGAGAAGGAGAGCGCACAGATCATCATCAGCCACGTCGCCAACGGCGTGAAGATTGCCGAGGAAAACAACCTGCCGCAGGTCATCATCGATTTTATTCTGACTCACCACGGCCGTGGTCTGGCGAAGTATTTCTACATAAAGTACCAGAACGAGCATCCGGACGAAGTCATCGACAAGGAGGCTTTCACCTATCCTGGCCCCAATCCATCTACGCGTGAGCAGGCTATTCTGATGATGGCCGACACTTGCGAGGCCGCATCTCATGCCCTAAAGGATTACACTGAGGAAAATATCTCTCATTTAGTGAATACGCTCATCGACCAGCAGATAGAAAACGGATTTTTCAAGGAGTGTAAGATTACCTTCTACGACATCGCCGTTGCCAAGCAGGTGCTCATCGAGCGGCTGAAGGCCATCTATCACACAAGAATCAAATACCCGAGACTGGCAAAGTAAAGCCCCACTACTCTGAAGCGCCGCGGCGCTTCAGAGTACCCTCCCCCACACAGGGGAGGGCTTTATTAGAATAAGTCTGACCACTTGACAAGTATTCAGCCATTTATATTCTCAATATTTTATTCAGTACCGTTTCTGCACACCTTTGTTATTCTCCTACCCACTTCGTGGGATATTGAGATGTCCGCGGAGATGTACACCACCGGTGGCAGTGTAGTGGCCGGCCTGGTGCCGGCCACCAGCCGCCGGTGTTGCGGGCTTATCTCCATCTGCGAGATCTGCGAAAGCGCATCCGCCTTTTTTAGCTCACGCAGATTTCGCTGACAGCACAGAGACTGGCATCGGTAAAATCTGCGTTATCTGCGTGAGAACCTATACTGCGCTTACGATAATCGCGCTGATGTGCGGGGATAATGCTATACCAAGGGTTGGTGGCCGGCACCAGGCCGGCCACTACACTGCCACCAAAGTTGCATACCTCCACGGACTTTATCCGCTGCGCCATATTTTCTCACGTCTCTAATATTCTATATATCCCACGAAGTGGGTAGGAGCAAAAACAAAAAAACAAGAATATAAATGGCTGAACAGCTATGTACCGCCCCCACAACGTTAACTTGCCTTAAAACTTTTGTTATTCTCATGGAAATATAGAACAATCTTCATAACTTTGCGGCCAACTTTTTAAGATTTATTCAAGATGACATTATTCAAGCACGCCATCGCCGCGATGGCTCTCCTCTGCACGCAGGCCGTGATGGCCGGTGGCATTAACACGAATACCAACATGAGCGTGGCCTTTGGCCGTAACCTCTCACGCGAGGGTGCCATCAGCATCGATGGCGTCTACTTCAACCCCGCAGGTGCGACCTTCCTCAAGCCCGGACTCCATCTCGCCATCAACTGGCAGCTCATCACCCAGCACCGCTACATCGCCAACAACTACGAGTTGTTCGCTAAGAATACGCAAAATCCCACGACCAACCGCAACTTCAAGGGTCATTCGCTCGCACCGTTCTTTCCCTCGGTGCAGGCAGCCTACAACTGGCACCGCTTCTCGTTCCAGGCCAACGCCGGCGTGGGCGGAGGCGGCGGCAAATGCACCTTCGACGACGGTCTCGGCTCATTCGAGAAGATTGTCTCAGAGACGGCTCTCGCAGCGTCGGGACTGGCCCGGACGGTGGACGGCTCGCTGGTCAGCACCCTCGTCGGTACCCGTGTCCCGGAAGCCACGGCCAGAGACATGGTGCGCGACAACGGCTTCTCCAGTGACCAGTATTTCGGCAAGACCGGCAGCTACAGCGAAGAGAGCTTCATGCGCGGCCGACAGTATTACTACGGCGTATCGCTCGGCGTGGGCTACAAGTTGCTCGACGACCTCAGCGTATTCGCCGGAGCGCGTGGCGTGTACGCCTCGTGCAACTACTACGGCTATGTGCGCAACATCAAGGTGGGCAACATGCCGCTATACCGGGTACTCGACCCCACGAAGACCAATTCGGCCGACATCGAGCTAAACTGCGACCAGAGCGGTTTCGGCGTCACCCCAATCATCGGCGTCGACTACAGACTCGGTAAATGGAACTTTGCTGCAAAATACGAGTTCAAGACCCGCATGCGACTGAAGAACTCTTCGGTCAACCAGTTCCCGAGCATCGGTAACCTGAGCGACAACCTTGCCAAGGTGCTCAACGCAACGCTCCAACAAAGCATGTCGGCAGACCAGGCTTACAACATCACCACAGCCACGCTGACATCCCAAGCCGTCACCAACACCATGACTGCCCTCAAGACCAGCTTCGACAAGGGCATCAACGACGCCACGGGTGAATACCAGGACGGTAAGTCGATTCCCGCCGACTTGCCTGCCATCGCCGCCGTGGGTGTGGGCTTCACGCCGACCGATGAACTGCGCCTGACGGCTGGCTTCCACTATTACTTCGACAAGCAGGCCCACGCCTACAACAACCGCAACAAACTGCTGAAGCGCGGTACGATGGAGTACAGCGCAGGCGTGGAATACGACCCCATCCAACTCGTCACTGTGAGCGCCGGCTACCAGCGCACGAGCTACGGTCTGAGCAACGAGTATATGGATGACAAGTCGTTCGTGGTGAGCTCAAACAGCATCGGTGCCGGTTTCATGCTCCACTTGAGTAAGAAGACGCGCGTCAATGTGGCTTACTTCCACACATTCTATGAGACGAAGAACACGGAGAAGACGGTGCAGCTGACGCAGGACATCCAAACGCATTACGTCGCCAACTACTCCCGCAGCAACAACGTGTTCGGAGCAAGCCTGGAGCTGGATTTTTAGCCTCACCCCCTCCGGTTTTAGTGTAGTGGCCGGTCTTGTGCCGGCCACCAACCGCCAACAATGCTTGCCAATGCACAACCAATATCTGCGGAATCTGCGTGAAAATATCGTGTGTTATAGTTGGTGAATATGTAGGAGCGGCGGCATTCCTGCCGCCGTACAAGCCGTACTATAAAACTATTGTAGTTTACCAACCGCGGAGCGGTTGCGGTGAATAACCCGGGGATGAGCGAAGCGATTCCCCGGGGTAGGGTTCACCGGTGGCATTATTGATATTACCGCGTAGCGGTTGCGGCAAGACGTCCGCACCACGGGAAATGTTGTTAGTCTATGGCATGTGGATAATGGCGCACTACCCGGCCATCGTTTCGCCGCAACCCCTCCGGGGTAATATGTATAAGCCCACCGGCAAACTACTCTTCCCGGGGTTTCGCTGACGCTCAACCCCGGGCTATGTCCCGCAACCGCTCCGCGGTTGGTCTTCCTTCGTTTGCTACAACATTACGGATTTATGTCTTTTCGGACCCACGCAGATGGCGCAGATCACGCAGATTTCCTGCCCACCATGGATCTCGCAGATTTTCCTACCATCATTGGGCTCCGAGGTATGCACTGGTTATAGGAAAAATCTGCGAGATCAAGGGTGGACAGGAAATCTGCGTTATCTGCGCAATCTGCGTGGGGCAAAGAAGGCACGTGACGGCCGCATGCGTTCAATGCCGTTGACAATGAGATCAGTCGGGATCGACATCAAAAAACACCTGCAGCTGCCTGTAGACGGGCTGGCGCGTCAACTGGTCGCGCACCTGATAGAGCAGGGCATGCGTCTGGCGGAGATTGCTGCCAAGGGGCAACTTCAATACAATCTTCCGGATAAACAGGTTCTTGATGCGCGCCACCGCCGGTTTGTCGGGCCCCAGCACATGATCGCCCAACGACCGCCGGAGCATCGCACCCATCTCCTGCGCCCCCATCTCGACGACGTTCTCCTGCTTGTGGCGCAGGTATATATAAATAAGGTGGAAGAACGGTGGATAATGGAACAGCCTGCGTTCCTCGAGCAAGTCGTCGAAGAAAGCTCCATAGTCGTTGCGCACCACCTGACCGATGACGGGCAGATTGGCCTCCCGCGTCTGCAGAATGACGAGGCCCTGCCGACCCTTGCGCCCGGCGCGCCCCGCCACCTGACTCATCATCATGAACGCATGCTCGTAGGCACGGAAGTCGGGGTAGTTGAGCATGGTGTCGGCATCGAGGATGCCCACGACCGCGACATTGTCGAAGTCGAGGCCCTTGCTGATCATCTGCGTTCCGATGAGCACATTGGTGCGTCCGGCGCCGAAAGCGTCGATGATGCGCTCATAGGCGTTGCGCGTCCGCGTGGTGTCGAGGTCCATGCGCGCCACCTTGGCCTCGGGAAACTCATTACGTACGAGGTCCTCAATCTTCTCGGTGCCGTAGCCGCGGTCGGAGAGGTGCTGGTTGCCGCAGCAGGGACAGACATCAGGCACGGGCATCGACCACCCGCAATAGTGGCAGGTGAGCTGGTTGAGCCGTTTATGATAGGTCAGCGACACGTCGCAGTTGGGGCATTTCGGCGTCCAACCGCAGACACCACACGACAGCACGGGGGCAAAGCCGCGGCGGTTCTGGAAGAGGATGACCTGTTTGCCCTGGCCGAGTGCCTCACGCATGGCCGCCATCAGCCGCGGCGAGAAGGGACCGTTCATCATCCGGCGGTGGCGCAGGTCCTTGATGTCGACCACCTCGATGTCAGGCAGTGCGATGTCCTTGAAGCGGTGGGTGAGCGTGACCAGTCCGTATTTCCCCGTCCGCGCGTTGTAATAACTCTCCATCGACGGCGTGGCGGTTCCGAGCAGCGTGTGGGCGCCATAGTAGCCCGCGAGGACGATGGCCGCACTGCGCGCATGATAGCGCGGGGCGGGGTCCTGCTGCTTGAAGCTGGTCTCATGCTCCTCGTCGATGATGACCAGACCGAGGCGCTGGAAAGGAACGAAGAGGGCGCTGCGGGCGCCGAGGATGATGTCGTAGGGCTGGGCCGACAGCTGCTTGCGCCAGATCTCGACGCGCTCGCTGTCGCTGTATTTGGAATGATAGATGCCGAGCCTACTGCCGAAGACGCGCTGCAGGCGCTGGGTCATCTGCACGGTGAGCGCAATCTCGGGCAAGAGGTAGAGCACCTGCTCGCCACGGTCGATGGCCTCCTGAATGAGGTGGATATAGATTTCGGTCTTGCCGCTCGACGTGACGCCATGCAGCAGCACGACGCGTTTGTCGGTCCACTGACGCTTAATCGCCGCCATCGCCTGGGCCTGGGCCTCGCTGAGCGGCTGGATGCGGGCGGGATGGGGCGGCAGCTGGGTGTTGAGCCGACCGACCTCACGCTCAAAGGTCTTGAGAAAGCCCTGGTCAACAAGGCGCTTGAGGATGGCGGCAGTGCAGTGGGCCTCATTGAGCAGGGCCTCACGGCTGACCTCACGGCCATCCATAGAAAGGAACGTGCGAAACACCTCCAACTGGCGCGGCGTACGGCGCAGCAGTCCGAAAGCCACGTCGAGGGCTGCCGGCGAGCGGAATTTCTCTCCGACAGTGATAAAGACCTCTGTCTTGGGGCGGTAGCCGGACTCAGCCTTAAGACCGGCAGGCAGCGCTGCCTTCATCACATCGCCAATGGGCGACATGTAATAGTCGGCAATCCACTGCCACAGCCGCAGCTGTGGATTGAGGACAACGGGAGCATCGTCGAGCAGCGACAGCGCATCTTTCACCTGTTCGTCGTCGAGTTGTGGCGCGTCGTCGTGGATGCGTACGGCAAGTCCCGCGTAAGTCTTGGTCTTGCCAAAGGGCACCAACACGCGCATGCCTATCCGGCAACCCGCCACCAATGCGTCAGGCAACCGATAGGTAAACGTACCGTCCAAGGGTACCGGCAAAATCACATCCACGTATTTCATATCCTACAAAGTTACCGATTTGATGACACCGTATCACGATACACGGTAATCATGCAGCGCCGGGCTTCCCTATGGTATCATTATTGTAATAAGACCCTCCCCTAAGTGGGGGAGGGTACGCTGATGCGCCTAAGCGGCGCATCAGCGGGGGTGGGGCTAAAAATAATACGCCAGCCCAATCTGCCACGCGTTGTACCGGGCATGCACGTTCTTCGTCACCTCGGGCAGCACATCGGAGACCTTGATCTCACCCGTCTTGCCGCAGGCGATGTTGTAGTTGACATTGAGCTGCAGGTGGCTCAGCACGGTGAGGCCGGCACCGACATTGACACTGAAGTTGGAGTCTTTCCACTTCCAGTTGATATTGTCCTTGTCACCGCCCACGTTGAAGCCGAACTGCGGACCGGCAAAGAGGAACACGTTGGCCGTGCTGCCGATGCCGAAGGCGTAGCGCAGGTTGACGGGAATGGCGATCTGCTTCTGTGTGAGGCTCTCCTCATGGTCGTTGACTATCTGCTCATTACCATAAGCCATCTCAATCTTTCCCGATCGCTGGTCGTAGAGCGCGGAGGCATCAAGGCCGAAGCCGGTGTCGAGCAACGACAGCTTGACCGTAGGACCGATATAAAAGCCCTGACGGTTGTCTGAACTGACCACGTCGCTGCTCAGACTCATGCTGGTCACGTCGAGACCGCCTTTGAGTCCGAAGCGGACCTGTGCGGAGGCCGGCAGACAACTGACGACTGCCAGCACAAACATCAATAGATAAACTTTCTTCATATTGCTATAACTTTATAATGCCCCCCTCAAGCCCCTCCCCAACCCTCCCCCAAGGGGAGGGAGTTGCCCCACCCCCGCGCTACGCGCGGCGCCCTCCCCCACCTGAGGGGAGGGTTTTAATACAATTGCTATACCACTGTTTGGGTGTGCTACCCCTGCAGTGCAAACACTTGTTTAACCCGCATCTGACTGGACTTCGGGACTTCAGGGACTTCTGGACTTCTAATAACTTCTAACTCCTCACTCCTAACTCCTTAGTGCCTCTGCCTTCTCACCGTGATGCGCGCAGCATTGGAGGTGGAAGTGGAAGTGGAGGTGCGGGGCGTCTTCGTCTTCACCGTCTTCACCCCACTGCGGCGGTTCTTCTTCTGCAACGCACGCTGCTGCTTGGGGTCGAGCTTGGCGATGGAGTCGAGCGAGTCCTTGCGGGCCTGGTCGCCCCAGATATTCTTCTCGAAGTCGGCAATCTCCTTCTCGATGCGCCGCTGCTCCTTCGAGAGCTTCACCGAGTCGCTGCCGACGGTCTGGGCGAGCGTCTTGCCGAGCATGTTCGTCGTCTTATAGATCTTGCCCTTATAGGCATTGAGCGTGAAGTAGTCGTCGATGCTCATCGTGGCGGCATTGTTGAGGTTGCTCGTCATGATGGTCTGCTTGGACAGGAAGGGGGCCAGGTCGTCATAGCGTATCCAGAAGAGCGGATACTTTGTGACGCCGTCGCCAAAGTCATCCTCACGGAACATCACCGGGCAGAGTGCCTGCACACGAGTGTGGAACGATGACGTGTTCTGGTCGTAGTAGGAGCTCTCCTTGATGTAATAAGCCTTAACCTCAGCCGAGGGGATGTCGCTATCGTCGATATGTACGCCACGGTCGGTGCGTTCGTAGAAGATGTGGTAGTCGTCGAGGAACTTCAGCGGCTTGACGCGCAACGACTCGTCGAAGCGCTCGCTACCCGAGTTGACGTCGTAGCTGTAAGCCGCGATGCCGCCGTGGTTGGGGCCCGCCATGACGAGTTTGAAGATATAGGTGAACAGGTTCATCTGCGTGCCGACGGGTTCCGTGGGGTAGTAAAGCGGGGCATTGGCGTCATCATTGAGGTCGAGCTCGCGGTAGACGTCGCGCCGCCAGACCACATCCTCGTCCATCTTCTGCTCGGTGGGGAACGAGAGCTGCACCCGCATCGTCATGTTGTTGCGGTTGCTGGTGGTCTTGGTCTGCTGTTGCTGTCGGGCCTTCGGCTGAGCCTCGGCAAGGCCAGCCGACAGACAGGCGCACATAATCAGGAACAATATTTTTCTCATGTCTTTATTGATCTTGCATTACAAATTATCTAACTTTCACCTCCATGGCACCGGGCAGCGTGCGCGCGATGCCATCGGGACCTACGGCATGCACCTCGGTGATGTAGAAGCGGCGGCCACGCGAGAGACGGCGGAACTGCTCACGCATACGGTCGGTGAACTGGTTGCCCTGCGAGGCCATCTGCACGGCATTGCCCATGTTGTCGTAGAACACGGTAGAGAAGCCGGTGACACGGAACTGGATGTCGAGGATGCCGTCGTCGATGGCGGCGCTCAATGTGGAGGCACCCATCAAACCGGCCTTGGTGAGGTTGCCACCCTTATAGCGGTCGCTGCCCAAGGCGATGTAAGCCGTTGGGTCGGGCAACTTACGCACCTTGAACGTGAACGGCGGGAACGAGCGCGTCTTGTCGCCATCGCGGGCCGTCACCCGGAAGGTGACGTCGTGGCCGACAGCCGACGGTACGGCGACATAACGGCCAGCACCCTTGGCAATGAGGCGACCGCCGGACATGCTCACCGACACGCCATTCTGCGGCACACCCGGTACGCTGACGCTCATCGGGTTGTCATAGCCCGCATACAATACGTTCATCAGGTCGGCGGCGATGGTGGCACCACCAGGCACGGGGATGACGCTGTATTTCTGGAGGAAGTTGCGGCGCAGCACGTCGCCGCGCGCATTGCGCATGAGGATGTAGCCGGAGAACTGATGCTCGCCTACCCCACCGGCGGTGAAACTGTACTGGCCGTTGCGGGTGTTGACGCGTGCACCATTGACGTAGATCTCAGGCTGCTGCGTGGTATCGACAGCCGCCATGACGATGTTGGCCATGAAGCGCTCGCCGGGATAGAGCGTCGTCTTCTCGGGTACTACGAAGGCCTCGAGCTTGTTGACGCGGATATCCTTCATATCGATGTTAGACACCAGCGTATGGAGCACCTCGCCCTCGGCATAGCGCACATCGTTCTGCAACTTCGACAGCAGCGTCACGGCTGCGGCCACGGGCATGTTCTCAAACATATACTCCTGCCAGTTCTTGCCAAGGTTGTTCTTATGGTGGGGCACCTTGGTCGAGAGGTTGCTGGAGATGATGTCGCGCTGGTGCGGGTCGGTGACAAAGGTGAGGATGCGCTCGCGGTAGGCGTTGATGGCATTATAGAGCTTGCGGCCCTTGCCTGTCAGCGGCGCGAGCATCACGGTGCCGGCAGCGTCGACGTTGTCGGTATTGTCAATATTGTTAAGGTCTCCCTTCGGCCCGTCGGCTTCCTTGACGATGGCCACCTTCAAGGCTTCGGCAAAGTTGTAGAGCGAGTCGCTCATCTCGCGCACCTGTGTGGCCTTCTCAAACCACTGGCGCACCTTCTCGGGATTGGAGGCCATCTGGTCCTTGAAGGTACCGTAGATGGCTTCGTTCTCCGATGAGGCGTTGCGCGTGGTGCGGTCGAGGCTCTCCTGCACGACGGCAAAGCCCTGCAACACCTCGGTTGACACGTTGAGCGCCAACATAGCCAGAAGGACGATGTACATCAGGTTGATCATCTTCTGACGAGGGGAGACCGGTCTTTTCTTGATTGCCATTTATTCGTTGTCTTTAAGGGATGTGCCCGGGGCTGCAGCGCGCATGTTTACCGTCATGGCCTCAATCATGCGGGCATAGATCTGATTGAGCCGCTCAATCTGTTCGGCCATCTTACGGGTCTGTTCGTTGATCTGGTCAATGGTGCCCACCTGCTGGCTGGCGCCCTTAAGCTGCATCTCGTAGATCTTGCTGATGCCGGTGAGCGTGCGGTTGAGGTTCTCCATCTCCTCGCTGTCGCGGGTGAGGCGTGTGCTCTGCTCGTTGACCTTCTTCAGGGTCTCGACCAGGGTCTTGAGCTCTTCGACGTAATTGCCCTGCGCCTCGTTCATGGCCTCGGCCTCCTCGGCGCTCATCTGCGGGACGAAGGTGGGCTGGGGGGCGGGCTGCGCGGGGGAGTCTATGGGTTGAATGGGTTTAATGGGTTGCATGGGTTGCGAAGCGGACGGAACGAACTCTGCGGACGAAGCGGATGCTGCGGGCTGGGCGGTGGCGGCGGGCTGGGCGGTGGCGGCGGGCTGGGCGGCATCTTCCTTATCTGAAGCATAGGTGACGGTTCCGCTCTCAAGGAACTCCTCGGTCAGATGAGTGGGCATCTCACGACCGTCGGCAGTCTTGTCGAACGGACGGTCGAAGGCGGAGATGAAGAACACAAACACCTCAGTACCCATACCGATGAACAGCATGATGTTGGCTCCCGGCAGGTGGGTCAGCTTGAACAATGCGCCAAGGATAACCACTGAGGCACCCCAGCTATAGGCGTAGTTGAGGAAGGTCTGGCCTGCGACAGTATCCATCCACTTCTGCAGGCGATACACAAGATTATATTTACTGTAAACTGACATACGCGTTGACGACTAATAGGTTTATTTCTTACGTTTCTGCTTTGTGGTTGTGGAGTTGGCCAACGAGCGCACGCAACGGAAGCCGATGTAGGAGCGCGGCTGGTTCTGATACTCCCATGTGCGCCACGCTGAACGGATGAAGCTCTCGGGGTCTTTCCATGAACCGCCCCTCACACTCTTTTTCTTCAGGCGGTAGGGATCCTCGTTGGCGGCATTGTAGCGCAGCTGCGGGTTGATGTCGTTCATGGCATCGACGCCGGCCTCGGTATAGACCGTGCTGGTCCATTCGGCCACATTACCCGCCATGTCGTAAAGGCCATTGCTGTTGGGCGAGTAACTGCTCACGCGACTGGTGATGAGGTTACCGTCCTTGGTATAGTTGCCGCGGTCGGGCTTGAAGTTGGCGTAATAGCAACCATTGCCGTTGGCCACATCCTTATTGTTCCAGGGGAATTCGTTCTGGTCCTTGCCACGTGCGGCATACTCCCATTCGGCTTCGGTCGGCAGACGGTAGCGCTGCACGTAGCGGGCCTCGGCACCGAGTCCCTTCAGCAGGTAGTCGGTGCGCCAGGCGCAGAAGGCATTGGCCTGCTCCCAAGTAACGCCGACGACGGGGTAATCGTTGTAGGCGGGGTTGGAGAAATAGTTGCGCAGATAGACTTCGTTGTCCGCATTGGGGAAGTCGTTGACCCAACACGTCGTGTCGGGATAGATGTTGACGATGTAGGTGTTGAGGAAGTCCCATGGTCCCGACAGTGGCCGGTTGATGGTCTGACGGACGATGCGGCCCTCGTCATCGATGTAGGCCGTATCCTTACTGATCATCACCTGCTCGTTGGGATCGACGGTGTGGTCGGTATTGAGGTCGCGCTCGCTGGGGGTGAGGCGGTTGCGGCGCTGAGCGGCAGTCACGTAGTCGTAAATCTCGTAGCGGTAGTTCAATTGCTTGTAATCGAGCAACTTCTCGCCAGTCACGGGATTGGTGACGTAGAGGCTCTCTATGGCACGCTGCTCATCCTCGTTGGGCTTACGCGGCAGGCGCTTGTTCCAGTTGAGATAGGGCTTCACGGGGTCGCCGTTCTTATCCTCGGTAATCATGTAGGTCTCGTCGCCGCCGTATGACGGGTCTGCGAGGCGCGTGCGCAGAATGGAGTCGCGCACCCACATCACGAACTGCTTGTATTGTGAATTGGTAATCTCGGTCTGATCCATCCAGAAGCCGTCGACGGAGATGTCGCGGCGTGGCGTCTTCTTGCCCCAGAGGCTGTCCTGACCGTCAATGCCCATCTTCAGGAAGCCACGGTTGACCCGCACCATTCCATAAGGCGTGGGCTCGCTGAAGGCACGTCCGCCAACACCGACAACCTCACCGCCACGACCTGACGATGAAGCCGATTTGGCGCTGAAGCAACCGGTCAACGACAGCGTCAGCAAGGCGGCAAACAATAATGATATTCCTTTCTTCATATATGCGTCAATGTATATTCCCTTTATAAGACGATGTTTCTTTAATGGTCCTGCGTCAGAGTATCCTGACGCTCTTGTGCAGATTGCGGCCCTTCTTCACCAGGTTGATATCGTGCTGATAGCCGATAAACAACTCATGGCTGCCATTGCCCGGATTGATACCGGAGGTGTAGAACTCGTAGCTGTAACCCAGCACAATGCCGTGGAAGCTGCCGCCAAGCAGCATTGTCACGGAGTTGGTGGGACTGTAGCCGACACCGGCGTACATCATCTTCGACTCGTTGTTATACACCAAGCGGCCGGTGATGTCGGCCCGGTAAGCCACGCCGTCAGTGCGTAAAAGACAGGAGGGCTTTATAGTAAGAAACGGATTTCTTAGCTTAATATTGCAGCCGCCGGTCAAATAATATGTGCGGTCAATCTGCAATTCGTTTTTGTCGCCCAGCGTAACGAGCGGTGCAGTGAGGTGCTGGGCAGACAGTCCGGCATACCAGACCTTATGGGTGTAGTAGAGTCCGAAGCCAAGGTCAACGGCGTTGCCCGTAAGCTGTGACGTCGAGAAGGCCGGGTCGCTGCTGTCCTCCAGGTCGAGCTTCGTTCCGTCAAAGTCCTCACTGATGAAGCCGGCCTGCACGCCGGCACTCATCTGACCGCCGAACAACTTGAACTTATACGCGTATTGCAGGGCGAGCTTGTTGTGGGTGAAAAGGCCGAGCTTGTCGTTCATGAACTGCAGACCGACGCCATGATACGACTTCATGGCATAGAAGGGCATGTCGGCAGCCGCATAAGCCGTCTGCGGATTGTGCTCAAAGCCAGCCATGTCGAGCGCGTAGGCAGCCGTAACGTTAATCTTCGACTGCTTACCCGCGGCTGCCGGATTAAATGAGGTCTCCATGTCAAAATAATGACTGAAGGAGGGGTCGTACTGTGCCCTGACCGTAAGACAAAGGCACACCAGCAGCAGAAAAAGGATGAATCTGGCTTTTATCACAATAAGATAACGTACAAGATGCGGGTTTATTGTATAGAAGAAATATGCGGAAACGCTACCCAAGCAACGTTTCCGCATACCTTATAGAAACTAATATTCATCCTCGTTCCAAAGGAAATCCTCCTTTGAAGGGTAGTCCGGCCAAAGATCTTCAATGCTTTCGTATACATCGCCTTCGTCCTCTATCTCCTGCAAGTTCTCAATGACCTCATCGGGGGCACCGGAACGTACTGCATAATCTATCAGTTCTTCTTTTGTAGCGGGCCAGGGAGCATCTTCAAGCTTCGAGGCCAATTCAAGCGTCCAATACATAGTCTTAGTATTTTATGTTTTGCGTAGTCTTTACAGGAATGTCCTTATAAACGTGGCGCAAAAATAGCGAAATTATTTTATTCCGCAAGCATTAGCCCTAATATTTTATAGCTAAATAGTGTAATAAAGCTTAAATCATAAGCTAAACATTACCTTATAGTTCTTTTTTGGCTTAGTCGCATCAAAAAAGACCACGCCACAGTCGTAGATGTCAAAGGTAACGACAGCTTTGCTGTCAGCCCTAACCTGCCGCCAGAAACGCCTGCAACGACGGTTGCGGCGGATGCCCTCAATGACCATAACACCGCCAGGCCCCAACAATGACGCATATCTCCGATAAAACGTATAATCATAGCCCTCGTCAGCCTCCAATGCCACCAAGTCAAGGATGACTCCATCCGGCTTTGCGTACGACGACAGCAGCTCCGTCTTACGGCAGCCGGCACGAAGATACGCAAGCTCGACCGACTTCAGGTTGTTGCTCACCCAATAACGTCCCTGCCGGAAATTGGAAAGGCGCAAGAGAAACTGAAGGAAAGGCAGTGAAAACCTGTCCGTCTTATATTTCTCCGCCAGTTCCCTATAGGCATAATAAGGATAAGCCTCACGCACCACATCCGTAACAAAACGATAGGCAAACGGAGACTGGACCCCGAATCCATGCGACCGCGGCCAACGTACGACATGATACACCAAACGTTTCAAATACTCCATAATCTGCACCTTAACTTAAGCGTTGTGTGCCGCGCCTTTTCAAGGCGCGGAAGTCCAACTCCCCTAAACGGAAAAGCCCCGGGACAAGCTCTGGCTCGTTCCGGGACTCTCTGTTGAAAAGAGGCGGCCTCCTACTCTCCCGCATTGCATTGCAGTACCATCGGCGCAAGCGGGCTTAACTTCTCTGTTCGGAATGGGAAGAGGTGGGACCCCGCCGCAATAACCACCTGAAATAGGGTGACATATTA
>Ga0310695_10004907_pt1 | contig 24074 bp, 21 predicted proteins | sample RumenRJG_04DNA_FD_203882 | JGI IMG/M metagenome (GOLD analysis project Ga0310695, IMG submission 203882) | Bovine rumen microbial communities from Lethbridge, Alberta, Canada - RJG_04 (v2) (version 2) | ecosystem: Host-associated > Mammals > Digestive system > Stomach > Rumen | place: Canada...
TAAACAACGGATTTTACGGATTATACGGATTTGGGGCTACGCGATGTCATTGCCATTTCACAGATTAGAATCGGATTACAGCGGCTAAAGCCGCGATGAGGTTGCTGTGTGGCATCCATAAAATCCATATTAATAGCGACTATAGCCACTGATAGCTGATCTGAGAATCCGTAAAATCCGTAAAATCCGTTGTGGTTTTTTATACATGCGAAAGTTGTAAAGGGTTATCGCTTCATGTCGAATCCGATGCGCAGTCCGTCGTAGCTCTTGCTCAGGTCGCCCACGGTCTGCAGCGTGGTGTTGCCGCTGAGTGCTGTGGCCATCTGCATGATCTGGAGCAGCTTGGATGCCTCGAAGAGGAGTGCGATGCCGTTAGAGGTGCGCTTGGTGTAGCAGTTGAAGGAGAAGAAGGTGGCCTTCATAGCTATTTTGTCGTTGGCCTCGTCGTAGGTATAGGTACCTCCGAACTGCTTGCCTGCGAAGTGGATGACGAACTTTCCTTCCTCGCTGAAGGTGGCACTGGTGTTGACGGCGTTGATGCCGAGTGCTGCATACTGCGAGGCGAGCTTTTCCTTGATTTGTGCTGCCACTACTTCGCCTCCAGCCTTGGTGAGGAGGTCGCTTGAGGTGAATGCGCAGCCTGGCTGCTTGTAGTTCCAGGTGCCTACGAGCGTGGTGGCGGGCACTTTATCGATGCCGAGCACGCTGGTGAGTACGTTGCCGATGGTTGCTCCGTTGATGACACCTCCGATAGCATTTGACGATGTTCCGAGCGAGTTGCATCCGCAGATGCCAGTCATCATGGCTGCAGCCGCGATAACCGAGAATAGTGTTTTCTTCATAATTGCTTGTTTTTTAATAGGTTTATTTTGTCTTTGATATATTGCTTGAATGCGTCGTCGCCCAGTATGTCGATGTCTTCGAAGAGTCCGATGACAAAGCGGCCTATGCCGGCGTGGCTGCATACGGGTATGTCGGCGCGCCATCGTCCCTCTGCTGCGGACTCGATGTATTTTGAGGCCTGTGGATATTCTTCGGTGAGCACTTGCATGGCGAGCCGTCCGAGCATGAGGCTGACGGTGGTCTGCTTGTCGCCAGAGAAGAGGAAGATGTCGGTGAAGACGTGGCGGTGGTGCTGCTCGTTGGCCCAGAGCAGGTCGAGCAGGTGTACGTCGCCTATGCGTGTCACCTTGAACGTCTTGTTCATGTGGCTTTCGGGCTCGTAGCATCGTATCTCCTTGTTGCCGTTGAGGAAGAGGAAGGGCTCTACGACGCGGTCGCGCAGGGTGTTGCTGTGTGGCGAGGAGTAGTTGCGCAGCACGACGGTGCATTTCTGCTTGATGGCCTGGTAGAGGGCGCTGACGTTGTTAGCGATGCGTTCCTGCATCTCGACGTTGTTGACGATGTCGAGGTCGTAGATTTTGTCGAGCTTGTGCTTGATGCGCTGCACCTGCAGGTTCTGGTCGCTGGCCTGGTCGAGTAGCTGTCGCATGGTGATGGCCTCGTCTTCGGTGAAATGTACGGTGGCGTTGAGTTTCCTGAAGAAGGGCGACTCTTTGGCCAGTCGGTAGTAGGGTTTGTTGTGCTCGACGATGAAGCCTGCATCGCGGAAAAACTCGAGGTAGTAGTATAGGTTGCGTCTCGACAAATCCATGCGCTTACAAATGTCGGGCACCGTATAGTTACGGTTCTCGATGAGCAGTAGCATGAGCTGGAGTTCCTTCTCAAGTTTGTCGTGTCGCATGCCTTCAGTCTTATGGGTGGCAGTAGAGATTGTGTGCAAAATTAGGTCTTTTCCGTTGAAACACCAAATTTTTGGACTACAAATTCGTTTTTTATGTCCCTAATCTCACTTTTACCGTGTAACTCTGACTTCGCTTATCTTACTTTTCGCTTGGAAAAAGGAAAGAAAATCCGGTTTTTCTTTCCTTTTTTCTCACATATTACGTACCTTTGCAGCATGAGAAAGAGTTGTCTTTATATGTTCTTCGCGTCGCTGCTCATCGGCGTGCTGCTGATGAGCTACATACAGGGCGACAGCATAGCGGGTTCGCTTGACCTGCTGGGCTGGGTGTTTTTCTTGACGTCGTGCGTGGGCCATGCTGCTGTGGTAGTGCTGGCGTTGTGGCTGGCAGGCTGGCTTCCGTGGGCACTGGCAGGCTGGCGACGGTTGGCCGCAGGGCTGTTTGTGAGCCTGGTGAGCCTGGCTTCGGTGCTGGCGTTTGTCAACATGCAGGTGTATAAGATCTACCGTTTCCATATCAACGGCTTCATCCTGAACATGCTTACGGGCCCGAATGCGGGCGACATCTTCGACTTCGACACGAAGCTCTACCTGACCGAGGGACTGCTGTTCCTGCTGATCGTGGGCATCTGCGTGGGTCTGTGGTGGCTGTGCGGGCGTTTAGTCACGCGGTGGCCTGGCCGCCATGTGGGTCGGCTGTTGGCCTTGCTGGCGGCAGTGCTTGTAGTGGCCAACGGTTGCTATGTCTACGGGTCGTTCGTGGTGAAGCCGTCGGTGCTGAAGAGTGCGCGCCTCGTGCCCTATTACTTCCCGTTGTCGGCCAGCTCGCTGCTCGAAGACTTAGGATTAGAGCGTCATGTGCTCAGCGTGGACGAAAGCGAGGGCGGCGGCGAGCTGTGCTATCCGCTGCGCCCCTTAGAGCGCGACACGGCCAGGGCCTTGCGCCCGAACATGGTGCTTATACTCATCGACTCGTGGAGCCGACAGGCACTGACCGACGAGACGATGCCCCAGCTCTCGCAACTGGCCCGTGAGGAGCAGTGGTACAGAAACCACGTGAGCTGCGGCAACGGCACGTCGTTCTCGGTCTTCGGCATGTTCACCGGCCTGCAGCCCTACTACTGGACGGCGTTCGAGACGAGTGGCAACAGTCCGCTGCTGGTCGACGAACTGCTGGGTCAGGGCTATGACTTCCGCACCTATCCCAGTGCCACGCTCGAGAACCCGCCCTTCAGCAGACTGCTGTTCCAGCATGTGCCCAACCTGCGCGTAGAAACGCCCGGACAGTCGAGCTACGAGCGCGACCTGAAGATCAAGGACGACCTGATTGCCGACCTGCCAAAGCTGAAGGAAGGAGGGAGACCATTCTTCGTGTTTATCTTCTTCGACCTGCTCCATGCCTACAGTCTGCCTAAGGAGCTGCTGAACAGGTTCCAGCCGTCGTGGGAGTATGGCGACTTTGCCGCACTGCACAACGAGATGGACCCGACGCCCTTCTGGAACCTCTACCGCAACTCGGCCTACCAGACCGACCGCATGGTGGGCGAGGTGATCACGGCGCTGAAGGAGCAGGGACTCTACGACGAGTCGCTCGTGATGATTACCGGCGACCATGCACAGGAGTACAACGAGAACCATAAGAACTACTGGGGACATAACTCGAACTTCACGCAGTACCAGATAGGCGTACCGCTCATCGTCCATCAGCCCTCCTCCCTACACCAGTTACCCGCCACCTTCACTCATCGCACCACCCACTATGATTTCGTGCCGACGCTGATGCACGACTACTTGGGCGTGACAAACGACCCCGACGACTACTCGGCAGGACGGCTGCTCAGCGACACCACGCCGCGGCTGTGGCACTTCGTGGGCAACGAGCTGCGCTACGCCTTCATCGTCGAAGGCGACACCATCCTCACGAAAGAAGGCGCCGGCTACATCGACGTAACCGACGCCCATCTGAATCCGGTGGAGAACTACCAGGTGAAGCCGCGCGAGTTCGACGCGGCCATCCGGAGGCTGAATAGGTTTTTTAAGTAATGAGGAGTGGAGGGGACAGGGGAGGTCATAACCATCATCCCATCAGCAGATCGTTCTGCTGCAGGGGATCAAAGACCTCGGCACCGACGCACTTTAGGTTCTTCTGTAGCTGGGCGGTAGAGCTGGCACCGACGAGCACCGACGTGACACCACGCTGGGCCAGGATCCATGCCAAGGCCATCTCGGCGAGGGTTTCTCCACGCTGGCGGGCGGTCTCGTTGTAGCTGCGCAGCTTCTGGAGCAGCTCGTCGGTGAGCATCTCCTGGCGGAGGAACTTACCCTTCGACATGCGCGAGTCCTCGGGGATGCCGTTGAGGTAGCGGTCGGTAAGCAGGCCCTGGGCCAAGGGCGAGAAGGAGATGAAGCCCACGCCCTCGTCGTAGCAGAGGTCAAGTATGCCCGACTCCTGCGGCTCACGGTCGAGGAGGTTCAGCCGGCCTTGGTAGATGAGACAGGGCACATCGCGCTCCTTCAGGTACTTAAAGGCGAAGCGGGTAGCTTCGAGCGGCCAGCGCGAGATGCCCACGTAAAGGGCTTTTCCGCTACGCACGATGTCGACGAGTGCCTGGAGCGTCTCCTCAAGGGGCGTCTCAGGGTCGTAGCGGTGGCTGTAGAAGAGGTCGACATAGTCTAAGTGCATGCGCTGTAGCGACTGGTGGAGCGAGGCCATGAGGTACTTGCGCGAACCCCAGTTGCCGTAGGGACCGGGCCACATGTCGTAGCCTGCCTTCGTCGAGATGAACAGCTCGTCGCGGTAGGGACGGAAGTCATCGTCTATCAGTCGGCCCAATGTCTCCTCGGCCGAGCCGTAAGGGGGACCATAGTTGTTGGCCAGGTCGAAATGGGTCACGCCATGGTCGAAGGCGTAACGGGTAATCTCGCGTGAACGTTCGTAAGAGTCCACGCCTCCGAAGTTATGCCAGAAACCTAAGCTAACACGCGGCAGCAGCACGCCCGAGCGTCCGCAACGCTCGAATTTCATTCCCCCGTCGTAGCGCAGGGGGTCAGCAAAATAATTCTCCATCGTTTTCAGTAGTTTGGAATTTCACGGACAAAGGTAGTGATTTTAGCCGAAACGACAAAGCATTATTGAGGAAATTCATCAGATATGAGTCCACTTTAAAAAGTCAATATAGTCTTCGAACTATCGCGCCAGCCACTCCCCTCCCCTCAAGGGGAGGGGAGCGGCTACGCATTGATTTTTACTCAAATTTCGGCATGTTTGGACTTTTTCAAGCGGACTCAGATATAAAACTCGGAGGGATCGATGAGACCCGCACGGAGCGCATATTTCACCGCTTCGTGGGCCGTGTTGATACCCAGCTTGCGGAAGATATTCTTGCGATGGGTGGTGATGGTGTGGATACTGGAGAAGCGCTCGGCGGCAATCTCTTTCGTGGTCTTGCCCTGGGCGATGGCCTTTACAATCTCCATCTCGGTAGTGGTCAGGATGCTGGTCGACTCCTCTTCCTGCTGCTGGGTGATGATGGTCTCGAGGGCACGCTGGCTGAGGTAGCGCGTGTGGCGCTCGACGGCATTGAGGGCTTCGCGCACCTCGCTCAGGGGACCATCCTTGAACACCACGCTGAACTGATGGGAAGAATAGACCACGCGACGGATGAACTGAGGCGTGAGCTCGTCGCTGATGAGCACCCAGTCGGAGAGGCTGAAGCGCTCGGCAATGATGATAAGCTGGTCCTCGTCGGCAAAGTCGAACAGCGTATAGTCGAGCAGCACCACAGCGCTCTCGTGCTCCTTGAGCAGGGCTACGAGTCCGGATCGGTCGAAGGCATGATATACGACGCTCTCTGAATCTTTCTGTAGAAGACTCTCCAACGCCAAGCGCGTCAGTTCTTGGTTGTCGGCTAAGATGTAATTTCTCATCGTGGGTGCAAAGGTACAACTATTTTTTTATACGACAACGAATTAAACGAATCAATGAGCGTGCGCAGCCAATTATTCGTGTAAGTAATCGTATAAAAATAAGTGGGTATGATTTTAACTAAACACGAAGAAACGAAGAAAGGAAGATGATTTCACGAGAACGAAAAACTTCGTATCTTCGTATCTTCGTGTTCCATTAATTATTTATACCAAGTTATTTTTTTGTCATCACTAATTCGTTGTTAATAAAAAGCGTTATCAAATCTTGTCGAGTGCCTGGGCAAGGTCTTCGATGATGTCGTCGATGTGCTCAGTACCGATAGAGAGGCGCACGGTGGCAGGGGTGATGTGCTGCTCGGCCAGCTCCTCCTCGCTCAGCTGTGAGTGGGTGGTGGTGTAGGGATGAATCACCAGGCTCTTCACGTCGGCCACGTTAGCCAGCAGCGAGAAGATCTGCAGGGCGTCGATGAAACGCCAGGCCTCTTCCTGACCGCCCTTTACCTCGAAGGTGAAGATAGAACCGCCTCCGTTGGGGAAATATTTCTGATAGAGCTTATGGTCGTGGTGATTTTCGAGTGCGGGATGATGGACGGCAGCCACCTTCGGATGCTTGCTCAGGAAGTCGACCACCTTCAGAGCGTTCTCCACATGACGCTCCACACGCAGACTCAAGGTCTCGACACCCTGCAACAGAATGAAGGCGTTAAAGGGCGAGATGGCAGCACCGGTATCGCGCAGGATGACGGCACGGATGCGGGTGACGTAAGCCGCAGCGCCTACAGCGTCGGCAAAGACGATGCCATGATACGAGGGATCGGGCTTGCTGAGTGTGGGGAATTTGTCGTTCTGCTTCCAGTCGAACTTACCGCCGTCGACGATGACACCACCGAGGCTTGTGCCGTGGCCACCGAGGAATTTGGTGGCTGAATGGACCACGATGTCGGCACCGTGCTCCAAGGGACGGATGAGATAGGGCGTGCCGAAGGTGTTGTCGACGATGAAGGGGATGCCGTGCTTATGGGCCACAGCTGCCACGCCTTCGATGTCAAGCACGTCGGAGTTGGGATTGCCGAAGGTCTCGGCATACACTACTTTTGTGTTAGGCTGGATGGCAGCATCGAGGGCCTCGAGGTCGTTGACGTTCAGAATGGTATTCGAGATGCCCTGCGTCGAGAGCGTGTGGGTAATGAGGTTGTAGGAACCACCATAGAGGTTGTCGGCAGCCACGATATGGTCGCCATTCTGCACGATGTTCTGCAGGGCGTAGGTGATAGCAGCGGCACCAGAGGCCACAGCCAGACCGGCTACACCACCCTCGAGGGCAGCGACGCGATCTTCGAACACACCCTGGGTAGAGTTGGTCAGACGACCATAGATATTGCCTGCATCGCGAAGGCCGAAACGGTCGGCAGCGTGCTGTGAGTTACGGAACACGTAGGAAGTGGTCTGATAGATGGGCACCGCACGGGCGTCGGTTGCGGGGTCAGCCTGTTCTTGGCCTACATGGAGTTGCAAAGTCTCAAAACGATAATTCTTCTTACTCATAATCTTATCCTTTCTTTTATTTTTATTTGGTTATTTGGTTATCATGTCTTTTGGTCTAATTCTCTAAACGACTGATTGACGCTGCAAAGGTACAACGTTTGGAAAAATCCACCAAATTCTTGCTAATAATTAGAAGATATTTGTAATTTTCAACTGTGTATAAGAATTTTGTTCTTCCAACGTTCGTTTTTTCCTCCTCTAACAGAATATTATTCCAAAAACGCACCGTTTTTGCAAAAAAACGCACAAAACCTGATGCTGTTTTGCCTTATTATTCGTATCTTTGCCCACGAATTCGAGATAGACGTAGAATCAACGTACAATACTATATATAAGGTATGGCAAAGATTGTTTTAGTGACAGGTGCCAACAAGGGCATCGGATTCGGAATCGCCAAGCACCTCGGAAAGAGTGGTTGGCAGGTAATCATCGGTGCACGCGACGAAGAGCGTGCCGAGAAGGCTATCAGTGAGCTGAAGGCCGACGGTGTCGACGTGCTGGGATGGGTAAACATCGAACTGCGCGAGTTGGCCCACACAGAAAGTACAGAAAAGATTGTCAAGGAGATAGGCGTGAAGTACCCAGGGCTGTCGCTCTTGGTGAACAATGCCGGCATCCCGGGCGACATGAGCGTAGACAGCGAACACACAGCGCTCAGCGATATACGCGAGACGCTCGACGTCAACTTCGTCGGCACCTTCGTCCTCACCAAGGCCCTGCTGCCCCTGCTCGCCCAGAACCAGGGCCGCATCGTCAACGTCACCGTGCCGTCGGAGATTAGTCCTTACTGGCATCCATTGGCCTACGTAGCCAGCAAGGCGGCTCAGAACGCCATGATGGGCGTGATGGCTATCGAGTTCCAGCAGGCAGGTACACCGATTGAGATCTTCTCCGTACACCCAGGACCCACCACCACCGACCTCAACGGCAACATGGCCCTGCCCGGCTTCCACGACATCGAGACGGTAGGACAGAAGATGGCCGAGCTCATCAACGACGGACAGAGCCATCAGGGCGAGTTCATCGAGCTCTATCCCATCGTCAAAGAAGACTAAGTAATCGTATAAGAATAAGTGGGTATGATTTTAACTAAACACGAAGAAACGAAGAAAGGAAGATGATTTCACGAGAACGAAAAACTTCGTATCTTCGTATCTTCGTGTTCCATTAATTATTTGTACCAAGTTATTTTTTGTCATCAATAAACGAATAAAGTATTGTCCCTTCACTCCCCCCAAAAAAGATGGACCAATTAGACGAGACCGACCTGCTGATACTGAAGACCCTGCAGAAAAATGCAAAGCTCACCACGAAGGAGCTGGCCGACGCTGTGCACCTCACCCCCACGCCCGTCTTCGAACGTCAAAAGCGACTTGAGAAGAAAGGATATATCAAGAAGTATGTAGCCATCCTTGACCCAGAGAAACTGAACCAAGGACTGCTGGTGTTCTGCAAGGTGAAGCTGAAGCAGATCAACCACGAGATTGCCGATGCCTTTGTGCGCCGCATCCAGCGCATCCCCGAGGTCACCGAGTGCTACAACACCTCCGGCTCATACGACTATCTCTTAAAGGTACGCGCGTCAGACATGAAACAGTACCAGGAGTTTGTGCTCAACAAGCTCGGTGAGATAGAGAGCCTTGCCTCTATCGAGAGCACCTTCGTCATGAGCGAAGTGAAACAGAACTACGGTATCAACCTCATGCATTATCAATGATGAAGATAGGATTTGACGCAAAACGCATCGTAAGAAACGGTACGGGATTAGGAGCCTATGGACGCACACTGCTGAACGACATGGCACGTCTGAAGGACGACGACATGGAACTGCTGCTCTACGCACCTGACGAGGGACGCGACGACCTGCGCCGTCAGATGCAGGTGGGGACAAACATGCACTTCGTCTATCCTCAATCCTCAATCCTCCCCAAGTCCTACTGGCGCACGCATGGCATCGTACGTGACCTGCAGCGCGACGGCGCAGAGCTGTTCCACGGACTCTCGGGCGAGCTGCCGTTAGGACTGCGCCGTGCAGGTATTCCGGGCGTGGTGACCATCCACGACCTGATTTTCCTGCGCCATCCGGAGTATTACCACTGGATCGACACGAAGATCTACGCATGGAAGTTCCGCGCCACCTGTCGCGAAGCTACCCGCATCATCGCCATCAGCGAATGTACCAAGCGCGACATCATGGAGCTGGGCGGTGTACCTGCCGACCGAATCGAGGTAATCTATCAGAGCTGTCAGCCGCGCTTTGGCCAGCGACTGACTGACGACGACGCTGCCGAGGTGAGCCACCGTCTGGGGCTTCCCTCACGCTATGTGCTCAGCGTGGGTTCCATCGAGCAGCGTAAGAACCTGCTGCTGGCCGTAAAGGCGCTGCCGATGCTGCCTGACGATGTACATTTAGTGGCTGTGGGCAAGCATACACCCTATACCGACGAGGTGGCCGACTATGCCCGTCGGCATCAGCTGGACCACCGGCTGCACCTGCTCCACGGCATCAGCGACCACGACCTGCAGGCCATCTACCAGCAGGCCCGGGTGTTCGTCTATCCTTCGCGCTACGAGGGCTTCGGCATCCCCATTATCGAGGCGGTGTTCAGTCGTCTGCCCGTCGTGGCCTGCTCTGGTTCCTGTCTCGAGGAGGCCGGCGGCCCCGACAACCTCTACGTGGGTCCCGACGATGCCGAAGCCATGGCCCACGCCATCGCTGAGCTGCTACCAGAAAGCAAAGGCCGCGACGAACGCATCCGTCGCAGCCTCAACTATGTGGAACGCTTCCGTGGTAGCGACGTGGCCTCGCAGGTCGTCGACCTCTACCGTTCTTTACTTTATTAGAGTGGAAGGAGTTCAGGAGTTCAGGAGTGAAGGAGTTCACCTAAGCACCTCCTCCAGCAAATCCTTGTGCCGGCCTGGCAGCACGATGTGGTGGTTGCCTATCGGGTTGTTCAGGAAATAGGCCGTTTGCGACGGGTCGTCGAGCTCTATGAACTGCTGCGTACGGCACAGGTCGGGCTCGGCCTGGTTATAGAGCAGCCTGCCCTCGGCCGCGAACCAGCGCGACAGGTCGCCTGCCACCTTGAACAGCGTCACTGGTCCCTCCTTCATATAACCGCGGATGGCCACGCCAATGCCCGACTCGAAATGAGTGTCGAGCTCGTAGCGCTCCACCATGTCGAGCGGGATGGTGCAGTGGGCCATGAGGATACGCCCCGAGACGGGGTCGATGGTGGCGGGGTTCGACTGGAAGCCAGACACGCCCAGAGCCGAGCGTCCAATCATCATCGACAGCATCGCAGGCACGTCGCCCTCGCAGCCAGCCACATAGCCCTCGGCATTCAGCCGTGCCAGCGCCACACAGCCCGTGTTGTGCACCTTGCTGAGCAGGTCGAAGCAGCGCAGCGTGAAGCCCTGCAGATTATGTTTCTGCACCAGCTTCTTCAGGGCTACATAGATTCTCAAGGCTCCCGGCAGCGACCTCTTCACCTCCTCAGAGGCCTGTATCTCTGGTGCCGCACCTGTCTCCGTCATGGCAATCGTATCGATCAGCTCCTGCATACTGATGTCAGTCAGCTCTATGCCGAGCCGCTCCCTGAGCACCTCGCGGTCGGCATGGCTCGAGATCAGCCAGTCCGACGGCTCGCCTATCACGCCCAGCCGACAGCCACGCAAGTCCATGCGAGTCTTTCCTGCCCTGCGCAGCAGTTCTATGCGGCTGGCCACATACTCGCGGCTACCGTGGATAATCTCGCCCTCCAAGCCGTTCTGCCTGAGGTACGACAGAATCTCCATCGAGGCAGCCAGCGAGTTGCTCTTGCCCGAGGTGAGCAGACGGAACGGCCTGCCGCTCTTCGCCTTCAGCTCAGGCAGCAGACGGCGGAAGATGCCCTCCGTGCCACCCGTGCGTACATAGATAAGGTCCAGCGCATGACTGCCGTAGTCCGTATAGTCGCTGCCCCTCATGTCGTGTTCCAACCCCAGGTTCCCCAGGAACTCCCGGGTCGCGGCTGCCACCACCTGTGGGTCGTGCAGCTCGCTTGTCAGTGTATAAATAGCTGTGTCCATAGCAAGAAAATTGATTGATGGCGCAAAATTAATAAATACTGTCCACATACGCAACAGGGATCAGCCTTATTTTTTCATCGCACACCCAATGCGGGTGAAAGTTGCATGCTACTGACAACTTCCACCCGCATTCCAAGTATGCAAAAGAGAAGTGAATTTTATGTTCACTACTTCTTTCTTTTGTGGTTCACATGTTTCTGAATCTTATTGCCGTCGGTGACGATATAGATGCCATTACTGGTCATAGACGATTTTTCCACCCGTCGGCCTTGCAGGTCATAGACAGCGGCATCGCCTATCTTCCATCGTCCGTTCTCCATCTCAGCAATGCCCGTCACTACACCGGAGTGCAGTTCGTATGGCTGCTGTATGTTGCCGAGGATGTCGGTGCGGAACGGCTCACTCTCCTCCACGCCCATAACTTCACCGCATTCACGGTTCAGTGCCATGAAGCTGATGCGTTCGCCACCCATGCCATAAACGTTTATCATCAGATGTCCGCCGACAGTCTGCGACAGTCCGCGACATTCCTCACCGCAGAATGCGCCAACGAGCCACTTGTTGGCATCCATTGCCTCGCCATCCTGCACAAGTTCGGCCACGAGTCCCATCACGTTCGGATACTTGCGCTTGTCAACTGTCCAGTCCTCGGGTATTACTGCTTGGCCGTTGTCTATCGACCGCTCCACATTAGCCCTGCGGCTGCTGGTCTGTGACGTGGCATTGAGGAACAGGCTTTTGTCAGAGACAGAACGGTACATGTAGCCTAAGCCCGGCTCCATCTGTATGAGTGTTCCCGTCCATTGGCTATTGGTGAAGGTTGCCATGCCGTCTTGTCCCACAATGAAGTCGCCCTCTTCGGCATCCGTCTTCTGAAGGGCCTCAGCAGGTGTCATCGTATTGGCCACAGGGTAGCCTATCCAGTTCCAGCCCTCGTAGAGCGGCATCGAACGGAATGCCGCGTTGAACAGCTTTCCACTGAGTTGCACCTCGTCGGCCTCGGCCATCTGCACCTTGTACAGTTCCGTGGGCAGCAACTCGTCCAATCCACCCGTCCATCCGAAACGACTGTCTTTGAACAGCTCGTCGGTCTGGCTTACTATGCGCTGTGCCTTCGGCTTCAACGCCTCTGCGCTCAACACTTCCTGCTGGTTGTGCGAAATCCAGTTCCAGCCCTGTGCCAGTTGCAGCTTCGTATTGGTGTCCACCTGCGGGGCAAACACCTCGAAGCTGAACTCGCGGGCGGCCTCCTTCTGCTCCACGTTGCCCGCCGAGTCGGTCACCACGACATAGAAGCCGTGGTCGATGCCCTCATACACCTTCACGCTCGCCGTGGTGTCGGCAGGAACGTTCTCGGCCCCGAGGAACCAGGCACCGCTGCCATACTGCACATACACATTGTAACGCCAAGGCCCACTCAGCTCGTCCGTTGCCTCAATGCTCACCGTTGCCGTAGAGTCGTTCAGCATCTGCACGTCGCTGACGTGGCTCTCCGGGGCGATACAATCAATGATGTTCGTCCATGTGGGCGTAAGAATCGGCTCATTGATGTCAAACACGATGCTGGCACGGTTTGGAATCTCCGTTCCCTCTGCCATCTTCTGTTTCAGTTTGATGTCATACGACACCTCGCCGATGCCCTGTCCGTTAGTGTTGACAGGTAAGAAACCGTCCATCGGGTCATTGGTTGGCTCCATCGTCATTGGGTCTATCGAAGTGAACAGCCAGGTCATGATACCCTTATTGGCATCATACTTTCCTTCCACCTCAACCAGACCATTAATCTCCGGACGCATATCTATCGTCCTGACAAAGTTCTGCTCGCCATCGAGATATTCCGACTTCTCGCCAATCTTGATGCCAGTGGGTGCATAGCTGCTTAGGTCGAACAATTTGCTGTCGAGCGTGTCGCGTATCTCCACAACCATTGCCGAGCGAGTGGCAAACGCCGTGTCATTCTCAAACTCTATACGGTAGCTCACTTTCTCCACCTCGTTGGTCATGAACTTGCTACCCGACTCGGCCAGATAGCCGTAGATTTCGTTCGGGTCGTGTGACTTTCCACCCTGTGCGCCACCACCGCCAGGAGGAGGTGGAGGACAGCCAGGAATCTTTGATGTAAAGGCAATGGCACAATCAGCCATATCAACACCAAGACCAAAGGCCATGCTCATGCCACCAGCCCCCTTACCTATGGCATCAAGAATTGCTTGAATCTTTTTCCATGGAAGTGGAAGTTTTGAAATACATGATGTTAACATTCCTGTAGTTGATGTTCCCTCAAGAGCTGCATGAACTTTATCCCAAAAATTCTTTTCTACAGAATCGTCATCACACATGACAGTTCCTGCGGTTGAAATAATCTTGCTAGCGGCACCAGCAATACAGTCAGCCGCTGCAGCAGCCATCTGTGTAGTCAGATCTGGCGAATATTGCAAAATTTCATTTGCAATACTTGTTCCATCGGCAACTAAATTTGCAACACATTCCACTCTATTTCTTATGCAGCAGTATTTGTCTTTCATGCTGGGTGCTCTGAATCTTGCTCTTGCACCTCTTGACTCGTTCGTCTCACGAACAGATTCATACGCAGGCCAATCCTCGGGAACAGTGAAATAAGCGTATGCGTCAACTTCCCTTAACGATAAGGTCAGGCGTAACGTTTTCGTTTCGTATGGCGCAATATTAGTAAAGAAATAGTTGCTCCTTACAAAGACACTGTCACCTGGATGGTCTTCGTCCTCTGCCCAGAACTTCAGAAAATGATGGTCGTCTCCCGCTGCTTCAGAATATGCTTTCAGCTGTGCAGCCTCTTCAGCTGTGATAGAGTCAGAAACAACACCATCGAACAGACCTGCCAAATCCAATCCATCATACTCAATATGGTAGATTCCGTCAAGTCTCTTGCTCTTCAGCCACGTATAGATAGGCACTGCATACGCCGTCATATTACCGTTGTTGGTAATCTTGCACGTATAGGTCACCACATGGCCGAATGAGCGCGGGAACGTCACCTCCGTTGCCAGCTCTATTGGTTGGGCCTCCTCTACGGTGATAGCATCATAGACATACTTCTTGCCTTCCGTGAAGTGGAACAGAGCCGTATATTTGCCCAGTTCCGTATCGGTGAAGTCGGCAGTGACGCTCGTCGTTCCATCGCTCTCATGGCCGATGCTGAACGAGTGGATGCTGTCGTTGGCTGCACTGATGAAATCCACGGCGTATAGGTCTTTGAAGCCGTTGCCCTTGAACGTAATCGTAGAGCAGCCACCGTTTCCTACTGTTGCCACGTCGTAGCTCACCACATCGTATTTAGCCAGATGCGTAAAATCAAGCGAGATATTGGGCTTTGAGCCAGTCACGTCATGTAATGCCACATAATACGTGCCATCCATCCATGTGTGACAACCGCCATATTTAACCGCCGTGCTGCCCTGAGCCGAATAGACTTCCTCGCCCTCTGGGCTGAACACCTGTAGAGTAGCCGCCTGGTCGGTTCGGAATGCCACAGTGTCGCCCTCCTCGGCATAGAACATGAACCAGCGGATGCTGTTTTCCACAGGACTATCCACAGTCTTTCGTTCTCCATTGACAAGGGCATCCACCTCTGTTATTTCCTGCTTCACGCTATAGTCTACAAACTGTTTGTCGCCATCGGTGAAGTAGTTCTGCGCATCATAGAAGCGTACATGCAAAGTGTTCTTGGCGTAGATGGTAGGTACGTCGTTGGTCACTTCAAAGTGGAATTGCGATGATTGTATTGGCTCTTTCTGCATGGGTAGCAGAGCGATGAGCGTGTAGGGATTTGCGGCGGCATCGAGTTCTACGGTCTGCATGGCCTGACTATTCATGTTCAGCCAGTACTGGTACTTCGTCACGCGGTTATGCCCGTCTGCCAGAACTTTGTCGAAGTTCTTCATGAATAGCCGTGTCACGGGAGCCGTTACCCTGCCCTGACTGTCTATGAGTTGATAGTTCAGCGTGTGCAAGCCAGTGGATAGTGTCGACACGTCAAGAGTCTGCGTGCCGCCAGCAACACTTGTAGTAGCCACCGTAGCGGCATTGTCATCGAACCAGTAACGTAATGATTTAGCTGTCGTATATGACGAAGCATCCATCTTCAAAAATACTGACGAGGCAGGTGCGCCCAACGTGCCATTACTATTGGCTATTTGGTAATGTACCGTGTGCAGGCCCTCTATTAGCTTAGAGGCATCAAGCAGTTGTACGCCGTTGGTTATCTCTGTTTTCGTGGCATTTTGTTCATCGTCAAACCAATAGAGCAAGTTTTTGGCCACGGTGGTTCCAGTATCGGCACTCACCCGCAGAAAGAGGGTGGACATGGCGGGTGTCATCTGTCCGTTGTTGCACAGAACTTGATAGTGTAGTGTGTGTAGACCATCAATTAGAGCAGAGGCATCTACCAACTGAGCACCTTCGCCAATGTCAGTATGTCGCATGGTCGTTTCATCGTCAAACCAATACATCAGTTTCTTTGCTTTTACGGTTTCAGAGCCAATACTGCTGCCTATGCAGATAAAGAACCCAGAACCAACGTATGCTGCAACACCACTCTCGTCAATAAGTTGGTAATGCAGGGTATGTAAGCCCGCCGTCAGTTCTTTGACATCTAGTGTATATGTACCCGTGGTAACAGCGGCAGTCTGCACCGTGCTGTTATCATCATCAAACCAATAGCGCATTGACTTCACCGAAAGGCTCGTGCTGTGCGCCACTTTCAGGAAGAGACCGCTACCCACGTATGCTACTCCGCCCTCGTTGTCAATGACCTGATAGTGCAACGTGTGCAGTCCCTCCATCAGTCCAGACACATCAATCATCGTTTTGCCCGAAAACTGACTGGCGATCTGCACTGTGGCCGCATCGTCATTGAACCAGTAGCGCAAAGCCTTGGCAGTTGTAGGCTGTGGCAATCCGCTTAGGTCTATGTCGGCAAGGTCGGTGATAGTCTGCCCTCGTGCAGCAAGACATGAAAGCAGTATAACCAATAATAATATATGTCTTCGCATAAGTATAATTGAGTTTTAGGAGATCACGCTATTATTCTGCTGCGCTTACTTCTATCTCTACACTCAGTTTTCCGTCAGCAGTGGTCTTGCTGGCTACGTTCATCTTCGTAATCTGAGGATAGCTGGGTGTGGTGTCGTATGGAAGAGCGCCGCCGTGCATACCAACCTCGGTGCCATCTGTGCCGAGATACTTTGTCTTCGCAGCATCTGTCAGTTCAAAAGTCTGATTATCGCTATATGACCCCGTGAAGCTTTTGAACATTTCTCCGTAAGTGGAAAATGAACAATTTGATATGTTTACTAAGTTATCAAAAATAATGTTATTCTCTATAGACACACAGTTTGATGCCATTGATGTACTCGGTAAGCAATAATTATTACAAGATATGATACAATTCACAAATTGTGAACTCTTTATATAATCAGCATAATTACCATAAATGACACAATTAATAAAATCTGCTGCTGATGTTGTCTCAGACGTATTTGAAAAACTACTCACATAGCTGTTTATAAACTGTACAGTGCTTGCGCCTCTTAGAGTGAAGTAATTAGTAATTTTACAGTTGGCAAACACTATATTCTTGATAATTGAATTATATGTACACAAAAAGGAGGAGAACGCGCTTTTTACGAAATAGGGGCTATTAAACGAACCCTCCATTGAGATTGACCCATTGCAGCGTATTCCCTCCATTGAAAGACGGTTTGCATCATCGGTAGCAACATTGATCCTGAAGTTACCATTGATATAGGTAGGAGAGGCATCGTCAATACCAGTACCACGCATGATGATGCCCTTCGTAATGTCTACAGCTTGGAAAGCACCGCCTGAAAGGTTAATCACGTCGCCGCTTGCTGCAGCGTTCATTGCATCGCGCAAGGCGTAGATGCCATAAAACATCGAGATGTCTTCACCATGACTCAGTGTGGCGACTAAGGTATTCTGTGCAAAACTTGCTGTAGCAGCTATCGTGGCGGCTACGAGTGAAAGGAATAACTTCTTCATAATCTTACATTTTTATTTGGTTAATACTAATCTTCTCGTTTTAGGATTAACCCGCGCCCACTCCATAAGACGCATAAAGCGCAGGCCTCTCACACAACTCTCGGACAGGTCTGCTACAACCTCTACACATATTATGGATTAGCCTGCGCTTAGACACGCAAGCTCCATTCATGTGTAGGTTGCCCTTTGTTCTCTTCAGTGTAGCAGTTCGTCCGAGAAAATTGAGCAAATAAAAATGTGTGTGCACCGAGATGCACGGGGACAAAGTTACGAAAAAAATCCGAACCGCCAAGCGATTCGGAGATTTTTTTGAATTTATTTTATTAGGTGCGTTTTCCTACCTGTCAATCAGTTAGAGTAAACACCCTGTCTCGAACTAATCAAAATACAGGTTCTGCAACATGGTGCGCATCCATTATTTCTTGGATAATTTTCAGTGTGGATGGTTTACCGATGGAATAGTGCTCATCGGAATAATCGGCCACGAGGTTCGACAGCAACTCCAACTCAATGCTATTTGGATCTGTACGAGGTGTCTCGTCTGTTACTAAAGGAAGTAACTGCTCCACACGGGCCACGGCCCATTCATATTGTTGTTCGTTTGTTATTTTTGTCATAGCTTTTGTCCTTTTTTATTATATTGTTAAACAATTTATCTTGTCATATTCCTTGTGTGTTCCTACGAAACGTATATAAACAAATCCAATTGTGAATTTTATTACAGCAACAATACGGTAGGCATTTCCTTTAACATCAAAGACATAGCGCTGGTTACCTATACCATCTACACTATTAAAAGTCTGCTTCACATCAGCATAGCATGTCCAGTGGCTGCTCTTTACAATATCTGCCCAAATTTGGAGCGGAAGAAGTGCATCCGGATGAACCTCGGCAAACTCTTTCAGTGTCTTTTCTGTAAAAATCCTCATACTGTGACTTATGTTCATTTATACAATCCACTTGCTTTTCTGAATCGCGAATCTATCATCGATTGAGCAAATAAAAATGTATGTGCATTTTAATGCACGGGTACAAAATTACGAAAAAAATCCGAACCGCCAAGCGATTCGGAGAATTTTTTGAAAAAAAGGGGACTTCGATTATAGGACTTCGATTGTATAATAAGGTGTGTTCGTTTAAAACACGCAGGCCCATCCGAATTTCTTCACAATAACATTCAGCAGATTTCGTTCTTTAACGGGAATGGTGATGGTCACGTCCTCCCGTTCTCTTTCAGAAGAAGCGAATGAAATCTGTTCCATTGTCTTCTCAAGATTCACGGTGTCGTAAAGACTCCTAAGTTCCTCTGCAATCTCAGCAGGCGGATTACCCGCCAGCCCGGCGATTGAGCAAATAAAAATGTGTGTGCACCGAGATGCACGGGGACAAAGTTACGAAAAATATAGAAATCAACAAAGAAAACGAAGGGAAAATTTGGAAGTGATGAAAAAAATGCCTATCGTTTGCAACGAAAAAGTGGGTGTACCAAAATACACCCACCGCTCTCTTTGTCGTCAAACAAATAAATAACATGTTACATTATAACAATGTTAAAGAAGAGAGTTTTCGTCCTAAGTCATGTATCGCTTCTTCCAGTTGCATCACTTCTGACTTATTAAACCTTGCTTCTTTGCCATTGACCCTACTTCCGTTCAACCTTTGTGTCAGCCATGACTGTGACTTTCCGAAATAGTGTTTGGCTATGTAGGCAAATGAGATTGCTTTATCCAATTCGCCTATCTTTTCTCGGATGCGATCTGCTTTCAGTTCTTCTATGTCTTCATCAATTTTTTTGAGAATTGTATCGAAGTCCGAAATAACTGTGTCGCTATATCGTTGCTTTTCTTCCTCTGACAATTCGACTTGATTGTGTTGGCGGATAATGTCATTTATTTCATCATCCGTATTTGCTTTACTTAGGTCTACCATCATTTGCTTGAACCTCGGCTCTGTCATGTAATCAATAATGTTGTGCATAATTATTTTATTTTATTGAGTCTCTTTGAGGCTCCAAGTTAAACTTTGTTTTCAAAATCTTCATCATCCAGATAATCAAATAGCCATTTCTGTATTTCTCGTTTTCTGTCTAAAAGTTTGTCTATTAGCGGTATTTTTCTCCATTCTGGAATGTCTTTGTCTTCACTGATTGCCTTGATAACTCTGTTCAAGTTTCGGTAAGCTGTCTTTACTTCTTCTTTTGTTGGCATGCTCTTTCTTTTGTTAAACATGTATTTATCTGTTTGACACTGCAAATATAATAATTTTTTCTTTATTAGAGAAATAATTAATTAGTTATTTTATGGTGTTTTAATTAATTAACAACACAGTCAAAAAAAAGCCCCGGCCTGCTGATGTGCAAGCCAGGGCTTCTTGGAATAGATAACATCTATAGGAGTCGGTATTCACGATTGGTATGCGACTACTGCATCAGTGCGCCATAGACCTCGGTGCCTCCGAGCACGCCCAGCAGGGCGGTGGCGATGGCTACGACTACGCGCAGCAACAATGCCCATACGCTGTTCTCCTTACTACTTTTCTTACTCATGGTTCATCACGGTTTAGATGTTCAGGTTACTGTTTGTTTGCCGTCGGATTAATCGCCGTTGTCCTCACCGTCGGGCTCTTCGTCAGGAGTGGTCTTAATCTTGGCGCTGGGCTCCTCGACGACCTGCACTCCCTCGGTCATAGTCTTGACGCGGCGTCCCTTCTCGCTGGCCTTGGTCTCAGGCTGGAAGATGACGTGTACGTCCTTCACGTTGTCCCTGGCGTTGAACTTGTCGGCATCGGCCTCGCCCTTGGTAGAGATTCCAAGCTTGAAACAACCCAGATAAGGAATGCGCACGCGCTTCGAGTCCTTGACCAAGTCGGCAATGGTGGGTCCGAGTTCCGAGAGCACGGCGAGGATGTCGGCACGCTTCACGGTGCAGTTGTCCTGCATGCGATTGGCGATCTCTTCGATTTCCACGGTCTCGGTGATGATGGCACGGCCGTAATACTTGCCGAATCCGCTACTGTGCTGATTGTTGTTCTTGTACTTACGATAAAAAAGCTTACCCATAATGTTTTGTGTGTTTTAAATGGTTTGATGATTAAGTGAATTGTTCTCATGGTGTCTTTCGCGATTGACAATGCAAAGGTACAACTTTTTCTCCCGATTGTCAATAGTGGTCGGGGCGAGAGCGGGGGCGAGGAAGCTTTGGGGAAGAAGTTAGGAGGAGTTAGGGGAAGTTAGGGGGAGTTAGGAGAAGTTAGGAGGAGTTAGGGGAAATTAACTCCCTCTAACTCCTCCTAACTTCCTAAATAAGGCCTTCGGCCTCATTATTATATTACGTGCATGACACCCATGAAGTAGAGAAGGGTGTAACCGAGGAGCATGCTCAGGATACCTACTATGAGTCCGATCTTCGCCATGTGGTTCTGGTTGACGAGGTTGGTGGCGTAGGCCAGTGCGTTCGGTGGTGTGGAGATGGGCAGCACCATGGCGCTGCTGGAGGCGATGGCCACGCCGATGAGCACGGTGGGCGTGCCGCCGATGGCATCGAGCTTGTCGCCCATGGCAGCGCAGACCACGGCGAGGATGGGCATGAGCAGTGCTGCGGTAGCCGAGTTCGAGATGAAGTTCGACAGTCCGTAGCAAAGCAGGCCCGAGAGCACGAGGATGAGCAGCGGCGAGAAGTTGCCGAAGGGTATGTTCTGGACCACCAGCTCGGCCAGTCCCGAGGCGTTGAGTCCGTAGCCCAGGGCGAAGCCGCCGGCCACCATCCAGATGACGCTCCAGTTGATTTCCTCCAGATCCTGACGGTTAATGACGCCGGTAAGGGCGAAGACCACGAAGGGTATGAGTGCCACGGTGTAGGAATTGATGCCGGTGACGGTGTCGAGCAGCCAGAGCAGTACGGTGACGATGAACGTGATGATGACGATCTTCGAGTGGGCGTTCTTCTTCATCGTGCTCTCAATTTTCAGCTCGATGGTCTTCTGCGAGAAGGGGAACAGCTTCAGCAGCAGACCCCAGCTGATGAACAGCAGCACGACGACTAACGGCAGCATGAACATCATCCACTGTCCGAAACCCAGTCCGAGGTTCAGTCCCTCGGGGTCGTTCAGGTATTTCATGGCGATGGTGTTAGGCGGTGTGCCGATGGGCGTGCCCATGCCACCGAGGTTGGCAGCCACGGGAATAGAAAGCGCCATGGCGATGCGGCCCTTGCCCTCGGGCGGCAGCTGGCGGAACACTGGTGTGAGGAACGTGAGCATCATGGCCGCCGTGGCGGTGTTAGAGACGAACATCGAGAACAGTCCGGTGATGAGCAGGAAGCCTAAGAGCACGTTCTCGCTCTTCTTGCCGAAGGGCTTCAGGAGCACCTTGGCCAGCTGCGAGTCCAGTCCGGTCTTCGTGGCTGCGATGGCCAGGATGAAGCCGCCGATGAACAGCATGATCACCGGGTCGGCAAAGGTAGCCATGATAGATTTGTAGGAGAGCAGCGGACCCACGACCTCTTCGTCGCACATCCACTTGATGCCCGAGTTGCTGGTGAACAGCAGCATCAAGACGATGATGGATACCGACGTGGCCCAGCTGGACACCACCTCCATGACCCACATCAGCGTGGCGAAGGCGAAGATGGCAATGATGCGCTGCTGCACGACGGTCAGCCCGTCGATGCCGTAGAACGAGGTGGGCACGTTCCATAGAAACAGCGTGACACCAAGCACAATGAGTGCCTGTATCAACTTTTTTGATACCCTTGACGGTTGGGTCTTATGCTCATGGCGCATCTTGTGATACGCCTCGATGAGATGATACCCGTGAAAACTTTTAAACATAAAATCTTAAGATAACAGTTACTTTTATTTTTCGAAAACGGGTGCAAAGTTACTCAAAATTTCCGAAACAAATAGTATATACGTGTTATTTTTACATTTTTATGTTATTTTACTGAGTCCACTTTAAAAAGTCCCAACATGTCGCGGACGAGGGCGCAGCCACTCCCCTCTTGAACCCTGCCCTTACGGGGAGGGGCAGGGGTGGGGTCAGTATCTTATTCGCTATCAGGATATTACAGACCCAACCCCCGCCCAAAGGGCACAGGTCACAAAGGAGGATCACATCAATTATTTTACTTCGTTCACCAGCTCCTTTCCTGCTTCGAAGTCAATAATATTCTGTAGGGTGGTGACGGCAATGTTGTTGGTGGCTTCGCGGGTGAAGAATGCCTGGTGCGAGGTGACGATGACGTTGGGCATCATCAGCAGCAGTGCGAGCTTATCGTCGTCGATCATCTTGTCCGAGCGGTCCTCGTAGAAATAGTTAGCCTCTTCCTCGTATACGTCGAGTGCTGCCGAACCTACCTGGTGCGAGCGCAGTCCGTCTATGAGGTCGGCGGTCTTGATAAGCTTGCCGCGTCCGGTGTTGATGATCATCACGCCGTACTTCATCTTCGTGATAGAGTCGCTGTTGATGATGAACTTCGTCTCTTCCGTCAGCGGGCAATGGAGCGAGATGATGTCCGACTGCTCATAGAGCTCGTCGAGCGTCACGATCTTCACCTGATGCTCCTTGGCAAAGGCCTCGTCGGGATAGAGGTCGTAGGCCAGGACGTTCATGCCGAAGCCGCGCAGAATCTTGATCAGCTCTTTCGCAATCTTGCCCATGCCTATGAGTCCGGCGGTCTTTCCGTACATGTCGAAGCCCAGCAGTCCGCCCAAGCGGAAGTTACCCTCACGGGTACGATAGACAGAGCGGTAGACCTTGCGGTTGAGCGTGAGCATCAGCGTGACGGCATACTCGGCCACGGCATGGGGCGAATAGGCCGGTACGCGCACGACGCGTATGCCGAACTGTTTGGCAGCATGGATGTCTACATTGTTGAAACCGGCACATCTGAGGGCAATGAGCTTCACGCCGTAGCCTGCCATGCGCTCAATCACCCTCGCGTCGCACTCGGCGTTGACGAAGATGCATACGGCATTGGCTCCCTGTGTCAGCGAGACGGTGTTCATGCTGAGTCGTTCCTTGAAATACTGAATGTCGAATCCAAAGTCATTGTTCACTCTGGAGAATGTTTCGCGGTCGTAGCTTTTCGCGTCGAAGAAAGCAATTCTTGTAGCCATAGTTGTAGGGGTTTTTAGTTATCATATTCAATTTCTTTGCAAATTTAGTGCAAACCTAACAAAAAACCAAATTTTTTTTAGCTTTTTTGAGGTGGAACACAGACCCCGCGTGTTATGAATGAATAATATACCATTTAGTAATCGTATAAAAATAAGTGGGTATGATTTTAACTAAACACGAAGAAACGAAGAAAGGAAGATTTTTTCACGAGAACGAAAAACTTCGTATCTTCGTATCTTCGTGTTCCATTAATGAGTCCACTTTAAAAAGTCAGGACATGAGAAAAAAGGGGGAATAATCAATGCGCAGCCACTCCCCTCCCTTGTAGGGGAGGGGTTGGGGTGGGGTCAGTATCTTATTCGCTATCAGGATATTACAGACCCCACCCCGCCCAAAGGGCACCCCTCCCCTTGAGGGGAGGGGAGTGGCTGGCGCGATAGTTCGAAGACTATATTGACTTTTTAAAGTGGACTCATAACTGAAGTTTCCCACCCTTTCTTTTAAACCACGAATTACACGAATTTTATCTATGCAGACTAGCATTTCACGAATGCATCTAAAGATGCAACGAATTACACGAATTGGCTGCGCAGCCATAATTTGTGAAATTCTTTGCAAGCAAAGCGACCATAG
>Ga0310695_10004908_pt1 | contig 24065 bp, 24 predicted proteins | sample RumenRJG_04DNA_FD_203882 | JGI IMG/M metagenome (GOLD analysis project Ga0310695, IMG submission 203882) | Bovine rumen microbial communities from Lethbridge, Alberta, Canada - RJG_04 (v2) (version 2) | ecosystem: Host-associated > Mammals > Digestive system > Stomach > Rumen | place: Canada...
GCTGCACTACCGAAGCTGTGGCTGTATAGGTATATGCTGGAACGATTACCTCATCACCAGGGCCTACCCCCAAAAGGTGCAGCACCATCTCCATAGCTGCAGTAGCCGAATTCAGACACACCGTTTTATCAGTATGCACAAACTCAGAAATCTCCTGCTCCAGTTTCTTGGTTCTTGGACCAGTAGTAATCCAACCAGAGAGGATAGCCTCTCTTACCTCTTTTGCCTCAGCCTCCGTCATATCAGGCGGAGAGAAAGGAATATTCCTTACTTTCATATCCATATTATTTATGTGTTGTATTCTTCGTTAAATATCTGTTACTCTCTCTTCGAGCGCCCCCATTGGGGCACAAACAGAAATGAGCAAAACTGCCAAATCGCTTTCAGTATCTTCATAACCCCATGAATCCCAGATTCCGTAGTTCCGCAAGTCCACTCTCGATATCTTCAATCGAGTATTGTCCTCCAAACATTCGAAACGCATATACGGGTGTAACGCATCCAAAATCCATCGAACATGAACGAGCTTCGTTCTCCAACAACTCGCTTAATTGCTCTATCAGACTTGATTCAGGCATTGTATCTATTGCTATTTTCATATCAATACTTTCTTAACAAATAGTCTCTCACCCTCTTTGCAAAAGACCTCCCATATCTTGGTAAGAAATCGAATAAGTATAACCCTATCCCCGATGTAACAGTTTCATCTATAGCAAATTCACGCTGGAGCAAATCTCTATTACGAACCATTTTTGAGCGCAGAAATTTAGCATCATTCATCACGTTTTTCTCGTGCACCACCTCACACCACATCCGCAAACCCTTGACATGCTCTATCTTGGCCCCCTTTATTTTGTTGATATAGTAGTGGCTACCATAACCAAATATACCTTTCAGAGTGGTTGGACACCCCTCCTCCACTACACTTACAAAATGGTTTTTGGTATAGACAATTCGCATCATATATTTGTCTTCTGTGTAATACTGATAGCCCTCATCATAAAAGATGAAAGTGTCATCATTCAAAGTACGAACCCTATGCTGCAAATCCTCTACAAACCTTACATTCAGCGCATCGTCATTATCTAAATAAGTAGAAACAACCCTCTTTGCGCACAAACGCTTAATCATTTCCGCCCTGAATATCTCTGCGAAAAATCTTCCATCCTTAGGTTCCACATACACTGGAATTAACTGCGGGCACGACATCTGGAATTCAGCAATTCGCGTCTTGAACAACTCTGGTGTCATGCTATCAAACAGCACTATCCAATCGAAATCTTGGCACGTCTGGCTCTTGATAGATGGCAAACAAAACTTCTCAAACAGCGCGAACCTATGTTCAAGCCACTTCGTAGTCCTTACCATTCGGCCATCCTTTGCCTTATTCCACAAAAGAAGATTAAAGCGAGTCAGAATAAAATGCTGATAATCAGATGAATTCATGCTATATCTCCTCTTGCTGCACCTTTATACTCCTCCTCTATTTATCAACCTAACAGCAATCTCAGATTTATCCCTACCTTCTTCGGAATCATCATCCGCATTTCTGATGGGGCAAGCTTATAATAACGAAAACTATTTCTAATAGCCAGACACATCGTTTCAAATTTATATCCTAATTCAGATGTTGCTTTGTGGTTCTGCTTGCCGAAATTGCCTCCACGGAAGATGTCTTGAAGTATTTTTTCCTCCCATTTCCTATCATCATCATCCAATGCAAAAGGAAATTCATTTTGGGGTAAGCCAAGGCAATCTATTAATATGGTCCCCAATGCGCAAAAAGCGTCAAACAACTCTAAATCCTGTAATATTATTATTAGTTTGTCAGTATCAATTTCCCCATGATAATGATGCAACACCATAGCCCAGTCACAAAACTGGCGCAAAGACACTCCCTCACGCACAAGATGGAAAAACAAGTGGAGAAACACGTATGTTACATTCATTGTCGGTGAGAGCGTTATGATTTTCTCATCCCCTATCTCTACCATGTATCCTTTTTTCCACTCTTTAGAAATCAGTCCTTCCCAAGTTTTTTGATGTCTTTTGCTTCCAAAATTTGTCAGCCATGTATGAAGTTCGTATGTAACTTCATTATGGTCGAACGATGTTTCTTTCTCCAACATTTTCTCAGGCAGCTGCACATTCCAAATCTCGATTATAGTTGCCTTTGCTTTTTCATAGTCGCAGACTAGGAAATCTATGTCTCCTGGCATACGTATTTGAGGGTCAGGGTATATAGTCGCCAGTGTCTGACCTTTCACCATTATATATCCGGTCTGTGCTGTTCGCATTATGGTTGCAAACGCTATAACCTCCTCATTCACCTTTCTATTCTGTTGCTTTATCTCTTCCAACATGCCGACAGATTCAAACACCAACTGTTGTGGCATCCTCGCATCATTTTTGAAGAGCTGATCTATCACAAGTCCCGACACCGTTTGCCTTTCAGCTTCAGCCAACACCTCTTCCATTTTGTCAAAAGGCGGCAAGCTTTCTGGCATCGGCTTTTCCCATAGTGCCATGCGCAACAGTGCGAAAAGCCATTGAATTGTACTCTGCATGATGTAAACTAACGAAGTGCTTATATGTGATACTTTCTATCCATCCATCCGAACAACGGTTTTTCGACAAACCTTATCCTTAGTTGGTCAATCACCACACATACCGTGAAAATAACGATAACCGAAAGTACTGCTAGTAAAACTGCATTGCTCTGCATATATTGTTCTTTCACTCTTACCATATCGGTCCACAGCCAGTGTCGCATAGTTTCACCTCCGGCATGTATCAGCAGTACCCCAAACACGGACTGGGCTACTGTGTTCACCAATTTGCTTTGTCGAACTTTTAAATCTTTGAACCACATAAAGGCAGTCACAGAAGTGAGAGTTGGTAACACGAAGTTAGGATCGCCTATCAGGATATAGGAATACGTACCTTTCGTTATATATCGTAACATCAGTACACTTGCCATAGAAAGAACTGAAAACAGCAAAAATTGCCCCCCCCCACTTTATTTTCTGTCTGTCAACAGGAATACCATACAATCTGATATAAGAAGAGATGAAATACAACACACAGAACCAGCTCACATAGTTATAGTTAAACTTTCCACCAAGTGCATTTGCTATAACGGTATAAACACCTAACGATAACAACAATAACAGCTGATGTTGCCGTTTGGTCATATTGCACACCAATATATTAAGAAAAGGTATGCAGAGATAGAAGATGAGGAAACACGAAACGAATCCGTCTTTCACGCTCCCTATCGGATTGAGCGCATTCAGAAGATCTATGACATTCGGGTGAGTATATCCACTCAACCAGAAAGCACAGAATATGCCTATCTGATAAAACAAAACCTGTAGAAGCAACCTCAAGAACTTCTTTAACGTTATATCCGACTTACACATAAAGTAGCCCGTGATCAGAACAAAGCAGTTGATACCAGTCTTCCCCCACATACCAAAGAGGTAGAAGAAAGATGACTTTAGCGTCAAGGGCTCAGAAGCAAGTATTGGTATCAGTCCAGAATTAACTACATAATGATGTGCTACTATGGCAAGCATCAGTATGATGCGATATAATTCTAAATTTGAGCTTCGCTCTTTCTTTATTTCTTTTGTCATTAGAAATAGTGGTTAATGCCCACGATGTTTCAAAACGCCTATAATCGTCCCCAAACCATAAGCTATATGAACAGAAAAAAATAATATGGGAAGTATACAAAAATATTTCCATCCGTATTTTTTACATTCAGAGAATGTCGCTATTATATTAAGAACGAAATAGAGCCCAATACCGACACATAGCAAATACCAAAAGGGGGTATAAACAAATCCAGATATGATACCACATATAATACCCAAAACAAATACAAAGGGTACAAAATGACGCAAACCTATTGCACTTCGATCCACATAGAAAAGATGTCCTATAGAATCACCATTATTATACATTTGACGGATGCTTCCCATAAAGGTACCTCTAGCATAATATGTACTAACTATTTCTGGGTCAAGAAATACCTTATATCCATTTTTGTAAATTCGAGAGTTATACTCGTTATCTTCTGCTCGTGGCATGTCTTCGCGCATACCACCAATCTTTTCTATTAGTTCACGCCGAAAAGCTCCAAAAGGAACTGTATCAACACATGATGCTTTTGCTCCCACTCTGAACTTTGTACCACCGATGCCGAAATTAGATTTGTTGAGAATAGCATTTGCTTCAGCTACAAGTGTATGGTGCATGGGTAATGTTTGGCAGATGCCGCCTACATTGCCATATTCGTGATGTGCGAGCAAGTGTTGTCTACAGAGTTCCACATACCTAGTATTGTATGTGGCATGTGCATCAAGACGAATGACAACAGGAGCGTCAGTACATTTTACACCAATATTGAATGCAGCAGACTGTATTTTCTTTGGATTATCAATCAGCCTCAAATTAGGCCACTTTTTGCTCATCTCGTCTACTATTGTACGTGTATTATCTGTGCTCCCTCCGTCAATCACCATCACATCCATTTTATTGAATGGAAATGATTGCCCTTTCACACTAAATAAGCATTCCTCTATATAATATTCCTCATTGAGTGTCGGAATAATTATGGCCACATCATACCTGCTTTGAATTACAGTATTAATCATATTTCAGATATTTTTTTTATCTCCTTTACCTGCTCTATTGTTAAATGCTTATTCAAATTTAGATAATAATGATAATGATGAGTAATACGCTTTTCTATAGGGGGTAACTCCATATAATTCCCATACAATTGTCTTAAATAACTATCATATTCGCACGGAATTCTCACCTTAAGACTTTCAAAGTCTGCCATTTTATAATCAGCAAACCATTCTTTCTTGAAATACTCTTTCTCACCATAATCTCCATAATATGAAACCAAGAAACTGCCATTACTTTCGTTTCCTTTTTCGTCAAGGCAAATTAGTTTCTTACGAATATACTTACTCAAATAATTAGGAACGAACAACGACAAAAGATCTTTTATAATAAATTTTCTATCGCCTTGCTTAATTCTAGAATTTAAGGCAGACAAAGAAAAATGCATCTGTGATAATTGGTAAATGCTATTGACAAGCCTTCTGCGCCGATAATTTCTTAAAAATTGTTCCTTTGTTTCATTTGTAGCATCCAAGGGGAATATATCGATATATACGCCATACACAAAGTGTACCTCTTCAATTTCCCACAATGTTGTACGCGTATTCCAAAATTTTGCAAAAGCGACCCCTCCAGAATGATTCTGCATAGATATTACCTTATAATCACCCAATTCATTTTGATTACTTAAATTAATCATTTTCATATAGTCTTCACGGGGCATATATATATCAATGTCATCATCCCAAGGTATAAAACCTTTATGTCTAATTGCCCCTAATAACGTACCACATGCACAATAATAATGAAGGTTGTATTTCTCACATATTTCTGTTAAATCACCGAGCATTTTAACGAGTAAGCTCTTATATGATGCAACACTCGAAGAGTCTAGAAATTCCATGTCATCACACTATTTACATTAATACACACTAATTTATTAAATCTTTTAAGCTATCGTGAAACCTTAATGCCAGTTTATCCCATTTATAGTTCGAGGATAGTAAGATGCCATTCCGTCCCTTTTCAGAGAATTTGTCTTTCTCCTTTATGATAGAACTTATCGTTTGTGCTAACATATCCTTCGTTCCTACACTCGTCCAGCCTGCATTTGCACATTTAATTTCTTCCAACATATTGGTTCCTGGCGTAACGAGGGTTGGTAGGCCGTAAGCTAAAGCCTCAATCAACCCCATCGGATGTCCTTCAAAGCGAGAAGCCATAACGAAAAGATCGGAGTTTAAAAGTACATTTTCTTTTTCTTTTCCGCTGACTTCATCATGAATTGCTATTATATCTGTCAGATTTCTGTCTATTATTTCCTTCTCTATCTGGTAATAATCATATCGACGCGGGCCAAATATATCAAAAAAGAAATGGGACTTCACCAATTCAGAATGTAGAATGGTCATTGCATCAAGTAGCAAATCAATACCTTTATGGAATATGTCAAGTCGTCCAATGAAAACTGCCTTTATACCATCAGCAGAAAAACATGTTTTTCTCTTTTCTGGTGTATTGAATCCATTTGGAATGATGAAATAAGGTATTTTAAATCTGTCAATTGAGTCATCTGCCTCTTGTTTCGTAAGATATTGTATCGCTTTCGCATGATTCACAAATTCGTCAAAGTATAGTTTGTGAGCCACCCATTTCTTCAGCCATGCATGGTTATGCAAAGCCAGATTTGTAAGAGATCCTCTTGGAATAATAATATATGGTATATGGAGTTTTCTAAGATACTTGCCAATACGCACATCATCCATATAATAAAAGCCCTCAAAGACAACAACATCAGGATTGTTGAACGGTGATGGCAGACAATCAAGGGAATTAAGCTTACCGTCAAATTCCGTCACATTATGATATGCTTTTACATGATTCCAATGCGTCATATTGACATCTGTCATATTCACCCACAACACATCGTCAATTTTTGATTGTGCTTGCACACTTGCAGGAACACTCCAATTGAGCCCTGCTGCAATATTAGTGCTGAGATGGGAAATATATAATATTTTCATATACTCTTATCAATCGGAAGGTTTATCCAGTCTCCTAATATTTTATACCATCTATCTGGGCTAAATGTCATTAATCCACTACCATGGTAGAGTGTCAACTCACCAATATATACCTTCCCATTCACCTCATAGAAATCGACTCGTAAATGAATCAACCCCTTTGAAATAGTCTCGGCCAGTTGTTTCATCAGCGGGAATGACTTGGGTGGCTTCGGAGTCACATAAGCATTCGCATGTTGATTAACTATGTCAAGGTGGTTCATTTCCATATCGAAATAGTCAAACTTAGTGTCTTCTCCTGGCGTCTGCCGATCAGAGGCTATCAAAAGTAATTTCACTTTACCATCAAAAGTAAACAGTTTGTAATCGCGTAGCTCATGTGTTTCGGTATCTTCCATATATGGTTCAGCAAAAACTTTTGGTGGAACATCTTTATAGGGGTACTCTCGACCATACCAAAACCCATTGTACTTTTCACCATGACTAAGTTTCTTAAGAGCCTTGTCTTTATCAAAAGTTCGTTTATCCTTGCATATAACTATGCTACCAGAGTCGTGGTTCCATTTCAGTACAAATTGGTTGGGAAGAACATCAAAGTTAATGTCTTCCGGTCTATCCCATACAGCAAGAGTCGGAATGGTGTAGTCTTCATTAAGAATGTCGCGCAGATATTCTTTCATCTTTAGTTTGTCAACCATAGTAGTGTACTGCGGCTTTCTGTCATGCAGTTTCAGCCATTGCAATTTCTCGTTAAATGACACAGGATTTTTGAAATCTACAAACTGATGAAAATGTTTATAGTACAACAGTTGTATATAAGCATTGTCTGGCAACAGTTGAAGTAATCTTCTTGAAATAATCATATCAATTTCTATTTCTTATTTGAATATTTTTAATTTTTATCTCCATTTCACTCTTGGCTAAGGCGTATCCCAAAATGAGCGTTGCTGCTGTTGGGATTGTTGAATATGACATAGAGAAAAATGTTCTGAGGAATTGTGTTAGCAGAAATGCGCCAACAATTTGGTTATAAACAGTGTTCTTTGGCATCTGTTTCCAATATTTATAACTATTAAACCAGAAGAATGCAAAAATTGAAACGCCAAACAATCCTTGACATATCAATATTTCTAACCAGTCATTATGAGCTTCTTTCCCTAATATGTCAAGGGTAGAATCAGGCCCAGATCCAAACAACTGTTGAAGCGCACCCGACCCGTTCCAGAAATGATCTATCAATCTTGTATATAATACATCTCTTCCGCTACTTGCGCCTTCCATTGTCTGTTCCATGCGAGTCTGAAAAAAGCTACTGCTATCATATAGATGATTGATATATAGGTATCCTATCGTTAACAGGACAAATGTCATCAATAATATAATAAAACGTTTCGATGTTTTTATATGCGACAAATTAGTGCGCAAAAACCATAAGAACAAGAAAAATGATATTACGATGGCTCCTCTCTTCATTGATGTTAGCGTCAGACCAACGATACATGCCAAAATAATATATTGGAGTAATGATTTTTGTTTATAAAGAAATACAAATGGGAAAAAAGAAACAAACACATACCCAAGATTATTTGTAAAACCATTGTCATAACCTATTGACACCCAATATTGTGAATAAAATAAATTGTACAACAAACTAAACGCGAAGAGTATAACAAAGTATAGAGTAATACTGTTTTGATTTAAATATCCTCTTTTTGTAAAATAATAGAATGCATAAAGAGGTAGGTATGAACGAAGTATTCCTATAAGATAAGACGCTTTATTAACAGCGTGACCATGCATAAAATGCGTATCACCACCAATCACATAAAAGAAACCATATAAAACAAACGTCAGAAGAAGGATATTTACACCACGAAAAAATATCGACTTAATTTTCTTAAGATTAAAAAGTATCAAAATACTGATAGCCATATTTATTCCCAAGAAAATATTGGACCATGCATCTATATTCGTTCCTTTTGCAGAATCATACCAATGGAAACCATACAATCCCCATAAAATAATATATATGGTACAAATGTTAAAAATAAATTTTACACTAAATTTCATTATTTACAGTTTTTTGTATAATTATCTTTTATAAAAAAGAATATCTTATCCCTATGAGAGTCACACAATAAGAAATTATATAGTCGTAATAAATATTTTTTCCCGAAATGATAGGTCGGAAGAATATGTCTGTTTTGCAGAGCACGTATATATCTGTTGGATATTGGTTCTAACATCAAATTGATTTCCCATAAACTATCATGATAGTACTTTTTTGTTTCTTTTCTTAATAATTGTTTGTCAATTATAATTTCATTAAGTTTGGTAATGTTTTTCGCAATAACCACACTACTTTGAGGAAGAATAACGGGCTCCTTCATGCATTGAGAATAAGGTATGATATTAAATGATACATTTCCTTGGTTAAATATCAGTTGTACCATAAATCCCCAATACCATTTTTCTTCTCTGCCACTCCAATCAAAACAAAAATTACCCAGTCCATAAAAAATGGGTTTTCCATTGTAAGTTTCATATCCACTGTAACAGTGTTGATGGTGGTTTACTACTGCATCGGCGCCAGAATCAATAAAGAATCGATATGTTTCCTGCATTCTCATACTTGGTAACTGAAAATGTTCATGCCCTCCATGCACTACTACCAAAACATAGTCTGCCTTTTCTTTCGCCTCTTTTATTTCGTAATACTGTCGAATAGGATTGAGAGGATTACTTCCTGCCATCTCAGACGTTGCTATAGAAAATTCGTGCTCACAACAATTAATTACTGCTATTGTCTGATTATGAATTGTCTTATAGAGTATTTGTGATGCTTCATCGAGATCTTGCCCCCCTCCTACATAATCAACACCATTTTTAACACATATATTTATTGTATTTAACACACCTTCTTTTCCAAAGTCAAGAAAATGATTGTTTGCTAGTGACACACAATTGAAACCTGCCCATTTCACTGCTTCTATTCCTGTTTCTGAGCATTGAAGATTTGGGCCACATTTAATAATAGGCTTTTCCCCCCCATAACAGACAGGACATTCAAAATTAACTATTGAATAATCAGCTTTTTCTATTATTGGTTTCACGCTGCCCAGGACAGAGGCATAATCATGCTGTTCGAATAATCTACTCACTCTAAATTGAGGGCAGAAATCTCCTGCTATCAACACATTCATCATAACAAATTATCTTATTTGAGTATCCCTAACTTGAGACGAATAATATACATATTTACTTCCCAACACCTCTTTACTATGGAGGAATGATACTCTCTTTTAGTCCATTTATCAAATTCTTTATACATTCTTTTTACAGATGAAAACAAATAAAGCCTTCTCTTTTTATCTTTTTTCATAAGATTTGTCCAAGAGCCATCAGAGCTTACCCTATAGCAGACCATAACTCTATTAATGTAACCACACTTACCACGCCCCATAAGGACTAACATCAGTGGTAAATCCCCAATGGGAAGTCCTAATGACCATTGCGGGCGATTTTCCGCCATATCAGTCCTATATAGCATTGATGCTGTTGCCATATAGGCGCCACCGCAATGTATAGCATCTTTCATTGGGCAACACTCGACATCGTTTGGATAACGAATTACCTCATTAACATTTCCATTTGAGTATTTATTTCTGTGGCTACAGAAACACAAACTATGTTCTGGGTGCTGTTCCATAAAATCGACCTGATCTTGAAGCTTCGAACGATCAAACCAGTAGTCATCGCCCTCGCATGTTGCAATATACTTTGCGTCAGACCACTCAGCAATATAATCAAGTTTTGATTTTTTGATCCTATAATGATTGTATTTAAGGTAATAAACTGCAAAGAAGCAATTATGATTATTCTTATGTTGAGCAAATACCATGATATAATCATTGGTCTCCTCACGACGATAAGTGGAAGTGTCATCAAGCGAGAAGTTATCATCTAAATATTTAGAAAGTACTTCCTGCTCTCCATCAGTACTTGCATCGTCTAAAATTGTGCATATAAATGGAAATGAGGTTTTCTGCATAGTAAACCCATTTAGTGCATCTACGATATAGTTTGCCTGATTGAAGGTATAGCACCTTACACAGACCAGATATTTATTTTGTTCTATCATATAAATTTATAAACAATCATTATAGAATGTGTTTAAACTTATTTGTAGCAGCCTGTACTATAGACTTAACCTCCTCGTACTCCTGCATTTTTGTTATCTCACAAATGAAAAAGAAAACAATAGCACCAACTACACCCTGAATTGCAAGTATCACATAGCAGCTCATTGGGAGATGTTTTAGAAAATATACAGATAGTGCTATTAAGGTTGCCACGAAGTAACTTGGAACGATATCGCGAAGTTGCCTCATAGAGCTATATCCAAGTCGTTTTCCTGTATAATAGGAATTTAAAAAAAATGAAATAATGCCAGCAATAATACTACCCACCAGCATCCAGTAGATTCCCACAAAGATGCCCAAACATAATGGTCCTACACTGATTATCTTCTTAGCAACTTCCAAATATAGAAAAATGTCACTTCGCCCGAGAACCTTCAGCATATTTAGATTGATGGCATGAAGTGGATACATGGACAGTGAGATGCAAATAAGCGGAAGAAAAGTGGCCGCCTGATGCCATTTTGGGCCTATTAGACAATAAACGAAAGGCTCAGAGATAGCACCAAGGGTGATCATGCATACTGCCGTGACAAACATTGTTGTTTTAATAATACGACGGTAGGCCATCACCATACGCTTTTCATCATCTTGAACCTCTGATAAAACAGGATAAGTAACACGACCTATGATAGAAGTCAGATTGGCCGAAAAAAGATTGGCATACTCTCTAGATCGAGTATATTGACCTAATGTTGCTGGACTATAACATTTACCCACAACCACTTGATAGAGTTGACTCCAAGTCTGATCGAGCAATCCTGATATCATCATTTTCCATCCGAAACCCCACATATAGTGAAAACTGTTGCTATTAAAAGTTCCATTAGGCCACCAGCGATTCAACATCCATAAACAAACAGAGTATAACAGTTTATTTGCCAGTTGCTGTCCGACAAGAGACCACACCCCAAGACCATTATATGCCATTACTATTCCAACGAATCCACTTGCTATAGCGGCCACTACAGATGCCTTCGTCTTAGTCTTGAAGTCGATACGTTTAGTGAGGATTGTTACCTGTGTTATACTTAGCGCCTGAAATACGAGTATTAAACCTGTCACTCTCGTAAGGCTTGTCAGCTCTGGCCGTTCAAAGAAATGGGATATTGCTGGTGAGCCAACCCACAATAGTACATAAACTAATAGACTCATCACCATATTGGTTATAAACATGGTGTTATAATCGGCATCGCTCGCATCCTTTTTTCTTATCAATGCCGTAGAGAAGCCACTGTCCACTATGCCACTAAGTACCGTAGTAAAGATAAGCACAATGCCAATTAGCCCATATTCGGCGGGGGATAGTAGGCGTGCTAACACGATACCAACCACGAAGGTGACACCCTGCCCCAAGAAAGCATCTGCTGCACTCCAGCCCACTCCCCTTACAGTCTTGCTTTTCAGCGACTCTTCCATTACACTATTAATTTGTCGTACAAATAAACTATATAAGCTTTGTCTGGATACCAAATTACTCCACTATGTCGGTCTTCCCTTTTTCTCCCTTGGTGGGTACGTGTTTTCGTTCGCTTTTTTGTTCTGACTCCTGATTTCGATGAATGGTATCAAGACACTCCTTATATGGCACATCGGGCTCAAAAATAGCGTATGCATGCCAGGTTCCTCTTTGCTCCTTAGGCGGCAATTGCATATAGTCACCATAAGTTATTTTAAGAATTGTATCATAATTGCGAGGAATCTTGATCTTATGACCGTATATCTCGTAATCTACCGTATCCAGCACATCGCGCCATAGATATGTTTGGCGATTAGCTTTATAAGCAGTAATCGTTGAAACAACTCCGTATTCCGTCTCTTGATTGTTATACTGGGTGGCAATATTATGTAATTCTGCCAGCACTTCTTTTCCGTCCCGTTCAGGATAGAGTCTCATTCTTTCCAGATCGCGCTCTGTAGGATATGGTAAACTACGACGCATGTTAGTAGAATTAGTCATAACTAAATAGTTGACCCGTTCCCAATTCTCGTCTGCCTTTTCAGGTAAGCAATTATCCATTGGAAAAATGTCAAGCCAAATGCCATGGTTGAACGGCTGATAGCAGAACCCCCATGCTGTGCCCGTTGTATTTGAATTCCGAATCATGGCATGAGAGAAAAAGTAGCCGGGATCTTCACCCGGAATCTGCATGAAATATGGATGTTTCAACTCTTTACGACCAATCTCTAAAAATCGATTATAGTCTTCTCGCTTCATACATACATCGAGATCATCATCCCAAGGAATGACACCACGATGCCGTATCGCACCTAATAGTGCACCAAAAGAAAGGAAATAATTCAAATCATACTTCCTGCATATTCTGTCGAACTCAAAAAGAAGGTCTAACTCGACAGCCCAAATCTTTTTCCTTTTTTCTGTAACCAAAAAATCACAAATAATTTCTTCTTTCAGAAAATCAGAAGGAAGAACTCCCGTGCTAATTATTCGTTCACACTCAGTCATAAATATAAAATTATAATGTTTTTACCAACGTTTTCTTTTCACCATTTTCTGCTGTTAGAATAAAATCATTCTTCATATAAGCCTTTATCGCATCTTTCCTAACATCACGAACCTCTAATCGTATCTCGTTGAATGATTTGCGTCGACACGTATTTTCGACCTCTAGCAACATTTTTGTAAACAGCCCCATTCTGCGATATAATGATGACACATGAACATGGGGTATATATGCAAAGTCTGCACCCTGACCATTCGCATAGAAAGCTATCATTCCTACTAATTTCCCACAATCCCTGCAAAAGCAAAAATAAGCATGCGTATGTAGTTTTGTGGCGAATGTCTGAACCCATTCTTCATTTTTGAAAGTGGGAAAACCATCGTCTGCCTGACTTCGCATGTATGCCAAAAACTCGTCGTATTCTATTGACTCAATCTTACAAGTAATTTCATTTGACATTTCCTTATTTCTTTACTTTGATATGCACATAATTATCCATATTCTCAATGATATCGTTCATCTGCTCTGCACTGTCGTATTTTAACAACAGTTCGCCTACACAATCCTGTGCGTCACGATATTTGTGAACAGGGTCACCTTCCTTGATATCAGTAACGAAATCAACAAGGTTGTTCTTCTTGAAATCCTCGTCGTATTCAATACCGGCATACTTCCCGGTCTCGTTGGCGTGAGCCATATAATTTGACCAGAAACCCTTTACGGGTGCCATCTTCAAGTCAGAACAGTCTTCGCCCAAAGCAGCCTTGATAACATACGGAACCATATCAACACCCGTTGCCAAAGCTGTTATCTGAGGAATCAAGCTTCCACCACTACGCGCACCAAGTTCCAAAATGTAAACCTTTCCATCGGTACCATAGATAGCTTCTACATTATAGGCGGTTGATTTCATGCCCAGTGAGGTTATCAATCGCTGTAAATCTGCCTCTAAAGTATCTATCACTTCTTTAGGCATTACTGTAGGCCAGCACTCACCAAGTGGGGCAAAATCCTTGTCAACCTTGGTGCTATAGAACTCATTGCCTAAACAATGGAATACCAGTTTACCATCAACGGAGAAGGCATCACCGGAAATCTGGGGGCCATTCTTCACGATAAACTCCTCAATCAGGAATATCTTATCACGAGAATAAGACAATGCATCCTCGACAAATGCCTTTAACTGAGACTTATCCGTCATCTTATTGATACCCTTACTACCTGATGAATCCACAGGCTTCACCATTACTGGTAGATGGAAGCTATCAATATCAGCCTCTGCCTCTTCAAAGGTTTTGTAGCTCTTTGCTTTAGGAACATTGAAACCATGTTCAGTAAGGTACTGACGGAAAAGATGCTTCTTGCTTAGTATCTCTACTGACTTATAAGGGCTGGTTGGCAAACCAAGTTTCTCACTGACGTATGCTGCTGTGGGGGCTGCGGGGTCGCTGGCATAGGCAACGACTCCATCAACCTTCAGCTTACGAGCCAAAGCAAGCACGGCCTCCTTGTCGGTAGTGCTAACATTATGGTATTCGTGAGCATACTGATGACCGGGATTATCAGGCAGATAATCACAGGTGATAACATAATACCCCATTTCTCTTGCAGCCTTGATGGCATATGTCTGATATATGCTACCACCGAGCATTAAAACTTTTTTCATAGCTTACAGTGTATTTACAAAATCTGTGATTCTTCGTACACCCTCCTTAATTTTCTCAATATCGAGTGTGAAGGCAATACGAATATAATGATTACAACACTGTCCGTATGTTACACCAGGTACTGCAGCTACATGGGCACCACGAAGCAGAGCATAGCAGAAATCGATGGAGTCCATGCCAGTCTTGGAAATATCCACCATCATATAGAATGTAGCCTCTGGAGCCTTCACATTAAACTTCTCGATTTTGCTTAGGCCTTCAAAAAGTGCATTTCTGCGCTCTGTAAATATGTTGACCATATTCTTGGAATAATCCTCTTCTCCACTAAGAGCCTTGATTGCTGCATATTGTGATGGCAGAGGAGCACAAGCACATACATTCTCCTGAAGTTTGGTCATGGCAGCAATAATCTCCTCGGGTGCCAATACATAACCTATACGATAACCCGTCATGCAGAACTCCTTAGAGAGTGAGTTAATCAGGATAGTGCGCTCACGCATGCCATCGATAGCTACAATGCTCTTGAAAGGAACATTATCATAAATCAGGCACTTGTAAACCTCATCGGAGATAACCACCAGGTCATACTTCTTAGCTAATTCAGCAATGGCTGCAATCTTATCCTGAGGGATGATTCGACCAGAAGGATTTGACGGGGTATTAATCATGATAGCTCGCGTCTTTGGTGTAATAGCCTTCTCAATGTCTGCCACATCAAACGTCAAATCCGTTTTCTCAGGATTGTCAACAATAACAGGAACCGCATGACACATACGCACCATCTGAGTGTAGTTGACATAATAAGGAGCGGGAATGATGACTTCATCGCCAGGATTCAGCATAGAAATGAGAGCCAGATAGAGACCTTCCATAGCACCTACAGATACCATGACTTCCGTATCTGGATTATATACAAAACCTTCTGTCCGCTCATAATATGTGCTGATCGTTTTGCGAAGATCTATCAAACCTGCATTTTGAGAATAGCGGGTCTTACCTTGCTGTATTGCTAAGCAAGCAGCATCCTTGATGGCCTGATGCGTCTGAACATCAGGGTCGCCAAGGGTAAAATCTATCACATCGTCATATTTCTTAGCCTCATTGAAAAGGCTACGAACCAATGACAGCTTGATGCTGTCTGCAACAATTGATGTCTTTATCATAAATTCTACTTTTTAATGACACATTTAAGTATTCTCTCAATATCTGCATCGGTCAATTCGTGATGCATGGGCAGGCAGATTACCTCGTTAGCTATTTTTGTGGCAACAGGCAGGTTTTCAGGAGCAGCACTGGGTAGTCCACGATATGTACTAAATTCACTGATAAGTGGATAGAAATAACGACGGCCAAGGACGTTCTGCTCTTTCATCTCAAAGTACAACTCATCACGGGACTTTCCATATTCAGCAGCATTGATAAAAATAGGGAAATAACTATAGTTGTGACGAACACCAGACATATCCTCAAAGAAGCGAATACCAGGAACATCCTTCAATGCCTCGCGATACTTCTGAGCAACCTTCTGGCGTTTAGCTATAGCTTGATCAACCTGCTTCAAGTTAAGCAAGCCGTAAGCAGCACGAACCTCATCTACCTTACTATTAATACCAGGAGCCACCACTTCTGTTTCTCCTGCAAAGCCAAAGTTCTTTAAGTAGTCAATGCGCTTCTTGGTCTGCTCATCATGCATCACCAAAGCACCACCTTCAAGTGTGTTATACACTTTTGTGGCATGGAAACTCAGTGTACTCATATCTCCAGCATTGAGTACGCTTTCGCCATCAACCTCAACACCGAATGCATGAGCAGCATCATAGATAACTTTCAAACCGTACTTATCAGCAATCTCTTGGATCTGCTTCATCTTTACTGGCTTGCCATAGCAATGCACAGGCATAATAGCAGTAGTCTTAGGAGTGATGGCTGCTTCTATCTTTTCTGGATCAATGCCACAAGTTTCTTCCTCAATATCAACAAATACAGGTTTGCAACCATTCCACCAAATACTATGTGTGGTAGCCACAAAGCTATAAGGTGTGGTGATGACCTCACCTGTGATACGCAATGCCTGTAAGGCGGTAAGCAAAGGCAGTGTTCCATTAGTAAACAGACTGATATAAGGAACTTTCAGATATTCAGCAAGTGCCTTCTCCAACTGCTTATGGAACTGACCATTGTTGGTAATCCACTTACTTGCCCATATCTCTTTCAGCATTTCATTAAACTCTTCCAAGTCGGGCAGCAATGGCGAAGTAACTGTAATTTGTTTCTCTGACATACTTTTTTTTATTATTACTCTTTTATCCCAGACATATCTGGATGTGTAAACGTATTGGAATTAATGTCTTCCTTCATTTCGTCAATCACCTTCAAAAGGTATTGGCCATACTGGTTTTTCAGCATGGGTTGAGCAATCTCACGCATACGCTCCTCGCTAATCCAGCCATTGCGATAAGCAATACCTTCCAAGCAAGCAACCTTCAAACCCTGGCGCTTCTCAATAACCTCAACAAAGGTAGATGCCTCTGCCAATGAATCATGAGTGCCGGTATCGAGCCAAGCAAAACCACGACCAAAAACTTGAACTTTTAGTTCTCCATCATTCAGGAACTCTTGATTAACTGTGGTGATTTCCAATTCTCCACGAGCGGAGGGCTTGATATTTTTAGCGACATCCACCACCTTGTTTGGATAGAAATAGAGGCCAACTACCGCATAGTTACTCTTTGGCTCCTTAGGTTTTTCTTCAATACTTAAGCAGTTGCCATCACGGTCGAACTCTGCAACGCCATAGCGCTCAGGATCTGAAACCCAATAGCCAAATACAGTGGCTTTACCGTTCTGGTCTGCATCGTTCACTGCATTGCGCAACAACTTTGTGAAGCCTGCACCATAGAAAATGTTATCACCCAGAACAAGACAAGCAGAATCGTTACCAATGAACTTCTCACCAATGATGAAGGCTTGGGCAAGACCATCAGGTGAGGGTTGCTCAGCATACTCGAAATGTACACCATAATCAGAGCCATCACCTAAGAGGCGCTTAAAGCCAGGCAGGTCATAAGGCGTAGAGATAATGAGTATATCTCTGATGCCTGCGAGCATCAGAGCAGAGATTGGATAATACACCATCGGCTTATCGTAAATAGGTAGCAATTGTTTGCTGACGCCCTTTGTAATTGGGTAAAGGCGAGTTCCTGAACCGCCAGCCAAAACTATTCCTTTCATACTTTGTTTTATTTTATAAAAGGGGGCAAGATTATCAGGTTTTATTGAACCTTTAATTTTATGAGAGACCCTGATAAGAGCCTGCCCCCATATAACCATAACCAATAATATCAGACACTATCAATCACGATTTTATCATACAAATCCCTGATTGTTTGAACATCCAGTGCAATTGGATTATTCTTTAATCTAACAGGATTAACAGAAGTAGAAAGAACATTAAGATCCACATCTCTATTAGAAGATTCTGGTTTAGTTAATTCCATTTCTTTCATCATTTCTCTGAAAAGGATTATAGTATTAGAAGGTGTTCCTCTATCCATAGCCTTGGCAATATCATTGAAGATACCATTCAGATAGTCTTGCCCTCTCTTATCTATGCATTTCTCCATGTGGCCAATCATATACACCCAAATCTCTGGCAGACAGACAGCCACTGCATGACCATGAGGCAACTTATAGAGTGATGTAATCTTATAGCTGAAAGCATGAGCAGCTGTAGTCGCTGTAATATTGATTGCTCGACCACCGTAGTTGGCACCCAACATGATATTAGCTGCAGCCTCGTCATCGTTCTCGAAGATATACTTGCGCCAGTTAGCCATGATTAGTTCAATAGTCTTTCTGCTATACTCATAGCTCTCTTCAGTAGAGTTGACTGACCACCAAGACTCAATGCCCTGGCAGAGAGCATCCATCATCGTACATTTCTTCTGATACAATGGAAGTGTTTTCAAAACAGAAGGTTCTAGGATTGCATAGTCAGGCAACACGCCATCATTGGTGACTGTCTGCTTGGCCCCCTCATAATACATCACAGCATTATGGGTGGACTCACTACCTGTACCAGCCGTTGTTGGGATGGCAATGAAGGGAATCTTTGAACCATCACACTCAACTCTTGTACTAACCAATGGCGGAATAAGGGAATCGTTGCCTTCTTTTGCTAAAACTGCCAATTTGATACACTTTGCCACATCAATGGCACTGCCACCACCAACTGCAATGATTGTATCACAGTTGGAGGTTTTAAGCATTTTTATACCATTGCAGACCTGTTCATACAGAGGGTTTGGTGTAAAGTCGGAAAATATTACCCTTTCTTTCACAGGTAGTACCTCAATTGCGTCTTTGATATTCAAGAACGGGTATGAGGAATCTACTACCAAGAATATCTTTTCGCAACCAACTTCCTTCAGTATCGCAGGCAGTTGCGCTATTCCGTTTATTATTTTCTGCATAAAGTTACTTCTTTAAGAAGGTCATCAGTGCTTCTTTGTTCTGAATTGGAGTGGTAGTCGGTCTGCCAAGATCTTTGCGGTTTCCTTTCTTGACTTTCACCTCTAAGAAGATAGGACCTTCTAGATTTTTAATCTTATCAAGAAGTTCCTTTAGATATTCTTTGGTTTCTGCAGAATAGATTTGATTGTATCCAACAGCCTTAGCTATAGCAGGCATATCAATCTTTAAGCCAACAGTTGGCTGTCCGCCAACACTATCATGAGCACCATTATTGAACACTACATGTACATAGTTTTTCGGAGCCTTGTTGGCAACGATAGCCATACTACCCATGTGCATAATGCTGGCGCCATCGCCATCGAAACACCATACCTTTCTATCCTGCTTGGCTAAAGCAATACCAAGGGCTATCTGAGAGGCATGCCCCATAGAGCCGACAGTCAGGAAATCACGCTCATGGCCTCCATTCATCGCTGTACGATACTCAAAGAGCTCGCGAGAAATCATACCTGTGGTTGATACAATGGCATCCTTTTCACCAAGAGCTGCAGCAACAGTCTGGATAGCCTCTTCACGACTCATGGTTAGGTCGTTCTTCTCCACGTTCTGAAGGGTATAGGCGTCGAAAGTGTCTTTCTCGATAACCAGTGCATAACACTGCTTGGTAGCCTGCATAAAGGCAACAGCCTTTTTAATCTGGGCTTCAGCCTTGTCCTCTTCTTTAGAAAGAACTGTATAGTCAATACCCATTACATTGAGCAGACCAGTAGTGACCTTACCCTGCTTGACATGCTGGGGTTCATCGTGTACTCCAGGTTTTCCACGCCAACCAATCACCAACAGAACAGGAATGTTATAAACGTCAGGATCTGTCAGAGAAGCCAGAGGGTTAATAATATTACCCTGGCCAGAATTCTGCATATAGACTACAGGAATCTGACTGGTTGCCAAATAGTGTCCTGCTGCCAATCCCATAGCGCCACCTTCGTTGGCTGCTATGATATTGTGGGCTGCATCAGCATGGTCGGTGATATAGGCACAAAGATTCTTCAGCAAAGAATCAGGTACACCAGCATAAAAATCAATACCATAGCTGGCTAATGTATCATAAAAAAACTTTGGACTAATCATTACTCTTCAGGAATAAGGGTTATAATTTCTTTGATTGACATACACTTGTCATCACACTCTTTTGCTCTGTGATTTTCAAGAATGGTTCGTGCAGCATCCTGCATTGCAGGGAATCCTGTACGAGTGAGCTGGTTGGCATAGATAACCACATTCACACCACGCTCCTTAAACTCAGCCTCAGTAACAGTATTGAATGAGGTTGGAACCACAACAATAGGTGTAGTGCTGTTCTTCTCACGGAACTTGGCCACAAACTCAAAGATTTCTGCAGGATCTTTCTTACGACTGTGAATCATGATAGCATCAGCACCTGCCTCACTGAATGCAAAGGCACGCTCCAAAGCGTCTTCCATACCCTGCTCCAGAATCAACGACTCGATACGGGCACAAATCATAAACTCCTTGGTCTTCTGAGCCTTCTTACCGGCACGAATCTTCTCGCAGAAATCAGGAATAGCAGCCTGAGTCTGCTTCACCTCTGTACCAAAGAGACTATTCTTCTTCAATCCTGTCTTGTCCTCAATGATGACCATAGATACGCCCATACGTTCCAGAGAACGGACGGTATAAACAAAGTGTTCCGTCAAACCACCAGTGTCACCATCAAAGATGATTGGTTTGGTGGTTACTTCCATAATATCATCAATGGTACGGAAACGTGAGGTCATATCTACCAGTTCAATGTCGGGCTTACCTTTAGCGGTAGAGTCACATAGTGAACTTACCCACATGGCATCAAACTGATAGGTCTTACCTTCTTGCAGCACCTTTGTATTCTCTACAATCAGACCGGTGATACCGCTATGAGCCTCCATAGCTGTTACAAGTCCCTTCATATTGATAAGCTTGCGCAAGCGGCCACGACGTACATCAGGCATAGATGCCTCTGCACGATGGGCAGCATCCAACTCCTTGTACATGGGATTATTGCTATATGGGTATTCTACCAACTTACCACCGTATGAAGCAAGTACCTCACATACCTCCTGACGAATAGGTTTCTGAAAACCTTCGCACCAGTCATTACCATGAACGAGGAAATCAGGCTTCAGAGCTTCAAGGTTTTCTTTATAGGAAAGTGTCTTCTGCTCAACTACACGCTCTACACCTGCCATATTCTCAAAGAGAGCTTTACGCTCCTCAAATGGAATGAGAGGATAACGCTTGAAGCTAGAGATAGCTTCGTCTGACAGGACACCAATAATCAAACGTCCCAAACGACGTGCCTTATTGATAATGGCCACATGACCACTATGGATATACTCCGTAGAGAAGCACATATAAACTGTACGCTCATTGATTTCTTTCACGCGTTTACTGACAATTTCCAAATCCTCTGGGGTGTCAATCTCTGCGCAAAGCATATCCTGCACATCGCAAGGATAAATCTTGCACTTATCACTTACCTCATTGAAAGCGTTCTCCGCATATACCTTGCGGTTGTCGCTTTCACAGAACTTCTCAATGTTAGCCAGCCATACCAGCCAGTCCTCTTTCTTGATCTTGTAGAGAGGTTGTGCGGCCATTGCATGATCAAAGAACTCAATGCCCACCTTTTCTATCTGACCGTTCTTGATAATAGCTTTGAAGTCCTTTTCGGGAAGAGGTAACGTGCTACTTACTGCCATGCAGCTGTTCTCGTTGTCAATCACAGCCTCCATTACTTGACTTTCAAACACCAAGTCACCATGCATCAGGATAATATCATCATCCTTCAGTGAGTTTTTGGCGCAATAAATAGAGTAGATATAGTTAGTGGTGGCGTACTCAGGGTTATTAACAAAAGTAAACTTCATTGGCAGATGCAATGCATTACAATAGTCAACGAGAATCTGGTCGTAATAGCCAGTGGTCATTACAACCTCTTCGACTCCAAAAGAAGCCAACATCCTGAGCTGACGGCTCAAAATCGTGTTCTTATACGAAATCTCTGTCATGCACTTGGGGTGTTCCTTCGTAATCACACCCATCCTGTGGCCAAGGCCACTGTTAAGAATCAATGCTTTCATCCTAATTTCTTTATTTGATAAAAATAATGTCTATTTAAAAGAGCAGGATAATCAGGTTATTGAACCTTTTTATATATGAGAGAGATAACGATGTAAGAAGTAAGATGTCAGATGTAAGACACTTTTCATTCCCAGCATTTCTCATCTCTGCCCTATTATTTTTTTTATTTCTTCATTTATTCTCTTACAACGAAAATGATGTAAGAAGTCAGAGGTAAGACGTAAGAGTTATTTGTCTAACTCTGCGTTTATCTTCTTGCATCTTGTTACTAATATCTTAACTAATTCCTCGCAGTCGGTATAAATGCTATTATACTGCTTATCATCAATGTAATTGTTTCTATGAAGCAATTCAATCCAGTAAAGTGACTCACGAGCTTCCTTCAATGCAATGAAGGATTTAGCCCTATAGTCCGTTTTACTTACAGCATTTGTCGCTTCCGCATTGTTAGCACCAATGCTTGTTCCTGAGCGGAGCAGCTGGTTGCACAAAGCAGAAACAGATTGCAAGTAAACGGGAACCGTTTTCTCATATATCTTTTTGCTTTTGACTATCTTATAGGTAGGCTTAGCGTTAGCGGCTTCTTTCAATAGATAATCGTTTAATTTGATTATTCTATCTCCAAATGCCAAACATTTGGCTTGTATTGCTTCGCTTACTTCGCTCATAGTGCGTTATTTAGAAATGGGCGCGGGGCTGCCAATTATTGAACCTTTTGTCTTATGAGAGACTTGGCAAACACCCGCTCCCACATAACGATTTCTTATATATCCTGCCTCTCGGCAGTATGGTTGTGATTCATATTCCTTCGGATTTACCTTTCTGTTCTATCCTGCTATTTCACGATTAATCAGTTATAGGAAAACTTGTATTTATCAAAGCTAAAACAAGGGCGGTGATGAATAAATCATTCCTACTTCTTAAAGCCTTGCTTAGATACCACGGTATCCTCACAAATATTAATACGTACTGTCCTTTTACAACTATCCGTTGGTATAATCCTTACTGGGCGCTTCTTACAGGGGCACTTTGCTACATTCACCGTTACCGTGTCTTGTAGTTCCATCCGAATATCCGCAGTATTATTCATCGTGGCATCGAGCTTGCCTTCTATATTGTTCTTGAAATAATTTATCAAACCTGTAAGTGGTACGATTGCTTCTCCATTAATTCCCGTATTTGCTTCATCATGACCACTGCAACCCTTGCATCCTTGCATCAAGCCCAGCAGTAATGTAAGCATAGCCAAAATTACTGCAAGCAAACTAAGAAGCGTTTGTTTCTTTGCTAACTTCGTCTGTACTCCCGCCTCGTCAAGCGTTTGCTCTTCCAAGGTCTTGAAGTTATCTTTTACCAGCGGTAATCAGTCATTTTAGACCCGTTAAGGCCTACAACAACCATATTTTTAGTAATCTTTAAAATTTAGATTCGGATTTAATAGATGGCAGGTGCCATTTG
>Ga0310695_10004910_pt1 | contig 24061 bp, 18 predicted proteins | sample RumenRJG_04DNA_FD_203882 | JGI IMG/M metagenome (GOLD analysis project Ga0310695, IMG submission 203882) | Bovine rumen microbial communities from Lethbridge, Alberta, Canada - RJG_04 (v2) (version 2) | ecosystem: Host-associated > Mammals > Digestive system > Stomach > Rumen | place: Canada...
GACCCCTTCGCACCCGTTCCCGATCCGTACCAGCAGCCGCTGTATCGCAAAATATCGCCAAGGAGTCCGTCTATAGTCTATATGTAATTATATCCGTTCTTTTCATTCTTCTCTATTTTAGCATTATCCACAGGCTTTTGCAACCGTTATTCCAGTGCCTCGTCGAGTTTGACCGAAAGGATGCGCGAGACGCCGGCCTGCTCGAGCGTCACGCCGTAGAGCGTGTTCGCGGCCTCCATCGTCCCCTTGCGGTGCGTGACGACGATGAACTGCGTGCCCTTCGAGAGATCCTGCAGGAAATGGCCGAACCGCACGACGTTGGCCTCGTCGAGCGGCGCGTCGATCTCGTCGAGCACAGAAAAAGGCGATGGCTTGTAGCGCAGGAAAGCGAACAGCAGCGCGATGACCGTCAATGCACGCTCGCCGCCCGAAAGCGCCGCGAGGTTCTGCCGCTTCTTCTTCGGCAGGGTCACGAGGATCTCGATGCCGGCGGTCAGGATATCCACTTTCTTCACAGTGGATTTCTGCGGTTCCTGCCCGTCCTCTGCCGCCTCGCTGCTTTCTTCCTGCGATTTCGACGGGACGAGCCGGAGCTCGGCCTTGCCGCCGCCGAAGAGCTTCTCGAAGCATTCCTGGAAATAGTTCTGGATGGCCGTGAACGCCTCGCGGAACTGCTTCGTCATCGCGGCGTCCATTTCCTCGAGGATCTTCTTCAAGTTATCCTCCGCCTCCTCGAGGTCGGCCGCCTGCTTCTCGAGGAACTCATAGCGCGCCTTGCGTTTCTCGTACTCCTCGACGGCCTGCGGGTTGACCGGGCCGATGGCGTCGAGCTCACGCTTCAGCGCGCGGAGGCGTTCCGCGAGCTCTTCGTCCGGCAGGTCAAGGGCCTGCTGACGCGCAAGGCCCGGCGTCACGCCGTAGTCACGCCGCATGGCGTCGGTGATCTCCTCGAGCTTCATCTGGATGCGCGTGGCCTGCAGGTCGAGGCGGTGCAGGTTCTCCTGCTGCTCGGCAGCTTCCCGGCCCGCCTTGCGGATGGCGTCATCCTTCTCGCGGCTCTCCGCGAGCCTATCCATGCGCTGCTGATAGAGGGCCTGCTGCGCCGCGCGGCCCTTGTCGAGGAGTTCCTGCTGGGCCTCGATGCCCTGCCGGATGGCCTCGAGCTGGCCGCTGCTCGCCTGCTTGGCCGCCTCGAGCTTTGCGGCCTCCTGCTCGTTCTGCCGGAGCCGCACCTCGCTCGACTGCATCGCGGCGCGGCGCAGATCCGCCTGCTCCTTTGCGCGGAGCGCCTGCTGCTCGAGCACGGCGCGCTTCAGTTCGCGGTTCTTGATATGCTCCGCGAGGTCTGCGGCGTCCTGCATGGCGTCCTCAGCCGCGTCGCGCGCGTCCGCGAGCGCAGCGTCTGCCTGCTGCAGGGCCCTCTCGGCCTCTTTGCGCGCCGCAAAAGTCTCCTGCCGCTTCTTCTGGAGCTCGGCGAAGCTGTGTTCCTGCGCTTCGGCCGTGACCGAAAGCGCCTTCACCTGCTGCTCCGCCTGCTTCACGCGCTCCGCGATCTGCGCGGCGTTCGTGCGGGCGCGCGCCTGTTCGACGGCCGCTCGCTGCTGTGCGTCGCGGGCTGCGGCGAGCGCTTCCTGCGCGAGGCCGTTCGCCTTCTCGGCTTCCTGACACGCGGCGATGACCATCTTCTCTTTCTTCTCGAGCTCCTTGACCTTCGCGGCCGCCTGCTCGATCTCGCCCTGGCGGTGCAGGAAACTGGTCTCCTGCCCGCGGCTCTGGCCGCCCGAGAGCGAACCGCCCGGATTCAGGCGCTCGCCGCCGAGCGTCACGATGCGCAGGCGGTGGTTCTTGCGCCGGGCGAGGGCCAGCGCGTGGTCGAGCGTATCGACGACGAGCGTGCGCGAGAGCAGGAAGTCGATGGCCTTCTGCGCGCGCTCCTTATGCGGCGCCGGGCGCACGATCTCGCTCGCCCAGCCGACGACGCCGGCCTCGGATTTGATGCCGTCGCCGAGAGGCGGCTTCACGACGAGCGACTCGAGCGGCAGGAACGTCGCGCGGCCGAGCCGCTGCTCCTTGAGCATCTGGATGGCGGCCTTCGCCGTGTGCTCGTCCTCGGTCACGAGGTACTGCGCGGCAGGGCCGAGCGCGGTCTCGATGGCCGTGACGTAGTCCTGCGGCACCTCCATGAGCTCGGCCGCCGCGCCGAGCACGCCGCTGCGCCACGGATAGGACGATTGCAGGATGGCGCGCGGCGCGCGGCCGAATCCCTCATAGCTTTTCTGCAGGCGGCGCAGCATCGAGAGGCGGCTCGCCGCGTCGCGCTTCTCCTGCACCATGTGCTGGCGCGCGCGCTCCGCGTCGCGCTGATCCTGCATCGCGGCGCGCAGGCCCTGTTCGGCATGCGCGAGCGCCGAGGCAGTCTTCCCGACCGCCTCGTCCGCGCTCACCTGCGCGGCCTTCGCGTCAGCTCCCGCCTGATGCAGGTTCTCCCACTGCACGCGCGCAGCGGCGAGGGCCTTCTGCGTCTCCTCTTTGCTGCCCGTGCCGTTCTCGACGTCGCGGTCGAGAACGGCCAGCGTCTGCCGCTGGTCGCTTTCGCGCTTCTCCGCCGCATGGGCCGCTTTCTCAGCCTGCCGGAGCTTTTCCTGCTGGGCTGCGACGACGGCCTGGTATTTCTTCTGTTTCTCTTTCTCCTTCTCGAGCAGGTCGGTCGCGAGCAGCAGATCCTGTTCCTGCGCCTTGCCGTTCTGCTCGATGGCGATGAGGTCTTTGCGCGCCTGCTCGATCTCCGCGCGGATCCGCTCGTGCTCGCGCGCGAGGCGTTCCTTCGCCGCCTCGTTCTGGCCCGTGCGCTCTTTGAGCGCGGCCATCTCCTGTTTCCGGCCCTCGAGGGCCTGGCGCTGCTTCTCGTTTTCCGCGGCCTGCTTCTGCCGCGCGTCTTCGAGCTTCGCGGCCTCGGCCTCGGCGGCGGCCTTCTCGGCTTCCGCCGTCTTCACGCGCGTCTCTGCCGCCGTGATGGCGTCGCCGACTGCCTGCTTCTGCTTGCCGATGGCAGCGTTCCGCTCCGCCTCCGCGTCATAGCTGCGCGAGAGGTCGGTGACCTTGACCTTCTTGTAGTCCGCATCGAGGCCCTGCCATTTCTTCGCCTTTTCCGCCGCCTGCTCGAGCGGACCGAGCTGCTGCTCGAGCTCGCCCGTGATGTCGCGCACGCGGACGAGGTTCGCCTCCGTATCCTCGAGGCGCCGCAGGGATTCCTTCTTGCGGTTCCGGTACTTCGTGATGCCGGCGGTCTCCTCGAAGAACCCGCGCCGCTCCTCCGGCCGCGCGTTCAGGATCGCGTCGATGCGGTTCTGCCCGATGATGCTCATACCGTCGTGCCCGATGCCCGTATCCGCAAACAGGTTGTAGATGTCCTTCAAACGGCAGCGGCTCTTGTTGATATAGCATTCGTTCTCGCCGCTGCGGTAGAGCCTGCGCGTCACGACGACCTCCTGGAAGTCGACGGGCAGCGTGCCGTCCGAATTGTCGAAGGTCAGCGAGACCTCCGCGGCGCCGAGCGCGTGGCGCGACGCCGAACCCGTGAAGAGCAGATCCTCCGATTTCGTGCCGCGCAGGTTGCGGATATTCTGCTCGCCGAGCGCCCACCGGATCGCGTCGGTGATGTTGCTCTTGCCGCTGCCGTTCGGGCCGACGACGGCGGTGATCCCCTGCTCGAAATCGATGGTGATCTTATCGGCAAACGATTTGAAGCCATAGGCCTCGAGGCGTTTGAGCTGCATAGATTCGTTCCCTCTTTATAGCTGATGATGGACATGCGCGTAGGAGCGCATGAACTGCATGAAATAGTCGATGGCCGCGGTCTTTTCGATATGCTCGTTCCACTGGAGCACGATCCCGACGGCGAGCGGGTCGGCAAGCGGGACGCGCACCATGTTCTTCTCCGTGCTCGTCACGAAATCCGGCAGGATGGAGATGCCGGCTCCGCGCGCGACGAGCTGCTTCACCGTCTTCATCTGCGAGGTCGTCAGCAGGATGGCCGGGGCAAAGCCTGCCTCCTCGCAGCGCGTGACGACCGAATCGTATTGGTAGGTTCCCGGCGGCTCGAGGATGAACTTCTCATCTTTGAGTTCCCGGATATCCACGGCTTTCTTCCCAGCGAGCGGGTGCTGCGCGCTGACGCAGAGCGAGAGCGGGCTCTCGAGCAGCGCGAGCTCGTTATGTGCGCAATGCCCCGGTGCACGCAGCAGGATGCCGAAATCGAGCTCGCCATGCCGGACCTTCTCCTCGACCTGCATGGAATCGCTGCATTCCTGCATCTCGAGGCTGATTTCCGGGTATTTCTTCTCGAAATCCAGAAAGAGGTTCGGGAACAGATAGGCTTCGATCATCGGCGGCAGGCCGAAATGCACGATGCCCTTCGCGCCGATATGGAAGCGGTGCATGTCCTCTTTCGCCGCCTCGACATCCTGCAGGATGCGGCGCGCGTGCACGAGGAAGGCCGCGCCCTCTTCGGTCAGCGCGGCGCGCTTCTGGCTGCGGTCGATCAGCACGAGGTTCAGCTCGCGCTCGAGCGTCTTGATGGCCTTCGTGACCGATGGCTGCGAGACGCCGAGCACTTCCGCCGCCCGCGTGAAGTTCCGGAACTCACAGACCGTGACAAAGTATTCGAGCTGCCGTAATTCCAACCCAATCCCTCTCTTTCTGTCTTATCTTTTCCATTCTATCATAACTTTTGGCTATTGAAAAGGAGTTTTCTCTGTCAAGTGCGCATGTCCATTTTTCTTTTTTCTTTCATTACAAGATAGGGACCGAGGTTTTATTTACTATGTATCTTGGTTATGATAGAATAGACTTAGATATAATCTAAGGATAGAAAGGTAAACACAAGACTCACGATTCATGAAAGTCACAAATACAAAATCGACACAGACACAGAATTTCATAAATAAAGACGGCAGCGCAAAGGCCGCGCCGGTATCGGCATTCTCCACGGCGTTCTGGTTCCAGGTCACAGCCACGATCAACAAGAACCGCGTGTTCCGAGCCCTGCGGAACGGCATGGTTCTGCTGATCCCGTTCATCCTGATCCGCGCACTCGCGCTCGCCCTGCTCTATCTCCCGATCACTTCCTGGCAGATGTTCCTGCTGAACAGCGGCCACGGTCTCTGCAATCTGCTCGGCGCAGTCTATCAGGCATCGCAGAGCTATTTCTCATTGCTGACCGCCGGTGCGCTCGCCTTCAGCTTCGCCCGCGAGTGGAAGCTGAAGGTCTTCCGCATCGTCCTGCTTGACATGACCTCGGTCGCCTGTTTCTGGATTTTTTCCGGCGGGCGGATTGCTTATTTCGGGCCGTCCGGCATCTGCACGGCGATTTTCGCCGCGTTCTTCGCGAGCGTCCTTTTCGTGAAGCTCAACGGCTATGAACGCTTCTTCAAGATTGCATCCCCGCCGCCGGTCCTGCGCATCGACATGCACCTCTTCGATGTGCTCTACACGATCCCGATCATGCTTGTGATCCTGCTGCTCGCCATTCTGGTGCAGGCAGGGATCCTCTCGGTCGGCGGCGGGCTCGTCCTGCAGGAGCATCTCAACGCCGCAGCGCTCGACCTGCTCGCGCTCTGCCCGGCCTCCCAGCTTTTTGCCGCGGAGGTGCACACGCTGCTGACGCAGCTCCCGTGGTTCTTCGGCATCAACGGCAGCGCATTATTCAGCGGCAGCCAGGCCGCCTTCTACTCGGACATCAGCTCGCTCCACGCCGTGGATGGCATGGCGCCGGTCCTGATGAACGAATCCTTCTTCAACTGTTTCGCGCTGCTCGGCGGATCCGGGGCTATCCTCTCGCTGTCCATATCCTTCCTGACCTTCAGCACACAGAAGTTCAGCAAACTCATCGCGAAGCTCTCTCTGATCCCGGCCTGCTTCAATGTCAGCGAGGTTGCGGTTTTCGGCCTGCCGCTGCTCGGCAACCCGATCTTCATCGTGCCATTCGTGCTGATCCCGATGGCCAATCTCGCCATCGCCTATTTCATGACAGGGCTCGGCTTGATCCCGCCGACGCTGCATGTGGTCAGCTGGGCCGTTCCGCCGCTGCTCTCCGGCTATGCCGCGACGGGTTCCATAAGCGGTGCGGCCGCCCAGCTCTTCCTGCTGCTCATCGACCTGTTCCTGTTCGAGCCGTTCGTCAAGCTCTACGACCGCTACCGCTCGAGCCAGACCGAACGCCTGACGCGCCATCTCGAGAAACTGCATCAGTGGTACGAATCGAAGGCAGAGCGTTTCAATCCGGCGAACTTCAACGACCAGCAGTCCTTCATCTTCACGCGGCTCATGAATGACCTCGAGGATGAGCTGAACGGCCCGCATAAAGATACGCTGTTCATGGTCTATCAGCCGCAGATTGCGAGCACGGGCAAGATCATCGGTGCCGAGGCCCTGCTCCGCTGGAAGCACCCGGATGCCGGCTTCATCTATCCGCCGCTGATCATCACGCTCGCGAAGCGCGGCGGCTTCCTGCCGAAGCTCGAGCAGTTCATCTTCCGCGACACCTGCGAATGCATCGCACGGCTCGAGAAGATGCTCGGCAAGGACGCGAATTTCAAGGTCTCGGCGAACATCACGGGCGAGTCGCTGCTCTACGACGGGCTCGACCGCTCGATCCGCGACATCGTCCAGGAGACGAAGATCGACCCGCACAAGCTCTGGATCGAGATCACAGAGCAGGACACGATTACGCTGAACGAACAGACGCAGTCGAACCTCGAGAACCTCAAAGCGCAGGGCCATCAGCTCATCGTCGACGATTTCGGCATGGGCCAGACGTCCATCAACTACCTGCAGACCGGCCTTTTCGGCATGGTCAAGCTCGACGGCAGCATCACGCGCAAAGTCCTGACCGACCAGAAGAGCCAGCAGATTGTCTCGTCGCTGACGAGCCTTTCGCGCGACATGGATATGATGACCGTCGCCGAATACGTCGACAACGTGCCGCAGCGCGACCAGCTCAAGACGCTCGGCTGCGATATCTTCCAAGGCTACCTGTACAGTCCGCCGGTCTCCGAGAACAAGCTCGTGCATCTGATCGTCGACAAAGGCCGCGAAAAGATATCGTACAAGGAAAGCGATAAAGACCAGAACGATGGCGGCGCAGCAGAGAATACGGAAGACCGAACGCCGGAAAAGCCAGATTCCCCTCATGGAGGTGTACCCGATGAAAATCCAGCTCAGTGATTTAGCGAAAGCCCTCGAGCAGTCCGATGTCAAGCAGAGTTATGTCGATATTGCCAAAGGGGCCGTCATCTTCGTCGATGAGGACGGCAGCGAGGACGACCAGCAGGTTCTCGACCGCGTGTTCGATATCGAGGACGATTTCGAGAACTACGTGCCGATCCCGGACTTCTACGACGGCGAGGAACGCGAGACCATGCAGGCCTTCGCCGAAGCGCAGCAGGAAAGCGCAAAAAAAGAGCGCCTGCTCGAGGCGCTCCGTCAGCCCGGCGGCACCGCGCGTTTCCGCCATGCCGCAAAGGAATTGCTGCTGCTCTCCGATTGGGAAGCCTACCTGCATCAGCATTTCCTCGACCTCGCGAGATGGTTCTGCGAGGAAAATGAACTCGAATACGAGGAATGATCCGAAAAACAAGCCCGATCAGTTCGGGTCAAAGCGCTGCTCAGCCGTCTGCATGATGCTGTCGCGGCGCTTTTTTGATGCCGTGAAATAGTCGTAGATGAACTGCCGGTCGTGGTTCTCGCAGGCCGCCTGCACCTCGCCGAGGATGTCGCGCAGGGTCTGCAGGTTCTTGGCGATGGCCTCGCCGTTCGTCATGCAGATATCGGCCCACATGTCGGCGTTCGACGACGCAATGCGCGTCGTGTCCTTGAACCCGCCGCCGATCAGCTTGATGCACGATTCCATGTCATCGCCGCTGCGGTTCAGCAGGGTCACGAGCGCCGCGGCCGCGAGATGCGGCACATGGCTGATGACCGCCGCGCAGCGGTCGTGCTTGCGGATATCGAGCGAGAGGAAGTTCGCGTCCGTGTACTGCAGCAGCGCGCGGAGCTTCTCATGCGCCTCGCGCGGCGCGCCGGTGTCCTCGACGATCACATAGGCCTTGTTCCGGAACAGGTCTTTCGTCGCCGCCTCGACGCCGCTTTTTTCGCGGCCGGTCATCGGGTGCCCCGCGATATAGTAGATATCCTCCGGCAGGATTTTCTGCAGATGTTCCCAGATATAGCCCTTCGTACTGCCGGCATCCGTCAGGATCGTTCCCGGTTTCAGATAGGGCAGGATCTTCTCGACCATCGGCACGATCTGCAGCACCGGCGGAGAAAGGAATACGATATCGGCATCGCGGACGACCGCCTCGATATCCGGCGCGGCGAAATCGACTGCACCGCGCTGCATCGCAAGATCCATCGAGCGCTGCGTGCGGCAGAGCCCCGTAATATGGATGGCCTCGCCGAGCGCGTCTTTCAGGCAGAGCCCGAGCGATCCGCCAATCAGACCGACGCCGATGATGGCGAGATGCACCGGGTTCTCCTTCGTCCACGGGCATGCAAAGTCTGCTTCCTCTTTCTTCTCCATCGTGTTCTCCTCTCAGACCGTGCGGCCCATGACCTCGGCGATTTTCCGTACCTCGTCCATCACGCGCTCGAAATTCTTCGGCGTCAGGCTCTGGTCACCGTCGGAGAGCGCGTGCTCCGGATGCGGATGCACCTCGATGATCAGGCCATCGCAGCCAGCCGCGACCGCCGCACGAGCCATCGGGCGCACCATCTCCCAGCGGCCCGTGCCATGGCTCGGATCGACGACGATCGGCAGATGCGAGAGCTCCTTGATGGCCGCGACCGCCGAGAGGTCGAGCGTGTTGCGCGTGAACGTCTCGTAGGTGCGGATGCCGCGCTCGCAGAGGATGACGTTCGGGTTGCCTTCCGACAGGATGTACTCGGCCGCGTTCAGCCATTCGCTGATGGTCGCCGCGAGGCCGCGCTTCAGCAGCACCGGCTTCTTCTGGCGGCCGAGCGCGCGCAGCAGCTGGAAGTTCTGCATATTGCGTGCACCGACCTGAAACACGTCCGCATAGGCATCGATCAGATCCATATCGTCCTTGTCGACGATTTCCGTGACGACTTTCAGGCCGAACTTGTCCGCGGAATTCCGCATGATCTTCAGGCCTTCCTCCGCGAGCCCCTGGAAATCATACGGGGACGTGCGCGGCTTGAACGCGCCGCCGCGCAGGAACGTCGCGCCGGCCGCCTTGACCTTTTCTGCCGCCTCGTCGACCTGCTCCTGGCTCTCGATGGAGCACGGGCCGGCCATCACGACGATTGCCTTGCCGCCGATCTTGACGCCGTCCACGTCGATGACCGTATCCTGCGGGTGGAAATTCCGGCTCGCGAGCTTGTATTTCTCCGTAATGCGCACCGTCTTCTCAACCCCCGGCATCATGTTCATCTCCAGATTCGCGATCTTCTTCTTGTCACCGATGACGCCGATGATCGTCGTCTCGGCTCCTTTCGAGATATTGACGTCGAGCCCGGAGCGATGGATCTTATCGACGGCCCCGTCGATTTCGGCTTTCGTGGCATTCGGTTTCATTACGACAATCATGCTGGATTCCTCCTAAAATTCTTCTGCATTTCTTCCTGCAAGAACCCAAAATAAAAAGCCCGCCCCTCATACAGGGACGAGCTGAATCTCTCGCGGTACCACCCTGCTTGCTTTGCGGCAAGCCTCTCTCTCGGATACATGCATATCCCAGCCCATGGTAACGGGGGCGTCCGGCACGGTCTACTGACGGTTTCCCGTATTCAACCGGCGGCTCCTGCGTGTATTTCATCCGGTTCCGCCGCGGCTTCTCACCAGCCAGCCGCTCTCTTGAGGCTTCCACGGATTACTTCTCGCACTCTCAGCCTTTTGCTTTGTTGTGTAATACTATAGCAGGAATTCCCGTGTCTGTCAACTATTTTCTGTAACTTTCTCACCGCGCTGTTTCTGCTCAACGCATGGAAATCTTTTTGAGATCCTTCTCGTAGTTCTCCCAAGGCAGAACCATCGCGATCTCATCGCAGTTCGGGAATTTCGGGCAGTCGAGGCATTCCTTCCAGACCTTATGCGGCAGATCCTCTTTCGTGACCGTCACGAAGCCCTGCTTCTGGAAGAAGCCCGGCTTGTAGGTCAGCGTGAAGATCTTCTCTACGCCGAGCGCGCGGCCCTCCTCGACGAGGCGCTTCACGATCTCCGCGCCGATGCCCTGCCGCGTGCAGGCGGGATCCACGGCCATCGTGCGCACCTCGGCGAGCCCGTCCCAGATGATATGCAGTCCGCCGACGCCGTGCACATGGCCCTCCTCGTCCACCGCGACGACCATGTCGCGGAGCGTTTCGTAGAGCGTGTTGCGCGAGCGCGCGAGCATTTCCCCGGTCCCGGCATAATGCGCGACCAGGTCATAGATTTCTTCCACATCGTGGAAAACAGCTTTGCGGTAAAGCATGGGAATCCTTCCTATTCTCCGATTTCTCCGGTTGCCGCGCTATCCGCGCGGATCTCCGGCTCCGGCGCTGCCATCAGGCTTCGGCGCTCGGGCAGACCATAGCGAGCGGGCACTCCGCACAGAGCGGCTTGCGCGCCCTGCAGAGCTTCCGCCCGTGCCAGATCAGCCAGTGATGCGCCTCCGACCATTTCTCCTTCGGGATGGCCTTCTGCAGGCCTTTCTCGACCGCGAGCGGCGTCGTGCCCGGCGCGAGCTGCAGCCGGTTCGAGACGCGGAACACATGCGTGTCGACGGCGATGGCCGGGTGGTGGAACGCGACGCTCTCGACGACGTTCGCGGTCTTGCGCCCGACGCCGGGCAACTTCTGCAGGGCCTCGAAATCGTCGGGCACCTCGCCGCCGAAGTCGCGCAGCAGGATCTCGCAGGCCGCGAGGATATGCTTGGCCTTGCTGTGATAGAGCCCGCAGTCGCGGATCTCCTCCTCGAACTCCGGAAGCGAGAGGCGCAGCATCTCCTCCGGCGTGTCCGCGATCTGGAACAGACGCTCCGTCACGACGTTCACGCGCTTATCCGTGCACTGCGCCGAAAGCATCACGGCGATCAGGCACTCGAACGGGCTCCGGAAATGCAGGGCCGGCTTTGCCCCCGCGTAGACCCGCTCGAGGATGGCGATCTGCTCCTCCCGGATTTTCTTCGTTACACGCATAAATTATACACCTTTTCTACATATTTATGCAAGAGTAGAAAACATGCCTTCCCCTGCGAGGAAGGCAGTATTTCAAGCTGACAGATGTTCAGCCATCAGTTCGTGAGGCTGCGGACCGGGGCCGGGATGCGGCCGCCGCGCGCGATGAACGCCTCGGAGCTGTACTGGTTGTGGATCGGCACGATTGGGCAGTAGCCGAGCAGGCCGCCGAACTGCACGGAGTCGCCGACATGCTTGCCCGGAACCGGGATCACGCGGACCGCCGTCGTCTTGTTGTTGATCATGCCGATGGCCGCCTCGTCCGCCATGATGCCGGAGATGGTCGCCGCCGACGTATCGCCTTCGATGGCGATCATATCGAGGCCGACCGAGCAGACGCAGGTCATGGCCTCGAGCTTCTCGATGCAGAGGCTGCCCTGGTTCACGGCGTTGATCATGCCCTCGTCCTCGGATACCGGGATGAACGCGCCCGAGAGGCCGCCGACATGCGAGGACGCCATGAGGCCGCCCTTCTTGACCGCGTCGTTGAGCATCGCGAGCGCTGCCGTCGTGCCCGGCACGCCGCAGGCCTCGAGACCCATTTCCTCGAGGATGCGCGCGACCGAGTCGCCGACCGCCGGCGTCGGCGCGAGCGACAGGTCGATGATGCCGAACGGCACGCCGAGGCGCTTCGATGCCTCGCGCGCGACGAGCTGGCCGACGCGCGTGATCTTGAACGCCGTGCGCTTGATGGTCTCCGCGACCTCGGTGAAGTCCGCGCCCTTGAGCCCCTCGAGCGCATGCTTGACGACGCCCGGGCCGCTGACGCCGACGTTGATGACGCGGTCGCCCTCCGCGACGCCGTGGAACGCACCGGCCATGAACGGGTTGTCGCCCGGCGCATTGCAGAACGTCACGATCTTCGCGCAGCCGATGGCCTCCTGGTCGCGCGTGAGCTCCGCCGTGCGCTTGACAACCTCGCCCATCTGGCGCACGCAGTCCATGTTGATGCCGGCCTTTGTCGAGCCGACGTTGACCGACGAGCAGACGATATCCGTCGCGGCCATCGCCTGCGGGATGGAGCGGATCAGCGTCTCGTCGCCGCGCGTCATGCCCTTTTCCACGAGGGCCGAAAAGCCGCCGATGAAGTTGACGCCGACCTCTTTGCCCGCCTTGTCGAGCGTCTCGGCAATCGGCACATAGGAGTCCGTCTTGCATGCGTCTGCCGCAATCGCAATCGGCGTCACGGAGATGCGCTTATGGATGATGGGGATGCCGTATTCCGCCTCGATGGCCTCGCCGGTCTTGACGAGATCCTCCGCGGATTTCGTGATCTTGTCGTAGATGTTCTGGCAGAACTTGTCGATGTTCGGATTCGCGCAGTCGCGCAGCGAAATGCCCATCGTGATGGTGCGGACGTCGAGCTTGTTCTCCGTGATCATCTGATTGGTTTCAAAAATATCATCTATCGTTATCAAGGAACTTTCCTCCCAGTAAAATACGCAGCTGTCTCTCCGCCAGATCACACATCATGCATGATGTTGAAGATATCCTGGTGCTGGGCCTTGATCTCGAGCCCCATCTCCTTGCCGAGTTCCTTGAGCTTCGCCTGCAGGTCAGCAAGCTGGATGCCGCCGTTGTCCGGCATCTCTGCGATCATGACCATATTGAAGAAACCGCCCGTGATGTTCTGGTTGATATTCAGGATGTTGACGCCGTTCTCCGCGAGAATCTGGCTTTCCTTCGCGATAATCCCCACGCGGTCCTTGCCTACTGTCGTTACGACAACTTTCATGCTTCCTTCTCCTCACTCTTTACCTGTTACATGCTTACAACTGGTGAAAAACACCTGTCTCCATTATATCGGCATAGCGGGTACGCGTCAAGCGCGGCCGCCGCTTTCCTCTGCCTCGTCGAGCAAGGGTTTCAGGAACTTGCCCGTGTAGGAGGCCGGTACGCGAACGATGTCCTCGGGGCGGCCCTCGGCGACGATCGTGCCTCCCTTGTTCCCGCCCTCCGGGCCGAGATCGATGATGTGGTCGGCGCATTTGATGACGTCGAGATTGTGCTCGATGACGACGACCGTATCGCCAGCGTCGACGAGGCGCTGCAAGATGCCCATGAGCTTGTGGATGTCCGCCGTATGCAGGCCCGTCGTCGGCTCGTCGAGGATGTAGAGCGTGCGGCCCGTGCTGCGGCGCGAGAGCTCCGTCGCGAGCTTGACGCGCTGCGCCTCGCCGCCTGAGAGCGTCGTCGCGCTCTGTCCGAGCTTGATATAGCCGAGCCCGACGTCCTTGATGACCTGCAGCTTCCGCGCGATGCGCGGCACGTTCTGGAAGAAGTCCACGGCCTCCTCGACGGTCATATTCAGCACATCCGCGATGCTCTTGCCCTTGTATTTGACCTCGAGCGTCTCGCGGTTGTAGCGCGCGCCCTTGCAGACCTCGCAGGGCACGTAGACGTCCGGCAGGAAATGCATCTCGATCTTCAGGATGCCGTCGCCCTTGCACGACTCGCAGCGGCCTCCCTTGACATTGAAGCTGAACCGCCCCGCCTTGTAGCCGCGGATCTTCGCCTCATTCGTCTGCGCGAAAAGCTGCCTTATGCTGTCGAAGACGCCGGTGTAGGTCGCCGGGTTCGAGCGCGGCGTGCGCCCGATCGGCTGCTGGTCGATGTTGATGATCTTGTCGATGTTCTCGAGGCCCTTGATCTTCTTGTGCTTGCCCGGCTTTCCCTTTGCATGGTAGAGACGCGAGGCGATGCCCTTGTAGAGGATTTCGTTGACGAGCGTCGATTTGCCCGAACCGGACACGCCGGTCACGAGCGTCAGGGTGCCGAGCGGGAATTTCACGTTGATATCCTTCAGGTTGTTCTCGCTCGCGCCGACGACCTCGATGTATTTGCCATTGCCGGGGCGGCGTTTCGCGGGCACCGGGATGTACTTGCGCCGCGAGAGGTACTGCCCCGTGACGGATTCCGGCACCTTCTCGATTTCCTCGGCCGTGCCCTGCGCGACGACGCGGCCGCCGTTCGCGCCGGCGCCCGGCCCGATGTCGATGATGCAGTCCGCCGCGCGCATCGTGTCCTCGTCATGCTCGACGACGATCAAGGTGTTGCCGAGGTCGCGCAGGCGCTTCAGCGTCGCGAGCAGCCGGTTGTTGTCGCGCTGGTGTAGGCCGATGCTCGGCTCATCGAGCACGTAGAGCACGCCCTGCAGCCCAGAGCCGATCTGCGTCGCGAGCCTTATGCGCTGCGCCTCGCCGCCCGAAAGCGTGCCAGCCGAGCGAGAGAGCGTCAGATAGTCGAGCCCGACGTTCAGCAGGAACTGGAACCGCGCGTGGATCTCCTTGATGACCTGGCCGACGATCTTGCGGTCGCGGTCCGTGAACTCGACCGACTGCAGGAATGCGTCGGCCTCGCGGATCGTCATCGCCGTGAATTCCGCGATGTTCTTGCCGCCGACCGTCACGGCGAGCGTCTCCGGCTTCAACCGCGCGCCGTGGCAGGTCTTGCACGGGATTTCCGTCATGTAGTTCTCGTAGGACTCGCGCATCTCGTCAGAATCCGTCTCGTGATAGCGGCGCGCGAGCAATGGCATGACACCCTCGAATGGCACATGGTACGATTTGTACTCGCCGAACATGTTCGTGTAGTGGAACGTGAAGCGCTCCTCGCCCGATCCGTACAGCAGGATCTGCTGCGTCTTCTTGTCGATGTCCTTCCAAGGCGTATCGGTCGTATAGCCGCGCGACTCGAGCAGGGCCGTCATCACGCACATCGCGTAGGAATGCGGGTTCTTCGACAGCGGCTCGAACACGCCCTGCCCGACGCTGAGCGCCGGATCCGGCAGCACGAGGTCGAGGTCGAATTCCATGTGGCTGCCGAGGCCCATGCAGGTCGGGCACGCGCCGTACGGGTTGTTGAATGAGAACATGCGCGGCGTGATCTCGGGCAGCGAGATGCCGCAGTGCACGCAGGCGAAGTTCTCAGAGAACATCAGGGTCTCGCCGCCAACGATCTGCACGTAGACGACGCCCTCGCCGAGCTTCAGTGCGGTCTCGAGCGAGTCCGCGAGCCGCGCCTCCATGCCCTCGCGCACGATCAGGCGGTCGATCACGACGTCGATCGTGTGCTTCTTGTTCTTCTCGAGCGCAATGTCCTCGCCGACGTCGTAGACCTCGCCGTCGATCTGCACGCGCACATAGCCCTCGCGGCGGATATGCTCGAGCAATTTCTTGTGCTCGCCTTTGCGTCCGTTCACGACGCGCGCGAGCACGAGGAGCTTCGTGCGCTCCGGCAGCTGCGTGATGCGGTCGATCATCTGGTCGACCGTCTGCTGCGTGATCGGGCGGCCGCATTTCGGGCAATGCGGCTTCCCGGCGCGCGCGTAGAGCAGGCGCAGGTAGTCGTAGATCTCCGTGACCGTGCCGACCGTCGAGCGCGGGTTATGGCTCGTCGTCTTCTGGTCGATGGAGATGGCTGGCGAGAGCCCCTCGATGTTGTCGACGTCCGGCTTGTCCATCTGCCCGAGGAACTGCCGCGCGTACGACGAAAGGGACTCGACATAGCGCCGCTGCCCCTCGGCGTAGATCGTATCGAACGCGAGCGAAGACTTCCCCGAGCCGGAAAGCCCCGTGATCACGACGAGCTTGTCGCGCGGGATGTCGACGTTGATGTTCTTCAGGTTATGCGCGCGCGCGCCGCGTATCTTGATGCAATTTTCCATAGTCTGCCTCTTTATGCTGAAAATCTGATTTCCGATATTTTCCTATATTGTAGCACAAAAAAAGCCTTCCCCCAAGGGGAAGGTGGCTGCCCGTCAGGGCAGACGGATGAGGTGTTGGCAATAGGTCGGAAGAACATCTCAATGTGTCTCAACCTTGTGGCCACACCTCATCCACCGCTTACGCGGTCCCCCTTCCCCTATGGGGAAGGCTTTTTTTCAACAGCCCTGATAAATTCAGCGGATGCTGACGGAGCGGAAGTCGCTCTTGTCGCCGCGGTGCCGGGAGATGGAGTACTCGAACGGCCGCCCGTCGTCGAGGAACGCGGTCTGCGTGACCTCGAGCAGCGGCAGCTCGCCCTCGATGCCGAGCTCCTGCTTCTCGCGCTCGGTCGGCATCACCGCGCGCACCGTGCGGTGCGCGGACTGGATCTTGAGGCCGAGATCCTTTTCGATATACTGATAGATGGAATGCTCGAGCACGGACATCTTGACGCGCGGGATCAGCTCAATCGGCATCTTCGTGTACTCGATGACGATCGGCTCGCCGTCAACGAAGCGCACGCGCACGATATCGTAGACGAAATCGTCCTCGGTCAGCCGGAGCTTGCCGGCTGTCATCTTGTCCGGATGGACGATGTCGAAGCGCAAAACCTTCGTCGTGACCTTCTTGTCCGCGTAGGTCGCCGCAAAACCTTGGAACTGCCCGGCCTCGCTGAGCTCCTTGACGTCGCTTTTCTTCAGCGATTTCACGAACGTCCCGGCCCCCCGCCGCTTGATCACAAGCCCGTTCTTCACGAGCTCGTCGACCGCGCGCCGTATCGTGATGCGGCTCACGCCATAGTGGTCGCACATCTCTTTCTCGAGCGGCAGCTGCTCGCCGGAGCGGTACTCCCCGCTGTGTATCTTCTCGCGCAATTCCTGCGCGATGGCCTCATATTTCAGCATAGTCCAAAACCTCTTTATCCTGATCCGTTTTCTGTCTTTTCTCCTATTATAACGTATGTAAGATAAATTTTCAAATTAGATATTTCTTTTACATAAAAAGAATATACAACTAAAAGGCAGATGATATACCTGATAACAAGATAAAAAAAGACCTGCCTTCAAATCCACTTGAAGGCAGGCATACTCGATAGGATCAGAACAAAAATTATGTTAGGGGAACTAAAAGGGGTTATAGGAAGTTCGGATACGGGCGGAGCCCATCTCCTCCCTTCCCGAAAAAGGGATTATTTTACAGCACGCACAGCGTCAATATAGATGGTCGAGTCGACCGTCTCATTGCCGACCGTGTTGCAGTAAATTGCTAGATGTTGTACCAGGGCTGGATCGAATTTGCCGCCCTGCTTGCCGACGAATTCCGTAAACGGTATGCGCAGTTTCACGGGCTCCGTCGACTTCGTATAAGCGGACAGGTTCTTCTCGAAATCCTGTCCTGCGCAGTTGACTTGTAAGATGAACCGCTGGCCCTTGCCATCCGGCTTGAACCAGATTTCGACCGCATTCGCGCCCTGCCAGTTCGCGCCTTTCAGGCTCTTGACCATGCCGGCATAGCCGTCCTTGCCGATATGGTAGTGGAACGCAAGGCCGTATTTTCCATCCGAATGGATGTCCGACAATGTGCCGGTGACGTCGGAGTTTGAGGCGCAGTTCTTGGAGTACACGCCGGCGAGCAGATCATTGTCACCGTAGTAGCCATCGAAATCATCGCCGAGCCACGGATCCGTCTTCGGCGCCGGCATATTCGCGAGCACCTTGACCGCGTCAGCCTTCTGGCCGTCGACATCGAGTGTCAGCAGGCCGATGTTCTGCCCGAACAGCTTCGCCTGATCTGCGGTCAGCTTCAGTGTCCACGTGCCATCGGTCTGGCGCGCAAGCGGCAGCGTTGCCGTCTTGCCGCCCTCGGCTGCCGCGAACACCATCTGGACATCCTTTGCGTCCGATGGCGCCGCCGCGCGCAGCACCGAACCGGCCTTCAGGTTATCGAAGGAACCCGGCGCGAGGAAGTACGCGTGCGGCACCGTCGAGGCTTTCGCCGCAACGGAAAGCTGCATATAGTTCAGATTCTGCTTGCCGAACACACTCGCCTTCTCATTGTAGAACCGCGTGAACCCGTCGACGAGCTCATGGCCGTAATGCTTCGTGACCATGAACGGCTCGCAGTAGTTCTTGCGGTCGAAATTCGACCAGGTCAGCATATAGGCGATTGGGTGGCTGGCCGTGGCGTTCAACACCTCGCGGAACCAGTCCGGGCGCTGATTGCGCGTCCGCGGCAGGCAGCCGTTCTTCGTCGCGATGATGCCGGTCTCGGCGAGCACCGCGACCTTCTGATGCTTCGCGGCGATCTTGCCGAGCTCTGCCATCGAGCTGTCAAGGCCCTTCATCCAGCCATCATCCTGTGCCGTCGGGTAGCGGTGATAGGTGTCGATGCCGATCACGTCGACCCAGGCATCGCCCGGATAGCGCGAGAGGAAACCTTCCTCGTTGCGGACCGGGCCGTTCGGCGAATAAACGATCAGGAGGTTATGGAGCCCCTTGACGTTGCGCAGGTAGTCGACCGTATAGCGGTAGAGGTTCTTGTACTGGCTCGGCGTGCACGTCGAGGCGCCCCACCAGAACCATGCCCCATCGTTCTCGTGGAACGGGCGGAACAGCAGCGGCACACCGGCCGCCTGCAGGCGGCTGTCGAAGTCCGCGATCAGGTCGAGATAGGCGCGGTAGACCTCGTTGAGGTCTCCGCCCGGCTGGATGCGCGCCACGACGTCGCCTTTCAGCACGTTCGGCGAGTAGCCGCCGAAATCATACTTGCCGTCGATCTTCTTGCGGCCCGCGACGAGCGAGAAATTCGGCATATGCGCCGACATCGTCAGCACCGCGCCCTTCTTCGCCGCCGGGATATAGATGGAGGCGAGCTTCTGCGGCAGGGTGATGCCGACCGCCTTCTCTTTCGGCGTCAACGAGAGCTCGTTGCCGGTCAGCGCGAGCGCATCAAAGCCCATGACCGCCGAGGTGTCGCCGACCATGTCGACGGTATCCGACGCGCCAGGAAGGTTCGGACTCGACTTCTTGTGCAGCTCGTTCTGATGCCCGTAGAGCAGGTACGGCGAGTTCGCGACGCCCTGCAGATAACCGTAGAGACCAGCCGCTTCCTTCGAGAGCTTCGGATCCGTGACGGTGACCGTCTTCGGGATCTGCAGCTCCGACGCCTTCAGCGCCTTCTGCTTGACCGGTTTCACCGTGCGCTGCACATAGCCGATCGGCACCTCGTCCTTTTCGGCCGCCTCCGCGATGGAGATCACGGAGCTCGCCGGCAGGCCCGCTGCCAGCGACGGCATGGCCGCCGGCAGACCGAACACGAACGCAGCCGCGATAGCCGCGCTCAGGGCACGATGTTGGAAGGAGAATTTCCGCATGCTGCGTTCCTCCTTACTTCAGCTCGATGTTGTTGATGTAGATGGCGCCCTTATAGGCCGTCAGATAGCTGACAACACTAAGCTCGATATGGCTGATATCCTGCTCGACCGGGTCATCGAAGTAGACCTTGACATGGACTTTCTTCATCGTCGAGCCCGGGACGCTCTTCGCCGTTGCAAGACCGATATCGTCGACGTTCTGGTTGATGACTTCCTCGCCCTTCACCGACTGTGCGTAGACCTTCGTCTTGAGCTGTGCGTCGCCCTTGACCTGTGCCGGATCATAATACATATCGTACGTCAGCGCCGTCGCACCCTTGCCGACCTTGATTGGCGCCGCGTTCGTGACCGACGTATCCGAGAGCTTGACCTCACTCCAGGACTGATCCTTGTCGCCGGAGAAGTCCACCATGACCTTCATCGATCCGCCGAATGCCGCGTCATAGGCAGCAGAGGCCTGCCCGCTGTAGGAATACGCGCCGCAATAGGCCCAGCCGCCGATATCCTTCGAGAAATCCCAAGCCTTGACCGTTGCAGCTTCAGCGACGGACTGCGTCGCGTCCATCATCGGAAGTCCTGCGCTCGGCAGGAACGAGAATGCGAGCCCTGCACCGAGTGCGAGAGCGATGGAGTTAGCCTTGTTTCCCATTTTCATGACAATCTACCTTCCTTTTCTTGATACCCTTTATCTCTTGTGTTTTTTATTTTTGGTGGTCTTCCCGCTTCCCTCAGCGGATGGAAACCACGCGATATACCATTTTGTCCCCGCGGTGCCTCGAAATGGAATATTCGAACGGCAGCCCATCCGCGAGGAACGCGGTCTGCGTGACCTCGAGCAGCGGCATCCGCCCCTCGATGCCGAGGAGTTCCTTTTCCTCTCCCGTCGGCATCACGGCGCGCAGCCTCCGATGTGCGGACTGGATGCGCAGGCCGAGCTCGTTCTCGAGATACCTGTAAATAGAATGATTGAGCACATCTTTCGGCAGTTCCGGGATCCGCTTGAGCGGCATCTGCGTGTACTCGACGACAATCGGCTTCCCGCTGACCAAGCGCAGGCGCGAAATGTCGTAGACGAAGTCGTCGGGCTCGATCATCAGCAGCCGTGCGACCTCCTCCGTCGGATGTACGACGGCATAGTGCAGTACCTTCGTCCCGATGTCATAGCCGGCATAGTATTCGGTGAAACCGCCGAACTGCTTTTCCTGATTCAGGTGCTGGACGATGCCGCGGTCGAGCGCCTTGACAAACGTGCCGGCCCCGCGCCGCTTCACGACGAAGCCCTCGGCGACGAGCACATCGACCGCCCGCTTCACCGTCGTCCGGCTCACGCCGTACATCTCGCAAAGTTCCTTCTCGAGCGGCAGCTGCTGCCCGACGGTATAGCCGCCGTGCCGGATCTCATTGCGGAGACATCCCGCAACTTCCTGATATTTCGCCTGCGTTTCCGTCACCTTCTTCCTGCCGAACACCTTATTTCGCAAGTTCCGTGTAGTCCTTCACGCCGTCCGCAAAGATCGTCGCCGGCTCATTGTAGAAGTTGACGAAGTCGTTGACCATCTCGTGGCCGCGCGTCGGGCTGACCATGTACGGCTCGAAGAAGTTGTGCTCCAGCTTCTCGAAGTTCGCCCAGGTCAGGAAATACGAAGCCCCGCTCTTCCGGACGATCTCGCCGGTGTTGTGGAACCACTTCTTGTCGTTGCCCTTGATGGCGAGGCTGCCGCCGTTGCGGATGCCGGCCTCCGTGAGCGCCGTGATCTTGTGCGAGGCTTTCGCGAGGTCGCGCATGACGTCGAGCGAGTCGCGCAGGTCATCATACCAGTTCGCGTTGTTGTTGTCGCAATAGAAATCGAGGCCGAGGATATCGACATAGCTGTTGCCCGGGTAACGGTCGAGATATGTGCCGCTATCCGTGCACGGCCCGTTCGGCGAATACGCGTAGAGGAAGTTGTGCACGCCCTTCTCATCGCGCATGTACTGCACGGTTGTCTGCCAGAGCTTCAGGAAATCCGCTTCGCTCGTCGAACCCTTGCCCCACCAGAACCACGAGCCATTGTGCTCATGGAACGGGCGGAAGATCACCGGGATATGCTTTTTCTGCAGGGCGAGCGCATAGTCCGCGACCATATCGAGATAGGCCGTGTAGACCTCGTGCAGGTCGCCGCCCGGCAGGATGCGGTGCGCGACATTGCCGGACAGATTGTTCGGCGAGTAGCCGCCGAAATCGTAATGCCCGTCGACCTTGCCCTTCTTCGCAACGGCGTCGAAATTCGGCATGTGCATCGAAAGCGTCAGGATGGCTCCTTCCGCATTGGCCTTCTCGCTGATATCGAGCAGCTTCTGCGTATAGGTCATGCCCGCTTCTTTCTCTTCCGGCGTGAGCGTGAGCTCCGCGCCCGTCAGGGAAAGCGCATCGACGCCGATGACGCCGGCGAAGCTGCCCGTCACGTCCTTCGTGTCGGAGTTCGTGCCGTCGCCCGGTTTGATGCGGAACATCTTATGATGCGCATCGTTCTGGTGCCCATAGAGATAGTGCCCGGTCTTCGGCAACGCCGCGAGATAGTCGTAGAGCGCGACCGTTTCCGGCGTCGCCTGGCTGTCGACGAGGCGCACGCTCTGCGGCACATAAGCCTTCAGCTGTGCGGCCGTCGGCCCCTCGGCCTTTGCCTTCGCGTTATCGGGCACCGCCGTGCGCACGACGTATGCCTTATCGTCCGGATTGTCGACCGGGCTCGCCGATGCAAAGCCCGGCATCACGGCATAAGAAGCTGCCGCGAGAAGCACGCCGACACCGAGCGCCAGACGTTTTGTCCCAAACTTCTTCATCCCTCAGCCCTCACAATCATATTCGCTGTCGAACCCGTTGGCGTCCGCGAGCCCCCGGAACCAGCGGCCCGACTTCTTGATGGTCTTCTTCTGCGTCGCGAGGTCAAGCGCGATGAGCCCGTAACGGTTCTTGTATGCGTTGGACCAGGACCAGCAGTCAATCGGCGTCCAGAGATGGTAGCCGAAGCAGTTCGAGCCTTCCTCGATGCCCTTGTGGAGCCAGGCGAGATGCTCCTTGATGAAATCGATGCGGTAGTCATCCTCGATGACACCGTCCGCATTCATGAACTTCGCCTCGCCCTCGACGCCCATGCCGTTCTCGGAGATATACCACGGGATATTGCCGTAGTTGTCCCGCACATTGCAGGCGACATCGTAGATGGCTTTCGGATAGATCTCCCAGCCGCGGTACGGGTTCATGCGCGCACCCGGCATCGAATAAGTCTCGAAATACTTGTCCGGCATCCAGCCCTTGCTCTCGTCGAATGCGATCTCACGCGCCTTCGCGCGGAACGGCTGATAGTAGTTGATGCCGAGATAGTCGACCGTGTTGTTCTTGATGATCTCTAGCTCCTCGTCCGTGCCGTCCCAGAGCACGCCGTCGCGCTTCAATACCTCGACGAGCTTCGCCGGGAACACGCCCTTGACCGCCGGGTCGAGGAAGAACCGGTTCTTGAACGTCTCCGCAAAATCCGCCGCTGCGACGTCCTTCGGGTCATCCGAGCGCGGATACGCCGGCGTCAGATTCAGCACGATGCCGATGCGGCCGCCGTGCGCGGCGCAGCTCGAGGCATGGAACGCCTCGATGGCCTTTGCCGACGCGAGGTTCAGGTTGTAAATGCACTGGATGGCCGCCTTGCCGTCGACCTTCAGCGGATAGTGGAACTGATAGAGATATTCGCCCTCTGCGACGACCATCGGCTCGTTGAACGTCATCCAGTCCTTGACGCGGTCGCCGAACAGTTCGAAGCACTTTTTTGCGAAGATTACGAATAATTCGACGACATGTTTCGACGTCCACCCGCCGTATTTCTCATAGAGCTCAATCGGCAGGTCGAAATGGTGCAGGTTCAGGATGGGGCGGATGCCCTGGCGCAGGAACTCGTCGATGACGTTATTATAGAAATGCACGCCGTCCGGATCCGTCTCGCCGGTCTCGAAATCCCGGATCAAGCGCGTCCACTGGATGGACGTGCGTACCGAGTTCAGCCCGACTTCCTTCATCTGTGCGATATCCCGCCGGAAGTCGTTGTAGAAGTTCGATGCCGTATCCGGCCCGACCTCGTCGAAGAACGCCTTCGGGTCGGTGTCGTACCAGTAGTCAAAGACCGACCGGTGCGCCTTGTGGAAGCGGCCCTCGCTCTGCGGGCCTGAGGTCGCCGCCCCCCACCAGAAGTGATCGGGGAACGATAAGAATTTTGCCATTATGCTTCAGCCTTTCCGTCTTTCTGCTTTGCGAGATCCGCGTAGAGGTCAAGCGTCATCTTCGCGACGTCGCGGACTGCGAGCGCCGTCATGAAGTGATCCTGCGCGTGGATCAGCAGGATCGACTTCTCGACCGGCTGCCCGTCGCATTCCGCCGACATCATGGCCGTCTGGATATCATGAGCCTCGCCGATCTCCTTGCCGGCCTCTTCAATCTGTTTCTTCGCGCGCTCGATATCGTGGTCGATAGTCAGCTGATGCATGGCCTCGAGCACCATCGAGCGGCCTGTACCGGAATGCAGGATCAGCTGCATGCACTGTTCTGTCGTTTTTTCATCCATCATTTCAGGCACTTTCCTCCTCGTCTTCTTCTACATCTTTGATCTTATTCGCCGCGATGACGAACGGCGCGTAAATGCACACATCCACCGCGACGCATATGAGCTGCAGGATGCCGCCGCTCAGAGACCCGGTACCGATCAGGCCGCCGAAGAACGAAGGC
>Ga0310695_10004912_pt1 | contig 24058 bp, 18 predicted proteins | sample RumenRJG_04DNA_FD_203882 | JGI IMG/M metagenome (GOLD analysis project Ga0310695, IMG submission 203882) | Bovine rumen microbial communities from Lethbridge, Alberta, Canada - RJG_04 (v2) (version 2) | ecosystem: Host-associated > Mammals > Digestive system > Stomach > Rumen | place: Canada...
GTTTGCCGGGCGGATGAGCTGCTCGGAGACGTAGTCGGCCTCATGGCCTTCCTGGGCGTGCTGCTTCAGGAAGTCGGGGAAGAAGAACACCTTGAGGATGGCGAACATGATGAAGAGCTTGATGGCGATGATGGCCCACAAGGTTTTGCCCAGCGTCATGTGCCTGAAACCGTCGTAGTAGAGGTCGAAAGCGCGATACCAAAAGCCTTTCTTATTCATAAGCCGAAACTTTTTGGCAAATTTAAGTAAATAAATTGAAACTACCAAACAATTTTCATAATTTTAGCTTTTTGTCATCGAAAAATACTGTTTTACTTCCTTTAACATAATGACCAACTTTTCGACCGATTGCTGGTCGTCACGTGACCAAGGTGCGGTAGCCGTTTGATGAATGTCCGGCAAGTGCGGTCAGCATGTCGAAACCGATGTCGAAGATGCCGTCTTGCGAAAAATTAACACATCAATATCCGTTAATATTTGGTGGTTTCAATTTAAAACCGTACCTTTGCATCGTCAAAGATAACACCCTATCGATTATGAAGAAAATCATCATACCCCTGGTCGTCGTGCTGCTCTTGCTGCTTGCAGGAGTGGCTTACCTATATAAAAGCCTCGACGACCAAAAGAAAGTGAACCAAGACATGCAGGAACTGGCAGAGCTCGACAAGAAGGAAATGCAGAACGAATACGAGGAGTTCGCACGCCAGTACAGCGAGATGAAGACCCAGATCAACAACGACTCTATCGTTGCCCAGCTCACCAAGGAACAGATGCGCACGCAGGAACTGCTGCAGGAGCTGAAGCGCGTCAAGGCCAACGATGCCCGGGAGATAACCCGACTGAAGAAAGAGCTGGCCACTTGCCGCGCCATCATCCGTAGCTATGTGCTCGAGATAGACTCGCTCAACCGCCTCAACCAGAACCTTACGGCCGAGAACACCCGTGTGAAGGGTCAATATGAAGAGGCCACCCGACAGATACAAGGACTGAGTGCCGAGAAGTCGTCGCTCTCAGAGAAGGTGGCCATTGCCGCACAGCTCGATGCCACGGGCATCTCGATGAAGCTGCTCAACAAGAAGAACAAGAGCATCGACAACACCGACAAGGCCAAGACCATCCAGGTGAACTTCAACATCGCACGCAACGTCACGGCCAAGAATGGTGTTCGCACTTTCTATGTGCAGATCAAGACACCGACGGGAAAGACGCTCAACGGCGGTTCGTTCAGCTACGAGAACCGCACGCTGCAGTATTCGATGAAGAAGGCTGTGGAATACAACGGCGAGGAGACACCGGTCACTACTTACTGGAACATCAACGAGTTTCTCGGTGAGGGCACCTACCGTGTGAGCATCTTCGCCGAGGGCAATATGATCGGCTCCCGCAGTTTCACCTTTAAATAATTATCTATAGCTTCTATAGTTTCTATAGCATCTATAGCATCTATAGCATCTATAGTCTCTATAGCCCTAAAAAACGAAATGCAAATGAGAAAGGCACTTGTCATCGGAATGCTCTGCGCGAGCATCCTCCCAACAGCCGCACAGCGCGTGCTCACGCTCGACAGCTGCCGCACGTTGGCACTGCAGAACAATCGGCAGCTGCAGACAGCACGGATGAGGCAGGACATTGCTGCCAACACCCGCAAGGCAGCCCGCACAGCCTATCTGCCCAAGGTAGACGCTATCGGCGGCTACGAGCTGTTGAGCAAGGAGATTTCACTGCTCAACAACGACCAGAAAACAGCCCTCAACAATCTCGGCACCACCATCACTACAAAGCTTGGCGAATCCTTGCCCGGTATGCTCACCTCTATGGCGCAGCAAGGAGCCATCACGCCCCAGCAGGCGCAGGCTTTCGGGCAGATTGGCTCTCAGCAGTTGCCTGCACTGGCTCAGAGTCTCAACGAGGCGGGAAGCGACATCCGCAAGGCCTTCCGAACCAACAACCGCAATATGTTCGGAGCGGCCATCATGCTGCGTCAGCCCATCTATATGGGTGGAGCCATCACGGCTGCCAACCGCATGGCCGACATCAACGAGGAACTGGCCGCACACACCACAGCCAATGTAGAGCAGAATACCTTATATAATATAGAGGAGACATTCTGGCTCGTCGTCTCGCTCAAGCAGAAGAACGAACTGGCCGACAACTTCGTCAACCTGCTCCACAAGCTGGACAGCGACGTTCAGAAGATGATTGGCGAGGGGGTGGCCACGAAGGCCGACGGACTGAAGGTGGCCGTCAAGGTGAACGAGGCGGAGATGCAGCAGATGCAGGCTGCCGACGGACTGCAGTTGGCCAAGATGCTGCTCTGTCAGCAATGTGGACTGCCCATCGACACCGACATCGATGTCGATGCCTCAGGCCTGCCTTTGGTTCAGAATGTTGCAGCTGTGCCGCAGCAAGAGCTCCAGCGCGAAGAGCTCAAGATGCTGCAGAACGCTATCGAACTGTCCGAGCAGGCCACCAAGCTGGCACGTGCCTCCATACTGCCGCAGATAGCGCTGACAGGGGGCTATGCCGTGAGCAATCCCAACGTCTACAATGGCTATGAGAACCGCTTCGGTGGCATCTGGAATGTCGGCGTACTGCTCCGCGTGCCGGTATGGAACTGGCAGGAGACGGCCTATAAGGTGCGCGCCGCCAAGGCTGCCACCAACATCGCCACGATGGAGCTGCAGGAAGCCCGCGAGCTGATGGAGCTGCAGGTGAACCAGAGCCGCTTCAAGGTGACGGAGGCCGACAAGAAGTATGCCATCGCCCTGAAGAATATCGAGAAGGCAGAAGAGAACCTACGCTGCGCCAACCTTGGTTTCAGCGAGGGAGTCCTCACCGCCACCGAGGTGATGGAGGCACAGACGGCCTGGCTGCAGGCACAGACACAGCGCATCGATGCCGACATCGATCGCCAACTCTCACGATCAGCACTCAACAAAGCAATCGGAATTAAAAATTGAAAAGAGAAATGAACGCCAAACAACAACATAACAACATCCTGCTCGCCATCCTCGGCTTTGTAGCAGTAGTATCCATCGTAGCCCTCATCGGCTATTTCACCCTTGACCGTCCGGCCGATGACATCCAGGGCGAGATGGAAGTGTCAGAATATCGTGTGTCGAGCAAAGTGCCCGGCAGAGTGCTTGAGATACGTGTCAAAGAGGGCGACTACGTCCATGTTGGCGACACCCTGGCCATTCTCGATGCCCCTGAAGTCATGGCCAAGAGGAGCCAGGCACAGAGCGTAGAGCAGGCTGCCGAGGCCATGAGCGACATGGCGCAGCACGGTGCACGCCGACAGCAGATACAGGGTGCCTACCAGCTGTGGCAGCAGGCCAAGGCAGGCGTGGAGGTGGCCAAGAAAAGCTACGACCGCGTACAGCGCCTGTTCGATGAAGGGGTCATGACCGCCCAGAAGCGTGACGAGGCTTTCGCACAGTATAAAGCACTCGAAGCTCAGGAGAAAGCGGCAAAGAGTCAGTACGACCTTGCCGTGGAAGGTGCCAGAGCTGAGGAGAAAGCTGCCGCTGCTGCCAAGGTGAACCAGGCACGGGGTGCTGTCAGCGAGGTCAACTCTTACATCCGTGAGACCATCCAGATAGCCACCGTAGAGGGCGAGGTGAGCAATATCTATCCCAAGGTGGGCGAACTCATCGGAACGGGGGCTCCCATCATGAGCATCGCCTTGATGGACGACATGTGGGGCACCTTCAATGTGCGTGAAGACCAGTTGGAGGGACTGAAGATAGGCGACGAGCTGACTGCCTTCTGTCCCGCCTTCAACAAGGACATCCGCATGAAGGTCTACTATATCAAGGACCAGGGTTCGTTTGCTGTATGGAAAGCCACCAAGGCTACGGGGCAGTACGACTTGAAGACCTTCGAGGTGAAGGCGCGTCCGGTGCAGAAAATGGAAAGTCTGCGCCCTGGCATGTCGCTCATCCTGAAAAAGTAGCCTCCCCAAGCCCCTCCGAGGGAAGAACCTCCCCAAGCCCCTCCAAAGGGAGGGGATGTATAACCTCCCCAAGCCCCTCCAAGGGAGGGGATGTATAACCTCCCCAAGCCCCTCCAAGGGAGGGGATGTAGAGAATGAAAGTGAATGTAATTGACACGGTAAGACGAGTGCTGGCTGTCGCAAGGCGCGAATGCGGCATCCTCGTGAAGAACCCCATCTACGGCTTCTGCATGGTGGTGTTCCCGCTGGCCGTCATGTTCTTTTTTACCGACATCATGCACGACGGACAGCCGCAGGAGATGCCTGTCGGTGTGGTCGATCTCGACAACACTTCTACCACCCGGTCACTCATCCGTCGGCTCGATGGTTTCCAGACCTCTCATGTCGTGGCCCACTACAACAATGTTGAAGAGGCCCGTCATGCTATCCAGCGCAACAAGATTTACGCCTTCATCTATATCCCGAAAGGAACGACCGAGGGAATGCTCTCGGCACGACAGCCGAAAATATCGTTCTATTACAGCAGCACCTCGCTGACGGCAGGAGCACTGCTCTACCGCGACCTCAAGACCATCAGCACCTTAGGCTCTGCCGCCGTAGGGCAGGCAACGATGCAGGCTCGCGGTGCCACAGCCAGGCAGACGGCTACATTCCTGCAACCCATCGTCGTCGATCTTCATCCGCTGAACAACCCGTGGGTCAACTACAACGTCTACCTCAGCACGATGCTCATCCCAGGCATCCTGATGCTCTTCATCTTCCTCATCACAGCCTACAGCATCGGAACCGAACTGAAGTTCAAGACCAATACCGAGCTCATGCAGATGGCGAAGGGTGACATCCTCGTCGCCCTGACAGGCAAGTTCCTGCCGCAGACGCTCATCTTCCTCACCATCATGTATGCCTATATGGCCTATACCTTCGGTCATCTCGGCTTCCCGCATCAGGGCAGCGGTTGGATGCTGGCGGCTCTGGGTTTCCTCGCTGTTCTCGCATCGCAGGCTTTCGGCATCTTCGCCTTCGGCCTGACGCCCTCGCTGCGCATGTCGATGAGCGTCTGTTCGTTGTGGGCCGTGCTGAGCTTCACGACAGGCGGCTTCACCTATCCCGTCTTTGCCATGGACGGTGCCATCGAGGCCCTGGCTCAGCTCTTCCCGTTGCGCCACTACTATATGATCTATCAGAAGTGTATCTTCAACGGCTATCCTCTGCACATGGCTTGGTTCAACATCATGGCCCTGGCTATGTTCATCGCGCTCCCGTTCTTCGTGCTGGGCAAGCTCCGCAAAGCCCTCACTGAGTACGTCTATATTCCTTAATAAAGAATGGAGAATGGAGAATGATTCATCATATCTCTCAATATCGAAATAAAACGTCAATTGTAAATCGTAAATAATAAATGCTGAAGCGCCTCCACGATATATGCTATATATGGGCACAAGAGATGAAATCACTTGTACACGACGAAGGTGTGGCCATCTTCTTCATCGTCGTGCCTATCTTCTATCCGCTGCTCTATTCCTGGGCTTACAACAACGAGGTAGTGGAAGAGGTGCCTGTTGCTGTCGTTGACATGAGTCATTCGGCAACAAGCCGACAGTTTGCACGGCAGTATGACGCATCGCCAAATGTCAAGGTGGCCTATCGCTGCAACGATATACTGGAGGCGCGCGACCTGATGGAGAAGCAGGTGGTGCATGGCTTTGTTGTCATCCCGACCGACTTCGACAACTGTATCAACCGCATGGAGCAGGCTCACATCAGCGTTTTCTGCGACATGAGCCTCATGCTCACCTACAAGGCTATCTTCTCGACGGCTACCAGCGTGGTGCAAGATATGAATGCCGACATTCAGGTGGCGGTGAGCAGTATGCTGCAGCCCGATGCCGTGGCACCGACAGCGCGGCAAGAAACGGTGCAGACGCATCCGCTCGACTTCGACGAGGTGCAGCTCTTCAATCCCACGGGGGGCTATGGCTCGTTCATCATCCCTGCCGTCCTGATGCTCATCATCCAGCAGACACTCGTCCTGGGCATCGGTCTCTCGGCAGGAACGGCACGCGAGAACAACCGCTACAAAGACCTTGTGCCTATCAACCGTCACTACACGCAGATATCGACCATCATCTTCGGCAAGTCGATGTGCTATTTCATGGTGTATATCGTCATAGCTGCATGGCTCACGCTCGCTGTTCCGAAGATATTCCATTTCACATCGCTCTTCCCGCCGCGCGACTTGCTCCACCTGATGCTTCCCTATCTCTTGGCGTGCATCTTCTTTGGTATGTTCGTCAGCTGTATCGTGCGCTATCGCGAGAATGTCATGCTGTTCGTCGTCTTCGCTTCCGTGCCCATGCTGTTCCTCAGTGGCGTTTCATGGCCGCAGTCGGCAATACCGTCCTATTGGCAGGGCTTCTCATGGCTCTTCCCGAGCACTTTCGGTGTACGTGCCTTTGTGCGTATGAACTCGATGGGTGCCACCCTTGCCGACGTTCGCGAAGAGTATATCTGCCTCTGGCTGCAGATGCTGGCCTACTTCTTTGCCACCTTCGCCGTCTATCGCTATCAGCTCATCCGGACGCGGCGGCATGCACTGCAAACCATTGAGAATATCCAGCAGCAGATTCAAAAGGCAAAACAGCGGTAGCCGAACATAGGAAAGGCGCGTCTGTGCCAAAAGAAAAAAACGATAGATTCTTACGCTTTTCTTTGGCTCTTTCAACTTTTTTGAGTATCTTTGCGCCATATTAACAAAACCGAAATAATAAACAATAAGATAAGATGATGAAAAACAAGTTATTTTTCCTTATCGCCATGATATTGATGGCGGTAGGAGTGGCCAAAGCCCAAATTACGACATCAGGCATTTCTGGTAAGGTGACCTTCGAGAAAGAAGCCGTCATCGGGGCTACCATCACAGCGAAGCATGAGCCATCGGGTACTGTCTATCGCGCTGTAACCAACGCCGACGGACGATACGCTATCCAGGGTATGCGCGTCGGTGGGCCTTACACGGTGGAAATCAGCTATATCGCCTACGAGACGGCCGTGTTCAACAATGTCAACCTCCGTCTGGGTGAGACGGAAGACCTCTCGTGCAAGATGCACGAAGGCTCGGAGCTGCTGCAGGAGGTGGTAGTGACGGCTCGCGGCGGTCTCGACGCTACGAAGATGGGCGCCGCACAGAGCATCAGCGCCGACATGATCAACAACATGCCTACGATGACGCAGAGCATCGCCGACATTGCCCGTCTGAACGCCTACGTGTCGAGCAACGAGCAGTCGGGAGCCATGTCGTTTGCCGGACAGAGCAACCGCTACAACTCGTTCCAGATTGACGGTGCTATGAACAACGACGTGTTCGGTCTGACCAGCAACGGTTCAAACGGCGGACAGGCCGGTACACAGCCTGTGTCAATGGAGACGATCGAGCAGATACACATCAACATCGCTCCCTACGATGTGCGTCAGGGTGGCTTCACGGGTGGTGCCATCAACGCCATCACGAAGAGTGGTACGAACACTTTCCACGGCAGCATCTATGGACACGGAATGAACGAGAATCTCATCGGCCGTCACTACAAGAACCTCGACGGATCGTATGCACAGCCTTACGACGACGAGGAGGAATATCGCTACGGCATCACGCTGGGCGGTCCGATCGTGAAGGACAAGCTCTTCTTCTTTGCCAACTACGAGAAGTCGAAGAAGCAATACCCCAGCCAGTATGGTATGGGCACGGAGGGCTCCTTGGTTGATGCCGACGTGGCCTACGACATTCTGGACAAGGTGAAGGAGATGGCTGCAGCTCAAGGTTTTGAGTATAACGGCATCTATACCGCCCCTGACAAATACATCGAGAATGACAAGGGCGGTATCAAGCTCGACTGGAATATCAACGAGGCCAACAAGCTGACAGCACGCTGGAGCATTGTTGACGCCAAGCAGCTGCTGGGCATCGGTGGCCGACTGACCGCTAACACCAACGACCATCCCTACGAGTTTGCTTCGCAGACAAACACCTTCGTGGCCGAGCTGCACAGCAAGCTGTCGCAGACGCTGAGCAACGAGCTGCGTGCCTCTTATGTCCGTGTGCGCGATAAGCGTACATCGGGTGCTGCCTTCCCTGGTGTGACGGTGCGCAACGTGCCGTCGACCGACCCGCGCTCGTCGTCGACCATCAATATCGGTAATGAATACAGCTCGATGGCCAACGCTCTGGATCAGGACATCTATACCTTCGAGGACAACCTGACGCTCTTGGCTGGCAATCATACCATCACGCTCGGTACGCACAACGAGTTCTATCAGTTCCGCAACCTCTTCATCCAGAACCTCTACGGATGCTACTATTTCAATAGTCCCGACGACTTCAACAGCTATTACGACAGCTTCAAGGCCGGCACGCCTGATGGCACGAAGATAGCCACCTACTATTTCAACCAGGCTAACGTCGACGTGACGGGCGACCCGCGCTGGGCTGCTGAGTTCGGAGCCGGACAGCTGGGCTTCTACCTGCAGGACAAGTGGAACGTGACGAACAACCTGCAGCTGACCTACGGTGCACGCATCGAGGTGCCGCTGTTCTTCGATTCGCCTGCCGCCAACGTAGAGTTCAATGGCTATGCCCGCCAGCGCGGATGGGACGTACAGACCAACCGTCGCCTGTCGAAGAATCCGCTTCTGAGTCCGCGTGTCGGTTTCCGTTGGAACGTCCTACCTAACAACCAGTTGGTTGTACGTGGCGGTGTGGGTGTCTTCACGGGTCGCATTCCCTTCGTATGGCTCTCCAATAGCTTCTCTAACACGGGCATCCAGCTCTCGAAGTATCAGACGAGCAACTCGAAGAGTGTCGAGATGCTGCTCGATCCCGACCGCCAGTGGGAGAACGGTGCCCGTCTGGCCAGCAGCGGTTCGCAAGAGGTGAACGTCTTCGACAAGGACTTCAAGTTTGCACAGAACCTGCGTGCCTCGCTCGGTATCGATTTCCGCCTGTTGGGCATCGACTGGACGGCAGAAGCTATCTATTCGAAGAACCTCAACGACGTCTACTACGAGAACCTTGCCTACGAGATGACGGGTAAGACCTTCGGTGAGACCTATGGAATGCCTTGGGACACACGCCCCATGTATCAGCGCAGCACCAACGGCACGCCCTTCAACGCTATCTATCTGATTAAGAACACCTCGAAGGGCTACACCTACAACCTCTCGCTGAAAGCCGAGAAGCGCTTCAACTTCGGTCTCGACCTGATGGCCAGCTATACGTTCACACGTTCGCGTTCGATAGCCAGTGTCACCTCGTCAGTGGCTTCGAGCAACTGGAACAACACCCACGTCTACACCGACTCCAGCCGTCCGGAGATGGGCAACAGCGCATTCAACACACCTCACATGGTGAAGGCATCGGCTTTCTATCACGTCGACTATGGTCGTGCCAAGTGCCTGCGCACCACCGTCGGTATCATCTATGAGGGTCGCAGCGGTTCGCCCTATTCGCTCATCTACTACAACGATGTCAACGGTGACAACGGACGTGGCAACGACCTGATGTTCATCCCCACCGACGCGCAGGCCGACCAGATGACCTTCGTCGCCAACAGCCAGTATTCGGCCGAGGAGCAGCTGGCCAACTTCAAGCAGTGGCTCGGTTCGACACCCTATATCCGCGACCACCGCGGCGAATACTACGAGCGCTATGCCGACAACCTGCCCTTCGAGAGCCATTTCGACGTGCATGTGGCTGAGAAGTTCCAGTTCCGCGTAGGTCGGCAGATGAACGCCCTGGAGCTCTCACTCGACATCATGAACGTGGCCAACCTGCTGAACAAAGACTGGGGACGTACCTACAGCTCGAGCTACAGCAGCCAGTTCCTCTCGCCCGTCACCTACAGTGGCGATGGCAAGTTCCAGTTCCTCCATCCCGGCGACTACTCGCTCACCACTCCCAGCGACTACTACAGCCGTTGGCGCGGACAGCTCTCGCTGAAGTATACATTCTAATAGTTAGTTGACCCCAAGAAAGATGAAAATCGATTTCAACAAAATAGCAGAAGGCATCGTCCCCAACTTCAAGGGCGGCGAAGGCATGTACATCAGACGTCTCTATTCTGATGGCAAAGTGAAAATTATGATGGGCAAGCTGCGTCCCGGTCATTCCATTGGCCTGCATCGCCATGAGGGAAGCAGCGAAGTGTTTTACATCCTGAGTGGCGAGGGCACTTGTCTCTACGAAGGCGAACAAGAGATACTTCGTCCTGGCGACGTGCACTACTGTCCGATGGGCAAGGAGCACACGCTCATGAACAAAGGCAGCGAAGACCTGACGTTCTTCGCTGTCGTTCCCGAGCATCTCTTGGGTGTGCCCGAGCAGTAATCATTCGTAGCATCAGTTTTTTACATTGGCTCTGTCGTTATGGCAGAGTCAATGTTTTCTACCACCTCCGTCGTATCGACGTAGAGGGTGTCTGTTTCATCCATTCTTGGCGGATGGTGCTGTCCTACAGCGATGCCGACGATGCTGAGAAACGTGAATATGCCCGTGAAGACCATCAGGATGAACGAGAAGACTGCTATCCACCAGCGACGCTGCACCAAGGCGGCAACGAACGTGATGGGCTGGACGGCTACGAGTGCTATCGACAGGACCATACAGATCACGCCTAACCCCTCGTGGGTGTTGTACATAATCGTTCCACAAGCACCTAAGTTCATCAGCAAAGCCAACACTGGCAAAATGTAGAAATGCGTCACCAGTCCGCGGAAAAACTTCTTCATAGTCTTAATGATATGAGTTTTGTTGTTGTGCAAAGATAGGCTTTTTTCGTGAAACGACCAACAAAACGAACAATTATTTCCACTTTTTTATGTTCCGACGATGTAGCGGCTGCCCGGCAGGAGCGACAGCAGCTTCGTCGCCAATGCCGACAAGACGAAGGTGCAAGTGGCTGTCAGCACGATGATGAGCGGCGTGCCAGCCCAAGGATTGATATGGCCGAACCATTCTGTCATGAAGCTGAAGACGATGGTCAGCACGAAGATGTGCAGCAGATACATGCCGAAGCTCAGTCGCGAGAGTGGAACGATGAGGCGACGGTAGACGGTGCCGTTGGCTGTCAGCTTGCGTGCCACGAGGAAGTAGGCTATCGTTGTCAGTGCCACACCGAAGGTGCTGAAGCACCAGCTCGTCTCCATGAAGACAGCCAGCATGATGTCGTCGCGTACGGGAAACAGCTTGGGCATCGTCGCCCAGAACCATCCTGCCGTGATGGCATAGCCTACGAGCCATAAGGGTATGGCTATAGAGAGTGTGCGTTGCCAGCTCATCGTAGGCACATGCTTCTTGAAATAATGTCCCAAGACGACGTAGCCCATCAGTCCGCTGACGTAGTAGAACGTGCCAAACTCGTTCCAGTAGGCCTCGCCCCACACCATGCGCTGTCCGAACAGCAGCATGGCCAGTTCGCGCCAGAAGGGGATGGTCGTCGAGAAGAGCCAAACGAAGAGGAAAGCCCGTTCGCCCCGCCGCGACACCTTCTCGGCCCACGGCGACAAGAGGGGCATGGCCAGATAGACTCCGATGAGCATATACATGAACCACAAGTGACCAGCAGCATCGGGGAAGTTCAACACGGCATGCTTGATGTTGCCCCAGAAGTCGTACGTGCTCCAGTCGGTGCCATACTGCGGGATGAGCGCATAGAGCACCACCCATGTGAGCAGGGGCCATCCCACCCGTGAGAGCCTGCGACGGAAGAATGCCTCCGTGGATTGCTTCACAGGGAAGAGCAGATAGCTTGATGTCATGATGAACAGCGGCACGGCAGCGCGCAATGCCGAATCGAGCACCGTCGACCAGAAACCGTTGGCTTCGCAGGTGATGAGTGTCCCGCCGTCGCCGAGGTAGAACGGTTCGATACTGTGTACACCCATTACCATCAGACAGGCCACAACTCGCAGCCAGTCGAGAAAAACAATTCTTTCTTTATCCATATTCGTATTTGTGTTGTTAGTCGTCCGTTCAGGCTATTCCTTGCCGGTAAACTTGCCCACGAAGAGAATGGCACCCGAGGAGGCCTCGCGAATGACATAGACGAAGGGGCGGTTGGCGTGGAACGAAGCTTTGGGATATTCTTGATGAATAGATGATTCCGTGAAACTAGCTGCTGCAGTGACGGCAGCGGCCTCAGAGCCCTCCTCGTTCACTTCGATGGCAGCCTTCTGCCTCATCATCTTGATAAAGACCGGTAAATCAGTCATATTAGGAATCTGTGCCGAATTAGAGTCGAAGACCCGTCGGATGCCCATCTGCCTCAGCAGCGAGATAAGTCCGCCTTCCCCCAGATTGTCTGTGTCGGAAGCAGTCTTGAAGCGGGGCAGCTTCAGGTCGACCTCGCAGGGTTGGAAGGTGTCACCGGGATTGCCACACCAGCCTAGGTTGTTCAGCAGAGTGCTGTTTACAGCCATGTTGATGACATCGTCGGTGGTCTTTCCGGCTTCGGGCAGCAGCACCGTCATGTTCCACAATCCGGAGCCGTAGGGTATGATAACTGCCGAGCAGGTGGCGTTCTTCAGATAGCTGATGAGCACCTTCTGATGCATCAAGGGCAGTTGGGTGGTGCCGTTCTCGGTCGTGAAGGTCTCCGTCTTGGTGTTCTTCTCGTCAAACTTCGATGCCCAGTCGGCTTTGAAGTAGATGGCATTGAGCAGATACGACACCACGTAGGGGGCCACCCCGTCGAGGATGGTGGGTATCATGCCGTTCGTCTTCTTACTGCACCAGTCGTTGATGTGGCTCAGCGTCTCGGGCGACGAGAAGTCGAGCGCTTCGGCTTTGGCGTCGTAATATTCCTGCATGTCCTGCTCAAACTGCTGTTTCAGCTGATAGTCCTTGTTCAGGAAGATGGCGTTGGCGATGTTGAGCTGCACCTTGTCGTCAACTTTAGGCAGTCCGTCAATCAGTTTCTTGCAAAAGTCGTTGACAGCCTGGATGCCACCCTCGTGGAATCCCAACGTCTGTTCCAGCTCTTTTTCCGTTTCGCCCACAGCGGCATCGTTGGTCATCCCTAAAACATAGGTGATGCTCAGCGGCGAGTAGATAAAGCTCTTGCCGCTCTTGTCGGCATCGTTCGCGGTCTTCAGGAAGTTCAGCGTAAACTGGTTGTTGTCGAGCACAAACATCCTTTGCTGATCCGTCATCTCGATGTACTGTGGCTCCGAAAGCATATTCACAACGCTCTTGGTTTCTCCGAGGTCGTCGACCTCTTCTGTTGATGAACACGACACCAGCGCCATACCACCCAGTAAGGCAACTGTCCATAAATACATTCTTTTCATATTGCTTGCAAATTTAGTGATTTTTTTTCTTATCAACACCTGTAGAGGCAGAATATTGCACGATTTACAGTTAAAGAATCTGAAATGGAGTGTTGTTTGTGCGGTACATAGTTCGGTGACGTGCTGCCAAGCACCCAATACGGCCGCTATCGGCAACACTTGCGGAAGTTGAATTCTTTATTTGTAAGATTTGGACAGATTTGTAAGATTTCTGCTCCGAAAGGAGCACTCAGCTTGAGGGTACTCCTAATTGAATGTTAGACATTATTTATTTTATCTGTTACCTTTCGCCCTGTTGTGCGTCTTGCACAGCATCTGGCAGTTCTCGATGCTCGTTGCGCCGCCCTTGCTCCATGCCGTCACGTGGTCGGCATCCATCTCGCTGAACTTATAGATCTTGGTGCGCACGTTGTCGTGACCCTTGGCACACTCTGGGCAATTGCTGATGCCCAGTGCCTGTGCTTCTTTGGTCTGGCGGGCATAGACGGTTTTCTTGATGCTGTTGTCGAATATACGGATGTTCAGCAGGCTGCGGTCTGTTTCCTCGCCAAGCAGATATTCGAAGATGCCGCGTTTGTTGGTGACAAACTCGTCCGCATAGAGTTCGTTTACACGCTGCTGCAACAGGGCAGGGTTGTAGGAATTGGAGTGGTATTGCTCGTAGAAGGCTCCCCATTCCAGACCTCTCATCTCGCTTTTCGGTTCGCCGAACAGCGTCTTTGCCCATTCTATCACGGTGTCGAAATAGGTCTTCAGCTCTTCGATGCTGTTGTCCTGCCGGTGTAGGCTCATATAGCCGCCAACATGCTCTTCGCCTTTTGCCACCCAGACAAGTGCCTCGTGCAGGATGTCCTGACGGTTGGCATTGCCCTTGATGTATCTGCCCCACTTCTGAAGCATCGGATGGCGCGAGTTGCTGAACGTCGCCTTTGCCAGCGTCACAAACGGCCCGCTGTAGGTGGCATTGAGCAGTTCCTGTCGGTTCAGTGGAACACCGGCTATGTTGATGGTCTCAAACCACTCCTTGATTTCCTTCTCTGTACCTTCGCAGACGTAGATGAGCAGATGGTAGTTCAGAGTCTTCTCTTTTTCCTCTTCGGTCAATCCAGTGAAGTATTGCTCCATGCCGAACTTATCCTTGATGGCGAACTTGCCCGTCACGAAACGCCCGATGCTGGTGATGCGCTGCTGTCCGTCGAGTATCTCATATTCTGTTTCCGGCTTCTGGTAGTTTGCGTTGCGGTTGAAGTAGATAAGCCCCAGGGGATAGCCCTTCAGGATGCTGTCGATGACAGCCACCTCTTTCTTGCCTTCATTCTCTGCATAGAGGTAGTTGCGCTGGTATTCGGGCTGTATGGTCAGTTTGCCAGCCCATCCGAACAGGCCCTTGCCCTCCAACTGGTTGTAGACAAAACCCTCGCATATCTCCTTGACCGTCAGGTCGGTTAGTAGTGTCGCATGCATAGTCTTATCGTTTTTTGCGGATTAATATTCTGGCATATGGCTTTTGGGGTGTGCCGTTTTCATCCATATAGTAAAGTTGCCCATCACGTAGGCTCGGATTGAGTTTCTTTAGCTCGCGAGGATATGGCTTCAGACCGAGTTCTTTGCCGGAATCGCCCTGTGTCTGTCCTATTATCTCAAATTGCTCGGGACAATATCTGTCAAGGAATGATATCGGAACCCCCATTATACCCTCATAGTCAGAAGGAATAGCGTCAGTATATGGAACATCTATTGCATCATAGTTCTCGTAGTGTACATATTGTTTGCCTTTAAGCTCTTTATGCTTTGAATATATGATATTATCTTCCATAGTCATTAAGGGAAGTGGTTCATGACGTCGTCCATGATCGAGATTGGTAAACCAGTGTACTCCAGGAACTCGTATATACTTGTTACCTTGCTCATCTGTTCTTAATGAAGATGAATGAGTAATGTATGTCTGTGGAACCATAAACTCTCTGTCGCCACCTGTAATAGAGGGGCCATACCATATTTCATTTCCTTTTATTAGAGGAAATATTTCTTTGTAAGTTATAGCATTCTTATTACCTATAACGATAAACTTCTTCTTTGCCTCCATTAGCCACGACATGAACTCCCTGAACAGCGAGAACGGAGGATTAGTAATAATAATGTCCGCTTCGTCGCGCAATGCTTTCACTTCATCACTGCGGAAGTCGCCGTCGCCTTTAAGATACGACCACTGCAAGTCGTTGATGTTGAAACGTCCGTCGCCGTTGATGTCTTTATCTAATACGAATATTTTGCCATTCGTGCGGCTCTTGTCAGCATCGTAATAGGGACTTTCCGTTTCAAAGAGTGTCGGTTGCCAGTCCTTTATCCGTTTCGACTCTACAGCATAACTGGTGCTGATCAGCTTCTTTAGTCCAAACGCCTCGAAGTTCTGTGCAAAGAACTTCGTGAAGTTGCTCCACTCTGGGTCATCACACGGCAGCAGCACCGTTTTGCCTCGGAACACATCAGGATTGTATTCAAGATAAGCATTCATCTCCTTCTGAATGTCCTGATACTGCGTGTAGAACTCATCGTTCTTCGCCGTCTTGGCATTAGCCAGATTCGTATTTGCCATTGATGCTTGATTGATAGTTATTGATACACATGCATCCAACTATCAATCACGCCAAGACGCAAAAAAGGCGTGATGCACCTTATTGCGTTCAGCTATGAGGCAGCCTCGGATGGAAACCTCAGGTTACTTACAAGTATGCACCACACCTAAGTGTGTGCATCGCTATAAAGTAACCGAAGGCATTCCATACAAGAACGCCTCACCACGTATTATCTCGTTGCGTTGTTATTTCCAAGAAGTTTCCGAGGCTTTTGGCTGAACGCGAAATAATAGCGAATGCTTCTATGTTAGTCCGGATGTCTCCCCGAACCGGCTACAAAAGTACACATTTTATTTCTATTTCGCCACTCCAAACAGAAAAAAGTGAGAAAAAGCCTGTATTTTTACATGTAAACGCCCCTTGTCCAGCCAAATTTGTCTGTGGTCGCTTGCCAGAGCAAGAATGCATGGTTCTTTTTTTCTCGCATTACAAATGCTTTCACTCGCAGCGGGCGAATTTTAAATTCGCCCGAACGTTTGGGGCAGGTGTCACGCAAGGATGCGTGACCTCCTACGTCAGCGCCACCGTAGGGGCGGAACAGCGTTTCCGCCCGTTCAGCCGAATGTAAGAATAATGTGAAGGGGCGCTGAGCATGTCCTCTGGCATGACTGCCCGTTAAAGAAAATAAAAACAGATGCCGTTTTTTTTGTGTTTTCCCCGTTTGTTCGTACTTTTGAAGGCTGAAAGAACGATTATCAGACTTATGAAGAAAATTTTGCTAACAACCGTGGTGATGGCCTTGTCGATAGGCAGTGCCGTCGCCGCAGCCGAAGCAGCAAAAGGCCTCAAGCCCTTCGTCAAGAAGTAGCAGGCCGAATAGAATAACACGTCAAGCGAAGAGGTCGTCCATCAAGACCTCACTCTGAACAACCCCCGAGTGGATTCCCCGTGCTACGCCATAGGTGGTCACCATCGTCGTCACAAGACTCTTCTTTGTCTTTGTGTCCTCCCTGAAGATGGCCATTCTGTTGCGTAGCTTCTCTTCATAATCCTTCGTGATGCTGTAGGGACCCTCTGCGAACTTCATTTCGCAGAGGTTGATAATCCTGTCGGCCCGATCGATGACCAAGTCTATCTGGGTCCCCCTGCTCGATGAGTCGCCCAGCTTTCTCCAGCAGCTGGTTGTCGTGGCTATCCCCGAAATGCCCAGACGTTGTTTGATTTGCTCTATGTGGGTCATGCAGATGGTCTCAAAACTAAAGCCCTGCCATGCCTCGACGGAATGAGAATGCAAATTGTTGGTCCACCAGTGTTCATCCTTGGTGTTCGTATTGTGAAGAAACTTGAAATAGAACAAGGTATAAGGGTCGCTGATTCTATAAAATGTATTCCTTACCGACGAATTGAAGCGTGCATAGGTCTCGATGAAGTCGCAACGCTCCAGGTTGTTCAGAATCTTGGTCAGGCTACCGCCAGACAGCTTTGTCTTTTCCATGATTTCGGCTCGTAGCATTCCCTCCCTGCGTCCAGCAAGGGCACTGATGACGGCGATATACTTGTCGGCCTGGTTGAATAGTGCGTTGAATAACTCTTCAAACTCCTCCCGCAAGGGCGCATTCTTGACGAAGAAAAGGCGGTCGATGTTTTGTGCCAGACTCTGTTCAGGATTGAGCAGGCTCATATAGTAAGGCACACCTCCCATTGCCATATAACATTGCAGAATGGAATACTTGTCCCACATGCACCCCATGTCGTGAAGGTATTCCTCGCATTCGCCTAAGCGAAAAGGTCTCAGGTATATTTGTTCGGTGATGCGGTTGTGGAGACCACCTTGGTTTTTGACGAGCATGTTGACCATCCATGATGTGGCCGAACCGCAAGCTATAAAGAGTATGTCTGTACGCTGTGCTGCCCATGCATTCCAGAAATACTCCAATGCCTCGACGAAGGCACTATGTGGGGTGTCTATCCAGGGCATCTCATCGATAAAGATCACTTTGCGTTCTTCAGCGGGTCTTCTCTCGATCAGCACTCTGAGTTCGTTGAACGCCTCTTCCCAGCTGTTCAGGGCAGGAGCATATTGAGAGCCGCTATAGTATTTCAGTTGTGAGGCAAACCTCTGAAGTTGTATTGCCTGTTTCTGCTTTCTTGAGCCAACAAAGCTGAACGTAAACCTATCAGCAAACAGATTGTTGATAAGAAATGTCTTGCCAATGCGGCGACGTCCATAAACTATGATAAACTCTGACTTGCCGGAACGATACATACGCTCAAGCGATTTTATTTCGTTGGTTCGTGCAATAATCCTGTTCATGACCATGTACTGTTTTGGTGCAAAATTACAAAATAATGCAGATATGGGCAAGAAAATCAAAAGAAAATTGCCCATATCTCCATTTTTTTTCGTGATATGGGCATGTAAATTAAAAAAGAATTGCCCATAACTGCATTTTTTTTCGAGATATGGGCAAGTAAATCAGATGTCATGATGCAAGAATCGGAAAAACAAAAACCCCCATCGCCTCACGGCGACAGGGGTCGATAACATTCAATAAATTAAATTTCAAATTTCATCATACTTGCGTATGATAAAGGATTTGTTTCATTATTACCTGATACCTCACGGCATCTTCATAGGCAATTTCTTTAACGATTAGCTGTAATTAGCTATCATTAATAATCTAAGTCTATTATCATGACAAACACACCGTCACAGTGTGCTGTTTCTTTTGTCTCTTCCGTGGCAGCGTAGGAGGTCACGCTTCCTTGCGTGACACCAGCCACTTATGCATTGCTTATGTGCTGTTGCGACGCTGGGAAAGGCTACGGGTAGGCGCGTCAGCGGGAATGGCGTCGCCTCCTACAAGGCCACTTGGGGGTCCTACTCCTCGTCCCAGATGGAGCCTCCCTCGTTGCCGTAGGTCACGTCGCCCGAGCTGTATTCATCACCGGGAGTGCTACCCGATGTCACACCTCCGCCTGATGCGGCGAGGATTCCCATCGACATCTTGACTGTCTCTTTTGCCGTTACCGGCTTCATATATATCTTTTTCATTTTTCTGTTCTCCTTTATTTATTTTTTTGAAAGAAATGAGGTTTTGTTTTTTTTTGAAAGAAATGAGAATAATGAGAATAATTTTTTCCAGAAATAATGATAAATCATTTTATGAGCATTTCTGATTGTAATTATTCCAATTATTCCAATTTCTTTCTTTATTTAACCATATATTCCAATCTCTTTTAGTTATCACTTACTTTACCATGATTTTCTTTCCGTTCACGATGTACATGCCCTTGGTGGGATTGCTCACCTGCATGCCCTGAAGGTTGTAGTAGACGTTCGTGCCTTCGCCTTCACCCATGATGCTGCTGATAGAGGTAGCGTCGCCGTTGGGGAAGTAAACTTTAGCGCTTGTTCCGGCATTTGCTGACAGCTGGAGATAGGCCTTGCCTTCGCCTACGTTCTTGCCGTGGGCAGCATAGAAGCCATCGCCATTCAGGATGTAGTTGTATTTTCCAGCAAATTCACTCTCAAGTCCTGTTACGGGACCTGCCTTGAAAGCATTGTTTTCTGCTGTTGTGCCAGAAGTGGTTATGGTAAATTCATAAGTAGTGCTGGCAGCTCCCTTTATGAGCATGGGGGTGTTGGCTGCTGGATTAGTGATGGCAACGAGCGTAGCACTTCCGTTGTTCAGATCTGTAGCGGTATATGCCGTCACACCTTCCGGTAAGTTCAGATGATTGGCGTTCACAAATGTTGCAAATCCGAAAGCATTCGTCTTAACCTCTACGGATGCTGTTGTCCCGTTCAGGTCATACTCGTTGTCGCCTACAGAAGCTTCCATGTCAACTGTTTGCTCTTTTTGATCTCCTTCCTTACCATTATTGAATATTACACCTAAATCCTCACCATCGTTTTGGAACGTCTTGTAAGTATAGGTATAGACATTGCCATTTTTCACCATTGGTTTACCAGGCCAATCCCAACCTGTTACGGCTTTTTTATTCTTGAACAGATAGATGTAGAAAGTATCCCAGGCGTTATTAGAGGTTACTGTGAAATTGTAGGTGTAAAGGGTCATTTCTACTAACTGATAATTAGAATTAATATAATAGTAGCCACCATCATGGTATTCGGGAGCATTCAAATTTGCCGTCTGGTATCCATCTCCATTAATAATGAAATTACTATAATCACCGAGGTTGACGGTATAAATGTCCTTCCCGTCAATCGACTCTTTCTCTGTAAGTTCTTTTCCTGGCCATTGCGTGTCTGGTTCTTCTGATGGGTTAGAGCTATTCCATAAATGCACGTTGACCGCAGACCAACCTTTCGTGTTCTCTACATGAATTGTCTTGGCATTTGCCGAATATGCACCAGCAAACACCACGAGGAATAAAAGTAAAAGTTTTTTCATTTGATTTGAATTTTAAAGTTGTTATTGTTTTATAGTTGTTTATCCTGTGAGCGTAACATCATCCTATTCGCTGGGATGATTTTTCGAGATGTAAGCCATTTGATTTTGGGAAAAAAGAAATGGCGCGAACTTCATCATACGCCATCCAAGGGTTACCACGCCCCTACCTAACCATGAGAAGTCTGCGCCATAAGGCACAGCTTCACTGTTAGGTAGATATTGTGTCAAAGCTCTTTCTCGCTTTCTTTTTGTGGTAATTCGGATGGCGAATGAGCAATAACAAATTTATGTCGTACAGCCATGCAGGCATGACTTTACGGGTGCAAAGGTACGTATTATTTTCTTTCGCGTCAAAAAAATCAACAAGAAAATGCAGTTCTTTTGTTAAGTATTGTGAAACACCCGCTATTACCCGATTAATTGTAACCCATCTGTAACACGTCCGGGTTTTCAACACGAATTATCATGAATGACCCACAAATTATCATTAATTTTTTTTCGACACGAATGAGCATAAATAAACACGAATAAACATAAATAATTTTTTTCAACATGAATTATCATGAATGACCCACGAATTTTCATGAATTTTATTTTTTCGTATTCGTGTGTATTCGTGTATATTCATGTTTTTCTTTTTTAAACACGAATGAGCATAAATATACACGAATAATCATAAATAATTTTTTTTCAACACGAATTATCATAAATGGCCCATGAATTATCAAAAATAATTTATGAGAAATTTATGAGTAATTCCTGGCAATTTGTGTTTAAAAATATTCTTTCGTATTCGTCCGTCGACCGTCTTTTTCTGATGTTACGGCTTGTTGGTTACGGTGCCTTTGCGCAGGGTGATGACCACCACTTCGGGCTTCATGCCCAAACGGAAGGGTACCAATGCGCCAACGCCCGAGGTGACGTAGAGCTGATGGTCTATGTCGTCGTTGTACAGGCCGCGCCACTCATTGTGGGCCAAAGAGGCTGGCGACCATCCGAAGAGGGACAGCTGGCCGCCATGGGTGTGACCGCTGAGCGTCAGCTGCGGCACGATGTCGTTCTGAAGGATGGTGCTGTGCCAGGCTGCGGGGTCGTGTTGGAGCATGAGGATGAAGGCATCGGGCTTGACGCCGTCTAATGCTTTCTTGATGTCGCCCTTGCGGGGATGTGGCTTCACGCCGTGGTTCTCCATACCGGCGACGACGATGGAGTCGGCTTGCCGGTGGATGGTGTGGTGGTCGTTGAGCAACAGGTGCCATCCCATGCTGCGCTGCTTGCTCTTGATGAGACTCTCGTTGAGCGCTTCGGTGGCGAAGTCGGCCTTGATATAGACGGGATAGTCGTGGTTGCCCATGACGGAGAAGATGCCGTCGGGAGCCTTCAGCTGGCTGAGGATGCTCTGGAAAGCATCCAGCTCGGTGGGCTGCATGTTCTGCAGGTCGCCCGCGAAGCAGATGATGTCGGGCTTCTGTTGGTTGATGGCAGCCACCACTTTCTCTATCATCCCGGTGTCGTCGCCGTAGGTGCCAAGGTGCGTGTCGCTGAAAAGGGCTATGCGGTAGCCGTCGAAAGCCTGTGGCAAGGATGGCGAGGTGTATTCCACTTGTCTCACCTTCAGGCTCTTCGTTCCGATGGTGGCACCGTAGAGCATCGCTCCCATGCCAGCCAGGGCGACAAAGAAGCCGATGAGGTTGCCCCAGTTGTGACGGCTGCGGGCTATCCGGCAACAGACGAATCCGATGAACGAACAGACGGCGTACAGCAGTTTCGGTACGATGAGGATGCCCATGAGCAACAAGAACCACCACAGGACGGTGGCATCGTGCGGTGCGAAATCGTCGCCAGCCGCCAGACTCAAGGCGAAGACGGCCATTGTTGCTGCGGGCAACCACCACAGAAAGGCTGCGAAGGGTCCGTACCAACGCTTGCGCCGCAGGTAACGGAAATGGAAGTAGGCATCGGGCAAGAGGATGATGGCCAATAGGATGAGAATAACGCGAGAGATCATTTTTTTGGGGTGATGGGTGATGGGTGATGGGTGATGATGGGGTGATGGGTGATTTCGGGTGATGGGTGATGGGTGATGGGTGATGATGGGTGATGGGTGATGGGTGATGGGTGATGATGGGGTGATGGGTGATGATGGGTGATGATGGGGTGATGGGTGATTTCGGGTGATGGGTGATGGGTGATGGGTGATGATGGTTAGCGGAAGCTGATTTCTTCGCCGCGGACGGTATCGTTGAAGCGGCCTTGCTGATAGACGGGCAGTCCGTTGCAGAAGGTGTGCTCCACGCGCCAGTTGAACTGTGTTCCCGTCAAGGGGCTCCAGTGGCACTTGCTCTGGATGAGATCTTCGGTCAGTGTCCATGGGGCGTTGGGCCGCACGATGGTGATGTCGGCCTTATAGCCTGGGCGGAGGAAACCTCTGTCGCGCACCTCGAAGAGGCGTGCGGGGTTGTGGCACATCAGCTCGACAAGGCGTTCGAGCGTCAAGACGCCTTCGTCGACCAATCCGAGCATGGCGACGAGCGAGAACTGTATCATCGGCATGCCCGACGTTGCCTTCAGGGCTCCTCCCTGCTTGTCGCTCAGCAGGTGGGGTGCATGGTCGGTGCCGACGGTGGTGATGCGCCCGTCGGTGAGTGCCTGGCGGAGGGCATCGCGGTCGGCGGGAGCCTTGATGCTGGGGTTGCACTTGATGAGTGCGCCCAGCCGCTGATAGTCGCGGTTGGTGAACAGCAGATGGGCCACGACGGCCTCGGCCGTGATGTTGCTGAACTCGCCGAACAGCTCCAGTTCGCGGGCTGTGGAGACATGGGCCACATGCAGGCGGGTGCCGAAGGTCTTTGCCAGGCTGACGGCGAGGAGCGACGAGGCATAGCAGGCCTCCTCGCTGCGGATGAGCTGGTGCAGGGCGATGGGGAGGTCGGGCTTTGCAGCGGAGGAGCCGCTGCTTACAGAACCGGGGCCGTTGCTCCCTGCTGTGGTTGCTGAGAGGGCGTGCTGAACGTTGCGGTTGATGATGGCCGTGTCCTCACAGTGAGCGACGACGGGCAGGGGTGCCTGCTCGAATATCTGCATGAGCGCCTCCTGTCGGTCGACGAGCATGTTGCCCGTGCTGCTGCCCATGAAGAGCTTGATGCCGGGCAGGCGGTGCGGGTCGAGCTGGGGGAACAGGTCGGCATTGTCGTTGGTAGCCCCGAAGAAGAACGAGTAGTTGATGTGGCTCTTCTGCCGGGCGAGGGTGAATTTCTCGTCGAGCGCCTCCAAGGTGGTTGTCTGCGGGACGGTGTTGGGCATGTCGAAGAACGACGTCACGCCACCGTAGGCTGCTGCACGGCTCTCGCTCTCGATGTCGGCCTTGGCGGTGAGTCCCGGTTCGCGGAAGTGCACATGTGTGTCGATGATACCGGGTAAAACAAAGCACCCCGTGGCATCGACCGTCTGGTCGCAGTGCGCATGGGGTGCTGTGGGGGCGTCGCTGATGTCGGCGATGTGGCCATTCTCGATGACGACAGACCCTGTGTGTCGACGGCCTTCGTTCACGATGGTGGCATTTTCAATCTTGATTTTCAATGTCGTAGAGGTTTTAGGCGGTCGACGACATTCTTGACATCGGCCTTAAAAAACGAATAGAAACTAATGCAGCGAGTCGGCAGGTGCTGCCATCTCGTTGGGCGTGGGAGCCTGCGGCAGGGTGGAAGGCTGGGGTAGGGGAGCCTCTGCCGTGCCGTTCATGATGGCTTCGTTCTGCCGGGCTTTCTCGTAGA
>Ga0310695_10004913_pt1 | contig 24055 bp, 13 predicted proteins | sample RumenRJG_04DNA_FD_203882 | JGI IMG/M metagenome (GOLD analysis project Ga0310695, IMG submission 203882) | Bovine rumen microbial communities from Lethbridge, Alberta, Canada - RJG_04 (v2) (version 2) | ecosystem: Host-associated > Mammals > Digestive system > Stomach > Rumen | place: Canada...
GTCCGCGAGAGTTTCAAGTCAATCCGACGAGGACTCAAGAGCATCCACATCGTGGGTTGGAAGGACGCGGAACACTTTGGCAAACAAATTAATGGAGATTTAAACTATGGCACAATCTTGCGCTAACCTGCTCGAACAGGACAAACAAATTATCGCGCCGCTCTACGGCAAGGCAGACATCAACTTCGTTAAAGGCGAAGGCTCTTACCTCTACGACGACCAGGGCAACAAGTACCTGGACTTCGTGGCGGGTATCGCCGTGAACGCGCTCGGTCACCAGAACCAGGCAATCAAGGATGCGGTGGTGGAACAGATGAACCACTTCAACCACATCAGCAACCTTTACCCGAACTACCCGCAGATTAATCTCGGCAAGGCTCTCCTTGAAATCACCAAGTTCGACAAGGCCTTCTTCTGCAACTCCGGTACCGAAGCCAACGAAGGCGCCATCAAGTTCGCACGTAAGTACTTCGATAGAAAGGGTGAAAAGAATCGCCAGAAGATCGTGACGTTCGTGAACAGCTTCCACGGCCGTACTTTTGCAGCTCTTTCTGCAACGGGTCAGCCGGCTATCCGCGAAGGCTTCGGCTCTATGCCGGGTGACTTTGTGCATGTCACATGGAATGACTGCGAAGCTTTGAAGAAAGAAGTCAACAAGGACACTTGCGCTATCATGCTCGAAAGCCTCGCTGCCGAAGGTGGCGTGATGACGCTTTCCGCTGAAATGGTTGCTACCATTAACAGCCTGCAGAAGGAATGCGGCTGCCTCGTCATCGTTGACGAAGTGCAGGCAGGCGTGGGCCGTCTTGGAACCTTCCTCGGTTTCGAAAAGTACGGCCTGAATCCGGATCTCGTAACGCTTGCCAAGGGCATCGGTGGCGGTCTCCCGCTCGGTGCAGTTCTTCTGCGCCAGCACATTGCCGACCAGCTCAAGGCCGGTGACCACGGTACGACTTTTGGCGGTAACCCGATTGCATGCGCCGCAGGTCTCGCTGTCGTGAAGCAGATTCCGGGCCTCCTCAAGAATGTCGCTGAACGTTCCGCCCAGATTAAGGCTGGCCTCAAGGCTCTTACCGAAAAGTACAGCTTCGCCAAGGAAATTCGCGGCGAAGGCTTGATTCTCGGCGTGGCTCTCGACGAATCGATGCCGGTGGGCAACATCATCGCTGCCGCTCGTGAAGAAAAGCTTATGGTGCTTTCTGCCAAGGGCAACGTGCTGCGTATGCTCCCGCCGCTGAACGTGAGCGCCGCAGAAGTGGACGAAGCTTTGACTAAGCTCGCTGCCGCCTTTGCCAAGGCCGCGAAGTAATTTCGTCAATTGCGAATAAATTCACCAGGAACTCCGCCAACAGGCGGAGTTTCTTTGTATAAATTGTAAGGTATTCTTTGCAAGGAATCCATTATTCATGTATATTTGATTCGTATTCAAATGAAAATTTTGGGAGTGTTCATGAAAAAGAATCTGTGGTTTGGGTTATGTGCGGCTTTCGCAGCTTCACAAATGGTGTGGGCTGCTGGTGTCGAAGAGAACGACTATTACGTACTCCCCGTGACAATTTACGATACCGATGCTAGCTTGCATCCGGCTTTCTCATGTTATGCAATGATGGCTGAAGGTTGCCAAAAGGGTGCACAAGGTGTCGATTCCGCGGTGGCGGTAGCGGCCGTTGAGGCTTGCGTCGGTGTTACCCCGGGTATCGTCGAATCTACGCTGGATGCGACAACGAAAAAGCCCAAGTTGACGACTGCTGGCAAGAAGTGCTTTATTGAAGAAAAGTTCTTTAATCAGCTGTTCAACTATACGCAGGGCGTGAACGAAAAAAGTCATTTTGACATGCCCTTCTCCCGTATGGCAAATGGCTGGTGGAACTTCAACTCCGATACCTTTATAAACAAGGGAACGTCTGTTATAGGTGGGTTCTTCCCCGTAGAAGCCGTGACTGATGATGATATTTCGGCTGCGGGCCAGAATCCGGTGGCGGCTGCCCGAACAAAACGCGAGGCTGATGGACCTACGTTTTTGGGTGAGGCGCTTAGGGCGCTTGATCCTGCCGAAGGTGTTCCTGTAATTAATGTGTTCTGCAATGGCCCCGCTTGGGACAAGGGTTTTGGTTGTGAAGGCAATTTTGGCGATGGCGATGTTACGACTACGTTTATCCAGAAGGCCCTTGGTCTTGATACCGGGTTTATTGCAAGCGAAACGCCTGAAAATTGTGTTTTTGGATGGACTTGTCGTGAGTATGCTCCTGAAGGTTGGCCGTACTATGAGAGTGGAACGGAAACCCCCTATAATGATTCCATAGCGGGCGAACCTCGTTGGTACTCGTATCCAAGAAATGGAACCGGTGGCCGCAACCATCATTTCTGCTATGAACTTCATTCCAGTTTCGTTTACCAGAATGGTCAGCGTTTTGGTATCCGCGGTGGCGACGATATTTGGGTCTACATTGACAATAAGCTTGCCGTTGATATTGGCGGTACCCATATAGACGCTCCCGGTTATGTGGACCTGGACGCATTTAAGGGTGGTAGTGGAAAACTTGAAGCGGGTAAAAAGTACGATTTAGATCTCTTTGCCTGCGACCGCCGTACGACCATGAGCAATATTGAAATTATGACGAATATTGCTTTGGGCCGAGCAGATGGTTCCCTCGAAATTGCTGCTTCACGTAAGTTGCGTGGAACGTTTGCAGTGAGCAGCCTTTCGCCCTCGACTCTAATGATTTCCGGTGCAGAGGCGGCCAAATATGCTGTCATGGATTTGCAGGGCCGCGTTGTTCGCCAGGGCGTTACCGCTGGTGCTGAAACGGTGGTGCCGAATCTTATGCCCGGCACTTATATCGTGAAAGTTGCCCGCGAAACCCGCCGCATGAACGTTCGCTAGCTACTTAAGTTTTTTTAGCTCATGCCAGAGCATGGTAAGCCCGATAATCGCCGCACCTGTGTCGGCAATGGGCTGGGCCATGAATACGCCCTTGAGTTCAAAGAAGTGGGGCAGTATCAGTAAGAACGGAATCAGTAGAATCACTTGACGGCAGGCGTTCAGGAACATGGACCTGAGCGCCTTTCCTGTACCCTGGAAGAAACTGCCCGAAGTCATGCCGAAGGGAATCATGAAAAATGCCGCACCGAAAATGCGGAGCGCCCAGGCGGCCACATCCTGCAATTTCAGGTCGTTCGGCGCAAACGGGGCCACCAGCGTTTCGGCTTGCCACATCATGATGCCCCATGCAACAAGCATGAAGCCGCCGGCGTAGATGAAGGTGAACTTGAGTGTACCCTTGACGCGGTCGTTCAGGCGGGCGCCGTAGTTGTAGCCGATAATCGGCTGCGTACCGTTCACGAAACCCAGTAGCGGAAGCAAGATGAACGTGGCGATGCTATTCACGATACCGAATGCCGAAATCGCAAGGTCGCCACCCGAAAGGCTTCCTGTATCGTGCAGGCTTACGTTGCCGTAAGTAGTAAGGCTCCAGGCGAGAATCGCGTTCATCAGGCTGTTGCACACCTGCATAATGCTAGGCGGAATGCCGAGGACGATAATCTTCCTGACATAGGCGAGTCTAAGCTTCATGTGCCGCCAGCGAATGCGGATGGGCGTATTCTTCTTGACGAAGAATTGCGTAATGAGTGCCGAGGCCACCAACTGCGAACAGATGGTCGCCCAGGCGGCGCCCTCGATTCCCCAGTGGAATCTCATGATAAAGATATAGTCGAGAACGATGTTCGTGACCGCACCCGCAATTTCACGGAACATGGCGGTTTTGGGGTGCCCCATCGAACGGATAAAGTGGTTCATGCCTGGAGCGATTGTCTGGAATACCGCACCGCACAGCAAGATGCGCATATAGCTGCTCGCGACTGGCAAGGTCTGCTCGCTTGCCCCGAACAACTTGAGAAGCGGCACCATGAAAATCTCGCCCAGCGTGAACGTGACGATTGCCATCAGGATTAGGAGCGAGAAAGAGTTGTTCAGGATAATGCTTGCTTGAATGTATTTCTTTTGACCGAGGCGAATGGAGAAAAGCGTATTGCCGCCCACGCCAATCATCATGGACATGGCCATGATGAACAGGAATATTGTAGAGGGCGTTCACCAGCATGCTGATGATGGCAGGTACCGAGAACTGCAAGACCAGTTTCGGGATGCTTGCAGAACCAAAGGAATTGAGGCGCTCGGAATTCAATTTCGACATTTCGGCGCCAAATTTAGCTTTTTTATACTTAAAACGTCATTGCGAGCCGAAGGCGAAGCAATCCATTTGGGGCTAAAAAGCCACTTGATTGCGTCCGCTCTCTTTGGCGATGTAAAGAAGGCGGTCACATTCGGCAATCAGTTCTTCGATTTTGCCGATTTTTTCGCCCTGGCGGCTAGCTAGCCCTAAAGAAATGGTCACCGGGATAATGGTGTCCTTCCACGAAAAGCGGTGGCGTTCAACAGCCGAGCGTAAACGTTCGGCGCTCTTCTTGGCGTCTTCGGGGCCGATTCCGCCCAAAAGCAGTACGAATTCTTCGCCGCCGTAACGGGCCAGCAGGTCGGATTCGCGCTTTTCTTCTTTGAGAATGCGGGCGATTTCTTTGAGGACCATGTCGCCGCACTGGTGACCCCAGGTGTCGTTCACGCGCTTGAAGTGGTCTGCGTCGACCATGATGGCGTGAACGTAATAGTTGTTGCGGCGGGCGAGTGCCAGTTCGCCGAGACTGCGGTCCATGAAGGTGCGGCGGTTGCTTATCTTGGTTAGCGGATCCATGGTGGCCGCTTCGTAGAGTTCACGGTCAAAAGCTTCTTCGCTGGCGTCCTTGAAGTCGATTTTCAAAACCATCTTGCCGATTTGCAGGCGGTTGTGGTCTTCCAGCTTGCTTTCGCTGATGGGGGAGCCGTCTACAAAGGTGCCGTTGGTGCTGCCCAAATCTTTGACGGTAACGCCGTCGCCGTCGAAGGTGATGGCGCAGTGCCTGCGACTTACCAGTTCGTCGTCCATGCGGATGTCTGCGTCTTGGCCTCGACCCAAAACGACCGTGCCCTTTTCAAGCGGAATTTGCTTGAACTGGTTTTGCGGGTATAGCACAATCAGGTGGGGCCGCATCTGGGCGATGGGCAACTTGATGGTGTTTCCGCTGGCGATTGTTCGGTCCATGTCTTGCATAAGCACTCCGTGTTATTTAGAAATGTAGTAAAAAGCACACTTTTTTGCACTTTGCGTCAAACGCTCTGAATTGGAGTGCGTACAACAAAAAGTAATCTTTGGAAAATTTTTGTTTACTAAGCGGGTTTGAATTGGGCAAATTTTTTAAATTAAGCCATTTTTTTTCGTTTGTATACAACTCAGACTCTCCATGTAAAGAAAAAGTGTTCTTTTTTGAACAGAAAAGGATATTTTTACGGGTGGATACTGGCGTCCCAAAAAGACCGGTCTTTTTGCTATGCCCAGTGAAAGGAAGTCATGAGATGAGAAATTTTAGGAAGGTTTCGTTCTGGAAATTCGCCGTGAGCGTTGGTTTGCTCCTTGTTGGTGCACAGGGGGTTTGTGCTCAGCAGAATCAATGTAAGGGAACGGTCTATTTTAAGGCTCCGGCTGATTGGACTGGCGCCTACATTGGCGGCTATAACGTAAACAAGCTTACCGCCATGACGAAGAATAGCGAAGGATTTTATAAATATGACTTGTCTTTGCTGGGAATAACGGATGCGAACCATCCTTATTTCTCTATAGGCAACCAGCTCACGGCAAGCGCTACGCTTCAAATTATTACGAGTACGGGCTTTGGTGTTGCTCCGAAGGCCGGAACGAATGATTCCAACTGGCCTACCAATGACGCCAGCCTTCGCTGCCCTGGTGAAGGAAATCATGTGTACATCTTTGAGAATCCCGCTGCTGCGGGAAAAACCCAGACCGGGCTGTATCCGCCGGGTGCCAAGTTCCTGTACATGATGATTCCGCCCGACTACACGGAATGGCTTTCTGCCGACCCCATGATCAGCTGGGACGGCGGTGCTACGGGTGAAAAGCTTGAAGCTGTCGATGGCGAAGACTATTGCGGATGGTTCAGGTATGTTTGGACCGGTGGCACCATTCCGGAAAACGTGGTGTTCTACAGCTCCGCTGATGAGGCCCGCACCAATCTGATCGGCATGTACGGCAACTGGGAAGAACCGGGTGTAGTGACTCCGGTTCCCTTGGCTAGGCTTTTCGAGCTTGTGGATACCCTGTACTTTGTGCCCGATCAGGAACAGCTGCTGGCCGATGGTGACGACGGCTGGTATTATACCTTCCCTAGGGGAGTCAAAGGCAAATGCTCTTATGAGCTTGCTGCTATTATTTATGATACCGATGCCAGCCTGCATGGTGCCTTTACTTGTGCCACCACGTACTATAAGGATATGCCGGCTGCAGAAGGCAAGTATAACGGTTGCCCCACAAATGCCCCCTTCAGTTACCCTGCCGGCCAGCCCACACCGTGTATCGGCGTGACCCAGGGGATTGTTGCCGATTTGCTTGACAAAACCACGAAAAAGCCGACCTACAATCCCTCCAGTGGTTGTTTTGTCAGTGAAGAAGCCTTTAACACCATGTTCCGGAGCAATACCCAGTACAACGAGACCTATTGCGTGGAAATGCCCTTTACCCGCAGTGCCGATGGCAAGTGGGAATTCGATTCCGACAACTATACCAGCCCCGGTGCCAAGGCCAAGGGTGGCTTCTATCCTGGGGAATCAGCCATCACTGATCCTACCAAGATGCTTTCTGCCGCGGTTCCGGCTGCCCATAACAAGCGCAAGGCCGAAGGCCCCGTGTTTATGGAATCTTCTTTACGAAAGATCAATGCCGCCGAGGGCGTCCCCGAAATTGACATCCTCTGTAACGGCCCCGGTTGGAACAAGGGTATCGATTGTAACCGAAACCACCTCTTCTCGGGTGGCGGTGAATGGTCTTCGACGAATCCGCCTAAGGCTGGCCTTGCCGTACAGGGCGATGGCTGGCAGTGGTCTGTCATGGGTGACGGCTGGGCCAATGATGTGGCTCCGGAAGGCTGGACCTTCTACAAGCAAGGAACCGAAACGGCTGTAAATGTTGCTAATACTACAAATGGCTATGGTACCGGTAATGCGGCCCGTTGGGCGTCCGGTGGTTGGGTGAAGGATGATGCGGGTAAGGCTGCTGTCCAGGCTTACGATGCCACGGTCTTTGCCAACGGCCAGGGCCGTAACCAGCACTTCTGTTTTGAATCCCACGCCAAGTTTACCTATAGAAAGGGGCTTCGCTTCAGCTTCCGTGGCGATGACGACATTTGGATCTATATTGATAACAAGCTGGCCGTGGATATTGGTGGTACCCACTTGGCTGCCCCCGGCTACGTAGACCTGGACTATTTCGTAGGTGCCAGCGGTGGCTTTAACGTCGGTAGTGAATATGACCTGGATATCTTCTTCTGCGACCGTCGTACTACCATGAGTAACGTGCGTATCAAGACCAACATGTATATCCGTCAGAAGACCGATATTCAATCTGTTGGTAAAAAGAACCCCGCCAACATGAACGAAACCATATACGACATTTGCTACACCAAGTCCGGCGATGGTTCTTGCGCTGCCGCCATGTCTGCGGGTAATTCTGAAAAGTTCTGCGGCCCCGAGCTTGTACAAGCGATGAATGATGGAAAGATCACCATGTCTTACACGCTTGTAGAAGGTAAGAAGAATGGTGAAAATGTAGTTGCCGGTCTTGAACATATCACCACTCCGAGCGTTTATGAATGCGGTATTGACTTGACCAATTTCGGTGATCCGGTCCTGAACAAGTCTGCACTTTGCATGCGTAAAGGCGGCTATTACACCCTGTTTGTCAATATTGATGACAAGTCAAGGAAGGTGATGAGCTTCCAGACTTCGGGTGAAATGAGTGTGGTTTACAAGAACGGTTCTGCCATGTCTATTGATGCCGAATCCGGTGATGTGACTAAGCTTGGTGATTATACGCCGAAGACGATTGCCATGGGTGGCGAGATGGTGCCGGTCTATATTTCCAACGTGGCTCCCAGATCAGGAACCGACAGTCTGGATATCTTCCCGGATGACGCCGTGAACCAGCCCTATGCCCTTGCCTACGACAGACTGATGAAGGTGTACGAAAAGCAGATTGACCCGGCTACGGGTGCCGAAACCTATGTGAAGATTGTCTCGGGTGCCCAGCGCAATATCGGTCCTTCGGGTGTCGATACTGTGTATGTTACGGTCGACATGGAAGACTTGACCGAAGCCATCCAGACCTTTAGCATTGGTGTCGGAAGCAATGCTGACAAGGCTTTGAATATTAGCTTCTATTTGCCGCAGATTACCTTTATCGAAAAGATTCCGGAAGCGGGTGAAACTGCCAAGTCTATCACTGGCCAGCAGCCTGAACCCGATGGTTCCTACGAGGAATTGTGGGTGGGTACGCAATATGAAATGTACCTTGCCATTGTGAAGCCGAATCTGGACAAGACCTATAGCCCCTGCTTGGAAGAATGCAATGGCATTACCATCCACAAGGGTGCTGGCACTTCTCCGAAGATTGACTTTATGCCGGAACAGGTCACGTTTGTCAACGGCTACGCGTCGGTTCAGGTTCGTTCGATGGTCAAGTACCGTTGGGACACAGATCCCTCTATCCATTCTCCGGCTACCATCGTGGCCGAATACAATGACTACGTGCAAGCCGTTTACAACCCGGTTTACTTCCGCGATCCTCCGGTGCCGTTCCCTGTGCTCGCTGATGTGTTTGATGCTCACGGCTCTGTGCCGCCTATGGAATACAAGATTCCGGCCCCGTATTTCGACGTGAATACGGAATACCTGGACGGTATCGGTGACTCCATTGCCATTTACTATGACCGTGCAATCCATAAGGACTCTTTGCCCACACGAATTTGCGTGTTGTGGGATACTACGGAGGCTGAAGCCCATAACCCCTATGCAGAGGGCTTCTCCACCATTCCGAAGGATTCTGCAATCACCTGTAACGTGCTTGTGCCCATCGATGCCCGCAATATCGACTGCTCTCATCCGTCTGCAGACGGCTATTGCACCAAGTTGGTTACTGTCGGCGGCCTAAAGCTTTCGACTGCCGTTAAAACGACAGGTCTTGGCGAAGTCCGTTCCTACGCAGAATTCGAAGATAAGGGCAAAAAGGTGAAGCAGGGCTTCAAGGGTGCTTTGACTGACCGCATGGCTCCTGTGCCGCTGCGTGCCGAAGTCCGTACCATTTTGGAGAACGACGAATTGACGGATAGGGATAGCCTCGTGTTGATTCTGTCTGAACCGGTCAAGTTTGTGACTACTTCCAACATAAAGACCTCTTTGGACTACTACTTGAATTCTGCTGTGGAACTGTCTGACGATAGCCGTTACGTGTCTGCCTTATCTGGCGCACAGGTGGTTACCGCTGAAAATAATCCCCTGCCTTCTGTGATTCCTGAAACTGGCGAAGGCCGTGTCAAGTTCATGTACAGGCGCGGTAATGTTTCTCCTCACGTGGGTGACTACCTGCGCTTGGGCGGTGACTTGACGAACATCTTCTGGTCCGATACGACGGATTTGTCTCTGTTGGGTGGTGATACGCTGCGTCCTGCTGCTGATGCCGATTACCACTGGAATTCTCCGACGGCATACAACGAAACCATACGTCTCCCGTCGATGTGGATCCCGGTGACTGGCGATCCTGAAATCGACGTGACCGAGAATAAGTTTGCTTCGACCGCAAATGCCGACTCTGTCTGGAAGGCAACTCACCAGGCGGTGACGGTGAACGGCTACCGTACCAATATGACCAAGGCTGAAATCTTGGCTCGAGAAGGCGGAAGGCCCGGTCATTTGGTCAAGGCTGACATGTATGCCATCTTCAACGGTCTTACTGCAGAAGAAAAGGCTGAAATCATGCAGGGTAATTTGGAAGATGTGTTCTTCTATTATGAAGTTCAGTACTACACCAACTTGGGTGGTTTCGTGACTAGGAAGTCCCAGAAGATTTACTGTAACGACGATCTCAATATCCAGAAGAATGGTCAGTCCTTCTTTGGAGGTGCAGGTACTTCTTGTATCGATGGCGGTATGGATCGTAATTACTTCATTGGCTGGAATATGCGTTCCGAAAATGGCCGCATGGCAGGCACAGGCGCCTACATCGTCAAACTCAATTCTTACGTGAAGATGGGTTCTGCCGGTAAGAAAGCCAAGCAAGAAAGTACTTCCATATGGGGTGTTAAGCGTTCGCCGAAACCCGATAGAGGCTACATGAAGGCCACTTCGAAATAAATGAGATTCGCCTAGTGTTGAAAAGTAATTTTTACACTAGGCTTTTTTTCATGTGACGGAACTCACTCCGTTCTGTTTTAAAAGTTTTCTGTATACAAAATGCACGTTTTTTTCACAAAAAAACGATAAAAAGCGTTTGTTTTTTTCTTCAAAAAAGAATAAATTTGAGGGCGGTCTATGGCATATCAAAAAGGCCGGCCTTTTTGTTATGCACTGTTGGAAGTAAAACATCGATGGAAACAAAAATGATGAAAAAAGTTAAACAATCACTGCTTACGTGGACCTTGGGTGCCTGTCTGCTCTTTTTGTGCGTGCAGAATGCGGAGGCTATGGTTTGTAAGGGAACGACTCGTATCAAGCTCCCGGATGATTGGACTGCTGCGTACGGCGTTTGTGGTGGTAATTTTACGCCTTTCGTGAAAAACGCCAATGGCTGGTGGGAAGTTTCTACCGCTTCTATTGGTGGCGCCAATTGCGGCAATCCCCAAGATACTTCGTTCTGGATTGCAGCGAGTGCTGGTGATTATTCTGGTGCGGCTGTTACTGGTACCGCTTGGAACCAGAATGTCCAGGGTGACCGTGGTGGAATTATTTGCCATTCCGGAGAAGACCTGTACATCTATGAAAATCCGGCTTCTCCGGGAAAGACGGCTACGTCTTCGACTCCGCCGAACGCCAAGTATTTCTACATGATGATTCCGCCTGATTTTACGGAATGGATGTCTTCTGTTCCCATGATCAGTATGGATGGTGGCGCTACCGGTAAGGTGATGACTGCTGATCCTGAAAAGTGCGGCTGGTATTATTACGTATTTTATGATGAAACCCCGTCCGATAGCGTGGTTATTTATAGGGACGATGATTTTGACAGGGAAGACCTGATTGGTATTAACGGTAACTGGGAAAAGACTTCTCAGGCGACTCCGATTGCTTTGAAGATGCTTTTTGACATGGTTGATACTCTGTATTTTGTCCCGGACGAAGGCCAGCTGCTTGATCCTGCCGACGACGGTATCTACTATACTTATCCGGAAGGCGTTGAAGGTGTTTGCTCTTACGATTTGGCCGCTATCATCTATGACTCCGACGCTTCTTTGCATCCGGCCTTCTCTTGCTGGTCTCAGGGTGGTGAAGGTTGCCAGTACGGCGCTCAGGACATAGGTCCTGAAGCCGCTAAGGCTGCGGTAAATGCTTGTATCGGCATTACGCCCGGTATTGTTGAAGATGAACTCGATGCTAGCGTGCCCCAGCAGAAGCGCAAGCCCAAGTTGACTACGCTTGGAAAACAGTGCTTTATTGACAGCAAGTATTTTGACCAGTTGTTTAGGCCGACTGCTGGAGTGAACGAAATGTCATGCTTCAACATGCCTTTTGGCCGCGCAGCCGATGGCAAGTGGGAATTCAATTCCGATGACTATAAGGGGCCGGGAATGACCGTCAAGGGTGGTTTCTATCCGGTCGAGGCTTCGACAGATTCCATTATCAAGGCTGCTGATCCTACTCAGACTCCTGTTGCCGCGGCAAGAGAAAAGCGTGTGGCGGAATCTCCTGTTTGGGTGAAGCCCGAATGGGGTGATGTCTATGACCCTGTTGAAGGAGTTCCGAAAATTGACCTTTATTGCAATGGCCCTGGTTGGAATGGTGGCGTAAATTGTGGTGGTGCCCCGGGAACTGGAAAAGAAAAGCAGCTCTTTAACGATGGTGAATTCCCGTCTGTTTGGGACTGGGGTTCCCGTCAGTCGGCATATGGCTGGCCTGAAAATACAAAGAGAAACCAGCACTACTGCTTTGAATCCCATGCCAAGTTCACTTACAGAAAGGGACTCCGCTTCAGCTTCCGTGGTGACGACGACATTTGGGTCTTTATCGATAGAAAGCTTGCTGTGGACCTTGGTGGTACCCACTTGGCTGCTCCGGGTTATGTGAATCTGGATGAATTTGCTGGTGCAAGCGGCAAACTTGAAAATGGCTATGATTATGACCTGGACATCTTCTTCTGCGACCGCCGTACGACTATGAGTAACGTGCGTATCAAGACGAACATGTACATTAGGCAAAAGACTGCTATCGATCCGAAAAGAAATCCGAATAATAAGACTGAATTGGAGTATTCTATTTGCTATACAGAATCGGGTGATGGCTCCTGTATTTCTGCCCTTTCTGGCGACAATACGGAAAAGACTCTTTGCGGTGACCAAATTGAAAATTCCGGCTTGAAGATTACCTATACGCTGGTCAAGGGTAATTCGTTGTCCGCGGGTGCAGACATTGAATTTGAAAATGTTTCCGGTGAGGTTAAGAACTGCGGTATTGACTTGAGAAATCCTGCTGCTCCTAAGATCAATAAGGAAGCTCTCTGTGGCTTAGGTGGCGGCCGTTATTCCTTGTTCATTAATATTGGAAATAGTTCGAAGAGGCTTACCACCTTCCGTATGAGCGGTGAAGTGGATGTGGTTTATAAGAATGGTACGGCTTACGATACCACCGGTAAGGCTATTTCGGGTGGCAAGTACACCTTGCTGCAGACTGCTATGGCTGGCCAGATGGTTCCGGTCTATGTATCTTCTGTGGCTCCTGCTTCTGATGGCAAGGATGAAGTCGATATTTATCCGGAAGATGCCAAGGGTGTTGAATATACTCTGGCATACGATCGTGTCATGAAGGTGTACGAAAAGCAGATTGACCCGGCTACGGGTACGGAATCTTACGTGAAGTTGGCCTCGGGTGCAACCCGTAAAATTGGCGACAGTGGCGTTGACACTGTGTATGTTACCGTGGACATGGACGACATGACCGAGGCTATCCACACCTATAGCGTCAGTGTTTCCGGCAAGCCGCAGAATGCCATGAATATCAGCTTCTACCTGCCGCAGATTACCTTTATCGAAAAGATTCCTGGTGAAGGTGAAAAGGCCAAGTCTGTCACGGGTCAGAAGCCTGAAGCCGATGGCTCCTACGAGGAATTGTGGGTGGGTACCCTTTACGAAATGTACCTGGCCGTGTTGAAACCCAATGCCGATGGCAAGACCTATAGCCCCTGCTTGGCAGAATGCGACAACTTGGAAATTCATAAGGGTGCAGGCACTTCTCCGAAGATTGACTTTAATCCGGAAAATGTAAAGTTCAAGGACGGCTATGCCACTATTAATGTACGCTCGCTGACCAAGTACCGTTGGGATGAAGATGCTACCATTAATTCGCCGGCAACCATCGTGGCCGAATACAACGACTACGTGCAGGCTGTTTATAACCCGATTTACTTCCGTGATCCTCCGGTACCTTATCCGGTGCTTGCAGACGTGTTCGACGTGCACGGTTCTACTCCTTCTGTGGAATACAAGATTCCGGCGCCGTATTTTGACATGGACAAGGAATACCTTGACGGTATTGCAGACTCCGTGACTATCTATTACGACCGCGCCTTCCACAAGGACTCCCTGCCGACCAAGATCTGCTTGATGTGGGATTCTGCTTCTGCGGAACATCATAACCCCTATTCCGAAGGATACTCTAATATTCCGAAGGATACCTCGGTTACCTGTAACGCCCTGTTGAACGTGGACAAGACCAACGTGGATTGCTCTTCTCCGGATGCTGCAGGCTATTGCACGAAGGTGGTGACCCTGGGTGGCTTCACTCTGTCCCATGCAGCCAAGACATCTGGTGTGGGTAAGGTCCATTCTTACGCCATATTCGAAGACAAGGGCAAGGTTGTGAAGCAGGGCTTTGCCGGTGCCTTGACTGACCGTATTGCTCCTGTGCCGCTGCGTGCCGAAGTCCGTACGATTAAGGAGGGTGACGAAATGACCGACTACGACAGCCTTGTGGTGATTTTGTCTGAACCGGTCAAGCTCCTGACGACTTCTAACGATAGGAACTCTGTTGACTACTACTTGAATTCTGCCATTGACTTGAGTGAAGGCGCCCGCTACGCCTCTGCACTCGGTGGCACCGAAGTCCTGGCAACGAAGGTTTCGGTCAGTACTTCCGAAACGGGTGAAGGCCGTATCAAGTTCATGTATAATCGTGGTGACGTTTCCCCGCACGTGGGTGACTATCTGCGCCTGGGTGGTGACCTGGCGAACATCTTCTGGTCCGATACCACGAACTTGACTCTGTCGGGTGGCGATACCTTGCGCTCCACTGCTGACGCTACATACGCATGGAACTCTCCCACGTCTTACAGTGAAACCAAGCGCTTGCCGTCTCCTTGGATTCCGGTTATCGGCGATGCCAACAAGGCTGTGCACGAAAACAAGTTCGCCTCTACGGCTAACGCTCCGGCTGGCGAAAAGGTTCCTGTCGTGACGGTGCATAGCTACCGTACCACCATGACCAAGGCTGAAGTCTTTGCCGAAGAAGGTGGTAAACCGGGTCACTTTATCGAAGCTGATATGTACGCCCTGTATAACGGTTTGCCGGACAGCATCCGTGGCGATGTCAAGCCCGAAGACATCTACTTCTACTATGAAGTCCAGTACTACACCAACTTGGGTAATTTCGTGGCTAGCAAGAGCCAGAAGATCTACTGCGATGACAAGATGAATACCGACAAGGACCCGCTTACGAATCAAACGATTCAGTACTTCAATGGCGGTACCTGTATCGAAGCTGGTAACGACCGTAACTACTTCATCGGCTGGAACATGCGTTCCGACAAGGGCCGCGTTGTGGGCACCGGTGCTTACATCGTCAAGCTCAAATCTTATGTGAAGCTCGGTGATGCAGGCAAGGACGCCAAGCAGGAAAGCACCTCCGTGTGGGGTATCAAGCGTTCTCCGAAGCCGGTTATGGATTACCTGAAGGGTATCGGTCAGTAACCTAGCCCAATGAATTTAAAAGCTCCCTTTACGGGAGCTTTTTTTGTTGCGTGTCCTATTTTATTATATTTGGAATATGCGAAAGATTTTATTTGCTCTTTGCTTGTGCTCCGTTGCCTTTGCTGCTGAACCCACCGATTTGGATTCTCTTTTTCGCGGCAAGGAATACAAACCCGTTTTAAGCGCATCGTTGCGTGACAGTTCCAAGAATGAATCTGCCGTGCCGAAGGCTGCTGCAAAGTCGGCTAAGTCCGACGGCTATTACATGCTCCAGTTTGAATCGGTGGCCGATTTTGATGCGGCCCAGCGTCGTCGTGCCCAGCTTTCGGCAAGTACCGGCTATGCCATTCAGGTGGTGTTCGATGCTCCTTTCTACAAGCTCCGCGGCGGTGGATGGGGAAGCAAAAAGACGGCCGAAGACAAGGCCCGCGAATTGTCTGCCTATAACATTAACGCTTTCGTCGTAAAAGTGAAATAATTACAATGTGGAATGTGTAATGTGTGATTTCACACTCCACATTTCACACTCCACATTGCGGCGAAGCCGCTCACATCACTCTAATAGTCCCATGGCTTGCTTGAGGGCGTGCTCGTCCATGCTTTGCGGCATGAGGGCTCGTTCTTCGGGGGCCACATAGGCTAGCTTACGTTCAAAGTCGGGGCGGTTTGCACGGTTGCGTGCAACCGGATCCTTAGCCTTGAGCGAATAGTAGAACGGACCGGTCTTGATAAAGCGCTTCTTCTGCAAGCCCTGGCGGATAGCTTCTGTCAGCACCTGCTGGAGTACGGGACCAGCCCTGTCTACATGGTGCAGTTCCAATACGCGTTGCTTCAAGATTTCTTCGTGGATCGGTGCTTCGCTGTCCACGTAGAACTTTAGCTGCGTAATAAGGGCCGCAATGGGCAAGTCTGCAATGGGCTTGTCGTGGGCAGTACCTTCGATTTTGGGGTGTTGCACCACGTAAGGTTCTGTCATGGGCTTAGCCGCTGCGTCAAACACTTCTGAGCCGTCATCTTCTTCGGAATTGTCTTCTGTCGGCGGCGGAGCGACGCTCTGTTCAATGGCGATTGTGGCAAGCAAGTGCCCGATTTCGTCCTTGTTGGCCATGTACCAGAATGGAAGCCACACGTTCATGATTTTCCAGCCCAGCTGCTTTAAAATCAGCGGGCGCACGTAGTCGCGGTCTTCGATAGAATCGCGGAAACGCTCCGTGGTGCAGTCATCTTCGATAAGGGCCAAGAAGTGGGTGGGATTGTTGGAATCGACAACCACCGGGCCGACAGGGATGCCGCCCTTGGAACAGTATTCTTGCACGACGATGTTTTCGTCCTTGAGTGCCTGGATGATTTCGTTGCGGAGCGGGGATTCGGCAGGCTCGATATCGACAGCGGGATCGAACTGCTTGGATTGCATGAAGTTGATCCATTCGCGGAAGAGCGAATTCTTTTGCGAAGCGATTTTGGAAAGATCCAGTTCGGTGGTGAAGGCGCGGAGTTCGCGCTTTGCCAGAGTGGAACAAACAGAAATCTTGTGGTCGGCGGCAGCTCCGCTGGCTCCTTCGGCTTCGATGCAGACCAGAATGGTGTCGCGGAACTGGTCCACGGCTCTTTCGGGGGTCTTGACGAAATAGCGGATATCTGCATTGGGCCTTGCGAAGAAGGCTGCTGCGGCAGAACCCGCAACAAGCTTCGCCCGGATGCTGTCTTCGATTTCTTGACAGGTGGACTGGTGGAACGCGATGATTCCGAGAGTCTTTTCGGGGTGACGTTCTGCGTGGCGTATGGCGGTAAGCGCAATGGCCTCGATCTTGTCGGGAACTTCCTTGATGGAAATACCCTTGAAGATTTCGTTGTTTGCTGTAGGCAGCTGCTTGATTCCGTGCTTGTAGATGCGGTCGTTTGCGAAGCTTACAATGGCGGGATCGCTATACTGCGTGGAGAACCAGAGCTCGCGGGTGGGTGCCCCGTGACGGAGCGCTGCCGTAAGGATGCTTTCTTGGAAGAAGGCGCTACGCGTAATGGCTTCTTCGTGGAAGGCGTCGATGGGCATGTATTCGTAGCTCGGGTTGTGGGGATTGCCCACAAGAATGGTCTTGGGAGCGGCCAGCAGGAGCGGTATGGCTTCGGCAAGGGAGATAGTGTCGGCATCGAGAATGATGGTGATGTCGAAGGTCTGCTTGTCGGGAATGCAGAGTGCGTCTGCCAGGGAGACTACGGTAAGGATGCTATGGTCTGCATCGACTGCGTTATGTAGTTCCTTGAAGTTGGCGCTGCAGAACTGATCCAGGAGAGTCCTGTATTCTTTGCTCTTTTGGGACTTGACCTTGGGCGTTTCCGAGAAAAGGCTGGGACATGTTTTAGTGGCAGCCTGGATCTGAGCCCCAGTCCAGTAATGGGCGAGGGCGTTGCTAAAATCGGCATCCGCGTTTTCGGGATCCTTGAGGTATTCGACCAGGGCGGTATTGCAGTAAGTTTCCATTTTCTGGAAATGGGCAGCCAACTGCAGATGGATGTCCAGATGGCTCCAGTTGGCGTTCCATAGCTGAATCTGGCCCAGCCACTTGTCGATACTTAAGCTTTCCAGCGGTGTCTCAAGTTCCATGTCCTTGTTAATCTGCTTGATGGAAGCCTGGAGCTCGATAACAGAATTCCAGAGATTCGACAGGTCCGGTTGCAGGTCCTTGAAATTATGCCACTGTTCCAAGAGCTGCAGTAACAGGTCCAGCTTGGGATCGTCCTTGTGCTGCTCGCGGAAGTTGTAAAGGTATTGGATTTTCTTGTCCAGCTCGACCCAGTTGGAACCTTCGAAGTGCCAGTCGCGGCCCAGCAGGTGGTTGCCCAGCACGGCGCTTTCTTTGTAGGTTTTCTTGTTGGCCTGCAGTTCCAGCAGGGTGTCGATAAGGTCCAGAAGCTTGGCGTCGGAATCCACGCTCTTGGGCTTGCGGATTACCTGCAGCAAGCGCTTGCGCGACGTACGGTAACGTTCCGAAAGTCCCTTGAGGGAAATATTCTGGCATTCGGCAAAGTCGTCGCGGGCGTTCTGAATGTTTTCGTCCACGGCGTTGTCGGTATAGATGTCTGAGGTCTGCCTGCGGTACCGCACCCATTGGTCGCCCGCTTCGGGGAGGTGGAGCAGCGTGTCCCTGTAGGCATGCCAGTTGTGGCTGCGCAACTGCCAGTCTTCGTATGTTGGAGTGTCCTTGCCGAAGTTGTCGCGCAGCAGTTCGAGAATGTCCACCATGCTAGACAAGAAGATTCCGGTGGGGAACAGTCCCGTGGATTCCATTTTCTTGATAATCGGTTCCAGTTCCTTGGCCCGTTCGGCGGCGCAACGGAGTTCTTCGGAAAGGTCCTGTTGCTGTTCGGGAGAAAGGCTGGAAACCTTGACTCCTTGGAAGGCCTTGCGGGCTGCGACACCGTTTTTGTCGAAATACAGTTCCGACAGAACCTGGATGTCTTTCTTGAGTTCCTGATAGCCGTTGAAGTCCAGCTGGCTGATTCCGCGGAAAATGCGGTCGGGGAATTTCTTCTTGGGCTGCTTTACGTCCTTGAATTCACGCAGCAGTTCCGAAAGCAAAACGTTTGTCGGCGGAATGGGCCTGTTGACGGCGTCGTAGTATTCCAGGAAATAATTCCGCATGGTGCGGATTTTCTGTTCCAGGCCGCTACGGTCGCTGTCGGGGAAATTGCGGAAGGGCGGACGCCACGCGTTTTGGAAGGCTCGCTTTGTAACGGCGCGCTTGTGGACCACCAATAATTTTTTGCCCTGGGCTATTTCGTCTGCGACTATGTTGGCGGCGACCTTCATCTTTTCTGTGCCGGGGAGAGCCTGGATGGCGTAGGCGCAGGTGTTTTCGTTTTCGGCATCCACCGTCACCTTGTTGGTGTGGGAATCGGTGGTATAGAGGAAATGGTGGTCGGCAGGCGAGAATACCTTGTCGAAATCATTTTCTTCGAACAGGGATTCCTGGGCCTGGAAGCCGTTTTCGTTCAGCAGGGAGGCAAGAATCGGGTTGCCTGCAATGGATTTTTCCGAAAATCCAAGGCTGTACCTTTTTTTGAGGTTCAGCAGGTTGGAATTGAAGAACCCGAGGCAGACTCCGTGGCGGGTAAAGCGCCAATTGCGTTCGCCAGCGATCGCCTTTTCAAATTGTGAAAAATAAAGGAGCAGACTGAACTTGCCGTTGATGATGGCATCTTCTGCCGAGGGCAGTGCTACGGTGTCCTTGAGGCGTTCTCGCAGGACTACGTTCTCGATTGGATTGCGTGCCGAAATAGAGACTGTGTTCTTGGTGGCGTCAAAGTCCAATGGGACCAAAAGGCTCGGGGCAAGGGCGTTGCCGTCCCATTTCAAAAAGCCCAGGAGCAAGTAAAGGTCCGTTTCACCGTAGTCATCAAGCTTGTGGCGCAAAACCGCCGTGACGGTATCCAAGGCGGTTATCTTTTGCTGAGCCGTAAAATTCGCAGAAACCTGGAAAAAAGATTCCAACGGAAGAGGCCCATGGGCCTGCAACCATTTCTCGTAAAACAAGTCTCCGGCTTCGGTAATCAGGGGAGACTGAAAGTCGTTTTTAGTAGAAAAACAGAGTAAACGATCTTTGGAATCAAAGAGGGCGGCTTCTTGCCGAATTTTGGCGACAATAGCAGAAGATGAAGACATACCCTGAATATACCTATTTTGCGGGGGGACGTGTTGAACGGGGAGTGCAAAAAAGGGAGAAAAAAGCCTAATTATAAGCTTTCGGCAACTATTGCGATTGCCTGGTCCAATGCTATTGGGGTGTTATTACCCAGAAAGCCGGCCTTGTATAGGATTTGCCCCAGGATTTCTTGCGCGGTCTTGCCAGCATCCTTATCTTGGCGGAGACTATAGGCATGTTCCCGCTTGGAGAGTTTTTTTCCGCTAGAATCCACAATGAGGGGGTGGTGCAGATAGAGGGGGCGGGTGTAAGCCGGAATGGGGAGGTCCCCTTGGCAGGTATCCGAAATCAACTGGGAAAGGGCAATTTGCCGGGCGGTGGAATTGCGGATGTCTTCGCCCCGGACAATATGGGTGATTCCTTCGGTAAGGTCGTCGACGCACACGGCGAATTGGTAGGTCCAAAAACCGTCCCGGTCTCGGATGGGAAAGTCGCCGCATTGCTTTTTGGGGTTCTCGGAGAAATCGCCGAGTCGCTCGTCATGCCAGTTAATTACTTTGTCTGGAATTACGATGCGCAGGCTGTGGGGCTCGCTACAGGGCGCCGTTTGCGTGCGGCATTTGCCTTGATAAATGACTTCGCCGGTTTCGCTGATGGGGTTTTCGGATTGCAACTGTTTGCGGCTACAGGTGCAGGGGTAAACGAACCCCTTGGCGGTAAGCTTGTCCAGGACTTTTTGGAAAAGATCGAAATGGGAGCTTTGGATGCTTTCGCTGTCGTATTTGAAGCCGAGCCAGGCCAGGTCTTCGCGAATTCCGTCGATGTATTCTTTACGGGCTCGGCCCTGGTCGTGGTCTTCGATGCGCAGGTGTATTTTAAGGTCCCATTTTTTTGCGGCAGCCCATACGTAAAGGGCGGAGAGTAAGTGCCCTTCGTGTAAGAAGCCTGTGGGGCTTGGTGCAAAACGGATGATTCCTGGCATGGGAGAAAATTTAGAAAACAGGGGGAGATTCCCGATTTCACGGGAATGACATAAGAGGAATTTTCTAACTTATAGCTTGATGAAGTTTGATTTTAAAGTGATTTTTTCGACGGCTGTGTCGGTGCTTGCTTTGGTGGCATGTTCGGGTTCTCCTGAACCGCAGACGGAACCTGTGCCGGAAACATCTGCAGTCTCGTCGAGTTCCCTGGATTCTTCGGCTGTTGAGTCGGTCCAGGAACCGAAATCTGCGCTGCCGGCCAGTTACAAGGATATCCAGTTCCCAGAATACAAGTATGTGGCCCCGTACCCGAAAGATTACCGGGTCGAAATTGCCCCGGGCATTTCGGGCTACATCGTAAGTGACCGCAGTCTTCCGTTGGTGAATTTCTCGGTCTATTTCGAACAGCCCCGTACACCGCTGGCTCTTAAGGATGAGGCCGCCACCTCTATGATGGGCGGCTTGTTGCGACGTGGTGGCGGCGGTGGAGTTTCAGCCAAGGCCCTGGACGATTCCCTGGAATTTATCAGTGCCGGTATTTCTTCTTCTGTAGGAACATTTACGGCGTCTTTCGATATTGACTGCCTGTCTAAGGATTTCAAGAACATGCTCGCCCTTTCTAAGCAGGTGCTGACGGCTCCTGCCTTCGACAAGGACCAGTTTGAAATTATGCGTGCGAATTTCTTGACTGCCTATGACCGCCGTTACGATACTCCGGCAAAAGTGCTTTCTGCACTTCGTTCCAAGGTGAACTATGCTCCGAATCCGAGACTTTGGGATGCCAATGCCGACGATTACAAGAAGGTGAAGGTTGCAGACCTGAAGCGCATGGCCCAGGGCGTATATGCTGACGGTCGAATTGTGTTTGCGCTTTCGGGCGATGTGGATAAGGATTCCGCGGTGGTGATGCTCAAGGAATTCTTTGAAAGCTGGAATGCTTCTGTTGCCAAGAATGTGAAGAAAGAGGACAAGAAACCCTTCCAGGAACCGACTCCGCTTTCTTTCGTGAGAAAGCCTGGAATCTATGTGGTGGACAAGGATATTTCCCAGGCGAATATTTCCATGAACCAGCCCTTTGTGAAGAGGCCCCATGCTGATTATTATCCGGCTGCAGTGGCGAACTTTATCTTGGGCGGTGGCAGCTTTACGAGCCGCCTGATGAACCGCGTGCGTAGTGACGAAGGTCTTGCCTACAGCGTGTACAGCTCGGTAGGTAACGATTACCGCGATACGGCCATGGTGACTGTCGCCTTGCAGACCAAGGTGGAATCCGTGGAATTCGCCCTGAAGCTCATTCGCGAAGTGGTGAATGAATTCGCGGAAAATGGCCCCACCGAAGAGGAACTTGCACAAGCTAAGAAGTCGTTGATTGAAAGCCTTCCGAGTCTGTTCGATAGTCCCGAATCCATCGCGTTGGTTTTTGCCAAGGGTGAATTGCTCGGTAAGTCTGATGACCATTACCTGGATTACGTGAAAGAAATTAACGCAGTGACTGCTGACCAGGTGAAGGCCATGGTCAAGAAGTATTTTGACATGGACAAGATGACCACGTCCATTGTGGCTCCGGTTTCGAAACTGGAATCTATCAAGCCTTTTACGGTGATTCCTCAGGATAGCCTGGAGTTCAGGGATTAATGAAGCTTCTGTCGTGCATAGCGAAGATACTTGTAATCGCCCTTTTTTGCGGGGCCTTTGCTTGGGCTGCTCCTGGGGCGTCGGCGACTGATTCTGTTGCCCGCCAAAAGTTGCTTAAACAGTTGCAAAAAGAAGACGATTTGCGCTCGCTGTGCTCTGGGCTCAAAAAATGCATGGACATTGATTACCCGGGGTGCTCCGATGGCGATAAACAGCCTTGGCCTAAGCTTAAGTACAACGAAGAACAATGCAGGCCTTACAAGGAGCTTTTTGACCGTGGCTACAAACCGGATCCCAAGAGCCCCATGGTTCCAGAAATCTATGCAAGGCTTGGTCGGCAATACCGCGTAGAGTACGTTTACTCGGGTACGCTTCCGTTAAACGAGAATGTCATCAAGTTCTTGTTCGACAACATGCCCTTTACGGCGCAATTGATCAACGCCTATCTCGACGAAAATTACTTCCTTGAATACACCCATCCGAGCAGGCGGTTCTTTAACGGTAGCAATGGCCGCAGCCTTTCGGGTGAGTTTTACTGGGCCCTGCAGGATAGTGCCGGCCAGAAACTCGGCATGCGCGATGTGTTCTTTGGCTATGGACATGCCAAGATTTTGCGTTGGGCTCTCCATGGAACGGCTATCGCTTATTTGGATATGGATCCCATCCCTGGCAACCGTGTTAAGTACAAATTAACCGCCATCGTTTTTCCGGGAAATTCTGTACTCAACAACATCATGCAAATGAAGGTATTCAGGAGCGTGGTGAATACGAAGATTGAACAGATTGTGAACGATATCAAGAAGGCTGCTGGTTCGTACTTTGATGGAAACAAGGAACCCATGCTGAAAAGTGCCCAGCTGAAATCCGCTGAAAATGTCCAGTATGTTCTCGACTTCGAAGAAGTGGTAAACGGGGCGCACTGGGAACTTGGTGATTTTGAACGTCTGCAGAAAGCCCGTAAGCAAAAACGGGAACAGGATATGCAGGCGGTACCCATTATGGTCAAAGATATTCAGAAAATCAAGGAAAAGAAATGACGAACGAAACTCTGGAATCCCTGTTGGAACGTGTGACGGAACGCCGTCGTGAACTTTTGACCTCTGTGGTGGATCGCCGCACAAGGCATTTCTGCATGGTGCTGGAAGATTTGTTTGACCCCCACAATATTTCTGCCGTGATTCGTACAGCCGAAGTGTTCGGGCTTCAGGACGTTCACATTATCGAAGAAGACAACGCTTACAGCGTGAACAAGTCCATTTTGAAGGGTTCCTACAAGTGGATGAGCCTGTACCTTTATAAAAAGCGCATGCTTTGCATGGAAAAGCTCCGTGCCAAGGGTTACAAGATTGCCGTGGCCAGCACGAATACTACCAATTCTGTTCTGGATCTGGATTTGAGCCAGCCCACTGCCTTTTACCTGGGTAGCGAATTCCACGGGAACCACCCCGATACCCTTGCCCATGCCGACTATGAATTCAAGCTGCCCCAGTATGGCATAACCGAATCCATGAATGTGTCGGTGGCCGGTGGCGTGCTCATGACCTATTTGGATGTGTATATGCAAAAGGAAGGACGCAAAAAGTTCTTGCTCCCTAAAGCAGAACGGGACGCCTTGCTTTTGGACTGGCTGGATCGCCACGTGAATGGCATCGAGAACAATAGCCCGATTACCCGCGTGGACGAGTAGCT
>Ga0310695_10004914_pt1 | contig 24043 bp, 33 predicted proteins | sample RumenRJG_04DNA_FD_203882 | JGI IMG/M metagenome (GOLD analysis project Ga0310695, IMG submission 203882) | Bovine rumen microbial communities from Lethbridge, Alberta, Canada - RJG_04 (v2) (version 2) | ecosystem: Host-associated > Mammals > Digestive system > Stomach > Rumen | place: Canada...
TCATCGATAGCTTCGAAGGTGACGCTGGTATCGGATTAGGTAGTCAGGTATCGCAGCTTATCGAACTAGCAGTTCTCAATGATATCGATCATCTCATTAAAGAGCGCTATCACGTTAAGCACTACATCCGATATATGGATGATATGCTTATCATTCACCAGGATAAGGATTACCTCATTAATCTCTTAAGAGTTCTGACCGAAGAACTTAATAAAATCGGTCTCCAGATTAGTAAAAACAAAACTTGTATCTCTAAGCTGGGACAACCAACCAAATTCCTTGGATTCAGATATTATCTACTTCCAACTGGGAAAGTCTTAATGACTACTCTTCGTACAGTAGTGAGCCGTGCCAAGAGAAGACTAAGAAAGCACTTAAACAATCCTCGAATGACTTTAAAGAAGATCTACGAGTGCCTAATGTGCTTCATCGCTCACATTAAGAAAGGTAATAATCATCATCTGATATTACATCTATATACGTATTTCATAAGGAGGATAACGTATGGAAGGCTTAAATTACAAACCTAAAGACGGGACCACAAAGAAGGTCGAAGAGGCTTTAGACGCTTCTAGCAAAGTTAGGGACACTGATCAACGTTCGATTGCTATCGTTAACAAGATCAGAGAAAAGTATACCTTAACTGAAGAAGTGGGTATCCTCAGAAAAGTGGTTCAGCATATGGTCGAGATTCTACACATCGATGTCTCAATGATTCCAGAATTCGAAGAGTACAATCGATACGTAGAAGCTGTAAAGCAAGAAGTATCCGAATCACAAGAACCTAAAGAAAAATAGTTCGACTCATAGAGTCTTGCTATATACCAATCAAAAACGGACGACAAATACTAAGGAAAGGAGACAAACAACATGGAACCAACATTATGGCAAGAAATCATGGAATTTCTCAGCAAGTGGTATCTTTGGGAAATCCTTATCATGCTTGGTGCTATCTTACTCACATTGATTGTTAAAATTCCTATCAAGAGAGCTGCAATCAAGATGGAAGAAAAGTACGGTATTGATAAGAGTAAGATTACCTGGATCAACGGTATGTTCCCTTATATCTTCGTGTTCATCGCTGTCTTCTTACTCTTCTGGTCCAAACTCAACTGGACTTTAGAACTCAGAGACCCTCAGTTCTGGAAAGATGTCGGAACCCGTACTGGTGTGCTCGGCTCTGGCGCTATCGGTCTTTATGAGTTAATTAAGAAGATTAAGCAAGCCGTTATTGCTTCTAAACAAGCTAGCGAATTGAAGAAAGAAGAAAAGGCAAAGGCCGAAGCCGGAATCACCGAAGTAGCAATCCACGGTGATAGCGTAGTAGTCGAAAGCTCAGCCAAAAAGGCTACTAAAAAGCCTGCAGAAGTTAAAGTAGATATTCCCAAAGCTCTTTCTGAAGAAAAAGTCATTCGTCACTAATCATGCGAATGCGGAATAAGCTACACAAATACTGGACTCCGTATGTCAAACGTGGTTCGTTTCTATGGCGAATCAGAAGACTATTCTGGATCCATGTATCAAGTAGAAGATATCGTGATGAAGAGCGAGGCGATTATCGATAAGGACGGACAATAGAGCTGAAATTATTCGAATAATTACGTAACAAAACTAAAGAGGAAGCACTGCGCTCCCTCTTTTTAATACTTATAATGAATATAAGACTTATTGTATTTTAATATACTAATAAGACTTATTATTGATTATACCGCGGACCAAAATAAATTATTGATAAGTCTCAGTCCTTAAGGTATACTTGATGAAGTCATCGTTAGTGAAGAGTGGTCCTCGAGCCTTAAGAGAATAGCTTCTAACATAGTAATATGTGCTTAACGATGTACTAAAGGCCCCTTGAGTACGGGTTAAACTCATACGCTCTATGGTTCCAGATAATGTCTGACCGAGAGCATTTTTTATTTTATAGGTAATTTTAATGTGGTCCTCGTATATATCTATACGTTCTACAAAGTGATTAAGAATCATCATCTGATCTTTGACTGAATGTATCTTCACACGTTCAAAGAAGTACTTAAAGGCGGATACAAGGTATTCAGCATTAATTTTAAGGGGCATTATACCACCCTCTAAGCGATTTTCATCATCAAGGTGAGTAATTCCAAGGTCTAGTTCACTAATGCGCCTTAAATAGGTGTTTTTCTCAATCTCACCGTTAAGGTATAAATCGAGTAGTCGTTCCTTCTTATCTTTAAGCTGCTTCAGTTCCTTCTTAGTCTTTTCGCTATTAGAGGCCTTCATCCTCTTTTTTAATTGTCCATTAATCTCGTTAACCAGGTCTCGCATAATATCGACATGGAGCATATCACGTTCGATCGCCTCAAATATCGCAGTCTCGAGTAAATCCTTATCAATCACTGGAGCGCGACACTTGTTCTTAGCGCTACCCGTACAACGATACCTGGAGTAAGTATATCTCTTACCTTTACGAGTATAAGCGCTGGTATGGCCACAATAGTGATGACCGCACTGTCCGCAATAAAGGAATCCAGTAAGGACATAATCTTCCTGGCGATGACGTCGATACGTCGGATTTTTGCACTCCCCTAGTTTAGAGTTAGCCAGGGCGAATAAGGACGTCTCGATGATAGGTTCAACCACATTCTCCGTTATGACCGGCTCTCCTCCACCCCACGAGTACACGTATCTTCCTATATATAATTCATTCTTAATAATCTTCTCGAGCGAATGATAAGAGAACTTCGCCTTGCGTTTACCGACTAGTCCACGCTCATTAAGGTCACTAGCGATACTACCAAGCTTTTCTCCGGAGGCGACTCTAGCAAATATCTCCTTGACTAGTGGAACCTCTTCAGAACATACAATGAAGTGTCCTTCTTTATCAGTAGTAAGTCCGAGTGGGATGTTACCACAGGCTTTACCCTGTCTAGCGCGTTGGTAAAGCCCTTTTCTAGTCTCTCTTGATAAATTCTTCGAGTAATACTCGTTCATGCCCTCTAAGACCGATTCTAGGATAATTGATTCTGGATCATCACTTAAACGCTCCAGGACAGATACAAGTGTGACTCCGTTATCACGTAATAACTTCTTATAGACTGCACTGTCATATCTATTCCTGGCGAATCGATCTAGCTTATGTACAATGACCATATCAAAGGAATGGTTAGAAGAGTCGCGTATCATCTTCTGGAAGGAATCGCGCTCATCATTCGTACCAGTCTTTGCCTCATCGATGTACTTATCAACAAGAGTGATGTTCTCTTTTAAGCAGTAATCTTTAATCGCTGTTAATTGAGCCTCTATTGAGTAACCATCGCGTTGCTGTTCTGAAGAGTATCGACAATAAGCAACTGCCCTAGTCATCACGATACTTCCTTTGAGGTAACTTATTAGTAGTGAGTTCTACCATCTTATGAATGGTGATGATGTCATCTTCAGATATTTCGTGAGTGATGAGCTCAAAGATAATCATATAAATGTTAAAGTCAACTATATTGACTGTCTTAGCTTCAATACCGTTAACCATATTATCAAAGTTAGCATGAACTAGGGAATGTAGAGTATCCATAAAGTCGCCTGTATACTTTATCGCGTCCATGCCTAATAATTCATAAGGATTAATATGTAGAACCTCGGCAATACGTTTAGCTGTGTTAAGGGTAAGTCTACGATCGCCCACTTCTATTCCAGATATGTACGTTCGACTGATACCGGTCCTACGTGCTAATTCTTCCTGGGATAATCCGACCTTCTCTCTATAGTATTTAAGATTGTTATTGAATCGCCCACTTTGGTGATTCGGAACTTTAATTTTTGACATATTTTTCGCTCCTCCTACGCCATTATTTTACTATAAGTAATAAAGGTTTTGAACACAAAAATGTAGACAAAAGAGTAAGTTTTTATTGACTGACGCACTTTTGCGGTCAATAATATATGTGCAGTCGAAAATAGGAGGTCACAAAAATGACTAAACAAGAATTTAATTCAAAGCTCAATCAACTCCATTCCGAAATCATCGAATTACAAGATGAAGCGGTAACAGCCTGGAGAGAAGCCGAGTCAGGAAGCACCGATGAAGAGTTCTTCCAAGAGGCCGGTACTAAACTCGAGGACATGGAATCAGATTTGAGCGTTTTTATTTCTGAAAACACAGAACACAATGCCTCGGACTTATATGATACGAAAGCTGTAGAGCAGGAATGTTACGAATCATCTCCAATATTCAAACCAGGTACATCTAGCGAAGACATTGATGACGACGAATTGTTCGATCTCGATGAAGATGAGGAAATCGATGAGATGGAAGATGACCCAGAAGATTACTTCGAACGACATATGGACCCAAGAGTTCCTTCCTACAAAATCGTTAGCTACTGTAAAGAGAATAGACTTTGTACAGGAATGTCCACAGCTCAGTATAACCGCTTACAAAGCTATGCCGATGAAAAGTATCACGAACCATCTTACTTCAGAGATATGGCAGTGATGATTAGCCTCTGTAGCGAAACCGATAAGTCCATCGATGACATCGAAGAAGACTTAAGGAGGATGGTCGAATGAGTGACAAAGAATTACTTGCTCTTATCTTCCGTAAGGGCGTAGCGGTCGGAATGATTCAACTCCTTAAATCGGAACGGGGGGGGGGGCGTAAATGAGTACAACGACTTTATTGGTGATCCTGATTTATATCTTACTCAGGAAGAGTACGAAGAAATAGCTAAGAGGTGCTAACAATGCCCGATAAAAATGTAAAGCACGATTGCCTTGAATGTAAGCACTGCATAATTGAAGACTTATACAACGAACCAGTATGTAGAAAAGATAACAAATGGAAACCATTACCAATGGATGAGGAAGGATTCCCTGTAGAAACAGAATGTGAATTCTTCGAACAGGAGGACTAGCGATGACAACATATGCTCTATATAAAGGCGATGAATTCCTAGACCTCGGAACAGCAACCGAACTATCGGAGAGACATCACGTAGATCCAAATTCGATTAAGTGGTATTCAACTCCAGTCCATCACCGTAGATGTGAAGGACACGAAAATCGCTTACTCGCAATTAAGGTCACTGATGTGGAAGAAAGATTAGTTCAAGTCACAGTTCAGTCTAACGGTGTCTACTTCGCTTACCAACTTCCCGAAGTTAAAAGAGGTATCCGAGGAAAGACCAAAGGAAAAGTCGATGAACTCCTTATAGTAGGTGTACCCCTAAAGGGTGTCCAGTCCTACTGTAAAAGAGAACATCTGATCATAACAAACAAAGCGGTCTAAGAGAATAACGATATGGACTGCCCGATACTATTCAGGCAAGGTGACACTCTCACCTATGTAGAAAAGGAGAAACTAAATGCTCAAGAATAAGAAAGAACGCGAAGAATATATCCGCGATGAAAATAACTGGGAAATCCTAGAATACAGCTTAACCAATGCTGGTGGAACTCCCATCGAGGTAAAAGACCATTCCTTCCCAAAGGTTCAACTTAAGCGCCTTAAAGGAACTAACCTCTGTAGGATCTTCCTACTTACATCACCAATGTGGCATAACGACAAACCACATTACGTAGAAATCGGGTGCAAGGTATTCGAAGATAATGGAATGCTCCACTCGGTCTACGATCTCACCCTCAATCAGCAAATTGATTACTTAACAAAACTATAGAAAGAAGGTAAACACATGAACATTAAATTAGAAGCTGCAAAGAAAGTCGCAGTAGCACTAGGTAAAGTTAGATCCAAACTTAAAAAGGATATCGAAAAGGAAGAGGCAAAGCTCTCTTCTAATGAACCAGTAGAGTATAACGGTGAAACCTATAACACTTATGAAGACGCTCAAGACTGGTACGGATGTGGAATGATCTCCTCTGAAGACTTAGAAGCGATTAAAGCGGAATTCGATAAACGCCAAAACGCCACCTCTCCAGAAATCGAGACTCTCAAGGAAATGAAATCCTACTATGACTCTCTAGTTAATTATATGAGAGGCGAAGTCGAGAAACTCGAAAGCGCTGAGGAACAATAATGTGGCGCGATATTCCTGGCTATGAGGGATACGAAATAAGCAAGACTGGTAAGGTCAGGAACAAGAAGACTAAGAAACTACTTAAGCCCTGGATCAATAACACGAACCACTACCTAAGAGTGAATCTAATGCTCAACGGTGTAGAGAAGGCTCCACTGGTTCACGTACTCGTAGCAGCTGCATATCTGGAGAATCCGTTCAACCATCCAGATGTGAATCATAAAAACAATAAGCGCCAGGACAACCGAGTAACCAATCTCGAATATGTCTCACACTCAGATAATATAAAACAAGTCTGGGCCACAGGCGGACGTAAAGGCTGGACAAAAAAAACTTATTACGCCAACGCGTAGCATACAACGGACAAATCTAATAAGAAGGAGGAAAATCCCATGAAAGACGCACAAAGACAAATTGCTAAACGTATGAAAGTCATTAAAGCCGAGATGGAATGGACCGTAAAGGATATCCAAAACATACTTGGTAATAAAAACGTCTCTACCGTTAAAAACAAATTAAACGGATACACAAACTGGACCTTAGCAGATGTCCTTAAAATCTCTAATCAAACTGGATTCTCTATGGATTATGTCTGTGGAAGATCAGATTCAAAATTTTTTACTCAGAGATGACGCATATATGCAGTCAATGAAAGAAGAAAAATTTTATGAACACTAATTCAAAAGAATCGTATATCCGTGAAATAACCAAAACTGAGATGGACGAAATTATCAACGCCTGGAGAGGAATTCTCTATCACGGAAAAGAAAAGAAGTGGGGCGGCCTATTCATCTGTAGTCTTGAAAGACCAGGATTCCATCCGATCCGCAAGTATCGATACATAGCGATCGATGACAGTGAAGGACTAGCCCAAGTTCAAGAATTCAAAACTAGAGAAGCTGCTGTTAACTGGCTCCTCAAATCGAAAGGACCAAAGCTATGCAGAATGTAAGCTTCCTAAACTGGGTAATCGATTCAGTCGTTGCCCCATACCAAAAACATCTGGAGGAAACCAAAGATGAAAAAGCCAAGAAAGAAATACACTCTCAAAGTCATAAGAAGGGAAGTAAGCGATTACGATGACCATAAAACAGTTATTGGATACTTCGATACTACCGCAGTCTCAATTATGCAAGCCTGGAGTAATATCCGCTATTCAAATAACTTCCGTGATTATGACTCTGGAGATATCTCAGTCTCTTACCACTATGAGGTGAGCGACATCGAAGATATCGATCCAGATGTGAAGGTCTATCAAGACCAAGATGACTTTATTCCTGAACCGGGTAAAGACATCTCACTCTTCGAGGAACGTCCCGAAGAAGAAACTAAACCTCTATACGCTACTATCGATGGGATAAATTACATCCTAACTGATAATGGCGAGTATACAGAGATATTTGATTGAAAGGAGGAAACGTGTAATGGAACCAATCAAAATCGAAGTGACACTTAAAGCTGATAAGTCCTTAATCGACCTTGTTATGCTTCTCGGCCAATGCCTCATAAGCGCACAAAAAGGCCCCGTAGAGACTCAAACTCATGTCGAACAAGTAAAAGTTCAACCTGAGGGAGAAATTAAGGGAGAAGTGGTTAAAGAAGAACCTAAAGGTGAACCTGAAGCAACTCATCCTGGTGTCGTAGAAGAAGGAAATCCATTCGAAGGTGTCGATGAAGAAAACTCAGTCGACTTATCCGATGTGGATGATCCAAAACCAGCTGGAGACGTTAAAGTCACTCACGAAGACGCTCGTGTTGCTATCAAAGAAGCTCGTGAACGTGGTATCACTGCTCCACAAGTGAAAGCGATTATCACCGGAATGGGATTCGAATCACTTGACGCTGTACCAGTCGAAAAGCTTCCAGACTTTATCGCGAAAGTGAAGGCACTCTAATATGCCTGAAGTACACGCAAGGTTATCAGCAAGTGGTGCTAAGCGTTGGATCGCTTGTCCTAAGTCAGTAAAACTCGAGGAATACTTCCCTGAAGTAGATACCGAATTCTCTGTCGAAGGAACTAGAGCCCACGCCTTAGCGGAACACTTCCTTAATCTCTATAACGAAACCGGAAGAAGACCAGATCAACTTACAGACATCGAACTATCAATTCATCCAATCGATAAAGAACCTGTACCAGCAGATATGAAGAACGCCGTTCTAAAGTATCTCAACTACGTGATCAGAATCATTGATGAGCTTAGTGAAACTCACAAAGACGTGATGATGTTCTGTGAAGTCAGAGTCGACTTCTCGGAATACGTTCAAGAGGGATTCGGAACTTGCGACTGTTGTATCATCGCCGGAAATATCCTCCACATCATTGACTATAAACATGGTCGTGGCGTGGAAGTCGAATGTAAGGGTAATCCTCAACCGCGATTATACGCTCTAGGCGCACTTCATGAATTCCTATGGATGTATCCAATCAAACATGTACATACCCACATCGTTCAACCAAGAATCGGAAATTATGACAGTGAATACTTCAATGTCGACTTCATCCGTAACTGGGGAGAAATGGTGGTAAAGCCAGCAGCTGAAATTGCCTGGAATGACCAGGGCGACTTCAACCCTAGTGAAGAGGTATGTAAGTTCTGCAAAGCTAAGCACGTCTGCCGAGCTCGTGCCATGCAAGCGATTAATGCGATTAATCAAATCATTAAACTCGGTAAGCACAAGGAGGGAAAGTAAATGGAAGAAGAAAAGATCCAAATTGTCGATATCGATAAACTTCCAAAACCTGAAACACTCACCAAAGAGGAGCTTGAAGGTCTCCTCCCGTACTGCGACATGATCGAGAAGTACGTCAAAGGTGTAAAAGAATTTGCACTATCTGAAGCAGTCAAAGGCCAATCCTTCAAGGGCTACAAAGTAGTCGAAGGTAAATCTAATAAGACCTGGACTGACCCAGATAAAGCAATAAAGATACTCCAAGATGAAACGGGTATCGCGAAGACAATGTTCTTCAAATCGCCAGAGATGGTGTCTCCATCGCAAGCTGAAGACATCGTATCTAGCAAGCTTATGAAAGAGATCCTGGCAAAACATCCAGACCTCATTACTAAGCCAGCGGGAAAGCCAACACTCGTTCCTGAATCCGATAAGAGACCTGCTATCGGTGTCAGCAAAGCAAGTGATGACTTCAAAGACTTTATTAAGAAATAGGAGGAAACGTGTAATGGAAACTACTAATCAAGTCAACAACGCAAAAATTATCGTTACGAACGTCGAACTCGGCTACGTTCACGCTCTAGCCCCTTATAAGGGAGAAACCAATGAAGCCAAATACTCTGTTGTCATTCTCTTACCAAAGACCGACACAGAACAAGTCCGCAAGGTGAAGATCGCTATTAAAGCAGCTCACGAAGCAGGACAAAAAGACAAATGGGGTGGCAAAGGTCCTGAACTCGCTTCATGTAAACATCCTCTCCGTGATGGAGATAAAGAAAGACCAGATGATGAGGTCTTCAAAGGGTGCTACTTCATGACAGCCAGTGCCAAAACCAAACCAGGTGTCATCGACTTATATGGTCGTGACTTAACCGAACCAGGAAGAGAAGAAGAAACATACTCTGGTATGAAAGCCAATGTGTCTATCACCTTCTTTGCCTTCTCCACAAATGGTAATAAGGGTATTGCCTGTGGATTAAACAACATCCAAAAAGTCGCTGATGGACCACATCGTGGTGGTCGTGTCTCAGCAGCTGCAGACTTCGCCGGTTATATCAAGAATCCAGATGAAGCTTCATCTGGTGCAAATGGTGGCGACGATGACTGGGGAAACATCTAATCTAAAGCGTTGCTTTATAGATATTGAAACGTACTCTGACGTGGACCTCGGTGAATGCGGGGTCTACGCCTACTGTGCCTCTCCAGCCTTCGAAATAATGCTTAACGGTTATTGTATCGATGATGGCGAGTTCACCCAGAACGATCTAATGCAAGGCGGTGTAATCTCTGATGAGTTCATCAAAATGCTTATGGATCCAAATGTGATCAAAGTCGCTCATAACGCTACATTCGAACGTGTATGCTTCTCCGAGTACTTAAGAAGAAAAGGAATTATCAAAGGATACCTTGACCCTTATCACTGGGAGTGTACCGCTAACCGTGCAGCTGAACTAGGAATGCCTCGTTCTCTTGCTGGAGCCGGTGAAGCCTTAGGACTTCCACCAGAAGAAGCAAAGATGGCAAGTGTTGGTAAACAACTTATTCGCTACTTCTGTATGCCGTGTAAGCCAACCAAAGCCAATAAAGGCAGAACTCGTAACTTACCACATCATGACATCGAGAAATGGAACTTATTCAAAGAATACCATAAGCGCGACGTCACCTCTGAACGAATCATCTATACGAAAGAGTGTGGATATGAATCAACCAGGGAAAGTGAACATCGCTTATATGAACTAGATCAACGTATCAATGACGCTGGTGTAGCGATCGATATGAAACTAGTCGATAACATCCTTGAATACTCCGATAAATACAAGGCCCAGTTAACTCTCCGCCAAATGGAGATAACTCACCTTGAGAATCCTAACTCTCTGGAACAGCTTAAGAACTGGTTATACTCTCGAGAGATTTATGTCGACAGTATCACCAAAGATAACCTCGATGAGATTATCACTAAAGCAACCGAAGAGAAGAAATACGATGTCGTAGAAGTTCTCGAGATCAGAAGAGAAACCGGTAAGACCTCAGTCGCTAAATACGAGGCAATGAAAAGAGCTGCAGTCTGGGATGAAGAAACTCAGTCCTATAGAGTTCACGGAATGCTCATGTTCTATGGCGCTATGCGTACAGGAAGATGGGCCGGAAGAATCGTTCAATTACAAAACCTTCCAAAGAACAAATACTCGACACTCGACTTCGCTAGAGAATTAGTTCTAAAGAAAGACTTCGAATACCTCGAGCTATGTTACGGAAACGTAATGGACGTCTTCTCACAGTTAATTCGTACCGCGTTCATACCAACCAAGGGAAACCGCTTTGTTGTAGCAGACTATAACGCTATCGAAGCAAGAGTAGTCGCTTGGTTAGCTGATGAAAAATGGAAAGTCGATATGTTCCAACGCGGTGGCAAGGTCTACGAAGAAACTGCTTCCAGAATGTTCCATGTACCAGTGGATCAGATTGGTCATGATTCCATCGAACGTGCCAAAGGTAAAGTCGCAGAACTTGCCGGAGGATACGGTGGTGGTGTCGCAGCTTATAAGGCTATGGGAGCCGATAAGTTCGGATGGACCGATAGCGAAATTCAAAAGCTGGTCTACCAATGGCGTGAAGCTAACCAATCTATCGTTCAATACTGGCGCTCTATAGAGAGCAAAGCAGTAGAAGCATATAAAAACCCAGGAGTGGTTACAAAACTCCCACACAAAGTCGCATTCCGCTTATTCAAGGACACACTGTTCATGAAGTTACCTTGCGGAAGGTGTCTCGCGATGAAGGGATTCCAATATGGACCCTATAACGATGAGAAACGCGACACGATGACTTATCTCGGTGAAGACCCAAAGACCAGTCGATATGTAAGACTGAAGTCCTTCGGTGGTAAGCTCGTCGAAAACCTTGTCCAGGCGACCGCTAGAGACTGTCTCGGTTATGCTATGCAGGCGCTATCTGGAAAAGGATTCCAAATTAGATTCCACGTACACGATGAAGTGATCGTGGAGGTTCCAGTCGATAAGGCTGATGAATTAGAAAAGCAAATCACAGATACGATGGCTATTAAAGAAGAGTGGAACGAAGGTCTACCTCTAAGAGCTGAATCATATCAATGTGATTACTACTTAAAACAATAACTACATCTGGCACGTACCACTAGAGCACGTGTCAGTACTGAATCGCTAGCTTAAGGAAAGCGGTGGAGAAGTGTACCTCCCGAGACTGCAACTTTTAAGGACAAAAACTCCACAGTTCCTGGTCTGAGTCCAGGGCGATTCACCACATAGGCAGTTAGCTTAAGGAAAGCGCGAAGGTTGTTTACCTCAAGTAACAAAAAATAGCCATATAAAGTATCGAGGTGGTTACGACATATTCCCACCCAACTCCTTTTTACCCTCGAGACTCTGGATCGTTACCAGAACTGCCTACCAAATTAACAACAAAGGAAGGTGATTAAATTGTCAAACGCAACTTGCAAAGACTGTACTCGTAGACATATCGGGTGCCACTCAAAATGTGAAGACTATAAAGCCTTCCGAAAACAGCTTGATGAGGAGAATAGCAGACGTCGCCAAATCGAGCAAAATGAAAGACTAGCTAAACCGGGTAAACCCGTGAGAAGGAGAAAATCATAATGGATAAAATCACTGTAAAAAGAATCATCGCTTTATTAGATGAAACCGAAGTCAACTCTGAAGAAGACTACGTTAAATTAGTCCATAAGATTAAGGACTGGCGTGAAAGATCTAAAGCTGAAACTAAAGCTACTAGAACTGAGAAAGTGGAGAAGAAAAAGACTCTTCACTTAACCGAAGATGATATTAACGAAGTATGCGATTCAGCTCAAGAAATCGTTCAAGACGAACTCGATAAAATCAACGCTGAACTCCGAGACACTCCTAATCCAGTGAATCAGTTTGAATTCGTTAACCATAAGATGAATGAATCCAGATTACTCACAGGACAAATTAACGGTATTAACTTAGTGCGTGAATCATTACTTCACGATTATGCTCTTAAGAGCAAGTAAACAAATAAATTACTAACTTACTACTAATTATCTACTAAACGGACGGACAACAATATGACACAAGGTCAATACGATTATATAAAGAAGCTCGATAATTCACATAGGCGTATTGGTAATTATGTGAACTCTTCTGACATCTTAGGCGATAACTGGGAATCTAACTGGAAAGACATACCAACTGCTAGAGCTGCTTGGTGCATTGACTATCTCAAAGATGAACTCGAATGCGTAAGAGGATATCGCCATGACTAAGAACGAACTAAAAGACTTAGAGAATAGGAACATCGACTTATACGGTGATTCCATCTATATCATCTATTACCAAACCAAGAACAGCGTTGGTCGATATGTGATCAGATACGCATATTACATGACCGATGAGAAGTTCAAAAAGAAGATTGAAAAGTCTTTAGCTGCAAAAGACATCATCGCTGTAAGTAGGGAGATTATCCCTGCTTCACTGTACATCGATGTCTACGCTGATAGGGGCTTACCAATAAGAGTGAATCCCAGCTCCATTGAATGGGATCAACTATAGGAGGAAACGGACAATGGTTACCTATAAAACAGTTTGCGGTACCGATATTAAAAATCGATTATGCAAATACAAGATTAGAGCACCTATCAAACACTATGGTCGCATAATCGTGTATGAAGCAAAAAAGGATATGATGAAATCAATAGTAATTTGTCCTCATTGTGGTCGATTAGTCTACTACGGACATACTACTACTCATTGTGGAATCCACGGCTGTGAATTCTGCATTGATTCATTAAGCACCACCATCGAACTCGATAGAATGCACAACTATGAGGCTTATTCGAAAAAAGCAAATAACTTTGAATATGAGCCTTATAGGTACAAGGAGGACTAGCTATGGATAAATATAGAATCTCACTTGGCAAGTCCAATATGACCCTTGAATGGGAACCCTATGAAGTAACCTGGGAAGACCTGGTTAAACGTCTTACAAAGACCTTCTATACGAAAGAAACCTTTAATGATTATAAGAACATGAGCAAGGACGAACAGGGAAAGATTAAAGCCTGTAAGGGTGGCTTTGTCGGAGGCGCTCTAACTGACGGCCTTAGAAGACGCGGTCACGTAGCTTGTCACTCTCTGATCACACTCGACCTTGATGACTGTCCGGCCGATATCCTCGAAGACATTGACCTCATGTGTCCTTATAAAACTATTATCTATAGTACCCATAAACACTCAAGTGCGTTCCCACGATTAAGACTTGTTATGCCTCTTAATAGAGAATGTTCTGAAGCGGAATACGAACCACTTGCTCGTATGGTCGCTAGTAGGTGCATATCATCGATGGATTCATTCGATAGAACGACTTACGAACCAACTAGACTTATGTACTTCCCAACCACAAGTAAGGATGGAGAGTTCATAGGAAAAGTTCATCCAGGTAAAGTAGTCGATGTCGATGAGGAACTTGCTCGCTACAAAGACTGGCACAACTGTGAAGAATGGCCAATCTCAAGTAAGGAAACTAAACTACGTAAAAGCGAAGTCGATAAACTTGGTAATCCAGCCGATAAGAAAAACATCGTAGGCGCCTTCTGTAGTATCTACGGAATTGAAGCTACGATAGCTGAGTTCTTGTCAGATGTGTATGAGCCAGGAACAATTCCAAATAGGTATACCTTCTTAGGTGGTTCAACATCTAACGGCGCAAGAGTCTATGATGACCAATACTTATTCAGCGATCACCAGACTGACCCAGTTCACGGACAAGGCAGTGTTAACGCGTTTGATCTAGTTAGAATCCATAAGTACGGTCATCTCGATGAAAATGTCGAAGACAATATAACTCCGATGAAACGTCCATCGTTCATAGCTTGTAGGAAATGGGCTCTAACCATTCCTGAAGTAGCTGAGGCAAACGCTAAAATCGAAGCTGAACGAAGAGCTGAAAAGGCAACTAAAGCAGCTAACGAATTCGCTGGTGAAATCACAATAGATGGCGAACACGAATCCTGGATGGAAGATCTAATCTTAAATCCACAGACTGGTCGCTATGCTGAAACCGCTGAAAACTATTCCATCATTCTCGCCAATGATAAGAACCTCAAGGGACTAGCCGGATACAACGTCTTCTCATCTTATCCAGAGATTATTAGAAAGTCTCCGTGGGTGCGAGCCAGTAACGATAAGAACTGGTCCGATGATGATGATAATCAACTCTATTGTTACATCGCTAAGGTGTACAAGATCAAGAAGCGTGGAGAGCTCACTGCAGCTATGAGTGGCTGGATGAGTGAAAACGCCTTCGACCCAGTTAGAGACTTCATTGAAAGCGCTAAATGGGATGGAGTACCTAGAGTAGAAAGCTATTTCATCGATTACCTAGGAGCCGATGATAACGTGTACGTCCGCACTGTTACTAGAAAGATGTTTGTAGCAGGCGTGGCGCGTATATATGAACCAGGATGTAAGTTCGATTACCTCGTTACTCTAGTGGGCAAACAGGGTATCGGTAAATCATTCGCCTGTCGTAACCTTGCTGGGCCAAATGGAAGATGGTTCTCTGACTCCATATCTGGTGCAGCTAATCTTATCGATAAAGGAACATATGAATCCCTACTCGGTCAATGGATCGTGGAGTGGGGAGAACTCGCAGCTCTTAAGAAGGGCGAACGCGAACAAGTTAAGCTCTTCCTAAGTAAACAAACGGATACCTTCAGAGGCGCATATCAGAAGCGCACTCTCCCGTATCCACGTAGATGTATCTTCATAGGTACAACTAACGATGAAACATTCTTAAACGATTCCACTGGTGCTCGTAGGTTCCTTATTATCGACTGCCACGGTCATAGTAAGAAGAATCCATGGGACATCACCCTCGATGAAGTGAAGCAGTTATGGGCTGAAGCGAAAGTGTTATACGACAAAGGTGAGAACATTATGGATCTTGCTGATGTTGCGAGAATGGCTCTCGAGCAACAAGAAGCTCATACAGACGAGAATGAATTCCTCGGTACACTTGAAAACTTCCTCTCGATTCCAATTCCGAAAGACTGGAATAAGAAATCAATCGGTGAACGTCAGCAGTACTATCGTGCAACACATGACTTCAATGTCAGTGCTAACGAAAATACCGATGGACTGGTATTAAGAGAAAAGGCCTGTGTACAAGAATTCTGGATCGAGTGTCTAGGGAACTCACGTGGTTCAACTGACAGGGTGAAAAGCCGAGCGATAAACGACGCATTCAAATTGCTAGGTTGGGAACCTGGCGGACGTATGACAATAAGTGAATACGGAACACAAAGAATGTGGAATAGACCAAAAAAGTCATAAAAATCCTTCCTGCCCGTTCCGGTGCAAGCGCGCATATCCGTACTCGCCGGAGCACGCAGGACTAGAAAAACCTAAAAATCATTAAATTATTGTCATGTCATAGCGATTGTCACGCGCTATTGTCATAAAGAAAATCAATAAACTTATCTAAAAGATAAAAAATCATAAAAATGCTTAACGTGACAAAAGTGACATAAATTCTATAAATATACGTAAATCACATATATTCTCCGGCGCATATAAGAATATGTACCGGAGCACGCAGGACTGAAATTTACATAATATAGAGAAAAATGTGTACATATGTCATCAGGTATAGTGAGGGAGGTATCAAAATGATCGAAAGCGATGTCGAACAACGTCTAGTGAAAAAGGTAAAAGAACTAGGCGGAAAGTGTTATAAGTTCGTATCACCCGGTAACGCTGGAGTGCCTGATCGGATAGTAGTCTATAACGGACATACCGTGTTCGTGGAATTAAAGAAACCAGAAGACTACAAGTTCGCTAAACTTCAAAAGTTCCATCGCGATGAGATTCGCCGTAATGGAGGAACCTGCATTCTGATTAAGAACTATGAAGAAGTCGATAAGTTCATCGGGATACTGAAAGAAGGAGGTGATCTGGTATGAAGTTCGTTCCACATGACTATCAAGCGTACGTAACTAATGAGATTATTAGTAAACCGCGTATAGCCGTATTTATGGAAATGGGCTTAGGTTAGCAAAACCGCAAGTACCTTATCCGCAATTAACGAATTGATTTATAACAGATGTGAAGTGGACCGAGTATTAGTTATCACCAAGAAATCGATCGCTAGACTTACCTGGCCAGAAGAGATAGAGAAGTGGGACAACTTCCGTCATCTATCGATATCGCCAATTATTGGTACGCCAACTAAGCGATTAAAAGCGTTATCCAGAAAAGCGGATATTTATACAATAAACGTCGAAAATGTGGAGTGGTTATTAGACTATTTTAAGGAATTAAAACAGTGGCCATTCCAGATGTTAGTAGTCGATGAATCATCATTGATGAAGAAAAGGAGAACCAAGAGAACATCACGCTATCACCAGGTAGAAGTGATGAGCAAGGTCACTCCAAGAGTGGTGCTACTAACTGGTACGCCAACGCCAAATGGTTATCTGGATCTATTCGGACAAATCTATTTATTGGACTTTGGTAAGAGGTTCTCCACATCTGAAGAGAAATTCAAGATTAACTACTTCGCTCCAAACAAGGTAGGACCAAATCACGAAGTTTATTCCTGGAGACTTCGCAACGGTGCAAAAGAAATTATCGAAGATAAGATTAAGGATATCAGCTTCTCTCTCATGTCGTGCGATCACATTAAAATGCCTGAACGCGTAGATAATGTAATAAGTCTAAAGCTAGGCGAACGTGAACAAGCAATATACGACGAGATGGAACACGATTATCTAGTGACCATCGATGATACGACTTTAGTAGCTTTGTCTGCTGGTGTTGTCGCTGGTAAGCTTCTCCAGATGGCAAACGGTGCGTGTTATAAAAACGATTCACACGACTACGTCGATATTCACGATATCAAACTCCAGGCGTTAAAGGATATTGTCGATGATACGGATCAACCAGTATTAGTAGCATATTCTTACGAACACGACTTAGATAGATTCAAGTCATACTTCAAAGGATATGATTACGAGATATTCGACGGATCAGAAAAGCAAAAGCAAAGATGGGACAAAGGAGAAATAAAGATATTCTTCGCCCATCCAGCCCAAGCAGGACATGGTCTGAATCTCCAAAACGGTGGAAACGTAATCGTCTGGTTCGGACTAACATGGAATCTGGAACATTATCTCCAGTTCAATGCAAGACTATTCCGACAAGGACAAAAGAAAGAAGCAGTAGTGATTCATCATCTCCTGGTTAAAGGAACTATGGACGAAGATGTTTATAAAGCAATTAAAAGAAAAGACCAAGTCCAAGAAGGATTAATGGTCGCATTAAAAGCAAGAATAAAGGAGGCTAAGAAGTTATGATTAGAAAGCCGGCATTAAAGAAGATAGCAGAATATCTTGAGGATACAAAATCACTTAGAATAGCTAAGGACCAATTAGCCTCTTATCAACATCTTCAGAAGAAGTGTATGACAACAAAAAAGCGGTCATACGACACGATAATTGCACGACAAATTGAAATAGTGGAAAATCTGCAACTTCAAGTGAATCGCGATCGGTGCGATCTAAGTAGATTCGTACGTACAGAAGAAGACCACTTCATGATATTCTATCTTCACTACGTGAAGAATAGGACATTACAACAAGTAGCAGACTACACGCATTATACGAAAGATGGTGTAGTAAAAATCCTGCAACGTATAAAGAAAAAATGTACACAGCTAAACAGGTAGGTAAACGCATAAAGCGATTGCCTACTTTTTTGTATACATATATAATGCGTATTGACCGACAGGAATCAATGTGGTCCCGTCCGTACCACGATTGGACCTTAGGTCGCCAATTAGAATTATGCCAGGTAAATACACAGTCAGCATTAAACGAAGAAGATTCTACGACTCCATAATCTGGAAACGGGCGAAACAAGAGAAGATTATGATGGCCAAAGGTTTATGCGAGAGATGTGGACGTCGAGGGACTGAAGTCCATCACAAGATTCCACTGACTGATGAGAATATCGATGATCCGAATATCTCCATCAATCCAGATAATCTCGAGCTGTTGTGTAAGTCATGCCACGACCAAGCTAGATGTGATGAGGAAGGTCGCAATCCGAACAAAATCGAGTTCACTGAGACTGGAGACGTCATCATCAAAAGAAGGTACGGGGGGTAGGGGTCTCAAATTTTCAGACCTCTTCACTAACGGCCCTGGACTGCGGATTAGTGTGTACCCAAAAATTAGCCAAAAAGTACTAAAAACCTACTAAATCGGTTAATTCTGGAGCATTTCGTAGAATTCTATAGAAAAGATGAAAGTTTCATCGACTTCCCGCCACACGTCGCGACTAGATGGATTCCCCTCAGCAAGGATGAAGTCGACCAGTGATAAGTTCCAACGGAATCGGAAACGGAACCTCGGAAAGCTATTGCTGATAGTGGAACAAGCGGATGTTCCCAGGAACAGCGGAACCTAGGGAAGTCGATGTTACCCCTTATATTACGGACGGTGATAAGACATGAAAGGGAGAAAACCTAAGAACGAAGTTAAAACTGAGAATTCACATAACTACACAAAAGCCGAATTAGAGGCTCGCGAACAAGCTAGGAAGTCTCATAAAGCAGTTCCTGACGGTCTGTCTTGTCCGAAGGTCCTTAAGGACCCAAAAGCACAAGCTGAATGGAAAAGGCTTATGCCACTCTATCGTAAGTTAGGAGTCGATGTACTTAACGACTTAGATGTGAAGACGCTTATGGCGTACTGCAATTCAGTCGCGATTTACGAAAGAGCGATGGAACAGTTTGAAGAAGAGGGATGTGAGGTTACCGTTATTAAACTGGATAAGTATAACAACGAAATCGCAACCCAGAATCCTCTTATCAAAATAATGAACGAACAAGGCACTCTTATCGCACGCTACGCTGAGATATTGTGTCTCTCGCCAGTCGGTCGAATAAGAATGGGTAAGGTTCCGCCTAAAGAGAAAAAGGAATCAGCTAAGGGTGGATTCGATAGTCTCTTCGCAGATGAAGATGATGAGATTCCATTCGTAGATAAGCCGAGCGCATAGTGAACTATATCGCTCAGTACATAGAGGCAATCGAAAACGGCGAGATCGTTGTCTCAAAATGGATAAGGATGTTCTACTGCAACCACATCAAGCCGATTATTCTTAATCAGGATCCTAAGTGGTACTTCTCTGAAAAGAAGGGCAGTAAGTTCATAGAGTTCGCCGAAGGCTATTGTAGACAGTCTAAAGGCGACTGGAATGGTAAGCCATTAAAGCTTTGCCTCTTCCAGAAAGCGAAATATCAGTGCCTATTCGGGATACTGAGTCGCGAAACCAAACTTAGAAGATTCCGTGAGGTCTTTGACGTCCGAGCTCGTAAGAATGGCAAGTCTACAGAAAATGCAGCGTTAGGGTTATATCTGGAGATATTCGAAGACCCAGGCGCCGAGATTTATGCAGCTGCGACTACGTATGCGCAAGCAAAACGTATCCTCGAAGAAGCATTCTCCATGCGCTTAAAGGAACCTAATATTGAAAAGATAACGCACGCAAGGTTATACCCGGTCAATGAGATATCCGTTCCTGAACGAGATTCTTACTTCCGAGCATTATCTAATAACCCAAAGACACTCGATGGCTTAAATGCTTCTTGCGCCATCATCGATGAGATCCACGAGTTAAAACGTTCAATTTATGACATCTTGAAGCAGTCAACATCTACAAGAAGTCAGCCGTTAGTCTCGATGATCACAACTGCGGGCTTTGTCCGCGAAGCATTATTCGATGATATGCTCGACTACGCGCATAAGGTGCTAAGCGGAGCCGTCGATGACCCAGGCTTCATGCCTCTCCTCTACATGTTAGATGATCCAAAGGAAATCTATGATGAGGACTGCTGGATTAAAGCTAACCCAAGTCTTGGAGAGATTAAGAAGTATGAGTATCTCAGAAGCGAAGTCGCTCATATGCAAGCTGATGAGAATTACGCAGCTACAGTTAAGGTCAAGGACTTTAATATCGTAGGCGTGAATAACATCACTTGGCTTGATGGAGACGTCATTCAGAATCCAACTATTTATTCTGATGAGGAATTGAAGAAATTCGATAACTCTATGGTAATCGGTGGATACGACTTATCCAGAACAGGCGACTTGACCGCCTTCACAACTCTTCTATTCGATGAAGAGAACTGTAAGGTCATCGCTATTACTCAATACTGGGCTACCATGAAATTCCTGGAATCCGAAGTGGCAAAAGCCTCTAAGGTTCCATGGAACGCTTGGATAGAACGTGGTCTACTTCGTGTTAGTGATATGGGTGGTTTAATCAACTATCACGATATTGCGAATTATCTCTTAGAGATGTTTCAGAAGCACGGATGGACATACGCGAAGATCTGTTATGACTCGTACTCGGCTGGCTACTTAGTGAAAGAAATATCTGATCTAGGTTGGTCCGAGGATATGTGTCAAGAAGCAGTCGCCCAGGGATTCAAAACACTTAGTATCCCAATGCAGGAGATGAAAGCAATGCTCCAGAGCAAGACACTAGTGTATCAGAACAATCCTATAACCAAGTGGATGTTAGCTAACATTCAACTAGTCGTAGATAGAAACGGCAATCTAATGCCTAAGAAAGCTGAAGATGGCCGTGGCAATAAAATAGATGGACCGGCAACGATTCTAAATGCGTTGGTCGAGTTCTGTCGAAATAGGAGTTCGTATCTCCCTAACTACGAAACTCAAGTGACACAAAGTGAGGAAGGAGGCAATTAGATGGGCGTTGTAACAAACTTTTTTAGTAGAATATTCGGCCGTCAAACCCAAAAGCCTAATGGAATGATTATGCCGATGGGCTGGTTCAATAGCTACGATGAAAAGGCTAATAAGGAAACAAATGCTACCTATATGTCGTGTGTTAACACTAATGCAAGACATTTATCTAAGACCAAATTCGTTCACCTATTAAAAGATAAACCAAGCGAAACGAAAAAGGACCTCCTAAGGCTTCTAAACCTTAGACCAAATCGACTCCAGTCAGCGAGTCAGTTCTGGAAGGAAGTCGGTGCTAACTATTGGAGAGATCAAATCGCTCTAATCTACATAGAATGGGATTTCAGTAAACCATCGGCGATTGGGGGCTTATGGCCAATTACTCTAGATAGTGTCGGTCGCGTGTCCTTAATCAATGGCGAGTGCTACTTCGACTTCTCGATTAATGGTAAGCAACACTACGTTAAAGAATCGCAACTTCTCGTTCTTAAAAGAAACGCAGAAAGCGTAAGTGGTTTATTCGGGAAATACTCATTACCAATCGCGGAAACCTTAAAGGGAATCCAGGCGTCATATTCAGGTTTAGCAGCTGCGATGAAAGCGTCTCAATACATTCGATTCATTATTCAAGCGGGTGCTCCAGTTAGTGAACCTAATATGAAGGCAAGACAAGAAGAATACGCTCGTAGGTTCTTAGAATCTAACGATGGCGTTATCTACGTAAGTGGTAATGAGAAGCTCACAGAAGTTCAGAGTAATGGTAAGTGGGCGCAGGCTCCTGAAATCGAATCACTTAAGAATGATATCTATGAGTACATGGGATGTACGCCTGATATCTGTAAGGGTAAATTCGATTCCAAGAACTGGCAGTCCTATTATGAGACTACCATTGAACCGCTCGTAGAAGAGATCGCTGAAGAATTGACTTATAAGTTATTCACTGTTGGCGAACTTAATGCGGGAAATAGAATCGCTGGAGATACAAATCCGTTAGTCGTTCTATCACCACAAGAAAAAGCGCTTTATGCCTCAATCCTTGTTAAGAGCGCTAAGTATCGACAAAACGATATTAATAGACTTCTTGGTATGCCTACTATCGAAGGCGGCGATGAAGTTTATATCAACCAGACATATACAAAAGATGGAGACGGGGAAGATGATCCTAATGATCCGTCGAAGAAAATAGATCCAAATAATCCTAAGGAGGATGACAAAGATGACTGATGAAGAAAAGAAAGCCTTAATGGAACGTATGATTCGCGCAGGTGATTATCATCGATTAGTCGAAGTCAGAGCTCATAGCGAGGTTAGGAAACACGAAGATGGTCAAGAAGAAAAAGAAATGATTATTGAAGGTGTTCCAATCGTATATGACGCTCCAACTGAAATCTTACGTTATAAGGACCCATTCGATGGCAAGATGGTTATTCTCAATGAGACAATTACCAGAGGTGCTGTTAATGAGGAAACCGATAGTGATAACTGTTTCATGAAATTTAATCATTCGGAAGATATGTTCCCTGTCGCTAGGGTGCGTAATAAATCACTTGTATTAGAAGGAAAAGATGACGGTGTACATATGCGTGCTAAAGTCATCGATACTCCAACTGGTCAAGAGTTATTCAAATTAGTAGAGGAAGGTATTTTGGACCGTATGTCCTTTGCCTTCACAGTAGATAAAGACCAAGACTGCGTTATCGAGACTAAGGAGGATGAAGAAACATTCGTTATTAACAGAACGATTAATCACATTCGTGCCTTGTACGATGTAGCTGCAGTTATGGTTCCTGCCTACGAACAAACAAGTCTACATGCACGTAGTAAAGCGGATTGTGGAGACATCCGCAAACAGGTGGAGGCCGACAAACGTGCAGCTGCGGAGGCGGCTAGAATTGAAGAAATTCGTAAGTCAACAAGAGATCTACTCGGATCTGCTGATATTAAGTCATGAAATCCACAGGAGGTATCACATGAACTTAGAACAACTAAGAGCTAGACACGCTGAGATAATGGCGAGACTTGCTGAGATTAATAAGGAAAATGAACTTCCTGACTTAACCGAAGCCCGCGCTAAAGAACTTAACGAAGAGGCTCAAAAACTTATCGACGAGAGAAATGGGCTTAATGCTCGCGTCGAAGAATTAGAAAGACAAGCCCGTGAAGAACTCGAAAGAGGGAAAGAGGTAAATCCAACTATGGAATTCACAAAAAGACAAGCTTTATGCTTCTTAGCTGGCATGAACGCCAGAAAAAAGGCAATCGACTCTGTCTCTGAAGAAGAAAAAAGAGCCTTAGATAAAGCCTTGACTACAACTGCTACAACCTATGTTGCAGCTACTTCTGAAGTCAATGGTGTTAACAATGGTGGAATCTTAATTCCTACTAGTATCTTACTCGACTTCCTCAAAGAAGAAGGTAAATTGTCACCAATCTTAAACGACATCGCCTTTACTCACGTTAAAGGTTTAGTCGTCTTCCCATATCGTGAAAGCAGAACAGCTGCAAAAGCTAAATCTGAAGGTTCCGGTACTGGTAGAAACCAATTCAAGCTCAATAAACTTGAATTATCTAAAGGCTGGTT
>Ga0310695_10004915_pt1 | contig 24042 bp, 21 predicted proteins | sample RumenRJG_04DNA_FD_203882 | JGI IMG/M metagenome (GOLD analysis project Ga0310695, IMG submission 203882) | Bovine rumen microbial communities from Lethbridge, Alberta, Canada - RJG_04 (v2) (version 2) | ecosystem: Host-associated > Mammals > Digestive system > Stomach > Rumen | place: Canada...
ATGAGAGCTCCGTGTAGGTGTCCGGCACGGTGCAATGGTAACTGTTCACCGGCAGGAGGATGTCACCGTGGCTTACATTTTCGTGTTGCTCCGGCAAGACGCCCTGCGATATCTTCTTTCCTGCATTTTCCATATCGTACTTTCCTCTAAGCGGCGCGTTAGTCCACTGCAGTAGTTTTGTGTTAGAAATTGAGACTATTCTGCAAGATTTGTTCTTTCCCAAGCAGTATTGTACCAGTATCGGCCGGCGTGAACAACAGGCAGCCGGCGAAAACGACGGGAATCATTTATTATTTATAATAGGAAAGGGGAAATCCATCATGGCAGCAACATGGCTGAAAGACGCAGTCTTTTACGAAATTTATCCGCAGTCCTTCTATGACACAAACGGGGATGGCATCGGCGACATAAACGGCATCATCGAAAAGCTCGGCTACATCAAAGACCTGGGCTGCAACGCCCTGTGGATCAACCCCTGCTTTGACTCGCCCTTTAAGGACGCCGGCTATGACGTCCGTGACTACAAGAAGGTGGCGCCGCGCTATGGCACGAACGAGGATCTGGTCAGGCTCTTCCACACTGCGCACGACATGGGCATCCGCGTGCTGCTTGATCTCGTGCCGGGGCACACCTCCGAGGAGCATGAGTGGTTCCGCATGAGCCAGAAGGCGGACAGAAATGAATATTCCGACCGCTTCATCTGGACGGACTTCTGCTTTGACGCAGCGGCCGGTTTCCCTTATATCGGCGGCGAGAGCGAACGCAGCGGGACCTATGTCCTCAACTTTTTCAAGTGCCAGCCGGCCCTCAATTACGGTTTCTTTAAGGTTGAGCAGCCCTGGCAGCTGCCCGCGAACCACCCGGCCGCGACCGCGACCCGCGAGGCAATCAAAGACATCATGCGCTTCTGGCTTGAGAAGGGCTGTGACGGATTCCGCGTGGACATGGCCTCCTCGCTCGTCAAAAATGACGACGAGAAGAAGACCGGCACGAGCCGCATCTGGAGAGACGTGCGCCGCATGCTGGACCTCGAGTTCCCGGACGCAGCGATGGTCTCCGAATGGAGCAATCCCCCGCTGGCTCTCCGCGCCGGATACGACTGCGACTTCTGCCTCAACGTGCCGGGGAGCGGCTACTCGACCCTCATGCGCGACTATGGCAACCATAAAGGCGAGGACCACAGCTATTTCAAAAAGGACGCTGGCGGCAGCATCGGCCGTTTTCTGGATGAGTACCTCGACTGGTACGAGGACACGAAGGACAAGGGCTACATCTCGATGCTCACCTGCAATCACGATACGATCCGCCCGCGCTACAACCTGGACGAAAGAGAACTGAAGCTCGCCTACGCGACGATCTTCACACTGCCCGGTGTGCCCTTCCTCTACTACGGCGACGAGATCGGCATGCGCTACCTCGATCTTCCGACAAAGGAAGGTGGTTACTTCCGCACCGGTTCGAGATCGCCCATGCAGTGGGATGACAGCAAGAATCTCGGCTTCTCCTCAGGGAAGAAAGAAGACCTGTACCTGCCGGTCGATGAGAGTGAAGACGCGCCGACAGTCGCAGCCTCCGAGGCTGACCCGGCCTCCCTTCTTCACACCGTGAAGGAGATTCTCTCCCTTCGCCACAGTAGGGAAGACCTGCAGGCGGATGCATCCTTTAAGGTGATCTGCAGTGAGGACGGAAAGCCCTTCGTCTTCCGGCGCGGAGAGACGGTGGTTGCCGTGAATCCGGCCGGCACTGCAGGAGACGTCAGCGCGGACCTGGGTGATGTAAACGTGATCTACCAGATCGGAAGCGGGAGCTATGCGGACGGCAAGCTGACGCTAGGGGCACAGTCCTTCGCCGTGCTCGGCTAATAAAAGCATAATAAAACAAGAAAAGGCAAAACTCTTGGATTTCCAGAGTTTTGTCTTTTTGCATATATTTATTGCGTAGAAGCCTCGTGAAACCAGACGATCAGGAACGTGGATAAGAGAAAAAAATTTTTTTAAAATCTTTCAGATCTGCAAAGAAGTTGCAAAGGTCGATGCTCTATGATGGGATCACAGCAAGAGAAAAACAGCCAAATGCAGATCAAAAAAATAATTTAAAAAAAACGCAACCTGCTCCTGACATTCCCATCCAAACATGAGCTGCTCTGTGGGATCGTTGACCTGATCCTGGAGACGCTCCTGTGCAGGTCAGAGGAGATCCTTATAGCCAGCAGCTACTTCCCTGCAGAGATCGTGAAGAGCAGGCTGCTGAAGCTGGATTATGGACACATCCGTTACGTCGTGGGATGCCTCGAGACAAACACGACTAAAGTCAAGAACATCAGGAAATACCTGCTGGCAGCCTTGTTCAATGCCCCGACAACCATCGATGGGTATTACCAGGCTGAAGTCAATCACAACATGCCTGAATTTGTTCCCGGACACCGGGAAACGGAGCTGAATGTGTGCTGAACTGATCTGCCAGGAGAATGAAAGAAAGGAGCGGTGGAATCATGTATACTTTCGCGAGAATTGTCACTGGAATTGCAAGGATCATCATCTGGCTGGTAAAGTTTGCCCTGAAGATCCTGCTCATCCCTGTCATTATCGGGCTGACTCTGCTGGAGTGGATCTGTACGATTGCTGTAGGATTTTTTGGCCCTCTCTTTGATATCTTTGGAGTTGTTCTGATCGCAACAGGCTTCCTGAGCTATGGATTTGGGCTGGACCCGTTATCGGAGATGTGGAGGACTGTAGGCTATGGTGTGGCCTTCTGTATGCTTCCCATGGTCGGAGGATGGATGATCGAAAGGATAACACTGTTAAATCTGCAGATGTCCTTATGGCTCCATAGATGAAGCAGGGTCTGACTTATCAACTGACAGAAAGAAAGGGTGCTGCCGACGGTCATTCCGCAGCAGTACCCTTATCTGGCGCTTTCAACTATATCGATATACTGGAATTTATCGATCAAAACAGTTCCTGGTGTACTTTGCTGAAGTCAAAATCTGATTCGGTATATCCCCTCTTGATTTCACCCTTTCCACCTAACGCAATCAGGTTTAAAACAGCATAACCATCCGGTACATCAAGCAGCTCCCGGATTTCTTCATCTGAAGATCCCTTTCTGCCTCTCCGATTGCGGATATGGACCCAACACGCCCCAACATCATATTGTTCGGCTGCCAGAAGAATATAACCTGATGCAATAGCTCCATCCTCAATCCAAAATTCTCCTCGATCAAGTTTAACCATTACAACGATCACAGCATCTGCCCCAATAATCTGACTGCCACCAAGGCTTTTACAAGCTGCTAATTCTGTTATTCTATTCCTGTCCCTTACTATCACGAATTCAACTGGTCTATGACCGAAAGAACAAGGTGCCGCAAGAGCCACCTTCATAATCTCATTCAAGACATCGTCATTGATGTGTTCATTTGTATATCGTCTAATTGATCTGCGCTTAGCTGCCAGTTCAAATAACACGTTCTTCATGATTCACCTCCAACGGGTATTTATCTGACTGACTGCCATTTCTCTTTGGAAAGGCATGTTATATGTTCCGTTCTAAGAACGCCCTCTATGGCACAGGGCACATTATAGGCTGTATGGTGGTAATGAAAACCACACTTTTCCTGAACACGCTTAGACTTTTCATTCCCATCAAAGTAACCACACCATATTCTATTCAGTTTCAGGTTTTCAAAACCATAGCGCATCAATTCCCTGACTGCTTCCGGTATCAGCCCTCGCCCCCAATATGGAACTCCGATCCAGTAGCCGATTTCACCTTCTGAATCAGGAAGTCCAATATTACTGGCTTTCCCAAGCATAAGCCCAATGCTGCCAACAGGCTGGCCTGATTCTTTTAATACTACAGCATAGGTTTCCGGTGCCGAAAGAACACTCCGGATTATTTCACGGCTATTCTCTACACTTGTATGAACCGACCACCCCGCAATTGGTCCCACATCAGGATGACTTGCATATTTAAATAAGTTCTCCGCATCGCTTTCTTCCCACGGTCGGAGGATCAGTCTATTTGTTTCAAGTATCATCGCATACACCTCGTCAAACCTCGATTTTTACTTCCTGGCGAGGACAATCGGCTGATAAAATCCTGTCTCCTCTGGGAATTTCCAATCCACCTCACTACAACCGCAATTAAGGAGCAGCTTTGTAAGCTCTTCTCGGCGAGTTGCTCTGTATTCGCAGTCAAATTTGCTGATTTGCAATGCTCCTTCATCATCAATAATGTACTGAGTCAGATGGTAATTATCGCCTTGCCACACCCACGTTTGAAATGAAACACGCTGGCCGTTTTCAGTCTTGTGAATATATGGTGGAGAATAAGGTGGTTTTTCCTGCAAAAGACTGTCATAATCCCTAATGCTTGCCACAAAGAGACCGCCTGTACTGATCTGCCCAATTATGCTTCTCACCGCTAATCCCAAAGCCTCACTCGTAAGCATATGGGGCAGAGCATTGTCCATCGCAATCACAATGTCGAACTGTTCTTAAAAAGTATCCGATAGAGTGCAGAAATCAGCGTGTTCAAATCGGAGTGTGACACCTTGCCTTTCTGCCCGCGCTTTTGCCTCTATCAATTCTCCATCACTGATATCCGAGGCAACTACTTGATATCCAAGAGCCGCCAGACCAATTGCCTGCGTTCCAATTCCACAAGCACAATCAAGGACATAAGCGTTAGTGCTGAAACCACTATTATTAAAGATTCTGTTTAGTATCGCTGCCTGTTCATTAGAAGCAGCGTGCCAGTCAAGAAACAACTTGTCATATTGAGAAGCTATATTGTCATAAAAGGATTGTGTTATATTCATAGTCTTTACTCCGACCCAAAACTACAACAGTACGAAAACAGGAAGTTGTACATCTAACTTCCGTGTTAAATCTTATCCAAATACTTCTGCAAAACATCCACAAACTGTCCAATGTGTAAGCCGTCAACAAAAGAATGATGCGCCTGTATAGAAACTGGCATCAGTGTTTTTCCATCTTTCTCATAGTATTTTCCCCAGTCAATCAAGTATAACATAATCTGTCTGCGCGAAAGAGCTGCATATGTTTTATGGCTGTATTTTGTTTCAGAAAACAAATGCAGGGACCATTTCCGCCCATGGAAAACGGTCCCTGCATTTTTATAAGGGTTATGATTCAAGACTCAATAGATTATCCAGGGTGCTGCAAGCATACCTTCTGTTTACCACCTGATACACAGAACTGCTTTTTCAGGTTTTTCTTCCAGGTGTAAAGTGAACATGGATGCTGACGCGGTATTGTTTTCTTCTTCAGGAGACAAGTTTGCAAGTGTGTTCACAGAATTCTCTGTGACAACCTTTGGTCTGCAGATGTTGTTCTCAAAAGGAGATCTCATAATGTTGAATCAGACAGGTGAAGCCGCCGGATCATGCGGAGACAATATCATAAAAAAGAAGCTGTTTTCCGAAATCCCCTATCTGAAGGGGAAAAGGCTCACATTAAAGGGCCTTGCCCGTGCAGACCAGTCCGGTCTGCAGGAACTGGTGGACAGTCCCCGCGTTTATCGATACCTGCCCACATTCCTGTTCGAGCAAAAATATCCGGATACCGGGATCCAATCCACAAAATCAGTGTGGGCTACAGGCTTCTGGAGCGGTACTGGGGAAAAGGAATCGCCGGAGAAGCCCTGGAAATGATGATCGACTATCTCTATAAGGAGACAGATATTGAGATCATCACTGCCAGCACCATGATCGAAAACCAGGCCTCTGCCAATGTCCTCAGAAAGAACGGCTTTCAGCTGGTTGTTCACGCCGTCGATGAGGACTGGGGATATGACAAACCGACAGTCACAGATAAATGGATCCGGTAACTGCTGACCTCGGACAAGTCATATTCCGGACAAACAGACTGTCACAGACAAGGCAATCAGTTGTCCGATAACAGGGGACCCTTATATTCCAGGCAGAGCATGGTCAGATCGTCAAACTGCTCAGAATTGCCGACGAATTTATCCACTTCGAGACGGACATTTTGCAGGATTTCACTGGGACTGCCGTCCCTGTTCCCATTCAGAGCATTAAGCATCCCGTCAATCCCGAAGAATCGGCCTCCCGCATCTGTGGCTTCCGGAATACCGTCGGTGTAGACAAACAGCTTCGATCCCGGCGTAAGAATGATTTCGTATTCCTTATACTTGGTACCATCCATACCGCCGACCACCAGCCCATGCACATCTTTGTAAAGCGTGAACTCTCCATCCGGCCTTTTCAGCACAGGATATTCATGCCCGGCATTTGCGGCGATGAGCTTTCCGCTTGAAATTTCAAAAACTCCCATCCATACCGTGACAAACATTTCCTCCTGATTGTTCTCACAGATCTGCCTGTTGACCGCTTCCAAAGCCCTTGCCGGTGACAGGCCGGCTAAAGCGCCGTTCTTGATCAGTGTTTTGGAGACCATCATGAACAGTGCCGCCGGAATTCCTTTTCCGGCGACATCCGCGATGACAAGGCCCAGATGATCCTCATCGATCAGGAAAAAGTCAAAGAAATCACCGCCAATTTCCCTGGCCGGATTCATAGATGCAAAAATATCGAAATCCCTGCGCTCCGGAAAGGCCGGAAATATTGATGGCAGCATACTTGCCTGAATCTGTCTGGCCATAAGCAGTTCTCTTTCAAGCTGCTCACGTTTTGTCTGCTCTTTGTGCTTTTTCTCCATTCCGGACATTTTCCGGCGGACATAAGCCTGTATCAGAATACCCAGAATAATTGCTGTACAAGTGACGACAATAACATAGAACCAGGCCTGCTCAAACAGTTTCTTTCCCTTGACAATGGGGATGGTAAGCTTGTTACTCCCCCTGCCCAGGGCATCTCTGATCTCCATCACGAAGTGATAGGATCCGCCGGGAAGATTTGTATAAGACACCGGATCCAGCTCGCTGCGCCTGACTGTCACTGCTTCCTTGTCAAAGCCTTCCAGACAGTAGGATACCTGGGGATCCGTCAGCATATAGTTGTAAACAAAGCCATAGATCGTCAGCTTATGTGTATCAGAAGGAATACTAAAGCCGCCTGTCTCATCGGGAAACATACGCTCGCCGTCTACTTCAATATAGGGTACAGCCTGTTTGAGATTACTGATAATCTCCAGCGGAGCTTCAACATTGACTTTTGCCACACCGGAATTTCCTGCTATGTACAGGTCACCTTCCGGTGTCAGTTCACTGTAAGAGTTGCTGGTGGATATATAGGGCAGACCGTTTGCGATACCATAGTGCACCGGATTGATCTTCTTGTTTTCCAGTAACTCTGCTATCGGAGAGATATAAATCCCGTTGCTGCTGAGGATCCACAAATCCCCCTTGCTGTTTTCGTAGAGGTCGAAATTATTGGAATAGGGGAAGTGCTGTACTGTAGTCACCTGATAGTCCTCAGTCATCCATGCCAGGGAATTGCTGGTCACGATCCAGAAGACATGATGGTCGGGATCGTATTTAATGCGCATGACAATCCCGGAGGTCAGGCCGTCCCGGGTGCTGATGCACCGGACGCCTTCTTCATTGATGATATAAATGCCCCCGCCGTTGGATCCCAGAACAATATCGCCATTTGGCGCCGCAGCCACAGTCAGGCTCTCGGAATTGGTGATTCCATCGGCTTCTCCGTAACCGGCAGCAACACGATTGTTCTTTATAACATTGAGCCCGCCGGTGACTACCGCAAGCATTGAGCCATCGTCCATCTCACACACGAACCGGACATGGTCGGAAATAAGTCCATCGTCCACGGTAAAGGCCGTCACTGAATCTCCGTCATAGCACAGAAGTCCCCTGGAACGCCAGGTGGAGATCCACAGACGGCCTCGGCTGTCTCTGACCTGGGAACGAATGCGGCATCCGTCCAGCATCTCCAGCAGATCCGAAAATCCCAGCTCTTGGCCGGAGGAGGTCTTTGCGGATGACAGGGGCAAAGCCCGCACCTGTTCTTTATCATCGAGAACTATCAGGCCGGTGTCCGTGCCGATAAACAGCCGGTCATTATACATGCAGGTGGAATTAACAACCGCCTGGGGCAGATTATAACGCGCAAAGATATCCAAAAACTGGTTGGAAACAAGCTTCATTACCCCCTGCCGGGAGGAAGTAAACCAGAGATTCCCTTCATAGTCCGCCATGATCTTGGTGATGGAATTGTCCATAGGCAGATCCTTCAACTGGTGGAATCCCTGACTGTCCAGCACACCGATTCCGTTGATGGCACTGATCCAGACTTTGTCGTCGTACTGTTGAATATCGAAGACATCATACAGAGGAGAAATATCCACATATTCCATCTTTTCGACATCCTGGGTCAGTTTGCCGTGATAGAAGCCAGAATCCGCAGTTCCGATATACAGCATTCCGGGCGCGTTCTGATCGGTCTGTATGCTTGTGATCTTCTTGTCGGCAATCTTGGTGTGGTCCATATAGTCCACCAGCCTGCCATCGCGAAGTGTGAAATATTCCTCCTCATTCGTGATACAGTGAAGCAGGCCGTCGCTTCCCGGCCGGATCTGCTGAATGTATGCATTGGCAATCCGGGGATCTTCCACTGATGTGAGATTCATATCCGCATCGATCATGGAGATACCGGCTGTGGTGCCCACATAGATCGTGCCTTTGTCGTCCTCTGTGATTGCGCAGATCTTAGCGGAGCCAAGACCATCCTCTTCCTTCCACATACGGAATTCATCGTTCTCCATCAGGGCGACACCGCTGTCATTGGTGCCGATCCAGAGTCTGTCCTTTCGATCCACGTACAGGACTGTGACGCTGGCAACGCCGGTGGTGGAATCCACGCGCTCAAAGCTATTGCCGTCATAACGAATCAGACCGCTGTAGCTGCCGACCCAGATAAAGCCCTCGCTGGTCTCCGCTATATCATTGGCCTCGGAAGTCGGCAGACCGTTGGTGTTGTTATAGAGCACTGCTGAGTAATTGTCCTTCTCATAAACAGGATCCACGGTCAATGTATTTTCATTATTCTGCGCCTCTGCAGTTTCTGTAGTCTCTATAGTATCTGTGGTATCCGCGAAAATCATCAGCGCCGAAAAAATGAATACAAGACATAGAACAAGCAGCGCGCTCTGCTTAATATAACCAGGCTGTCTGCTTAGTTTCCGCATAAGTCTGTCTCCTTCCTCCGATTGTCCTGCAAGAGCCGTAGCAGCGTGCAGGTATTTATTTCCTTCTGACGTCACAGCGAAGTGTCAGATTTCCAGAATTGTCGTATTCATTCCCCAAATACGATAGTAATGAATATCTTTTGCACTCCTGCAGATCAGTTTAATGCCGATATTTGAGTAGGGAGCACTCTCATCTGTCAGAATATTAGCCAGCTTACTGAGATCAAATTCTCTGCCGTTATCCCGCACTCTGATAATCAGAGAATCGTTGTTAAGAGTCACCCGGATCTCCGCGCGGTTTGCCCCGCTCTTCCGGGCAAATCCATGCTCGATAATAATTCCGTCGATCAGAAGCGCTCCAATCTGAGTGAATTCAGTAACTGCAACCGTTAAAAATGCAGCTCCAAACGCCCGCGTCAGAATAGTGTTCATATCCTTCCCTTACTTTTTTCACTTATTTGGATGCCCCATCAAAACATCCGTTATCGCCGGGACTAAATCTTTCTTTCTTGATATGCCCGGTTCAATCCTGAAGGATGTTCCGTCATAGACAGCCCTGTCTCCGAAAGCCTCCTCAATAACCTCCTTTGCCTCGTCATCAGAGGGTACCAGAAAAGTAACAGAAATGCCGTCGTGGAAAATACCGATCTGGGCAAAGGACATATCCATCCCTGTCGTCCTCAAGGTCCATGGGAGCGTTTTCTTCATGCGCTCAGCCATTTCTCTGGCATCCTCTTCATCATAAACATTGATACAGCCTATCGAATAGTTCGTGCCGCCGCTTTCATATTCCTTATAGTCGCTGAGGAAGATTTCTCCATCGGTCATTCCGTCGTAAGAAAGAGATGCTTTATACATTTCCTGATAGAAAGCATCTGTATCAGAAATCCCTGCAATAGCATTGAGCGCTTTAACTGCTTCCCTGTCAGCGGAAGTCGTGTTATTCGACTGAAGATTTGCTGTATCTGACAGAATTGATCCAATCATGACGTGCGCAGTCTTTTTATCCAATTCAACACCGTAATTCCGATATCTGATCCAGATGATGGTTGCAGTTGATCCGAGAGGCCTTGCATCATAAATCAGCTGGTTACCGGTCGTTACGGCTCCGTCTCCATGATGATCGATAATGCTGATGATATTTGCATCGCTCAATCCCTCTGCCGACTGTGTGTACTCACTGTGATCCACCAGAATCATATTCTGTCCGGAAACCTCTTCCATCAGCTCAGGTGTCTCCAGCCCGGCCGCATCAAGAATAAATGCCGTTTCCGGATTGATCTTTCCCAGAACGATGGGAACCGCATCATATCCCAGCTTCTGCAGTAATGCCGCATAAGCTATAGAACTTCCGACTGTATCGGAATCGGGGCTTCTGTGTCCGGTCACATAGATAGTCCCCTCTATTTCGCCCAGCCCCTCCAGATCGCTGCGATTCAGAAGAATGTTAAGTTCTTTTTCTTTTTGATAATTGCCTGCCTCTGCCTTTTTTCCAAGTAAGAAACCCCCGATACCCACAACAACCATCAGAGCAAGAATGCATCCGAAAGATATCCACCGTGCTTTCTGTTTCGTCATATCGATGTCCTCCAGTTCCCAAATCTCTGAATCTCCCTTCCGCTCCGGTGAGCTGCATTATCCCCATAACATGAAATGTCTACACTCGCTTGATTCCGGGTTCCGTCATGCTGACAGGATCCAGGACCCTGGACAGCTCTTCCGCTTCCATTATTTTTTCTTCCAGAATGATTTCCCGCACAGGCCGGTTCTGTTTCAAGGCCTTTTTGGCTATGTCCGCCGCGCGCTGATAGCCGATGACAGGGGCAAGTGTTGTCACGATGCCGACACTGTTCTCCACCAGTTCGCGGCATCTCTCTTCATTAGCTGTGATTCCGGTGACACAGTTGTCCACGAAAGTCTCCGTCGCGAACCCCAGCGTATCAATAGACTGGAAGAGATTGTAGAAAATAATCGGTTCGAAGGCATTCAGTTCCAGCTGGCCGGCTTCTGCTGCCATTGTGATCGTGACATCATTCCCGATCACATTGAAAGACACCTGGTTGACAACCTCCGGGATCACAGGGTTGACCTTGCCGGGCATAATTGAGGAACCGTTCTGCATGGCAGGCAGATTGATCTCTCCCAGGCCTGCCCTGGGGCCGGATGACATGAGCCTCAGGTCGTTGGCGATCTTGGAAAGGGTGACCGCACAGGTCTTCACCGCCCCGGAAACAGCCACAAAGGAATCCAGATTCTGCGTGGAATCGATCAGATCGGCTGCCTGGACGAAATCCATGCCCGATACTTCATTCAGCGCCGGAACGATCCTCTGCAGGTAGACCGTATCGGCATTGACACCTGTTCCGATCGCCGTGCCTCCCATATTGAGGGGTCTCATTTCGTCCGCCGCCTTTTCAACCCGGCTTATATTTCTCGCGACCGCGTCTGCATATGCCCGGAATTCCTGACCGAGCCGGATGGGAACCGCGTCCTGCATCTGGGTGCGGCCCATCTTGATCACATGGTTGAATTCCTCTGCCTTATTGGACAGGGCCAGCTGCAGGCACTGCAGCTGCAGCCGCAGCTTCATGAGCAGGCGGATCGTTGTCATCTTTCCCGCAGTGGGGATCACATCGTTTGTCGACTGACCAAGATTGACATGATCATTGGGATGGATGATGCTGTAATCTCCCTTTTGCCCTCCCAGAAGCTCGATCGCACGGTTGGCGATCACTTCATTGGCGTTCATGTTAAGCGATGTTCCCGCGCCTCCCTGGATCGGATCAACGACAAAATGCTGGCGAAAATTACCGGCAAGAATTTCATCGCACGCCTTTACAATCGCCTGGGCTTTCTTTGAATCAAGTAAGTCAATCCCACAGTTCGTAATAGCCGCATTTTTATTGTATCATGCAAGCGCCTGTCTAAACAGACCTGCCATGCCATTTAAATGTCACGCCGTATCCCGATTTACACAACTATAGATTCCCCATCTTCCGGGACCCGGATTCCGGAAAGATTTCTTTCATTCGCAAACGCTATGATGTCTTTTCGAGTAAGTAAGGCATGATTGACACTATCCAAATGAGAGGCAATCACGATGGTCTGTGGAGCCGCCTGACATACTTTTTCGATGTCAGACAGATTCATGATCAATCTGCCCATCGGTGTAGTCGCTTCACAACAATTCAGAATGATGGCCTCCGGATGATGCTTTTTGATTGTTTGTTCTACTTCTGGGCAGTAGATTGTATCAGCGGCGAGATACAGACACTTTTCTCCGGGAGCCTCAAATACATATCCGCAGACTTCACCCATCTTTTCAACAACTTTATCGCTGTCACCATCACTGATGCAGTTGGGAGGGGCTGTTTTTGCGCGATAATTCGAGAAGATACAATGGATTTTCTCCCCTGTCAGCAAGTGAGAGCCTGCCAGCGGTGTATATGAATCTTAGTAAATTTACGCCGCCGTCTGCTAATTTTGATGGATTAACTTCAAAGATAACAAGTATAATGACACCAACAAAGCCTAAAAACACAAAATAAACGCACGCGTGTGATTGCGTTTTGTTGATTAAACGCACGGAATGTGTTATTTTGTGTTTGGAGGTGATTAACATGAGGACTATTCCTGAAAAAGAAACTTTGACTGTAGAATTTAAGAGTGATTGTTCTGGATATAGTGACACTGATCTAGTCGACGAAATAGTAGGAATGGCAAATACACAGGGTGGAGATTTATATCTGGGAGTAGAAGATAACGGTGAAATTACAGGCGTTGGTAAGAAAAGAATGGATCCTATTGGCGCTATGGCTCTTATTGCAAATAAAACGATTCCTTCTGTTTCTACCAGAGCAGAAATAATTGAGGAAGAGGGGTTTCCAGTTCTAAAAATAGAAATCCCTATGTATAGATCCATTGTTGCCACAACAGATGGAAGAATATTAAAAAGACGTTTAAAACTCGACGGAACACCTGAAAATGTCCCGCTTTATCCGTTTGAAATCCCAAGCAGACTTTCAGAGTTGAATCTCCTTGATTATTCTGCTCAGGTTGTTCAGGAAGCCAGTGTTGATGATCTGGATCCAAATGAACGTATCAGACTTCGAAACATTATTAAATACCGAAAGGGCGACAGTTCATTAGTAGAATTATCAGATGATGAATTGGATAAGGCTTTACAGCTGGTCAAAATAGATCACGGTACCCTAAAGCCAACAATAACCGGACTTCTGCTTATTGGAAAAGAAGAAAAGATCAAAGAACATATTCCCACGGCCAGGGAAAGCTTCCAGGTATTAGAAGGAACAAAAATCAGAGTTAATGAAGAATACGCTCGCCCGCTTTTGGCAACATTTGAATTGTTTGAAGGATATATGAAGGCTTGGAATCCTGAGCGTGAAATGGAGTATGGCCTGTTCAGGGTACCAATCCCGGAGTTCTCCGAAGCTGCATTTAGAGAGGGGCTGGTAAACGCCTTTTGCCATAGAGACTATACTGTTTTGCAGGCTGTACGTGTAGCAATTGAAGATGAAGGATTAACAATAAGCAGTCCTGGTGGTTTTATAGAGGGTGTTACGTTGGAGAATCTTTTGACTGTTGAACCTCACAGCAGGAATCCTGTTCTGGCAGATGCATTGAAGAGAATTGGCTTAGCTGAAAAAACAGGTCGTGGAATTGATCGCATATTTGAAGGCTCTATTATATATGGTAGACCCTTACCCGATTATTCTGAGTCAACTGGGAAAAATGTGAAGTTATTCATTCAACGCGCCGAACCGAATTTGCCTTTTACAAGAATGATTTCAAATGAAGAGAATCGATTAGGGAGATCTCTTCCTATAAACTCCTTATTGATTCTCTCTGCACTTCAATCACTACGTAGAGCATCATTACATGAATTAGCGGAAAAAATCCATGTGACTGAGATAAGAACAAAGGCGAATGTTGAGAAACTAGTTGAAGCTGGCCTTGTAGAAGCTATTGGAAATACCGCAGCACGAACATACATTTTAAGCTCGAAAGTATATCGTGAGCAGGATAATATGGTTGGTTATGTGAGGCAGACCGGAATAGATCTGATTAAATATGAAGAGTTGATTATGAAACTCGCTATCAATCAGAATGGTTCGGTTACTCGAGAAAATGTTGCCGATCTACTCGGCATCAATCCTGCGCAGGCATATAGAATTCTTAAAAAGCTTACTGAAAAAGGAAAACTAAAGCTAGTGGGAAGTGGAAGGGCAGCTCATTATGAAGTGATATAACGCAAAAAACGCACGCGCGCGTTTATGTGTGTTTAGACAGTAATTCTAACACTACTTAAGGATGTAGTTGCTTTTAAAAAGAAGTTTTATAGATGCCCATGGGCAAAGTATGCCTTATAAAGCTGCACTTGCTTTGTAAAGCCGCACATGACAAAGGCCGCGGAAATACATCGTCTGTGATATCAAGGAGGTCAGTCATATTTCACAAAAAATGTGTGAGAATTTTGTCGAAAATAGAGAAAACGCCTTTGAAGATAAAAAAATGGAGATAGACTATTGAAAACGTTTCCACGGAATGCTACTATTATACGCGTGGAAACGTTTCCGCAACCTGCCTTAAAAGAACAGCCGCGAAAGCGTTCTTTTAAAACCTGACTTGAAAGAATTGCTTTAAAAGAATTGCCTTAAAAGAATTGCCTTAAAAGAATTCTTCTTATAAGTTGTCTTAAAAGGATCGTCTTAAAAGCAGTTTTGCTGCTCCGGCAGGTACTTCCGGAGGCCTCATGTAAGGATATGTGAGGACTTTTTTTCAGGGAAAGTGTGGAAACGATTCCAAACAGTGTTCCGTGTTTACCTGCACCGTAGAACAAATATCCGGCGGCATGAAACCGGTTGCAGGGGGTCAGGGGCACTGACGAAAGGCAGACAAAGACAACAGTTGTTAAAAGTGTTTTTTTAGGAGGAAGTACTATGAAAAAGAAAATGGTAAGTCTTCTGGCAGTCGTGACAGTAGCGGCGACGCTGCTTGCAGGCTGCGGCGGTTCCACAGGTTCAGCGGGCAGCACCGGGAGTGCAGCATCCGCAGGCAGCACAGGCGCGGCAGCGGCTCCGGCCGCAGATGCCGGCGCAGGCCATGTCTATTATCTGAACTTCAAGCCGGAAGCAGATGCAGCCTGGCAGGATCTGGCCAAGGTCTACACAGAGGAGACCGGTGTTCCTGTGACAGTCGTCACGGCGGCCTCCGGTGAGTATGAGACCACCCTGATGAGTGAGATGGCCAAGTCTGATGCGCCTACCATGTTCCAGGTCAACGGCCCTGTCGGCCTGGCCAACTGGAAGGATTACTGCTATGACCTGACCGGCTCCGATATTGTCAGCAACCTGACCTCCGATGCTTTCGAGCTCAAGGACGGGGATGCGATCGACGGCGTCGCCTATGTCATCGAGTCCTATGGCATCATCACCAACGTCAGCCTTCTGGAAAAGGCAGGCTACAAGCTGGACGACATCAAGAGCTTTGACGATCTGAAGAAGATCGCGGATGATATCCAGGCCCGCAAGGACGAGCTGGGCGTCAAGGGCGCATTTGCTTCGACCGGCATGGACGGATCCTCCGACTGGAGATTCAAGACTCATCTGGCCAACCTGCCCATCTACTATGAGTACAAGGCAGACGGCATCGACAACACCGATGCTATCAAGGGCACCTACCTTGACCAGTACAAGAATGTCTTTGACCTCTACATCACAGATTCCACCTGCGATCCCAAGGAACTTTCCTCCAAGACCGCGGATGACGCAAGAGCTGAGTTCCTCGACGGCGAGGCTGTCTTCTACCAGAACGGCTCCTGGGAGTACAGTTCTCTGGCAGAGAAGTTCTCTGATGACCAGATCGCGATGATCCCCATTTACTTCGGCGTCGACGATGCCAACGAGGGCCTTTGCACAGGTACTGAGAACTACTGGTGTGTCAATGCGGAGGCCTCCGAGGAGGATATCGCCGCGACCCTTGCCTTCATGAACTGGTGCGTCACCTCCGAGGCCGGCACAAAGGCAATGGCGGAGAACATGGGCTTCACGATCCCCTTCACGACTGCCATTGAGTCCCCCAACGCATTTGTCAAGCAGGATGCCGCATACACAGAGTCCGGCAAGACCCCCGTTTCATGGAACTTTACGACTATGCCTTCCGAGAACTGGAAGAACGGCGTGGGCTCCGCTCTGACCGCCTATGCGGCAGGCACCGGCGACTGGAACGGCGTTGTGACCGCATTTGTCGACGGCTGGGCAACAGAGGCCGCACTTGCGGAATAATTAACTGATCAACGGAAGCTCGTTGAAATCTTAAAAGGCTTTACAGGAAATGAAAAAGGCCGTTTCCCTGTCATCGGGCAGCGGAAACGGCCTTTTTATAAAAACAGTAAGCGCAGAAACATATAGTAATCATGCGTAGGAAAAATGCTTAAGACAAAAGCACTTGCACGCAAAAGCGTAATAATAAGCAAACAATATATAGAGGGGCATTCTATGGTAGGAAAATCTATAAAAAAATGGTGGCCGGTCTTTCTGTTGCCGACAGCGGTTGCCTTTGCGATCGGTTTTGTGTGGCCGTTTATCTGGGGAATCTATCTTTCCTTCTGTAAATTCACGACGGTCAAAAATGTCAAGTTCATTGGTTTTTCCAATTATTCCAAGGTCTTTGCGGACCCCACCTTCTCCCATGCCTTCTGGCTGACGGTTCTGTTCGCCTTCCTGTCCAGTGTTCTGATCAATATCCTGGCTTTTGCCATCGCGCTGGCGCTGACCAGGGGACTGAAGGGGACTAACGTCTTCCGCACGATCTTTTTCATGCCCAACCTGATCGGCGGCATCGTCCTTGGCTATATCTGGCAGACGCTCCTGAACGGCCTGCTGTCCAAGTGGGGACAGCCTCTGCTGGCCCTGTCCGCCTTCAACGGCTTCTGGGGCATGATCATCCTGCTCTGCTGGCAGCAGATCGGATATATGATGATCATCTACATCGCAGGCCTCAACAATATTTCCGGAGACCTGATCGAGGCCGCGGAGATCGACGGAGCGACTCCCGCCCAGATCCTGTTCAAGATCAAGATCCCCATGATCATGCCTTCGATCACGATCTGCACCTTCCTGACCCTGACCAACGGCTTCAAGATGTTCGACCAGAACCTGTCCCTGACAGGCGGTGAGCCGGCCAAGCAGTCTCAGCTCCTTGCACTCAATATTTATGATACCTTCTATGCACGGAGCGGAGCCCAGTGGAAGGGCATCGGCCAAGCCAAGGCAGTTGTCTTTTTCCTGATCGTCGTCATCATCGCCCTGATCCAGCTGCGCGCGACCACCTCCAGAGAGGTCCAGCAGTAAGAGCAGCCTCCGCGAAAGCGACTCACACACATGCGTAGCATGTGCTGCCGCCCTGGTGAGCGGCATGGTCGGAAAGAGCGAAAAATTCTGTTGATAAAAATCCTGTCGATACAGGACTTTTTACGCAGGAGCTTCGAAAAGACTACAGAAAGGAAAGAGACATGGAATCCAATAAGAAACTGTCGCGCACGATCGCAAGCGTCGTTCTGGCGGTCATCTGCGTGTTTTACGTATATCCCATTTTTGCCATCCTGATCAACTCGCTCAAGATGAACAAGGCGATCACGACTTCGGGTGTCTTCCAGCTGCCCTCGGCGGACAACTTCGTCGGGCTGGCCAACTATGTGGAAGGCATCACCAGCATGAATTTCCTGAAGTCCTTCTGGTACAGCCTGGTGATCTCTGTCATGAGCGTTGTCCTGATCATACTCTGCTGCTCCATGGCAGCCTGGTATATCATCCGCGTGAACGGGCCGCTCTCCAAGGCATTCTATTACCTTTGCATTTTCAGCATGGTTGTACCATTCCAGATGGTCATGTTTACGCTGGCCAATACGGCAGACCGATTACACTTGAACAACCCCTACAACATTTGTATTATTTATTTAGGATTCGGTGCAGGACTGGCGGTCTTTATGTTCACGGGCTTTGTCAAGGGAATCCCGCTGGAGATCGAGGAGGCGGCCATGATCGACGGCTGCAGCCCTCTCCAGACCTTTTTCCTGGTCCTGGTGCCCATCCTCAAGCCGACTATCATTTCTACGGCGATCCTGGAGACCATGTGGGTCTGGAATGACTATCTGCTGCCCACTCTGGTCCTGGATATCAAAAAATACCGCACCATTCCCATGGCGATCCAGTATTTCCGCGGCAGCTACGGCACCGTCAATATGGGCGCCATGATGGCCTGCATCATGATCGACATCGTCCCCATCATCATCATGTATCTGGTCTGCCAGAAATACATCATTGAGGGTGTCGTCGCAGGCGCAGTCAAGGGATGATATCCGGAAGTGCCGGCGGCCTGGCAGGCATGCCGGCACTTTTATAGAGATCCATAGAGATTTATAGAGATGAGAGAAGCAATAGAAAGAGTAGAACATGAGAGCAAGCGGCTTGTTATTGCCGGTATTCAGCCTGCCCGGAAAATACGGGATCGGATGTTTTTCCGATGAGGCCTACCGGTTTGTGGATTTTGTGAAAGAAGCGGGACAGAAGTACTGGCAGATTCTCCCTGTCGGCCCCACGGGCTACGGGGATTCCCCCTACCAGTCTTTTTCCGCCTTTGCGGGGAACCCTTATTTCATTTCCCCGGATACCCTTGTGCGTGAGGGACTCCTGACAGAGGAGGAGGCTGCAGAGGCAGTTTACGACAAAGGAACTTGCGGCGGCGAAGCCACCATTAATTATGCCTGGCTTTATCACACACGGGAGCCCCTCCTGCGGAAGGCCTATGAGAGATGGAAGAGCGGCAGCAGCCCGGATACGGGTGTTGCTGTTTCTGCACCAGACAGTTCCGCGGACGGCATTTCTTTTGCAGCTTTCTGCAAAGAAAACGCATCCTGGCTGCCGGATTATGCCCTTTTTATGGCTCTGAAAAAGGCCCACGGCGGCGCGGGATTTATGCAATGGGAAAAAGATCTGCGCATGCGGGAGCCCGCGGCGCTCGAAAAGGCGGGACAGGAGCTCGCGGAGGAGATCGAATTCCAGTGCTTCCTCCAGTATCAGTTCGAGCGGCAGTGGACGGCGCTCAAGTCCTATGCCAACGGGCAGGGAATCTCCATCATCGGAGATATCCCTATCTATGTGCCAGCGGACAGCGCGGAGGTCTGGGCCTACCCGGAGCTCTTCCAGCTGCATGAGGACGGCACCTGCAAGGCGGTCGCCGGATGCCCGCCGGACGGATTTTCCGCGACCGGCCAGTTCTGGGGAAATCCCCTCTACGACTGGAAGCACCACCGGGATACCGGCTATGCCTGGTGGATCAGCCGGATGCGCCGGTGCAGCAGCCTGTTTGACATCGTCCGGATCGACCATTTCCGCGGTTTTGACCAGTATTACGCGATCCCCGCGGACAGCGCGGATGCACGGATCGGACAGTGGGAGGAAGGACCGGGGATCGGCCTCTTCCGGGCCATTGAAAAAGAAATCCCCGGCCTGACCATCATCGCGGAGGACTTGGGATATATCACGGAATCCGTCCGGCAGCTGGTGCGCGACACCGGCTATCCCAATATGAAAGTTCTGGAGTTTGCCTTTGATTCCCGCGATTCCAGCGGCAGGGAATCCTACCTGCCCTACAATTTTGACAAAAACTGCGTAGTCTATACAGGCACGCACGACAACGAGACCCTGGTCGGCTGGCTGGACCACATCCTGCCGGAGGAGCGGGAGGAAGTCCGCGCCTTCACCGGCCTGGACGGAGCGGGCGGAGACCCCTGGGCCTATGATGCCTGCGAGGATGCCGCCGGCGAAACTGGTTTCTGCGATGCAGCAGCCCGCGGCACTGATCTCTGCGCTGCTGATGCCTGCAGAGATACTGCCTGCGAGGATGCTGTCAATGATGCGGGGCGGGATCTGGAGACAAGAAGGCTGGCCCGCGCTATGGTCCGGGCGGCCATGGCTTCAGTCGGAAACCTGTGCGTGATCCCCATGCAGGACTGGCTCCTGCTCGGCGACGAGGCCCGGATCAACACCCCTTCCACCACCGGCAAAAACTGGGTGTGGCGCATGGACCGGGGAGCCGCTTCCCCGGAGCTGGCGGCACAGATCCGCAGAATGACCAGAACCTACGGGAGATAAGAATAGAAAAAAGAATACAAGAAGAAAAAAGCGTATAAAAAGAGAAGCGGTAAGAACAGCTGCTTTGACGGAGAAACCGCCGGTCGGTCGTTAGCCGGCGGCACAGGGAAAGAAGGTGTGGGGGCTGTGGCAGAGAACATTACTATCAAAGACATCGCAAGGATCTGCGGCGTCGGGATCGGGACGGTCTCGCGCGCGATCAACAATGATCCCCGGGTCAGTGAAAAGACCAGAGAGAAGATCCTGCGGGCTGTGAAAGAGCACCATTATGTGCCCAATAACAGCGCACGCAACCTCAAGATGACGGAGTCCAATACGATCGGGCTCCTGTTCAGCGGCATCGACAACCCCTTTTTCCAGGGCATGATCTCTATTTTTGAAAATGCCTGTGACAAGCTGGGTTACGCGTTTTTCCTCTACGCAGTGCGGGAGAACGACCGGGTGGAGAATGTCGCCATGGAGGTCTGCAAGGAGCGCCGCCTCAAGGGCCTGATCATCATGGGCGGCCAGCTGTCCTTTCCCAACCGGCGGCTGGATTCGCTCGGCATCCCCTATGTCCTCTGTACCGTGACAGTGCCCAGGGACGGGAAAGAACTTCCCTGTTCCTCGGTCTCGATCGATGACGAGAAGGAAAGCTGCCGGGCTGTCAGCTACCTTTGCGAGCAGGGACACCGCCGGATCGCCATCCTGGCCGGCCGGACCTGCGAATCGCCCTATGGAGTCGGAATGCTGCGACTGGCGGGCTACCGGAGGGCGCTGGAGGACCATGGCATCAAGTTCGATCCCGCGCTCGTGGCCTATATGAGCGAAAATCTGCCCGAATATTCCATGCCCAACGGCTATGACACCATGAAGCGCCTGCTGGAAACCGGTGTCGATTTCACAGCCGTCTTTGCTGTCTCCGACACCATGGCCTTCGGAGCCTGCCGGGCCCTGCGCGAGGCCGGCCTCCGCATACCGGAGGACTGCTCCATCATCGGCTATGACGGCCAGTACTACACGGAATACATGACCCCGTCCCTGACGACCGTCGTCCAGCCCGTCGCCGAAATGGCCCGGAAGACCGTCGAGCTCCTCGACGATGCAGTTAAAAAGAAGGCGCCTCCCGTCTGCGTGATCTACGATGCCGAACTCCGCATCCGCGAATCCGTGCGGAAGATCTGAAGCTGAACTGGGAGCAAGTGAGAAATTATCGACAGCGTCGAAAAAATATGAGATAGTCTCCGTTCCGCCGAACCGTCCTCTGTTTCGTTTCCAGGAACGGGTCCCTGTTTCGGACCTCTGTGAAAGTTCCGTGTAGAATATGTGACGGAAGCCGCAGTGGAATACGCGACAGACGGTGATGTGGTCACCCTGACCCCGGAAGAGCTCGAGGAGATGGGAATCTCCGTGGATGGCCTGCAGGAGGTCACGCCCGAGGAAGGCGAAGCAGCTGCAGAGGGCGCTGCCGAAGAAGCCGGCGAGGGCGAAGCTGCGGAAGCAGAGGCCGAGTCCGATGCCCAGGATGCGGAGAGCGCTCAGTAAAGAACTGTGAAGAAATTGCGCAGGGATTTTCAGAATCAGGATATTTTGTCCATGGTACTGAAAGCCCCTGCGCAAAATTTTTTGAAAAAATTAGCACTCACCACTTGACAGTGCTAACAATGAGTGTTATAACACAATTAGAACAAAGGAACAGAGAAGTTGAGAAACAGCTAACAAGAAACCCGCTCCTCCGTCCCAATGCTCATAAGGAACCGCAAGGCTTCAGGTTTTAATGAGATCCTGGCGGTTCCGGAACATCAACCCCAGATGAAATGAGTAAAGGAGGAAAAGACCATGTTATATCCTAGTATTTTCAGTGAGAACCTTTTTGATGACCTGATGGACTTCAGTTTCCCGACCTTCAGAGATTTTAATTTCGACGATGTTGACAGAAAGCTGTACGGCAAACATGCCGCCAGACTGATGAAGACCGATGTACATGAGCATGACGATCTGTATGAGATCGATATCGACCTGCCCGGCTTCAAGAAAGAGGATATCACTCTGACACTTGAAAAAGGCAACCTCACCGTCGCAGCCACCAAGGGCTTGGACAAGGATGAGAAGAACAAGAAGGGCAGAGTGATCCGCCAGGAGCGTTACTCCGGCTCCATGCAGAGAAGCTTCTTTGTCGGCCACAATGTGACAGAGGATGAGATCAAGGCGAAATTCGAGGACGGTGTCCTCAAACTCACCGTACCGAAGAAGGAAGCCGCAAAGGTTCCGGAGAAGAAGACCATTGCAATCGAGGGCTGATGCAGTCAAATCAGTTCCTCAGCAGATCGCCGGTTTTATGTATATTAAGTAATATCCCGACTGACGACCGCCTGGGCGGACGCCGGAATTTAGGCAAACAATAAGATCGGTACAAAGACAGGAAACAGACAGCGGCCATGCTGCACGCAAGAGCGCGGCATGGCCGCTTTTTTATTTCAGAAAAAGTGAAAAAAATTGATGTAACTATTGACATTACATCAAAGCGGTGTTATATTAACCGGCGAAAGATGTAACAAAGATGATTACATCAAGATCAGACAAGCTGAATACGATCACTATGCAGGAGGACACGATCATGACGAACAAGGAAAAAGCACTCGCACTCATCAACACTTTCGCAAGCGGAGATACCGAAAAAGCCAAGGAGCTTCTGGCACCCGGTTATATCCAGCATAATCTGGCATTCGGTACAGGCGCTGATGCATTCGTAGCTGCTGTTGCAGGCCTCGCTCAGGCACCGGTAAAAACAACAGTCAACAATATCCGTGCATTTGAGGACGGAGACAAGGTATTTCTGCAGACGGTTTACAATTTTGCCGGCGCAGGCGAGCAGGTGGCATTTGACATCTTCCGCTTTGATGAATACGGAAAGATCGCTGAGCACTGGGATGTAATGGAGACACTTGCTGACAAGGATACCTGGCAGAATCAGAACGGCAAGTTCTGATGTAACTGTTGAAATTACATGCAAAACGGGGTATACTGGCGCTGGAGGTAAGAATAGATGCAGATATCCAGCAGATTTACGATCGCGCTCCACATCTTTGCCTGTGTGGACACATTTAAAGATGAATATAAGGTGACCAGCGACTTCCTCGCCGCCAGTATCAATACGAACCCCGTCGTCATCCGGAAGATCCTCTCCCAGCTGAAGAACGCCGGCCTGATCAATGTGGCCAGGGGTACCGGAGGCATCACGCTCACCAGACCGCTCGCAGACATTACATTTTTTGATGTTTATCAGGCGATCGAACCGGTGGAAAACGGCGACCTGTTCCATTTCCATGAAGCGCCGAATCCGAATTGTCCGGTAGGACGCAACATCCACGGGCTGCTGGACGGAAAGCTTAAGGCAATCCAGTCGGCGATGGAAAGTGAAATGAAGAAGTACACGATCGCGGATATCCATACCGGCATGCAGGAGCTGCTTGCCCTGGAGGACTGACTATACGCGGGAGAGAAAGCGTAAAAACTGCAGACAGATCGGAACACGGAGGCTGGACGGGTGATCGTCCGGCCTCGTTTGCAGAAAGGGACCGGATCATAAGCCTGAATGACGGGTATCTGATCACCGATGCCTGTATCGGATGCGGAAGCTGCCTTCCGGTATGCCCGCAGAGCTGCATCGATGGCAGCAAGGTTCCCTTTGAGATCGAACAGGCACATTGCCTGCATTGCGGCAACTGCATGACGGC